>Ga0114972_10004457_pt1 | contig 10430 bp, 11 predicted proteins | sample M_140807_EF_Meta_FD_87354 | JGI IMG/M metagenome (GOLD analysis project Ga0114972, IMG submission 87354) | Freshwater microbial communities from Lake Montjoie, Canada to study carbon cycling - M_140807_EF_MetaG | ecosystem: Environmental > Aquatic > Freshwater > Lake | place: Lake Montjoie... | reverse complement strand
TAGACGGCGTCAAGCGAAGAATAGACGTGGCTGAAGCAGCTACTCCCCACGCAACTCCCTCAGCTCAGACATTGGCCCGACCCCGACAAACAGCCGCGCCACCCCCGCTACGCCAAGTTTTTTGCCGAATCAATATCCTTCGCGATCTGCGCGCGCAGCTCGTCGACAGATCCGAATTTTTTCTCCGGACGCACAAAGCGCAGAAATTCGACTTCGACGTCCATGTCGTAAAGATCGCCCTCGAATTCGAAAAGATGCACTTCGAGCACGCGCTTGCTGTCGTGCGAAATTGTGGGACGAATGCCGAGGTTGGCGATGCCATTGAACACTTTGTGGCCGATGCGGACATTTGCCGCATACACACCGTCCGGGGGGAGTTGGTATCCGGCGATGTCGATGTTCGCGGTGGGAAAACCGAGCTTGCGGCCCGCTCCGCTGCCGTGCACGACGGGGCCGAAGACGGCATAAGGCCGCGCCAGCGCCTTTTCGGCCACAGCCAAGTCACCTCGCGCCACGGCCAGCCGGATCGCGGTGCTGGAGATGGCTTCACCATCGAGCATCACGGCCGGAATGCCGTCCACTTCAAATCCGCCGAGTTGACGGAGGAGCGCGACGTCTCCGGTCCGGCCTTTGCCGAACTTCCAGTCCGCCCCGACCACGACTCCGCCCAGCGGACGGCATGCTGTCCGCAAATCCGCGACAAATTCCCCGGCGGTTTGTCCGGCCCGCGAGGCTTCGAAGGGCAAGACCGCCAGATGCGTGACCCCCTGACGCTCGAGAAGAAGTTCCTTGTGACGTGGGTTCGACAAACGAAGCGGCGGCTCGGAGCGCTGGAAAAACATCATGGGATGCGGTTCGAAAGTCATGACCACGGCTGTGCCACCGGTTTTCTTGGCATCGGCTTGAGCTTCTTCGATCAGCGCCTGATGGCCGCGATGCACGCCGTCGAAAATTCCGATGGCCAAGTAGACCGGCCCGCGCAGCGTTTGCAGGTCCGCAAGCTGGTGGAGGACCTCCATCCGCCTTACACCCCGCGCAGGCGTGAGACTTCCGGCAGGCTCATGATCCGCGCTTTGACCTGCTCGAGGGGCAGCGTGCGCAATTCATCGACAGTCAGAACGCCGTCTGCCCGGAATTTCCCGGACGCCGTGCGGCGCAGAGCCTTGAGGTGTCCGCCGCAGCCGAGCAACTGGCCGATATCGTGTGCGTAAGTCCGCACGTAAAAGCCCTTGCTGCAGACCACGCGAAACTCGATCTCGGGTACGGCGACCTTGAGGATTTCGTGGCCGTAGATATGGACGAGGCGGGGCTCGCGTTCGATCGTCTTCCCCTGACGGGCCAGTTTGTAAAGCGGGACGCCGTCCTTCTTGATGGCCGATACCATCGGTGGCGTCTGGTAAAAATCCCCCTGAAACTGTCCGAAGGCCTCATCGATCTGCTCACGGGTGAGATCCGGCACCGGCTTTTCCTCAAGGACCTCGCCATCGGCATCCTGACTGCCCGTTGTCTGGCCGAGTCGGATGGTGCCGACGTATTCCTTGTCCTCGCTCATGAGGAGATCTTGGATTTTTGTCCCGCGGCCGATGGTGATGATCAGAAGGCCGGTGGCCAACGGATCGAGCGTGCCGCAGTGGCCCACCTTGCGGGTATTGAGGACGCGGCGCGTGATGGCGACGACGTCGTGGGAGGTCATCCCAGGCGCCTTATCGACCAGAAGAACGCCGTCAATTGTTGGACCGAACTTCATGACAAACAGCTTCCAGAACTTTTTCCTCGGCCTGCTCGAGGGCACCGGCCAGACGGGCACCCGCGGCCTGCGCGTGTCCCCCGCCCCCGAAAAGGCCGCAAATTTTGCAGACATCGAAGCGCGCTTCCTTCGATCGCATGCTCACGCGAACTTTGCTTTCGGGGAGTTCCTCGAAAAAGACGGCGACTTGCACGCCCTCGACGGCGCGCAGATGGTCGATAAGCCCTTCGTTATCCTCGGGGAGGACAGCCAGCTTTTTGGCGGTTTCGAGCGACAGGCTGAAACTGGCCACGCGGTCGTCGCAGTCGAAGCGCGCCGAGTTGAGCAGGGCCTTGAGCAATTCGAGCCGGCGGCGCGGATAGCTGTCATACATCTTGCGCGAAATCTCGGGCACGTTGACCCCTTTTTCCACCAGGTCGGCCACCAGCCGGAAAGTGCGGGCCGAGGTTTTGTCGTATTGGAACGAGCCGGTGTCGGTCGATATGGCGGCGTAAAGGTTTTCCGCGATGGACGGCGTGATCTCGGCACCCGTCTCGGCGAAATAATCGTAGAGGATCTGGCCGGTCGCCGGTGCACCGGCATCGATATAGTTCAAGTCACCGTAAAGATGATTGCTCCGGTGATGGTCCATATTGATCCAGGTGGTCACGTTGCCCGTGGCTTTGAGGACGCGACCGAGGCGCTCTTTGGTCGAGGTATCGAGGGCGAGAAAGACGTCGAAGTCGCGCTTTTCGTGCTCGGGCGGAGCGGAGACCAAATCACAATCCGGGAGATACCGGAATTTGTCGGTCATCCCCTCCTCGTTCCAGAGCGTGACGTCCTTGCCCTGCGACTTGAGATGCAGAGCCATGGCGATAGCCGAACCGTAGGCATCGGCGTCCGGGCGCACGTGGCTGGACACGAGGATGCGCGTGGCGGCGTCGAGCGTGTGCTTGATTTGCGCGAAAGTTGCTTCGGTTCCGTGGCTCATGCGTCGGCCTCCTCCCCGTCGGCGCCAAGCTCCTCGAGAATGTCGAGCACCCGCGAACCGCGCTCGATCGATGCATCGAGGTGGAAATGCAGGTGCGGCGTGAATTTGAGGACCACGCGCTTGGCGGTTTCGGCCTGCAGCACCACGCGATGCTGCTCGAGGCGCTCGAGGGCATGTTTCTGCTGGGCAGCCGTGCCGAGAATACCGACGTACACCGTGGCGTTACGCAAGTCAGGCGAGACATCGACGGCGTTCACCGTGATGAGCGCTCCGTCGGACGGCACTTCGCGCAGAATGACCGTGCTCAGTTCGCGTTTGAGGATTTCGGCGACACGGGCCATACGGTGTTTCATGGAAACAGATGAGGGTTGAGGGTTGAAGGGCACGCCCTCCGGCCCCTACTCGAGTTTCTGGGCAACCTTCTCGAGCGTGTAAGCCTCGATAATGTCGCCGACTTCGTATTCGTCGTAGTCCCCGAGCTTGATCCCGCACTCGAAGCCGTTGCGCACTTCTTTGACGTCGTCCTTGAACCGGCGCAGCGTCGAAATACCACCGTCGTAAATCGGCTGATTGCGGCGCAGCACGCGGGCGCGCCCCGTGCGGGTGATACGGCCGTCCGTGACCATGCATCCGGCCACCATACCTTTGGTCAGGTCGAAAACCTGACGGACTTCGGCGTGGCCGATGACATTCTCGCGCAGTTCGGGCTCGAGCATGCCGGCCATGGCCTCTTTGATCTGGTCGATCAGTTCGTAGATGATCGAATAAAGTTTGATTTGCACGCCCTCGCGCTTGGCCGCGTTGGCCGCGCTGTTCTCGGTCTTCACGCCGAAGCCGACGACGATGGCGTCCGAAGCGGTGGCGAGCAGGATGTCCGACTCGCTGATCGGCCCGACCGCGGCGTGGATGACATCGAGGTCGATCTGTTTGGCGTTGATATCCCCGAGAGCCTGCACAAGAGCCTCGAGCGATCCCTGCACATCGGCCTTGAGCACGACGCGCAGGACCTTGCGTTGGTCGGCTGCGAGGTTGTCGAAAAGGCTCTCGAGAGTGGCGCGCTGCGGCGCGGCCAACTTCTCCCTGCGCTGGTCCTCCTGGCGCTCCTCGCTGAGCGTGCGAGCGGCGCGCTCGGAGTCCATCGCCATGAGTTCGTCGCCCGCCTTGGGAAGCCCGTCAAATCCGAGAATTTTCACCGGCATACCGGGACCGACTTCCTTGATCGGTTTACCAAGATCGTTGATCAGAGATTTGATCTTGCCCCACTGCACACCGCAGAGGAAGGCCTGGCCGACTTTGAGCGTCCCCATTTTGACGATGACCGTGGCGGTCGGTCCGCGACCGGGTTCCATTTCGGCTTCGATGATGGTGGCGCGAGCGGGAACTTTCGCGCTGGCCTTGAGTTCGAGAACCTCTGCCTGCAGAGCCATCATTTCAAGGAGGTGGTCGACACCCGTGCCCTTCGTGGCGGAGACGGGACACACGATTGTGGAACCACCCCAGTCTTCCGGCGTGAGGTCGTGTTCCTGCAATTGCTGCTTCACTCGGTCGACGTTGGCCGAAGGCAGGTCGACCTTGTTGACCGCGACGATAATGGTCACCCCAGCCGCCTTGGCGTGGCTGATGGCTTCCTCGGTCTGCGGCATGATGCCGTCATCGGCCGCCACGACGAGAATGACAATGTCGGTGACATTCGCGCCGCGCGCACGCATCGCGGTGAACGCTGCGTGGCCCGGCGTATCCAGAAAGGTGATTTTGTGCCCGCCGTGCTCGACCGAATACGCTCCGATGTGCTGCGTGATACCGCCCGCCTCACCCGCAGCGACGCGCGCCTTGCGGACGAAGTCCATGAGCGAGGTTTTGCCGTGGTCGACGTGGCCCATGAACGTGATGACGGGCGGACGCGGTTCCAGGTCCTCCTTCGTGACTTCGACTTCGGGCTCGGAAGGAGGAGCGACGACGGGCTCCGCTTTGTGCACGCCGGCCCCGGAAACGCGTTTCTCTTTTTCGAAAACAAATCCGTGCTTCTCGCAAACGATCGCGGCAACGGCAGGCTCGATCGTCTGGTTCAGGTTGGCGAAAATATTCGCCTCCATGAGGTCTTTGATGACCACGAAGGGCTTGAGTCCGATCGCCGCAGCGAGATCCTTGACCACGATCGGCGGCTTGATGTTGATGATCCTCTTGCCGTCCTCCGTCATCTCCGGTTCGGCCGGAACAACGGGCTCGGCGGCGGGAATCGTGGGCGCGATGTCTTCCGCGATCTTCTTTTTCGGCTTCTCGTCGATCAGCGAAACCACCTCCACCGGTGGCTTGGGCACACGCTTGGGCACGGCGGCTGCGGGCTGGGCCGCGGGCTTGGCGGCACCGGACGACGCAGGCCTCGCGGCGGGTCTCTTGGCGGCGGTCTTTTTCGTCGCTGACGCTTTGGCGGGCATGCTTGGGTCCGATTATCCGGCGACGGTCTCTTCGGCAGGAACTGCTGCCACAGGCACGGGTTCGGATTTTTTGCCCTCGAGTCCGCGGGCGCGTTCGAGAATTTCGTTCGCCTTGGCTTCGTCGATGCCGAGCATCCCGACGAGGTCGGCTGCTTCGACGCCGCCGGCGACCAGGTCCTGCGGGCTCGGAATACCGTTCTGCACAAGCTTGGTCGCAGTCTCTTCGTCGAGCCCGAGTTGCGTCTTGAAAGATGCGGTGGCACTGGTCACCTGATTTTCGAAGGCCTGCTCCTTGGTGGCGTCCTTCTCGATGTCCACTTCCCAGCCGGTGAGTTTCGCGGTGAGGCGGGCGTTCTGGCCCTTCTTGCCGATGGCGATGGAGAGTTGGTCCTCGTCCACCGCGACTTTGACGCGTTTGTCGGCCTCGTTGATTTCAATCGACTTGATCTTGGCCGGCTTGAGGGCTTCGACGACGAACTCTTTCGGGTCGTCGCTCCATTTGATGATGTCGACCTTCTCGTTATTCAGTTCGCGCACGATGTTCTTCACGCGTGCGCCGCGCATACCGACGCAAGCGCCGACCGGATCGACTTTGGAATCCGAACTGGCCACGGCGACCTTGGTGCGCACGCCGGCTTCGCGGGCGATGCCCTTGAGTTGTACGGTGCCGTCGGCGATTTCGCTGACTTCCAACTGGAAAAGCTTGCGCACGAAATTCGGATGGCTGCGCGAAAGGATAATTTGAGGGCCGTCCTTGCCGTTCTCCACCGCGACGACATAAGCGCGCAGGCGGTCGCCCACGCTGTAGTCTTCGGTCACCACGCGCTCCCGTGAGGGCATCACAGCCTCGAATTTACCGAGGTCGAAAATGACGTCGCTCTTGACGAAGCGGCGGACAGTGCCGCTGACGATGTCGCCCGCGCGATCCTTGAATTCCTCGTAGATCCGCTCTTTCTCGACGCGGCGAATACTCGACATGATGGCATTACGGGCCACCCCGGCGGCGATGCGGCCGAAGGCGGCGGGCTCGACTTCCACCTCGATGGTGTCGCCGGCCTGGATACCGGGCTTCATGACCTGCGCGCGGGCCAGAAGCATTTCCTCCTGGGGGTTGGTCACTTTGTCGACGACGAGGACGTTGGCCACGCCGTGGATCTTGCCGGTCTTGGGACTGATCTCGACACGCAGTTCGCGAGTGTAACCGCCGAAGCCCTTGCCCGCGGCCTTGATGATGGCCTCCTGCATGGCTTGCAAAAGGGTCTCGCGCGAAATACCGCGTTCGCGCTCCAGATATTCCAGCATGGTCAGCAGCTCGTTACTCATGGTCGTTTCTCTTTTGAGGATAAAAAAAAGTGGGCCGTAACCCACTTTTCGTCAGAAAAGGTTGCACGAAGGCTACGGAAGGGCCCCCGGAGTGTCAAGACATGCGCGATGCAGGGTTCGAACCTGCGACATCTTGCGTGTGAAGCAAGCGCTCTACCACTGAGCTAATCGCGCGAAGAAAGCAGAATCTGATGACACGCCGAAAGGCGGACGTCAACCCCCCGCCTCAGGCCGACAACCGGACAATGCACTCGATCTCGACCTGCATGTTCATCAGTTGGGCTCCGACCGTGGTGCGCGCAGGGTAGTCACCCAAGAAAAATTCCTTATAGACCGCGTTCATCTCGGCGAAGTTTTTTTCGGTGAGTTGGGCGAGGAAAACGCGGCAGTTCACGACGTCGGTCAAATTCGCCCCCGCACCCTCGACGACCTTGCGCATGTTCGTCAGAACGACACGCGTCTGCTCGCCCACGGGCCCATCGCACATTTTGCCCATGGCTGAATCCATCGGAACCATGCCGGAGAGGAAGAGGAATTTCCCCTCGGCGGCGACAGCGAGGGAGTAAGGCCCGATGGCCGAGGGACCGTCGGGGACAGAGGTGAGGCAAGTGCGCATGAGGACGTTGTAGCGCGTGGCGCCGCGAAATCAACGCTGGCCGCACGCGCGGCGCAGCGTCTCGACCTCGCGCATGGTCAGTTCCCGCCACGAACCTCTCGGAAGACGGGCAAGCCGCAGGGGGCCGAGGCGGGTGCGGGTGAGGCGCTTCACCTTGTAATCGAGAGCGGCGAACATGCGGCGGATCTGGCGGTTGATCCCCTGCGTGAGCACGACGCGCAATTTGTTCGGCCCCTCCATGCGCACGTGGGCGGCTTTGGCCCGGCCCTCTTCAAGGTAGATGCCCTTGAGCAGTTTGGCTGTCTTCGCGGGGTCAAACGGCCGGTCGAGGATCACTTCGTATTCCTTTTCCACATGCCGCGAGGGATGCGTGATCGACTGGGCCAGGGCGCCGTCGTTGGTAAAAAGCAACAAGCCTTCGCTTTCCGCATCGAGACGCCCGACATGCGGGAGACTGGCCGCATCGCGCGGGAGCAAATCGTAGACCGTCGCCTTGCCGCCCTGCGACTGGCGCGAACTGAGACTACCCGAGGGCTTGTGCAGAACGATGTAGCGGGAAGATGCCGGACGCACCACGCGACCGCGCGCGACAACCGTGTCGCCGAGTTTCACCATCGTGGCCAACTCGTGCACCGTGCGCCCGTTGATCCTTACCCCGCCGCCGAGAATAATTTCCTCGCACGCACGGCGCGACCCGAGGCCGCACAGCGCGAGATAGCGGTTGAGGCGCAAAGATTCGCTCATAGCAAAACAGGCGGCCGGGGCCGCCTGTCGGTGGTATGGTGGAGACCGGAGCGGGCGATCACTCGTCCGGCTTGGTCTTTTTGAGGCCCAGGACGCTTTGTCCGTCTTTGAATTGCCCTCGCTTTTTGAGCAACTCGACCCGCTCGAAACGTTTGAGCACGTTGCGCTTCGCTTTGATCGCGCCCTGCCCCCGGAGACTTCTGTGCTGACTCATAATCCGCGCACTCTAACGTGCGGAACGCCGCCTGCCAACCAAAACCGCACAGCGGACCCTCCCGCGCGTGAATTGCACCGGTTACAGCACAAAATCATTGCCACAGGGGTGCACGCAGGGTTCTTCTCGGTCTTTCCGCGATGCCGCTTTTCGTCGCCAAGAACGGACAGACCTACGGTCCGCACGAACTCGAGGAAATCGCTGTTTTCCTCGGCACGGGCGATTTCGTGCCCGAGGACCATTGCTGGCAGGAGGGCTGGAACGAGTGGCGCACCATTGCCTCGGTGCTGCCCGAGCGTCCGGCGCCCCGCTCACCCGCAGCCGTTTCGGGAGCGCCGCCGTTCGCCACACCTCCCGCCCCGCAAACCACCGGACAAATACCTTCGGATATCGAGGTCCACGGCATACTGAAACTCCCCGGCGAGCGCACCGTGACGTGCTTCGTCGAGGGCGAGATCCATTGCCCCAGCACGGTGACGATCGCGAAAGACACGCGGGTCAAGGCGCGCATCCGCGCGGAATCCGTCGTGATCTTCGGAACGGTCGAGGGCGAAGTGCATGCCACCAACCGGGCGGTCATCAAGAGTTCCGGGAACCTCTGCGGCGACATCCATGCCGCGCGCGTGCTCATCGAGGAAGGCGCGGCCTTCAGCGGAAAGTCGCACGTCAACTCGCGCGCGATATCCGAACAGCCGAAAGCTAAACCAATGCCGGCCAGAAAAATGTCCCCGGCCAAATCCGCGCCGAAAGCGGCCTGATCAAGCGGCCGGCTTCGCCGCCTTGGCCGCCATGCGCGTGCGGCTCGTCATCTCGGTGAAGTAGGCGCCTAGCACCAGCACCTGCGCGGAGTAATACATCCAGAAAAGCAGGATCATGAACGACGACATCGCGCCGTAAAAAGACTCGGCGCTGAGCCAGCCGAGATAGAGCCCCATGCCGAGTTTACCGAGGGAAAAAAGAAGCGCCGTGCCGAAGGCTCCGAGCCACACGTAGCGCCAGAGCACGCGGGTCTCGGGAAGGAACTTGAAGATGAGCGCGCAGACGATGGTAACGAGGATAACCGTCACGCCGAACTCGACGGAGAGCAGGAAGTTTCCCGAGTAAGGCAACCCGTCGGGCACGTATTTTTTCATCGCCGCGAGGAATGTCGTCGAGATGAGCGAAATGATGAGCAGCAGGCCTGCGATGAAAACACCGAGCACGGAAACAAGGTAGTGCTCCGCCCATTTCCACCAGGTGGCCTCCCGGAGGTGGTGCGCCTGCCAGATGTAGTTCATCGATTCCTTGAGCTGACGCATCACGCTGGAGGCCGTGTAAAGAAGGATGACGACGGCAATGGCGGCGGCCCAACCCGAAGTGGCGCGCGCGCGCACGCCGGCGAGAAGGACCTCGATCGTCGCCGCCGTTTCGGGACCGAAGGTGTCGGCAAGTTTATCGCTCAACTCGCCGCGCGCCGCGTCCTCCCCGAAAAACCATCCGGCGATCGCCGTGGCGACGAGAAGCAACGGACCGAGGGAGAAGACTGCGTAGTAAGTGAGCGCCGCGCCATGCGTCATGCCGCCCTCCATGAGGTAACGGTTGAACGCGTTGACGAGAATATGCCAATTGCCTTTCTTGGCCGGCGCGGTCGATGCCGGCTGCTGCTCCATACGCTCCATTCCTCGGGTAATTTAGCGGGTGTGCGGTGGCTGGAAAGTCACTCTTTGGGCGCGCCCATGACCGCGGTAATTTTCCGCGGCAGGTCCGGACCCCCGTAAACCAGGCCGGTATAGAGCTGGACCAGCTTCGCGCCCGCTTCCGTTTTCGCGCGGGCCGAGTCGGCATCGCTCACCCCACCCACCCCGATGACCGGCAGGGAAGTGCGGGCGACCAGTTCACGGAGAACGGCATCCGATTTCGCGCGCAGGGGCGGCCCGCTTAATCCGCCATCCGTGTCGTCCGCCGAAGGAACACCGGAATGATCGACCGTCGTATTGGTCGCGATCCATCCCGCGATCCCTTCCTCCTCGCCGCAGGCTGCGAGGTCGGCGAGTTGCGCGGCCGGCAGATCGGGCGAAATCTTGACCAGCACCGGCTTGGACTCCGGGTTCACTGCGGCGAGCGCGCGCAAAATGGCGCGCAGTTGCCCGGCTTCCTGCAATCCGCGGAGCCCCGGTGTGTTCGGAGAGCTGACATTGACCGCGAAATAGTCGCCGTAGTCGCGCAGCAGGCGGAAGCTTCGCGCGTAATCACCGGGAGCATCGTCGAGCGGCGTGACACGCGATTTGCCGAGATTGACCCCGACCGGAACGCGCGGCCAGCGTCCGGAGGACTTCCATTGCGAGAGGCGCGCCGCCACGGCTTCCGCGCCAGCGTTGTTGAAGCCGAGGCGGTTGATCAGC
>Ga0114972_10004456_pt1 | contig 10432 bp, 7 predicted proteins | sample M_140807_EF_Meta_FD_87354 | JGI IMG/M metagenome (GOLD analysis project Ga0114972, IMG submission 87354) | Freshwater microbial communities from Lake Montjoie, Canada to study carbon cycling - M_140807_EF_MetaG | ecosystem: Environmental > Aquatic > Freshwater > Lake | place: Lake Montjoie... | reverse complement strand
GCACGCAGTTCGCGTTGGACGACAGCTTGTATTTTTCGACTGTCGAGGTGCAACCGTTGGAGCGCGACACAGCGACACTGACCGTGCCGGTGCGCATAAGCGCCCAACAGAGCCGGCGGGCGTTTTCCATCGGTGGTGGCTATGGCACCGACACCGGCCCGCGCGGCACCTTTGGTTGGACCGACTCGCGGCTCAACGAGCGTGGTCACCGTCTGCGCATCGAACTCAAAGCCTCGGCCATCACGCAGAGCTTTGACTCACGCTATGACATTCCGATCGGCGATCCGGCTGTCGAACGTCTGTCGCTGCAACTCACCCGCCGCGCCGACATCACCGCCGACCTGCATACCGAGGAGTTCTCGCTCACGCCTTCACTGACACAGATGCAGGGCCGTTGGCAGCGGGTACTGTCCATCGCTGCAACCCACACCCGCACTGACGATGGCACCAATCGCCAGACCGGCAACCTGCTGGTGCCGGGCATCAGCTATGCCTCCGTGCCCGAGGGGTATCTGGGAGAGACACTATTCAGCCGCGACTTTTATGTAGACCTGATCGGCTCGACGCGCGTGCTGGGCTCCGATGCCAGTTTTTTGCGGCTGCATGTGCAAACCGAACGCGTGTTCGACCTGCAACCCCAGTGGCATTTGCTGCTGCGCGGTGAGCTCGGCGCCAGCATCACCCAGTCCTTTGACAATCTGCCGGGCATTTACCGGTTTTTTGCCGGTGGTGATCGCAGCGTGCGCGGCTTTGCCTTAAATGCGCTGGCTCCTAAAGAAAACTTCGCTGCCATCGGCGGTGGCATCGACGAGCGCACGGTGGGCGGACGGCATCTGCTGGCGGGTTCAGCCGAAGTCGCGCGGGATCTGCCGCGCAACTTTGCCATCGCAGCGTTCTTTGATATCGGCAGTGCCTTCGACAAGTTCGGCGATCCGCTGTCCTATGCAGCCGGCATCGGTGTGCGCTACCGGCTGCCGGTGGTCTCCATCGGCCTGGACATCGCGCAGCCCCTGTCGCAGTCGGGCAGTCCGCGCCTGCACTTAAATATTTCACCGAAACTATGACCCTACGTCGCCGCATCGCCATAGGCCTGCTGGCCCTCGTGACACTGCTGCCCTCGGCCGCAGTGGTCTGGTTAGCGACCACCGAGCGCGGCCTGCAATTGCTGGCTACGCATGTTCATAAGGCCGGGCCGGTGACACTGCAGATAGATGGCGCCAGTGGCACGCTGGCCGGCGGCTTTCATCTGGAGAGCTTTGACCTGCAACACAAGCGTGTGCACTTGCATCTGCTCGATGTCAGGGGGCAGTTGGCACTGCTGCCGCTGTTATGGCAGACGCTCACCGTCAAGCGCTTGCAAGTCGGTGATGCGCTCGTCGATGTACGACCGCATGAAGGACCCGACCTGCCCTGGGAGCCGCACTTTTTGCCGCGGTTTGTGAAGCTGCATGCCGATGCTGTGGATATCAGCAAGGCCACCTTGCTGCTGGTGGACAAGCTGCGCTTCGACATCACCCGTCTGCAGGCTTCAGGTGCCATCTTCAACAAACAGATCCGTATTTATCAGTCAGTGATGCTGTTGCCGGGCTCGCACTTGCGGCTGACCAGCGACGGGCGCGTCTATGCCGACAAACCCATTGGACTATCGGTCCAAGCCCGCGTGGAGTGGCAGCCACAAGGACAGCCTGCCTGGGACCTGAGCACACGTTTTGATGGCAGCTTGGAACAACTGGCGCTGACAGTGGCTACTGTGGCGCCCTTTCATGCGCGAGTCAGCGGACAACTCAAGCAACCCACACGTGACTGGCGCTTTGAGGGCGATGCCCAAACACAGGACTTGGATCCGGCTGTGTTTGGTGCGGGACTGGCACTGGGCAAACTCGAGACGCAGCTGCACCTTATCGCCGATGCCCAAGGCGTCCGTGCAAAAGGTCGTGCCGAATCCAGGAAGCTGGGCTGGGGCGTCTTTAACGTAGACCTCGAAGGCAACTATGCCGATCGCACGCTGAGCCTGCGCAACAGCAGTGTGCAACACCAGACCTCGCGGGCACTGGCGACGGCCAGTGGATCCATTTCGTTCCCGCAAGGTCAGCCGCTGCGGCTGGCGTTAAGCGGCCAATGGCAGAACCTGCGGCTGCCGTTTAATGGGGCCAACCCGGCGCTACACAGCCCGGCGGGTCGTTATCAACTTGCGGGCCAGCGGCCCTATGCAACCGAGGTCGAGGGCGACTTCACGGCAGCCGGACTACCGCTGATGCACGCGCAAGCCACCGGCCTGCTCGATACCGATCGCTTTACGCTGCAACAAGGCGCTCTCGATGCTTACGGCGGCCACGGTCAGTTGCGCGGCAGCGTGCAATGGTCCGCGCCGCAAGGGCTGATGGTGACCGGCACGGTGCGCGATCTGGACACCGGCAAACTGCTGCCCGAACTGCCCGGACACATCGGCTTCGAATTTGCCGCCAGCTTGCGCGGTCTGTCGGCCACCGGCGACCTGGACCTGCGCGTCGACAATCTGCGCGGCACCCTAAACAACAGCAAGGCCCAAGGCAGCGGCCACATCGGACGCAAGGACGGCAACTGGCTGTTCGATGCTATCGACCTCAAAGTGGCCCAAGCCCACCTGACTGCCGAAGGCGCTTGGGGTCAGCAGCTTGACCTGCGCTTTGGAGTGGTCGCCGACGACCTGTCCTTGCTCAGCCCGCAGGCCCGGGGTCACCTCAGTGCGCGCGGCAGCCTCGGCGGCACACCGCAGCAACCGGTCATCCGTCTGCGTGCCCAAGGTGCCGACTTTGCCCTTGGCAAACAGACACTGCGCAGCCTCGATGCCGATATCAACCTCGACCTTCAGGATGGCGGCGACCTCAAAGGGCGGCTGCAACTGCGCAATCTGCTAGCCGGCGGGCGACGCATCGACTCGGTGCTGGCCGAAGTGGATGGCAACACGCATGACAACAGCAGCTTCATTGCCGTCGATGCCGCCGGTCTGCAACTGAACATGGCGGCGCGCGGCAGGCTGCAGGAGGGTCGCTGGGAAGGATTGGTGCGCCAATTCAACATAGGCGATGGCGATTCGCTACAACTGACTTTAGCCACACCTTCCAAGCTGACACTGGCCGCGGATGAACTGTTGCTGGAATCGACCTGTCTCAACGGTCGTAACGGCGCGCGGTTATGTGGTGCTGTGACCCGGCGCGGCACTGATCTGCTGGCACAGCTCGACGCGCAGATGCTGCCGCTGCGTACACTGACCGCAGGCCTGACCGCGAACGTCGATTACGAGGGGACCATCGCACTGCGGGCCAGCGCGCAGCGCAGCGGCGATGCACCGCTGGCAGCCACTCTGCATGCCGGCCTCAGTGATGCGCAGTTGCGCCACACATTCCGTAACGGCCGTGAAGAACGCTTTGCGCTGGGCAGCGGCGTCATCGACGCACGGCTGGGCACCGATGACTTCGAGCTCACCGTGGGCCTGGATGCCGGTAAGGCCGGCAACATAGCCGGCAAGCTGCACGGCCAACGCATCGGCGACGACTGGGCGCTGATGCCCATCGATGGTGACTTCTCTGTGCAGACCGACGGATTAGGCCTGGTGGCGCTATTTGCCGCCAACATCGATCGCTCGACCGGACGCTTGAGCACCCAGGCGCACATCAGCGGCACGCTGGGCGCACCGGACTTACAAGGCGATCTGCAACTGCGCGATGTGGAGCTGGACGTTTATCGCGTCAATTTCGCACTGCGCAAGCTCAACCTCGATGCCGCTCTGGCTGGCGACAAGCTGGAGTTTGAAGGCAGCGCGAAGGCCGGCGATGGCAGTGCCACCCTGTCGGGACAAATCGCCTGGCGCGAGCGTAAGCCCTACGGCAAGTTACATCTGGAAGGTAGCGACCTGGCCGTCGTCAACATTCCGGAAGCGCGGGTGCATGCCTCGCCCAAGGTCGACTTCCAGATCGCCGGACAAGCCATCGACATCACCGGTGAAGTGCGCCTGCCCTATGGCGTGCTGGAACCGGCCACCATCACCAATGCGGTGCTGGCCTCGAGCGATGAAATATTGGTTGGCGCAGATGCCGCAGAGCGCGCGCAAGTCTGGCAGGTCACCAGCGACATCAACGTCGTGCTGGGTGACAAGGTCAGCATCGACACATTGGGCCTTAAAGGGCGCTTGGCAGGCAGCCTGCGGGTGCAGACCGATGCGGCGCAGAACAGCCGCGGTTCGGGTGAACTGGGCGTGGCTGAAGGTCGCTATGCCGCCTTTGGTCGCAACCTCGATGTGGCGCGCGGCCGTCTGCTGTTTAACAACGGCCCGCTGAACGATCCGGGCATAGACCTGCGCGCACAGAAAGTGTTTCCGGACGTCACCGCCGGTGTGAACGTACGCGGCACGCTGCGCGCACCGCGCATGACGTTCTTTTCAGAGCCGGCTATCTCGCAATCGCAGATCGTCTCGCTGATCCTGGCGGGCGGGTCTCTGGATAGTGTGCAGAACTCGAGCAGGAGCGGCGCTGCCCGTAACGATTTGCTGGCGCAGGGCGGCGCGATCCTGGCGCAGCAACTGGGTAGTCGCGTCGGCATAGAAGACGTGGGTATCGAATCCAACATCAGCAATGACACTTCGCTGGTGCTGGGCAAGTACCTCTCACCACGGCTCTATGTCAGCTATGGCATCAGCCTCGCCGAGGCTATCAACACTCTCAAACTGCGGTACACCATCGGTGATCGCTGGACGATCAAGACCGAATCCGGCACAGCCAAGAGCGCGGATCTGGTCTACACCATACTCAAATAGGCCGCGCTTGCCGGCCTGCGCCGGCTCAGCGCACTATCCAAAACATGGGGAATACAAAACGCACCGTCCACATTCTGATGGCTATGACGCTAACCGGCGTTCTGGCTGCGTCGGCCGCAACAGCGGCACAACCGGCCGTAGCTCAAGCACAACCGCAAGCCTATGGCCCGCCGCTGCTGCCACCGTCCTGGCAAGCACCGCAGCCTCAGTCCGGCTTTAAGGCACCCGCGTTCAGCAGCGACTACCTGCAGCAGTTGGCACAGCTGCCGGACTGGAACGGCTCGTGGTTTCTGATGGGAGGTTATCTCTTCGACCCGTCCAACGCGTGGCTGCCGCCTAACGACGATGAGGCCTTTGACACCGGTCCGCTCGAAGGTTCGGTGCTGCGCAACATTCCCTATAAGCCCGAATATCAAATGCGTTACGACCAAACCGTGCGCAAGGCCCTGGACGGTCTGGTCAACGACCCGGTCGGCGGTTGCCAGCAACCGCACGGCATGCCGCGCGAGCTCGGCGGCATACCCGGCGGACCCGAGATCATCGTGCTGCCCGGCCAGGTGCGTATGACCTATTACTGGTTCAATGCCACGCGGCGCATCTACACCGACGGCCGGCCGCATCCCACGGGCGTGAACTTGGTGCCCAGCTACATGGGGCATTCGACCGGTCACTGGGAAGGCGACACGCTGGTGGTCGATACAGTCGGTATGCACGAGGGTGTTTATGACCGCACCGGTGCGCCGCACAGCGATCAAGTACACGTGGTCGAGCGCATTCGCATGATCGCGCCAGACATCATCGAAACACGTATGACTATCGATGACACTGTGATGCTCACCAAGCCATGGCAGGTAACGCGCCACCTGCGGCGTGTTAACCGCCAACCGCAGTCCGATGGTGCGTATTGCGAAGGCGGCCGTATCGAAATGGACGATGGCACGCAGCGCTTGGTGCTGCCCGGCGAAAAGGAACTACAGAAGTGAAAGTCACTCGTATCGCACTGGCCCTAGGCTCACTGCTGATGGTTGGGCAGGCCATCGCGCATCATTCGGCGGCGATGTTTGACCGCAGCCGCAAGGTCACCGTGACCGGCACCGTGGTCAAGTTTCAGTGGGTCAATCCGCACAGCTGGATAGACCTCAACGTCCGCGCTGAGGACGGCACGACAGTGCTGTGGTCGTTCGAAGCCGGTACACCCGGACAGATGCGCCCCACCGGCCTGACGCCCGAAGTACTGAAGATAGGCGACACCGTGACCATCACAGGTTATCCGCTGCGCGACGGGCGCACGGCAGCCGCCTATGTGCAGCTGGTCACCGCCAACGGCACGCTCTACAACACCCGCGCCCAAGGGCAAACGCCCCAAGGTCCGCTGGTGCGGGAGGATGCCAAGTGAGCACGCGCCGCAAACTTACGCTGCTGGCTGTGTTGCTGTTGCCGCTGCTGCACGGCGCAATGGCTGCGACACCAGCCGCCACCGATGCCGGCCCCAAGCTGCCGCCACCGCCACCGGGCATGTTTGCGCCACCGGGACGCAGCATCACGCATGTCGCCGGTGATCTATACCGCGCCAATAACGGCGGCTGGTATGTGGCTGTGCTGGTGACACCGGCCGGCATCGTGCTGGTGGACACACTCAATACCGACTTTGCCAAGTGGCTTAAGCAGGCGCTGGCCGAGCGCTTTCCAGGCAAGCCGGTTAAGTACGTCATCTATAGCCACAGCCACTGGGACCACGCCGAGGGCGGGCGTGTGTTTGCCGACACCGCCACCTTCATCGGTCAGGAAGGCATGCTGCGCAACATGGACGGACGCTATCCGGCGCTGCCGGGTGACATCGTCGATCGCAATAAAGATGGGCGACTCGACATTGCCGAGTTCGAACAGCCCTTCCTCGACCGGCTGTGGTACTGCGGCTCGACCCGCGGCGCCGTCACCAGCAAAGACAGCGACCACCACGGCAGCATCACACCAGCGCAGTTTTTTGCGGACATCGTCAAACCTGACATCGTCTACAGCGAGCGCATGACGCTGCGCTTCGGCGGCAAGACACTGGAGCTGGTGTTCCCGGGCAAGAACCATGCGAACGACGGCACAGCAGTGCTGTTTAAAGAAGAGCGCGTGTTGTTTGCCGTGGACTTCCCGGCCGATGCGCTGGTGCAGGCCTCAATGCGCTCGCTGCCCAGTGCCTGCGGCCCGTTCGATGGTCACCCGATGGCCGAATGGATACGCAGCTATCGAACACTCGAGGCGCTGGACTTTGATGTGCTGGTCGGCGGCCATGGCACGGTGGCCTTTCAAAAGCAGGACATCCGCGAAGGCCGTGAATATTTTGAATACCTGCAGCAGGAAGTCGCAGGCGCCATGGCACGCGGCCTGAGTCTGGCGCAAATGCGCGAGCAGCTGACCCTGGACCGTTATAAGGACTGGGCTCATTACGCGCCGCTGCGCGTGTTCAATATCGAGGCCGCCTACCACAACCTCAGCCTCTACAAATAAGCCGCGCCTTAGCCACTTGGCAGCCGCGCGAAGCACAGGCTTGACCCTACGTGCAAGTTTATGCATCATGCGCGACTTCTTATGCAAACAGACCGCCACCAAACCGACCGCCGTAACGCCATCCTGCGCATCCTGCGCGGTGGCCGCGTGCGCCGTCAGGAAGACCTGGTCGACCTGCTCAAACAGGAAGGCTTCGCGGTCACTCAGTCGTCGATCAGCCGCGACATGCGCGAAATCGGCGTGCTTAAGGCGCAGGGCCGCTACCTGCTGCCCGGCGATGAGGTCTCGCGTGCCCAAGGCGACTTTGCGGCTATCGCGCGCTTTGTGCGCGAGATCAAACCCGCCGGCCCTTCGCTGACCGTCATCAAAACCAGCGTCGGCGCAGCCGGCAGCGTCGCTGTGGCCATCGACAAAGCCGAGTGGCCTGAAGTCGTCGGCACCATTTCCGGCGATGACACCATCTTCATCGCCACCCAGGATGCTGTCGCGCAGCAGCGTCTGGTCGAACACCTTCGTTCCTCGTTCCGGATCTGAATCACCATGACCCAGACTTCATCGCAGGGCGTACAGCCCATCGTCCTCGCCTATTCCGGCGGCCTCGACACCTCGTTTCTCGTGCCCTGGGTGGCCGAAAACACCGGCCGGCCGGTCATCACGGTCACGGTCGACACCGGTGGCATCGATGCTGCGGCAGCCAAAACACTGCATGAGCGTGCCTTGGCCTTGGGCGCCATTGCCCATCACCAGATCGACGCCCGCGCCGATTACTTTGAGCAGGTGCTGCGCTTTTTGATCATGGGCAACGTGCGTCGCGGTCAGATGTACCCGCTGTGCGTGGGTGCCGAGCGCACCATGCAAGCTCAGACCATCGCCCGCGTAGCGCGTGAACTGGGCACCAACATGATCGCCCACGGTTGCACCGCAGCCGGCAACGATCAGGTGCGCTTTGAGGTTGCGCTGCGCACCTTGGCGCCCGACCTGGAAGTGTTTGCACCGGTGCGCGACAAGGCCTTCAAGCGCTCTGAAGAGCTCGAATATCTGCAGGCGCGCAAGCTGCCTGTGCCGCCTCATGGCGCGGCCTATTCGATCAACCGCGGCCTGTGGGGCGTGACCATCGGCGGTACCGAAACGCTGACCTCCAAGGGCAGCATTCCTGAAGACGCCTGGGTCTTGTCGCGGCATGCGTTCACGCAGCCGGCGCAGCCGGCGCACCACACCGTGCACTTCGAGCAGGGCGTCCCTGTGGGCCTGGACGGAAAGACGATGACGCCTGTCGAAGTCATCGAGCATCTGGAAACCATCGGCGCTGCGTTTGGCATCGGCCGCGGCATCCACTTGGGCGACACCATCATCGGCACCAAGGGTCGCGTGGCCTTCGAAGCGCCGGCCGCCGAAATCCTCCTCAATGCGCACCGCGAACTGGAAAAGCTGGTGATGACGCCGCGTCAGCAGCGCATCAAAGACAGCGTCGCCGGCCCTTATGGCGACTTGGTACATGAAGGCCAGTTGCTCGATCCGGTGTGCCGCGACATCGAAGCGTTGCTGCTGTCGTCGCAGTCACGCGTCTGCGGAGATGTGCACGTGTTGCTGCGTCCGGGTCAGTGCTTCGTCGAGGGCGTCGAGTCGCCTTATTCGCTGATGGCCGCTTCCAAGGGTGTGTACGGCGAAGCGGTAGGCGAATGGACTCCGACCGATGCGCTGGGTTTTTCCAAGATCGTGGCCCTGACGGGCGTGTTTCACCGCCGTGCTGGCGAACAGGCTGGCAAAGCCGAAGGCAACAAGTAGATGAAGAGCGTCGTCGTCGACAAGATCGCCTCGGTCACACAGGCGTTGTCCCTGAAGCACGACCTGCGCGTGGCCGAAGACAACATCCCGGCCGAAGAAGGCGTGGTGCTGGTGGTCGAGATCCTCACCAACAAGTCCACCTACAACACGCTCGAACTGACCAGCGGTCGCATGGCTAAAGTGGTGCGCGGTGACATCGTCGTCGGTGCGCTGGGCACACGTCGCGCGTTGTTCGGCTATTCCGGTCGCGTACCCGAGTCAGTCAAAGCCGGCGATGTTATCCAGATGCTCAACATCGGTGGTGTGCTGGGCGTATGCGATTCGGCCAACCCCGACAAGGGCAAGCCGTTTGATGTGCGCGTGCTGGGCGTGGTACTGCAGTTCCCCTTCCTGGGTGAGCGCATCGGTGTGCCGGCGCGTGTGGGTTCGCGCCAGCTCGACTACAACGCCGTGCTCGACACACAGGACGTACCCGTGGTGGCTCTGGCCGGCACTTGCATGGAAGCCGGCAAGACCGCTGCGGCCTGCGCCATCGTCTCGCGCATGCGCCATCGGGGCCTGATCGTCGATGTGTTCAAGGCCACCGGCGTCTCGCTGCGTCGCGATATTCTGGCCATGGAAGACTCCGGCGCACGCAACGGCCTCATCTTTACAGACTTGGGCGTGGTCACCACCACGGCCAAGACCGGCCCGGCGCTGACGCGCAGCATGCTCACCGAACTGGCTGCTAAGAAGCCCGACGTCATCGTGTTCGAACTGGGCGATGGTCTCATCGGCACCTATGGCGTCGACTCAATTCTGCACTGCGAAGACATCCGCAAGGCGCTGACCAGTGTCGTGCTGTCGGCTAACGACCCGGTCGCGGCCTGGGGCGGCGTCAAGCTGCTGCGCGAACGTTTCAGCATCGAGCCTTCCGTGGTCACCGGCCCTGCCACCGACAATGCCGTCGGCGTACAGATCATCGAAGAGCAGATGAGCGTGCGCGCCTGCAACGCCATCACCGATGGCGCCAAGCTGGGTGACCTGGTCATCGACAGCCTCAAGCTGCCGGCCAAAGCGGCCGTCGAGAGCACCTGATGAGCGCGGCGCACATACCGGCCATCGTGCTCGGCGGCACCGGCTATGTATCCGGTGAACTGCTGCGCCTGATCGCAGGTCACCCGCAACTGCGCCTGGCCGGCATCCTGTCGGACAGCCAGCCGGGCACGCTGGTCAGCAGCGCCTTCGGGCATCTGGCGGCTAGCTATCCGTTGACGCGTTTTTCTTCGCAGGAGCAGATCGAAGAACTGGTGGCCACACTGCCGGTCAGCGCCATCATCTCTGCCGCACCGCATGGTGCTTCGGCAGCACTCATAG
>Ga0114972_10004455_pt1 | contig 10433 bp, 10 predicted proteins | sample M_140807_EF_Meta_FD_87354 | JGI IMG/M metagenome (GOLD analysis project Ga0114972, IMG submission 87354) | Freshwater microbial communities from Lake Montjoie, Canada to study carbon cycling - M_140807_EF_MetaG | ecosystem: Environmental > Aquatic > Freshwater > Lake | place: Lake Montjoie... | reverse complement strand
TTCCTTGCCCAGCGCGTGATGGCTGCGGCGCATGCCACGGCGGGATGGCGAGGTCTTCTTCTTCGGAACGGCCATGGTGCCGGGCCTTTCAATAGGTCAGCGAACTGAATTGCAATGAGGGGGGGGCGATAGCAGAGGGGGGGCGGGGTGTCCAGCAGGTGCTTGCGATGATGTGACGGATGGATGACCGGCGGCCTATCGTGAGGGCCCCGGGGATGGGCGGCGCGCGAGGGCGGCAAAGGGGCCGCGCGGGCCGTCATCGGCGCCGTGCTCGGGCAATTGCGCGCCTTCCAGCCGGGGATAGGGATCGAGGGCGAGGGCGAGAAGCTGCGCCATCACCTCGCCCAGCTCGGCGATGCCATTGTCGCATTCGACCTCATCCTCGGAGTCGGGGTCCTCGGAGGGGATTTGGCCTTCGGGCAGGATGCGCAGGGTGAAAGCGTCACGCACGCGCTGGGCCACCGGCTCGAGGCTGACCACGCAGGCCTGTTCGAGGCTGGCCTCGATATGGCCATCGACGCGGATGCCGCCGGCGGATTCGCCGCGCAGGCGCAGCTCGGCCGTCAACGCATGCAGCGCCAGCAGGCCGAGGCGGGCGGCCAGGGCGGCGCATTCGGCGGAGGTGGCCTCCAGGCGGAGATGCTGGCCGGCCTCGGGCAGGTTGGAGACGCGGATGGGGCGAGGGAATTCGAGCGCGGTCATGGTGCGGGAAACACCAGGCGGCCGGCGCTGAGGGCGGCCATGGGCTGGGCGGCCAGGGCGGCGTCAAGTGCAATGGCGCGGGCGGCGAGGCGCGGGGGGGCGGTGGCGTCCTCGGGCGCGACACCGGCCCAGAGGTTGCGGATCAGCGCCTCGGCCAGCCCTTGGGGGTCGGCGGCATCGAGCGCCGCCTCATAGGCCTGGGCGCGGCCATGGAAGCCCTCCCACATGCGCTTGACGCGTTTGCTGATGCTCATATCGCCCACGCCCATCTCGCGCAGGTTCACATCCATGTCGTTGAACATGGCGTCGAAGACGGCCTGGGCGAGGCCCTGCCCGGCCGGCGCCGGGTCATGCCGCAGGCGGCGGATCAGCAGGGCGACATGCAGGCCCACCAGATCAAAGCGGCCCTGCAGCGTGTCGGCCACGGCATAATCGAGGTAATAGGCGGGCTCGCGCGCGGCGGCGACGGCGGCGCCATAAAGCTCATAGCCTTCGCGTTCGAAGGGTTTGCGGCGGAAAAGGCGGGCGAGCACCATGGTTCAGTCTGGCCTTTGGTATGGGTGTGGCGCCACGCAGTTGACCGCAACCGGGCAAGGTGGCACCTCGCCTCACATGGAACCGACGCCTCTCAAGGTCAATGCGACGCCTCCTTTGGCGCGAGCACTTGCCGTGCTGGTCTGCCTGGGTGTGGCGGGCTGCCAGTATTTGCCGCCGCTGCCCGAGCGGCCGCGCGATGTCTTCTCCTCGCCGATCATTGCCCGCGGGCATCTGGTATCGGCCGAGCAGTTGCAGCAGGTCACCCCAGGCGTGACGGCGCGGGCCGATGTGCAGGCGCTGCTGGGCAGCCCGAGCCATACCAGCACCTTCTCGGACGACACCTGGTATTACATCAGCAGTTCCACCCAGCTTCGGCCGGGCCGGGCGCTGTCGGTGAGCAATCAGCGGGTTGTGGTGGTGGCGTTCAACCCCAATGGCACGGTGAGCGAGGTGCGCGAACTGGCTCAGGCGGATGGCCGCAATATCAGCTTCGCCAGCCGCGAGACGCCGGTGCCGGGCAGTGATCGCACCTTGCTGCAGGGGCTGTTCGGCAATATTGGCCGGTTCAACCCGACCGGCAGCACCGGCGGCCAGCCGGCCGCGCCGGGCGTGGCCAGTCAATCCGGCCGCTGAACCAGCGGCAGGCAGGGCGGCGTTGCTGGCGGGTGCGGGCAGCATGACGCCGGTGATTTTTGACCGTCAGCTGCTGCGGCTGCGGCGTGATAGGGCGGCACGGCATGTGGATGCGGTGGCCCCGGTGCTGGAGGCGGCGGCGGGGCTGCTGCTCGACCGGCTGGATGACACGACGCGACGCTTTACCAGGGCATTGGAGATTGGCGGGCGCGGGGTGGTGGCGCCGATGCTGCGGGCGCGCGGTATTGCCGATGTGGTGAGCCTTGATCTCTCGCCCGCCATGGCGGGCCGGGGTGCTCAGGGGAGCGGGCTGGCGGTGGCTGGCGATGAGGAAATGCTGCCCTTTGCCGAGGGCGCGTTTGACCTGGTGGTCGCCTCGCTCTCACTGCATATGGTGAATGATCTGCCGGGGGCGCTGATTCAGATCCGTCGGGCGCTGCGGCCGGATGGGCTGTTCCTGGCCAGCCTGCCGGGCTTGGGCAGCCTGCAGGCGCTGCGCGAGGCGCTGGTGGTGGCGGAGGTGGCGGTGAGTGGCGGTGCCTCGCCGCGGGTCTCGCCTTTTGCGGAATTGCGCGACATGGCGGCGCTGTTGCAGCGCGCGGGCTTTGCCCTGCCGGTGGCGGACCAGCAGGCGTTGGACCTGGCGTATCGCTCGGCGCTGGGGCTGGTGGCTGATCTGCGCGCGGCGGGGGAGCAGAACACGGTGCTGGCGCGCGATGGGCGCACACCGCCGCGCGGGCTCTTTGCCCAGGCCTTTGCGGCGCTGGAGGCCTCGCTGCCCATCGCCATGCCGTTGCCGCTGCTGATGCTGACCGGCTGGGCACCGCATGACAGCCAGAGCCGCCCTGCCCGGCCCGGCAGCGCCAATGCCCGGCTGGCCGATGCGCTCGGCGCACGCGAGCAAAGCGCTGGCGAGGCGGCGGGGCCGGGCCGGCAGCGGGGCGGGTCAAAGCGCGGCGGGTGATGCAGGCTCGGTTCAGAAGCGAAACCCGAGGCTGGCGAGTGCCCTGGCGCCACAAATATCCTGGCCCCGGCCGCTGATGGGCACGCAATGGTCGCGCGCGATGGAGGTTTGGACGTAGCTGAGCGTCGCCGTCAGGGTGCCCAGGGCCTCGATGGTGAAGTCGCGGCTCAGATTGACGCCCCACCAGCTGTAATTGCCGACCCCAAAATTGGCCGGGCGTCCGATCATTTGATGCGCCAGCCTGCCGCCCAGGGTGAGGCCCCAGAGCCCGGTTTGCCAATCCAGGCCGGCCTCGACATAGAGGCCGGTGCCGGCGCTGGCGAAGTAATTCGGCGAGGCGCCCAGCATGCCCAGTATTGTGACCGGCCCGATGCTGCGGCTGGCACGCAGAATGGCCTCGACATAATCCAGCCGCGGCTGGGCGCCGCGCCGGGTGAGGCCGGCATAATGGTACCAGATGCCCAAGACATCGATGTTGAAGCCGCCCAGCGGGAAGCGAATGCCGCCGAAGAGATCGATTTCGGTGGTGACGTCATAGCCCTGATACTGGGCGTTGGAGACGAAGCTGCCGATATAGACACCGCTGCCGGGATGGGCGAGTTCGGTATTGAATTGCGCGGCCGGGCGGGAGCGGGTTTGGCTGATGCCGCGGAAGATATAGTCGCTGGTTACGGTCGCGGTGGGGTTGAGGGTCAGGCCGCTCTCGCCCAGTCGCAGCTGCGCCATGGCGGGGCTAGCCACCAGAAGGAACACGAGCAAGGCGGCGAAGCGTTGCATGATGCGGGGTGTCTAGCCGATGCGGCAATGTCAAACCAGCACATGAGATGTTTTTCAATGTCAGGTCGTTTTATGAATTCGACAGGCTTGCGGTTGACATGTGGCAGATCCGTGCAGTTGCCGGCTTGCACCGCGGCCTCCGCCACTTGATATTGCCGGCATGGAGCAGCCAGCCGGCGAGAGCCGCAAAATACCGTTACACAAGCCCGAAGATTTCGCGGGCATGCGCCGCGCCGGGCAATTGGCCGCGGCCTGCCTCGACATGATCGGCCCGCATGTCCTGCCCGGTGTCACCACCGGGCAATTGGACCGGCTCTGCCATGACTTCACCCTGGCGCATGGCGCCATACCGGCCACGCTGGGCTATCGCGGCTATCCCAAATCCTCCTGCACCTCGATCAATCACGTGGTGTGCCATGGCATTCCGGGGGATCGGGCGCTGATCGATGGTGACATCATCAATATCGATGTGACCGTCATTCTCGATGGCTGGCATGGTGATACCAGCCGGATGTATATCGCGGGGCAGGCCAGCACCAAGGCGAAGCTGCTGATCGATGTGACGCATGAGGCGATGATGCGCGGCATTGCGGCGGTGCGGCCGGGTGCGACGCGGGGCGATGTGGGCCACGCCATTCAGAGCCATGCCGAGAAGCATCGGTTTTCCATTGTGCGGGATTTTTGCGGCCATGGCATTGGCCAGGTGTTTCACGCACCGCCCAATGTGCTGCATTTCGGCCGCCCGGGCGAAGGTGCGGTGCTCAAGCCTGGCATGTTCTTCACCATCGAGCCGATGGTGAATGCCGGCCGGCCGGAGGTGAAGATACTCGATGATGGTTGGACGGCGGTGACGCGGGACCGCTCACTCTCCGCCCAGTTTGAGCATATGGTGGCTGTCACCGAGACGGGGTGCGAGGTCTTTACCTTCTCCCCCGCCGGCCATCATAAGCCGCCCTATGGGTTCCGCCCGGGCGGCTCGTGATCTAGCCTCATTCCACCCTTGGGGGGGATGATGATGCGGCTTGGCCGTGAGATGCGATGGATGCTTCTGGCGCTGGGCGCCATGTTCATGCAGCAGAGCTTTGCCTCACTGGGTCGCAGCCTGCCGACCGTGATTGCGCCGGCCATTATCGATGATCTGGCGCTCGATCCGGCCTGGGTGGGGGTTTATGTCTCCATCGCCGCCTTTGCCTCGCTGGTGTTCCAACTGGGCTGCGGCAGTTTCATTATTCGCTATGGCGCCTTGCGGATGAGCCAATTGGCGCTGGTGTTTCTGGCCGGCGGCTTGGCCTTTGCCTCTTCGGGGCTTTTGCTGATGTTTGCGCTATCGGCACTGATTGGCGGGGGCGGGGCGGCGATGTCCACGCCGGCCTCGTCACATCTGCTGGGGCGCTATACGCCGCCGCGGATCATGCCGCTGGTCTTCTCCATCAAGCAGACGGCGGTGCCGGCGGGGCTGCTGCTCGCGGGGCTTTTGGGGCCGGCCATCACCCATTGGATCAGTTGGCGGGCGGCGCTGGATATCTCGGCCATGGCCTGTCTGGTGTTTGCGGTGATGCTGCAGCCGCTGGCGCGCGAGTTTGACAGCGACCGCGACCCCAGCCGGTCATTCCATATGAGTGATTTCGCCACCACGGTGACGGCCGTGCTGAGTGCGCCGGAATTGCGCCGGCTCTCCATGGCCTGTTTCGCCTTCAATGGGCTGCAGACGGTGTTCACCTCCTATTTCATCATCCTGCTGACCGAGGCGGGTTATGGGCTGAGCCTGGCGGGGCTGGTGTTTTCCATTGCCATGATGGTGGCGGTGCCGGGGCGTATTCTCTGGGGCTGGATGGGCAGCAGCTTTGTCGCACCCCGGGCGATGATGGGGGCGCTGGCCCTGGGCATGGCGGTGAGTAGCTTTGCGCTGGGCTTCTTCGGTGCGGGCTGGCCGGTGGTTGTGGTGGGGCTGGTGGCGAGTGCGCTGAGCGCCACCGCGATGTCCTGGCATGGCGTGCTGCTGGCCGAGGCGGCGCGGTTGGCGCCGCATATGCGCGGCGCGGCCACGGGGGGGGTGCTGTCCTTCGGCCAGGTGGGGGCGCTGCTTTTGCCGCTGGTCTTTGCCGGTATTCTTTGGGCGAGTGGGAGTTATGGGCTGGGCTTTGCGGTCTGTGGGTTGCCGGCGCTGGTGGTGGGCATTGTGTTGCTGCGGCCTTCTCACGCCGGTTTGGCTGCTGAGAAGCACTGAGGGCGGAGCAAGGAGCGAAAGGGCTTTGGCCCCTCCCGCTCTCCCAACAGGGTCGACATATATGCCGACGATTTTCCTCGACCTCTGATATTTTTTTCGAGCCTGTCCCGTGCGGAGGGGCTCACTGCATGGGAATTAATGTTTTGTTTTTATAATATTTTTATCGTCTCAAACAGTTCTACCTAAACCAATTGCAACCCAAAATCGATAATACATCGAAGGTGGAGGAAACTGGTCGACATGTATGTCGACCCTCCTGGGGTGCTCGAGGGGCAAAGCCCCTCGATCTTATCTCCCCTCGCCGTTCGTTCTTCCGCAGCGGAGGCGGCCTTGCCAAGGCTGGGGCGGCGGGCGCAGCCTTGTGGTGCAGAAGGAGCTTTTTGATGCGCAGACGCAGTCTCATTGCAGCCGCCACCGCAGCGCCCGCCCTGGTCCGCGCGCAGAGCGCGACCACGCTGAAATTCATCCCGCAGCAGGACCTCATCGTCCTCGATCCGGTTACCACCACCGCCTATATCACCCGCAACCATGGCTACATGGTTTTCGACACGCTGTACGGCATGGACGGGCAATTCGGCGCGACGCCGCAGATGGTGGATGGCCATACGATCGAGAATGACGGGCGGCTGTGGAATCTGCGGCTGCGGGAGAATTTGTGGTTCCATGACGGCACGCCGGTGCTGGCGCGCGATTGCGTGGCGAGCATTCGTCGCTGGGCGCGGCGCGACCCCTTTGGCGTGACGCTGATGGAGACGACGGAGGAGCTTTCCGCCCCGGATGACCGGACTATTCGTTTTCGGCTGAAGCGGCCCTTCCCGCTGCTGCCCATCGCGCTGGGCAAGGCCTCGGTGCCGGTATGCGCGATGATGCCTGAGCGGCTGGCCAATACCGATGCGTTTCAGCAGGTGCCCGAGATGATCGGCTCCGGCCCCTTCCGCTTCAAGGCGGATGAGCGGGTGCCTGGGGCGCGGGTGGTTTATACGAAGTTCGAGCGTTATGTGCCGCGCGCCTCGGGCACGCCGACATGGACGGCCGGGCCCAAGGTGGTGCATTTCGACCGGGTTGAGTGGAACTCGATGCCCGACCCTTCCACCGGCAATTCGGCCATGCTGAACAATGAGCAGGATTGGCAGGAATATGCCTCGCTCAATCACCTGCCGCTGCTGCGCCGGGCGCGCAATCTGCGGCTGCAGATTCTCGATAATACCGGCTATGTGTCGATGTTGCGGGTCAATCATTTGACGCCGCCGTTCAATAATCCAGCGATCCGGCGGGCGCTGTGGGGGGCGATTGACCAGCAGGCCTGCATGCATGCGCTGGTTGGCCCCTCGGAGCCCAGCCTCTACCATCTGCCGCTCGGGTTTTTCGCGCCGAAGACGCCGATGGCCAGTGAGGCGGGCCTCGATGTGCTGCGCGGGCCGCGGGATATGGCGGCGGTGAACCGGGCGCTGCGGGCGGCAGGCTATAATGGCGAGACGGTGCTGCTGATGATCCCGACCAATTCCTCGGCGCTCAATCTGCAGGGCGAGGTGATGGCCGATACGCTCAAGCGGGCGGGGATGAATGTTGAGGTTTATGCGGTGGAGTTCAACGCCATGCTGCAGCGGCGCAACCGCCGCGGGCCGGTGAGCGATGGTGGCTGGAGCGCCTTTGTCACCAATTGGTCGGGGTCGGATTGGCTCAGCCCGGCGGGGCATATCGCGCTGCGCGGCAATGGCGAGCAGGGCTATGCCGGCTGGGCCACCATGCCGCGGGTGGAGGCGATGCGGGATGCCTGGTTTGAGGCGCCCGATGTGGCGGCGCAGCAGGCGATTTGCCGGGATATTCAGTTGGAGGCGATGAACGAGGTGCCGTATTATCCGCTGGGTCAGGTGATGCAACCCACCGTCTATCGCTCCAATCTGACGGGTGTGTTGGATGGGTTTTCCACCTTCTGGAATGTGAGGCGCGCATGAGCCCGCGTGACACCGCGCTGGCCTGGATTGCGGCCCATGAGAAGCGCTTTTCCGATTTCTGCGGCCGTATTTGGGAGCATGCCGAGCCGGCCTGGCGGGAATATAAATCGGCCGCCGATTACGTGGAGTTGCTGCGCGCGGAGGGCTTTGCCGTGGAGGCTGGCTCGGGCGGGATGCCAACGGCGTTTGTCGCGACCTGGGGGCAAGGTGCGCCGGTGCTGGCGGGGTTTTCGGAATATGACGCGGTGCCGGGGAATTCGCAGCAGGTTGTGCCCTACCCTGCCCCGCGCGCCGGGCTGCACCCCTATGCCGCGGGGCATACGGACCCGCATTCCATGCTGGGCACGGCCTCGCTGGTGGCGATGCTGGGGGCTAAGGCGGCGATGGAGGCGCATGGCATTGCCGGGCAGTTGAAGCTGTTTGGCGAACCGGCGGAGAAGGTGTGCGGCTCCAAGCCCATCCATGCCGCCAAGGGCTATTATGACGGGCTGGATGCGGCGGTGGTGTGGCATCCCTGGCCCTCCAATACCGTGACCTCGGACACGCAGTTTGGTGCCTATTGGTCCTGCGTGATCAGTTTCGAGGCGGATCAGCCGGAGCATTGGATCGACCCGACCCTGGTGCCGATTGAGGGGGCGCATGCGGGGGCGCGCAGCCCGGGCGCGCTGGATGCGATGTGCCTGATGTACACCACGACGAAATACACCAAGGAGGCGATGTTCCCGCATGCCGGCTCCTGGACGCTGAATGAATTCGTGCTGGGCGATGGCGGTGCGACCTCGGATAATCTGCCGCCGCGGTTTAGTCAGATCCAGTATTCGTGGCGTTCCTCTTCCTTGGGGATTCAGGAGCAGATCTGGCGGGTGCTGGCCAATAATGCCCGGCATGCGGCGGGCAGCACTGGCTGCCGCGCCTATGTGCGCTGGGTGACGAAGACCCGGGTGGGGGTGCCCAATCAGGTGATGACGGACCTGACCTGGAAGAACCTGCAGGCGGTGGGCGCGCCCGCCTATGGCGAGGCGGCGAAGGAATTTGGCCGGGAGATTCAGCGCCATCTGGGGCTGGAGGCGATGGAGGATCCCTTCATTGAGAGTGTCAGCCGGCTGACGCCGCCGGAGGCGAATGAGGCGCGGCTGCGGGCGGGGTTGCCGGCCTGGCAGAAGCATTTGAGCGCCGATGATTATGTTGAATTCTGCTGGCATGCGCCGACGGTGCGGCTGCTGGCCGGGCGGCCCCGGCTGCGGCCGCCTTCGCATGGCTTTGCCTATCCCAATTGGGCCTATACGGCGCTGAGCGGGCTGCCGGAGGCGATTGACCCTGGCATGTTCGTGGCCGCCAAAACCATGGCGCTGACCTATATCGACCTGGCGACCCAGCCCGAGATGCTGGCGGCGGCGCAGGCTGAGTTTGTCAGCCGCACCGGCGGCGTGGGCGGGCCAGGCTGGGTGGGGCCGCTGCTCCCGGCGGATTTCGACCCGCCGGTGGATTTGCGCTGGCCGGAATATGTCACCACGCCGCGCGGCGAGGAATGGTGCATTCCCACGCCGCATCAGGGGACGGGCGCGGGCGAGCCGCTATGAGCGATGTCTGTGCTGCGCGCTTTTATGGCCAGGCAGCACATGAGCCGGAACTGCTCGATCTCGGGCGGCGTTATGCCGATGTGATCGACGCGGATCGGGCGATTGAGGAATGGCGGCGGGGGAGTATGGGCTGAGCGCCCTACTCTGCCGCGGCCAACTTCGGCTGGGAGATGTCGCTCAGCCGTTGCTGCGGCAATTTCCAGCCCAGCATCTTCGAGGCCACCAGGGTGCGCAGGACCTGCGCCGTGCCGCCGCCGATGGTGAACATCCGCACATCGCGCGCCATGCGTTCGATGGGGAAGTTTTTGGAATAGCCGCGGGCGCCGAAGATTTGCAGCGCGTCATTGACGATTTTGATCGCGGCCTCGGAGGCGAAGATTTTGGCTTGTGCGGCCAGTTCAGGGTCGGGGAAGGCGCTGTTATTGGGGCCGCGTGAGGCGGCGGCGGCGTGCAGCATGAGGCGTGAGGCGGTGAGTTGGGTCTGCATATCGGCCAGCATCCATTGCAGGCCCTGGAACTCGCCGATCGGCCGGCCGAATTGCTCGCGGCCCTTGGCCCAGTCCAGCGCGTGGTCGAGCGCGCCGGCGGCGATGCCCATGGCCACCGTGCCGGCACCCACGCGCTGTGAGTTATAGGCGTTGATGAGTTGGGCGAAGCCGCGGGCAAAGCCGCCGGGCGGGCGCAGCACCATGGCTTCGGGCACGATGAGGTCGGTGAAGGTCAATTCGCCCTCGGGCATGCCGCACAGGCCCATGGTGGGCTCGCGCCGGGTCATGCTGAGGCCGGGCGCGCCGCGCTCGGCGAGGAAGCCGCCAATGCCGAGGTCGCGGCCCTGCTCGTCAAAGGCGCGGGCGAAGATGAGGTGGAGTTTGGAAACGCCGGCGCCGGTGATCCAGTGCTTGACGCCATTGATCACCCAGGTGTTGCCGCGCTGGTCGGCGCGGGTGCGCATGGCGGTGGCATCCGAGCCGGCATCGGGTTCGGTGATGCAGATGGCCGGCTTGTCGCCCGCCAGCACCAGATCGGCCGCCCAGCGTTTTTGCGCGTCACTGCCATAG
>Ga0114972_10004452_pt1 | contig 10435 bp, 7 predicted proteins | sample M_140807_EF_Meta_FD_87354 | JGI IMG/M metagenome (GOLD analysis project Ga0114972, IMG submission 87354) | Freshwater microbial communities from Lake Montjoie, Canada to study carbon cycling - M_140807_EF_MetaG | ecosystem: Environmental > Aquatic > Freshwater > Lake | place: Lake Montjoie... | reverse complement strand
GGTGTCGAGGTTGAGAGAAAAAACCGGTTCTTCGCTGTGGCCGCCTACCCTGAAAAAATCGTCCCGGGAAACCAGGGTAAAATCACCACAGTTGTTCATATGAACGGGTTTGGGCATCGGAGGCGCGTCAATCGCTTTCGATTTTCGATCAAGATGTCCCTGCGACCTGGCCCGAAGAAATTTGGCAAAATTTTCGGGTTGAAAAAAAGATCGCCAGTATCTTAGTTTGGGAAACCAGGCGGATTGCTTTGTTGGGGTCCATAGGCCGCCAAGGAATGCAAAATTGAGAATGCGCCCATCCGCTTCGGGCAGCGTTTCGCGGTAGCCGACTGGGTCAGGATGGAGGGTGATTCGTGCCCAATCGCGATCCCGTCGTGGGATAAACACACGGAGCTGCCTTCGCCCCGGAATCACAAAGCGCTCCACTCTCCCAAAAGAATCATCCTCAATATCGACCCACCAGGGGAGCATTCCGGTTCCAGGGCCTGGCCCAAGGTCGAGCCATAGCCATCCCCCTTTGCTTCCTGGGGGAAAGGGTAACTCCAGTTGGGATTTTCTGGCGCCCCATCGAAACAGGGATCCGGACGGGGATATTTCCACAGGATGCCAATCGCCTCGAAACACGACCCCTTCCATGACATCCCTGGTTTCGTTCAGGGACATTGTTTCCGATTGCAACCACGAATCCAGGGGTCCCACTTCGGAAGTGATTGCAAATAGCGCCCAGGGGAGAATGAGCGGATTAATCCTGGTTGGGATCAAGCCCGATGCAAAAAAACGGATAACTGCTGTCTTTCTTGAGGGAGTATGCTTTAAAAAAATTCTGGTACGCTCGGAAACCGTGACTTTCCCCTTTCGTTCGACTTCCTTGCCACAAACGATTTCCATTTGAAGTTCAGCAGGCGCATCACCCGTCCCGGGTCCGGTCCCAACTTCAATGGATATTCCTTTGGCAAGTACCCCGGCATCAACTTCGATAAAGGATTGCGTGGAGGAGAGGAGGTGGGGCTTGGTCCCCAACAGCATGGTAAAGTTTTTTCCCAGGCGAACCCCATCGACACGGACAATTTGAGGTTCGATGCGCTGGCCATCACCCGCGACGGGGTAGGTTCCCACAATACCATTGTGTCTAATCTGATGAAGTTTGGCCCAGGAGAGGACGGCCTCGGCGCCTTCATCTACAGGGCAGTCCCTGTCCACATCGAGGCGGTCTGCACGGTAGTAGACTCCTTTTTCGGGAGGAATTTGCGCAAGGAAATCGGCCATCGGGCTGGAAAGGAGTATGTCGATATTGGTGAAAAGAAAAAAATTCCCCAAGGCAACTTTGGCCCCGGCGTTTTTGGCGATCATTTGAAAAAGAGGGAGTTTATCGCTGTTGGGAAAGGCGTTGTGGATTTCTGAAGGGACGATTTCAAACCGGATGGAAAGGGGGTTTTTTGGCCCGGGCAATGTGAGCATATCGGCCAAACCAGGACGCTCTACCGGGGGATTCCACTCAACAAGAACGATTTCCCAGCGGGCCTTTAACCTTTTGGCGTGGTAGGCAAGATTGTCGATCATCGCCTGGAGACGCTTGAGGGGTTGGTCTCCATGGTCATCATTGCGCGAGGTGAGAATGAAACTTAGGTCTATATTTGTTCCGTCTTCCTGAGGATTTTCTGATTGCTCCGGATTAGAGGCAAATTTCATGACATGTCCGCCAGAATTTGCGGATCGAGAGCAAGGACAAGCGCGATTGTGGCGGCACCAGGAAGTCCTGGAAATTCCCCGTTCTTTAGCCCGTCACGAATCCTTTTGGGGGAGGTTTCCACAACCCGTAATCCCTCGTGGGGATCAGGTACAAACGGAGCGGAAAGGACATCCCGGGCGGTGAAGAGGTGCATCGCCCCGCAACCACGGTTGGCATCAATTGCAAAGCGCCCGAGGGATTTCCATTCGCCTCCGATATAGCCTGTCTCTTCGGCAAGTTCGCGCTGGGCGGCGATCAATGGTGTTTCTCCAGGGTCAACAATTCCTCCCGGAGCCCACAGGGAACTGGTCTGAAGTCCGGGCCGCCACGCCTCGACCATGATGATGGATCCGGATGCGGTCCGAGGGAGCACCATTACAAAATCCGGAAAATCGACATGCCAAAAATCCTTGATGCGCCTGCCCGTCGGGAGGAGATATTCCACCTGGCGGACCCGAAGCCAGGGAGCGCAATCAAGAACCACGCGTTCGTTTTCGACAGACCATGGTGTGCTCATAAAAAGTGCTCTTCAAGTTGGATTGCTATTGGTTAACCGAAAAATTTGCCCCCAAGGCTTCCCGTGTAAATCCAAAAGGGCTTGCAAATAGAAATTTGCTTAATATCAGGTAGATAAAATGTTATATTCATTGATGGGACAAAAAAGGCCCGGATTTATCGGGCCATTATTTATCGGAAAATTTAGGGTCAAGCGGCTTTGCGGAGCACGGACCGCACTGTTTGCTCAAGAAGCGTGCTGACCTCGCCTGTGCCAAGGGGAATGACCCTGGCGACATCAGAGAGTTCCTGGAGTTTGCCCAAGCGCCAGCAATCAAGAACCACCTTGGAATTGGAAGCTAAAACAAATGGTTCCCTTGGCAGGGAGGAATATTCCGCGCATGGCAGCGCCACAACAAGAATATCCGCTCTGCTACAGCACTCCATGATCGAATCGGTCAATTCGACCTCGACTGGCAGGTATTTTGCCGCCTGTTCCAGCGCGTGGGAATCGTGCGCCAGAACAGGAATGCCCCGTTCAGCGAGAGCTTCGGCCAGGCCGATTCCGAAAGATTTTTCGATGACATTGGTCTGGGGTTTGTAGGAAAGGCCAAGGATGCCAACGGTTTTTCCGCGGGTATCGAGGTGGTTGATGATGTCGAGGACACGGTCGAGCTGGGAATCGTTGACGCGGTCTGTCGCTCCGGGGAGAGCCAGGTCGATTCCCAGATCGCGGCCCAGACGATTGAGTGCCCGATTGTCGCGTGGAAAACAGGGGCCACCAAAAGCCACCGATCCCCGGAAATATTTGCCACCGATTCTACTGTCGTGGCCAAGGGCCCTGGTGACCGCGTCGACATCGCCTCCACGGAACTTTTCGCAAACCGATGCGATCATGTTCGCAAAGGAGATCTTCATTGTAACAAAGCTGTTAAGCGAGATCTTTGTGATTTCGGCGTTTACGATCGCCATCCGCGAGATTCCCGGGCGGCTCTGGTGAATTGTCGCGTAAAAATCCTCGAGTAACCTGCCGCTGGCTGGGTCGGATTCGCCTATCAGGACCAGGTCGGGATGAAGGAAATCGCGGATGCAGGAACCCAGCGCGATGAATTCCGGGGAATAGCTCACCCCGATATCGGTTCCTACCTTGCGTCCCGATGCTTCTTCAAGGGCGGGAATGAAAATCTTGTCCGTGTCTCCTGGCATGACGGTGCTTGTGAGGACGACGAGATGCGGAGAAATCCGTCCCCGCAGCGCCATGCCGATTTCCCTTGCCGCGGCCTCGGCGAAATCCATTGAGAAGGCATCGTTTTCGTCGCTGGGTGTCGGAACAATTACAAAAGAGATGCGTGAATTCTGGATTGCTTCCGCGAGATTGGTTGTCGCGCGAAGTCGGCCGTTGGTCCGGCCAAGCATTTCCTGCAGGCCTGGCTCAAAAACCGGAGCCTCAAGGCGATTGATTTTTTCCACGGTTGCAGGGATTCGGTCGACACCAATTGTGTTGTGTCCCATTGCGGCGAAAATGGCGGCCATAGGGGAACCAAGCTTGCCCAGACCAATGACAGCGACATCCATGCGCCTCTCCCGGGTGGTGATTCAAGTTGGAAGGTGGAAACAGCTAGAAGAATTGCAGCCAGTCCGAGCGGATTTACAAAACCAAAGTCTTAAAGAAACCGAGGGGAGTTCGCACGAATGCGCACTCCCCTCTTGTAGTTCGGGATATTAGGCAGCCCGACGAATCGGGGACTTGCCAGTCAGTCGCTCAACATCTGCGTCAACCATCATCTTGACCAGGTTTTCAAAGCCGACTTCGGGAACCCAGCCAAGTTTGTTCTTGGCGTGGCTTGGATCCGAAAGAAGAAGGTCCACTTCAGCGGGACGGTAGAAAGCCGGGTCGACAATGACATGGCGCTTCCAGTCGAGACCGACATGGCCAAAGGCCAATTCAACAAATTCGCGGACGCTGTGGGTTTCACCCGTGCCGACAACGAAATCTTCGGCTTCGTCCTGTTGGAGCATAAGCCACATGGCTCGCACATAGTCACCCGCAAAGCCCCAGTCACGACGGGCTTCGAGGTTGCCCAAACGCAATTCCTTGACCAGACCAAGCTTGATCTTCGCGACGGCGTCGGTGATCTTGCGGGTCACGAATTCGATACCCCGACGGGGCGACTCGTGATTGAACAGGATTCCCGAGCAAGCATACATGTCGTAGCTTTCGCGGTAGTTCAGGGTGATGTAGTGGCCATAAGCCTTGGCAACCGCATAGGGCGAACGGGGATGGAACCGGGTGGTTTCCCGTTGGGGTGTTTCGACCACTTTGCCATACATTTCGCTGGAGCTGGCTTGGTAAAAGCGTGCTTTGGGGCAGGTAAGGCGCATCGCTTCAAGAACGCGCGCAACACCCAAACCGGTCACTTCGCCGGTGAGGAGGGGTTGGCCGAACGAGGTCGGAACGAACGATTGGGCGGCGAGGTTATAGATTTCGTCAGGTTTGTGCTTCGCGAAGATTTCCGTGAAAGAGCTTTGGTCCAAAAGGTCGCCTTGGGCCAGCTCGACCTTGCCTTCGAGGTGGGCAATCCGCTCTGTATTGGGAGTACTAAGGCGGCGAACAACGCCAACCACCTTGTATCCCTGCTCCAGAAGGAGATCGGCGAGATAACTGCCGTCCTGTCCGGTGATGCCTGTGATTACCGCCGTCTTCCTTGCCGCCTGAGTCATTTTTTTACTCCATCCATGGAATGTGGGAGAGGGTAACATGATCCATCAATCTAATGCAAGGCGGATTTTGCCCCGACCCGCAACAGAAAATTACTTGTTTCTAGCAAGGTATTCGAGGCGTTGTTTTGCCTCTTCAACACGGCGCTGGTCCGTGTCGTGGGTGATGACCTCCCGGAAAAGTTCGGTCGCACGGGTGCGGTCGATGTTGTACTGTTCGTAAAGCTTGGCCGCACGCATTCGCCCCTCCGCTTGTTGCGGATTCCATTGCACGGACCGGTCATAGTAGAGCGCGGCGCGGTGATACTGTTTGTAGGCTTTTCCCTCATACAGCTCCCCAAGTTGATATGCTGTGTCCGAAATCCGATTGCTTGTGGGGTGTGCGGTCAGTACCTGTTGAAGGAGGATTTCCGAGCGACGCTGGTTATCCACATAGTCGGTTCCCCAGCCACGATCCTTGTAGGTTAGTGCACGACGATAAAGCTCATTGGCGTCGGGGCTGTTTTGTGTGGCCATCGCACCGAGCGAAACAGGAGGGACATCCAGTTCCAAAATATAAGGCTGTTTGGCAATGCGATGGTACTGTATCAGCTCATCCTGTGCCCACTTTGCCTTGTCTGGTTGGTTGGCTTGCAAATAGTAAAGTCGAAGTGCTTCAAGACTGCGCTGATATTCCTTGCGCGAAGAAAGTACCTTTTCCACGGCATCCGCATCCCGCCCCAGGGGCTTTACCGCCGAAGCGGAAGGGGCGCTAAGAGGTGCGGTGGTTGAAGGTGCGGTTGTCGAAGGGGTAGGACTTGCTGCCGAAGGAGCGGTGGGTGATGCTCCAGGCGTTGCTGCCGGGGATTGGCCCTGGGATTTTGCGGCGAGGATAAAGGGTGCCACACCCATGAAGGCTACAAGCCCCAAGGCGCTAATCCGGAGTAGGTTGCGCGTTGCCATTTTCTAATTTCCGAAGGAATAGCCTGATTGTCGCTTTGGATGCGCCAAAAAATCAAGGCCCATAAGGACTCCGTTCAAACCCGTTGGCGCTCGACCACTAATAAAAAATCGCAGTTGGCCCCAAAAGGGCATCGGCCTTGGCAAAATCCATCTGGCTTACGAAACCCTAATGATTGACGGGGAGAAGGTGTTTCGGTTATCACTTTGGGGGTGGAAACTGTCGGATTGGCTATTTGCCAATCGGAGCCTGATGTTCAGGGTATCGACCCGGAAAAGGTAAGGTTCGATGAAGGTTTTGGTGGGTGTTCGCTGTCTGATCCAGCCCAAAACCGGGATTGGGCACTACACCGAGGAATTGTTGGGTGCGATGGGTCAACTGCCCGGAGGCCCAAATCTTTCCAGGTTTCCGGGGAACAGTCTCCTGGGGATGACCCGTATAGGCCTAAACGCATCGAAAACCATAAAAGGCTGGACCAAGGGATTATCATCAGGAAAATCCAGCGCCAACCGCTTGGTCGGTTCGGGCGGACATCCGGGATGGTTGGAAAAGATTTACGACAAGCTCCTTGAGCGTGAATTGAATTCGGGAAAATACGACCTTTACCATGAACCCAACTATTTCGCTCATCCGACAACATTACCAAGTGTGGTAACGGTTTGTGACCTTTCGGCGCTCATGCATCCGGATTGGCACCCAGCCGACCGGGTTCGTCGCCATGAACAGCTTTTCAAGTGGTTGGTTCCTAGCGGAGCGCAATTTCTTACGATCTCGGAGTTTGTGAAAAACGAAATGATCCAGGTGCTGGGGGTCGATTCCCGCCGGATCCATGTGACCTGTTGTGGCGTCCGGGATCACCTTCGCCCATTGGCCAGGGAAACCATCGATGCCGGTCTCAAGCGTTTGGGCCTTCCGAGGGGATATTTCCTTCATGTGGGGACGGTGGAACCGCGCAAGAATCTAGGGCTGCTTTTGCGTGCCTGGGCCGATTTGCCGGGCAATCTGCGGACCAAGCATCCCCTGGTTTTGGTAGGGGGGATTGGCTGGGAAGAGTCAGGGACTTTGGACCTCATTCGCGATCTGAAGCCCAAGGGGCTCATTCACCTGGGGTATCTGGCCGAACAGGACCTCCCGGTGGTCTATGGCGGAGCCCGTGCATTTGTCTATCCCTCTCACTACGAAGGGTTTGGGATGCCTCCGGTCGAGATGTTGGCCTGTGGTGGGGCGGTACTTTCCGCTCCTGCGGGGGCGGTGGAAGAGGTCGCCTCGCCCGCGGCCCACATCATCCGGTCAAGCGAGATTGGGGATTGGCGGGAAGCATTGGCCGAAATCGCCACCGACAATGAATGGCACGAACAATTGACTTCCAAAGCGCTCGAAACCGCATCGCGACATACCTGGAAGCGATGCGCAGAGCTGACTCTTATGGGTTATCAAAAAACATTGGGGCAAATTGCGCAGATTCCCGGGGAAATCAGGCAACTCCAATCGCACGCCGCTTGATCCGGATTATTCAAATCCGGTCAATTGTGCAGGTTGGATGATTCGGGCCGGGTTGTACAAAGGTTTGATGGATTTGCCAAAACTGTTGTGGCACTTCGGTTTCGGTCCATATCCTATACTTTTGGGATAATCAGGACCAAATGCCCGGAATGGCCAGTTTTATGAGTGCGCAGGTAACCCGTCGCAAAGTCCAGCTTCCATCAAGCTTGTCCGGAATGACTGGTAATCTTTGGATCCTTGATGATGGTAGCGGTGCCTCGGCGACCGTATGGCCTGAGATAGGATTCAATCTGATCTCCTGGAAAGTACCAGTCCCAACTGGATCCGGCCCAACGGGATCCGGCCCGGATTCATCGGATGGCAATACTACCTTTGAACTGGTTCATCAGGACCCGCATCTGTTTGAAGATGCCAAACCGACCAGATCGGGTAATCCGATTTTGTTTCCTTTCCCTAACCGTATCAACCATGGGCAATATACCTGGGCTGGGAAGTCGTACCAGCTTGAGCTGACCGGAGACGCGGGTAAAACCGCGATTCACGGATTTGCCTGTCGAAGCAACTGGAAAGTCCTTGAAACCGGCGCGGACGCCAAAGGCGCTTACCTCACCGGGGAATTCCTCTTATCGCGTGATGCCCAGGTCGAGGCTCACCATTGGCCTTCCGAGGCCCGGTTGCGCCTGACCTATCGCCTCGAAAATCGTGATGGAAAAAGCGTTTTGAGGCTTGAGGCGGAGGTTGACTCCCCCCAAAGGGATCCTCAGGGTGGCTTTCATTCAGGCGATACCGAACTCCCGTTCGGTTTGGGCTATCACCCATATTTTGCCATTCCACCCGGATCGGGCGCGGAACTTCGGGTTCCCGCCGGGGCACTTTGGGAACTTGATGCTTGCATACCTTCCGGGAGAAAAATCTCCCTGGACGAAGCGCGTGACTTGTCCGAATTTCGGGCCTTTGATAAGGTCCATGTCGACGATGTCCTTACCAACCTGCCTGAAAACGCGACGGCAATGTCCGGTTTGCGTGAAGAAGTGCTTCGTCTGCGTGGCGAGATTCGCTATCCCCACAAAGGGACGCTGGGAATCTGGTGTGATGACCAATTCAGGGAAGTGGTGGTTTATACTCCCCCCAGTCGCGATGCCTTTTGTATTGAACCCTATACCTGTCCCACAAACGCCATCAACATGCCTGGTGCGGGGAAGTCGGAGGGTTGGCAAACACTTCCCCCCGGCCAGACCTGGACTGCCATTAACGAATGGACTTTTGGTTAACCCCAACCCACGATCTATCCATGAAAAAGATACCAAGACGAGTTCATGTCCCTGTTCTTCCCGAATCGCTTCTCGAGCGTATGCGGGGGCCGCTGGCGTTTGTGAACATGCACCCCGATGAGGCGATGCAATGGGTACAGGCCCTTGGAATTGAACTTATCGGCAAAATGGAAGTCGAAGGCGAGCAGCCTACCTTCTTCTTCTTTGACGATACACGAGCCATGACGCTGGATCATAACCTTCGTGAGCTGGATATTCCGGCAAAAACGGAATCCAAGGGAGATCTGTGGGACCTATCCGCAAAGCAAACCCTTGTCTGGACTCCACAGCGCAACGATGAACGGGAACTCAAACTGGACATCATCGAACAGGCGTGGCACGCCCTCAAACCCGGTGGACTCTTTTTGGTTTGGCTTCCCACCAAGGACCTGGTTGGAACGGTAACCATGGTTCACAAGACCTTTGGAAGGATTCATGAGATCCCCGAAGGTGACAACACACTTCTCTGGGCCCAACGGACAGGAGAGCGCTCCAAAAGGCGCCATGAGCTGACTTTTACCGCGAAGATCGCCAAGAAAGGGCCGTTTACTTTTGTTGGGCGTCCTGGCGTGCACTGCTATGGGCAGATCGATGAGGGGACCCGTTCCCTTGCGGAGATCATAGAAATTGATCCGGGTGACCGGATTCTGGACATCTGTTGCGGGGCTGGGGCGGCAGGGATTTTGGCAGCCCAGGTCGCTGGTTCCGATGGCGAACTGGTCCTTGCCGATGGGAGCGCCCGTGTTCGCGAGGTGGCCCTTCATAATGCCAAACTCAACGGTATCGAAAAGGTCTCCACAGTATCGGTGGAGGCGCTTGAAGCCCTTCCCGATGAAAGTTTTCGTGTGATTCTTGCACACCCGCCCGGCTTTGGCACAGGAGCCCTCACCGAACGCATCATCGAAGAGGCTAGTCGGCTTCTTGATGCGGAAGGTCGGTTTTATCTCCTCACCAAACAGCCCAAGGAAACCGCGCCAATGGTGGTGGCGAGCTTCCGCCGGGCTGACGCGCTCATCAACCGCAGCTACACGGTTCTGGTGCACAACCGTGCCATGCCCGAAGGGATCCTCTCCGCGTTTGAGGACGAGCAATGATTCCCGGGGCCGGATCGGATCCGGCCCTGCTTCGCGCCTTGATGCCTTGCCGGGAAAATCCGACATCTCCGGAGGCTCGGCTTGTTCTTGCCGACCTTTTGGAAAATCTGGATCTTGGCCCGTTGGCTTCGCATGTTCGCCTCTCCCTGGAGCAGGGTGAAAGGCGCCTCCTCAAGTCTCGTGAAAAAAACAAATACAAGCCGATTGAATTTGTTGAAAATGGATTACCTGGGTTTACCGCTGCAAGGGGCCCCGATTCCTCATCAGAGGACAATCCCTTACCCGGCGAAAGCCTGGTGGCCATGGTGGAAATTGATCCCACTCATGAGGCGGTAACTTATTTCGATGGGCTCTTGTATGAAATGAGCCGCTGGCGGCCCCGCTTTGTCCCTATTGTTGCCCGGTTTTCGAACATGGCGCTCTATCCCACCATGGCCCAGATACTGCTTTGGGGTTGGGTGGCAAAAACGAAGATTCTCCACCTGGATAAATGCGTCATGACCGCGGGATCATGGGAAAAACTTGCGCTCTGGAAGCCGCTGGCCGAAAAAGGGGGCCTAATCCTGCGGGGTTGCCTTGTCACCGAAAAGGCGTTGGAGCACCTTTCCCATTGCGCCGCCAAAAGCGATTGGCAACTTCTGGACCT
>Ga0114972_10004451_pt1 | contig 10436 bp, 5 predicted proteins | sample M_140807_EF_Meta_FD_87354 | JGI IMG/M metagenome (GOLD analysis project Ga0114972, IMG submission 87354) | Freshwater microbial communities from Lake Montjoie, Canada to study carbon cycling - M_140807_EF_MetaG | ecosystem: Environmental > Aquatic > Freshwater > Lake | place: Lake Montjoie... | reverse complement strand
TACCCCAAATCCACCACAGAACATAGGAGGAGGAGGAGGAGGGTGTACAACCTGCAAGAATCTTGGCGTGGGGGGCGCACTGCTTGTGACCAAAGAAGCAGTTGCAGGAGGAGGAGGAGGAGGAGGAGGTGATTGCGGTAGGTCGCTGGTCGCTGATGCATGGGAAACAACTACACTCTGAGGTGACCCTATGGCAGCTTCAGCTTTTACCTCAGAGCGTGAAGCCTTCTGGGCTGGGCTCAACGCCTCCACTTTCTCGTCCTCTCCTCCCACGTGCAAGGGTACTGGCTCCTCCTCCTCTTCTTCTAGCTCTATATCCTCCCCTTCGTCTTCCATATCTAATCTAACATCCCCTTGTGACAGAGGATTCACACTTGAATGAGGGGCGCTTTGGGCGTGGAAATGCGAGGCTAGGGGGGAGTAATAGGGTACTGGAGGTAGGGGAAGTGTGGGCTCCTCAACCTCCTGCGCCAACTGGTCCTCCCATATGCCATCATCGCCAGGCTCTGCACTCCACCCTGGATAATAATATCCACCAAACAAAGGCTGTGGGACACGCATCCGTTTTATCGTGTGCTTTCTATGGCGTCTTCGGACGTGCATAAAAATCGAGCAAAGAATCAAGGAGGCTATCACGCCAGTCATTGAGGTTGTCGATATAAATAACCCTCCCTCCCAACCACTTGAGTAAGGCGCTGCCCCTGTTGCGGTACCGACGATAGTACTGACGTTCATAGAATACTACACATTATATATATCGAACGGCTCGTTCTGCTTCACCAGGAGCACTAGAAATTAACTGCCGAAGGGTTTTTTTTTTCTTTTTTCCTTTTTTGAGGTTTCTTAACGCATGTTTAACATGTTATCGCTTTGTCTATTTGCATTTTTCCCTGGTGTTATCCCTCAGGCTTGCAGTTGCAGTGGTCATGGAAGTTGTGGACCTACGCTTACGTGTCAGTGTCATTCAGGGTGGTGGGGCCCGACATGTGCTCAGCGTTCCTGCCCTAGGAGCAACGCGTGGGTAGGTTACGGCGGAGGGGGCACGGACGACGTGCATAGTATACTATCAGAGTGCAGTGGCTGGGGATCTTGTGCCACAAGCACAGGGCGGTGTTCGTGTCCCGCGGGTACTTCCGGAGACGCGTGTCAGTACCTCTCCTGCCCCACATTTTCCGGGCTTCCGTGTGGGGGAAAGGGCAAGTGCGTATCCATGTCTGCGGCTGCTTCCGCTGGAAATGCCGATGGATATTCAGAGTTGATATATCCTTCTTCTACGTACAATGGCTGGGAGGGCCCCCTGGTTCAAGGGTGCGTGTGCGACCCCGGGTACACAGGCCCGGACTGCTCCCAGTTAGTGTGCCCCCTCGGTGGTGACCCTCTCGTGGCCGCCCTCCCCAGGGTGCAGTCCATCTCTTGTGATTGTAATGGCGGGTATTGCAGCGGTGGAGCTTTTAGTGTTTCTCATGGCAGTCGCTCCGCCTCCATCCTGGCCTCCGCCGTTGCAACCACCAATATGGAGAGCAACTCCGCGCCGCCCGGCAGTGGTTGGGCCCCTGGGGAGAGCGTTCAGTCGGTACTGTCAACCCTTCTCCCCGGAATAGTTACCTCTGTTGTGTTTACGGGGGGGTTGAGCAGTGCATGCGGTCCGGGCTCGGCCATATCCGTGACATTTGCGCTGTCTGCAGCCAACGCGCACACCCTGGCTGTGGGCGTGGGCACCCTGGCTGGTGCCGCACCCGTTTCCCTCTACATAGCCACCACCCAGAGCAGCACCGTGATTCCTTTACCCTGCAGTGGGAGAGGGAAGTGCAACGCGGGAACCTGTACATGCTACAGTGGCTACTATCCCAGTGATGGGAATGGGAACCAAGGGAGGGTTCAGGACTGTGGGTCGCTTGTCCCGCCGGGTGGCACTGCGCCATTGAACCGCACAGTGGTGACAAAGTGTCTGGGATCCGGTAGCACAACTTGTTCAAATAGGGGCTGGTGTGACACTTCTGGGGGCGCCTTTACTTGTGTGTGCTCCCTGGGCTACTGGGGGCCTGCTTGCGAGTTCAAATCATGCCCCTTGGGACGTGCGTGGTGGGATCAACCTGCCCCTGATGGGACCGCGCACGCGCTTGCCCCCTGCTCCAACAGAGGGCAGTGCAATTCTGATGGAACTTGCGCCTGTTTCCCTGGTTACACGGGTAAGTTTGGAGGAGGGTTGAAAGAGCAGCGCAAGCAACATGAACACCCACTTTACGTGCACCCCCCCACCCCACCCCCACCTTTCCTCCTTCTTCTCCCCTTCAGGGAGTTCCTGCAACAGAATGACCTGCCCCAGCGCCACTGGTGCTTCAAACACATGTTCTGGTATGGGTCGTTGCCTCCCACTCAATGAGCTAGTGCCTCTGGGTAGTGTAGGAGGACTCCCCTTAGGCGCAGCGGCATCATCTGTACACCCCCTTCCACCCACACAGACCCTTTCATGCTCCTTGGGCAGTGGCTCCCTGTTCATCACCCTGAGAAACGCAAAATCCACACCCCTCCCCTGGAACTCGCCTCTCTCCGCCCTCATCCTAGCCCTTCAAAACCTCCCCGGAATCACGTCTGTCACCGTGACAGCATCCCCTCGGTACACGGTGGAGCCTGCCTCCGGCGTGGCCATTGGCTATACCACCCCCACAGTTCTCTGCTCAGCAGAGCCTGCTCACCCCGTTCAACTCACCATCACTTTCCCAGGAATGGGGGGAGCCTTGCCGGCCATGCACTTGAGTGCCGCCGGCCAGACCTCCAGTGAACCCGGCACTTTGGAGGTATCCGTGGTGCACCCAGGCTCCCTTCCCTCTTACGACACCCCTTGGGATTCGCGAATGATTCATGGATGTCACTGTGATGGATACCCCGAATGGAACAGCACCAGTGGAGCTGCACCAGGGAGTGGTGTTGTGAGTGATAGAGGCCGTTGGTGGGGTCCCTCCTGTTCTCTTCGATCCTGCCCCAGTGGGGTAATCCCTGAAACTGCAACCTTAACCTCTACACTAGGGAGTGGTGGTGGTAGTGGTGGTGGTGGTGATGGTGGTGGAGAAGGGGTTCTTCCTAAAGAGTCGCAAATTCTTTACTGTAATGGTGTGGATGGAGGTTCCTTCACTCTCTCCTTCCGGGGTCGTGTGAGCCGGGGTATTGATTTTGACGCTAGCACAGATGAGATTCGAGAGGCTCTGCAGGCCATCCCCAGTGTGGGTCTTGTGGACGTAACAAGTTTCACTAACAGCGCTTCCTCCTCCTCCTCCTCCTCCTCCTTCTCGGGTGGGATGGGAGTGTGTAGAAGGACTAGTAGTAGCGAGTCTGTGGGGGGGGCTACGAACCCGACTCTCATAACATTCCTTACACTCCCTGGGGGGGGGCTTCCACTCCTGGAAGTGGATGGGGGTGGTCTCTGGAGCTGGTCAGGCCCAGGGTCAGTGAATATTTCTCTGGTGAGGGGCACGAGAGGGGTGGGGGAGGTAGCTGAGTGCAGTGGCAGGGGTCTGTGTGACACCTCCACGGGTCTTTGCAACTGCCTCCAGGGCTACAGCAGCAGTGATGGATTTGGGAAGAGCGGGGCTAGGGGTGATTGTGGTAAGCCCTGGGGCGCGGGGGGGTTGTAAAGTTGGAGTGGGAGGTGGTGGGGTACCTTCTTACCTTTCTATAATAATTTTCAAGTTAGTATATGAACTTAGTTAATATTTTCCCTGCTAAAGCAACTTGGGGCCTAGGCTACCCTCCTCCTTTGGCTCCACACAGGTGCCTCTCCCACTGCCCCGATCGCCAGGGACCTCTAATAATGCTCGACGCAACTCTGCAAGAACAGCGTCTGCGGTGTAGGGCAGCGGGAAAATAACTAGGTCATTGAAACGCTCCCCGTACTCGTGCACAGTGGAGAAAGTCGCCATAATGAGGTGGTGCAACTGATTCCCCAGGACCACAACCGTGGCATTACGAGCCAAGGCCTCGTTGAAAAACATGGCACTCCCGTACAGCACAAGAATCACGCTAGCCGAGTCCACAGCCGCTGCCTGCGACTCGAAAGAGGGGGAAAGATCCGTGAGAAAAACCTCACCACCCAACTCCCTCTCTGCGCGAGAAAACACAGCAGCCTCTTCTGTGAAATTCCTGCGCCCTGCCCCCCCCTCTGCAAAATCCGCTGCCTCTGCAAGGGGATTGTTTTCTTTGCTGCCGCGAGGGAGGAGCAAAAGCCGCCGGCGGCGAGGAGGAGGAGGAGGAAGAGGAGACGCGGGATCTATGGCACCTGAGCTACAAACCTTCAACCCTCCACTTCTGCGTAGAAATTCAGCCTGGGTGGACCACAGCTTTCCCACCATGGGAAGGTCCGTATCCCACTGATTGTAGAGCACCAGGGGCGGGAAGAGCACTAGATTGTTGCAGGGGTGGGGGAAGGGTGGGCCGTAGATAACTTTGGAGGGAGGCACGCCATAGGAACTCAGGAACTCCATTTTATAGCCACGGGGGCGCTTCAACACGAGCTTAGCTTGGGGAAAGTCCCGCAGGACAGCGTGAAACAGGGGTAGGAACACCGCGGACTCCCCGGCGTAGTGCACAAATCGGTCATCAGCCAGGGTGTCCGCGAAAAAGTACACGTACTGCTCCGTCACATTCATGGCCCCCTGAGAGATCAGCGTTTCAAAAATGGGCCAGTTAAAATTAGTGAGGACGTGTGGGTTTTGGAAAACCTCTAAATTGTTGGAGCGGCTGACCACGTAGCGAAATCTATCGTCCGTCCAGCTGTCCAGGACGTGCCGCACGGCAAACAATCGCTCTCCGGAACGGAGGTAGCCGTTCCCGTAGGACCAAGGCGTTCTTTGATTCACCGTGTTGATGATTGAGGTGACATTGAACACAGGCGATTCGGCGGCCCACTTTTTCCACTGGCACTGCCCGGTGGACCAGGATTCATGGTCGTCAAGGGAGATGACGGGCTGGGGAGGAGGGGTGGGAACTGCCTTTGAAAGGTTGGAAGGAGCCTCACCTCCACGCAGGGTGAAAAAAACTATGGCGCCACAAAATATTAAAAAAAGGAGGGCTTGAAGTAGTGTGTGCTCGTTCTTCAGCGAGCCCGCGAGTGTGGAGGGAGTAGGCCGCACGGGAGTGTCTGCCTCAGGAACTGTTGTGGGGAGTGGAATTCTTGGTGGGGGAGTACCCCAAGAAAGCCAAAATGGGGGGCGAAGTCGGTTTTCCCGTGACTGAGGCGGAGAAGTGCTGGGAACAGACGGGGTAGGGGGCGAAGTCACTGATTTCAAGGCCTCTTTCAGGGCCCTGTTCGCCTCAATGGCTGAACCCCGAAGATTTTTTAGAGTATCTTGGGACACACCACCCATCCCTATCGCAATCTTTAATGATTCATTTGCTAACTTTGCCTTCCCCACCAAGTCTAACAGGGTTGCTGGACTTGCCATCGTGAGGCTCGTGTCGCTCGTGTCGCCACTACTGTCGACAACACTTACCGCTGTCTTTATCATCGCCGCACGCTCATCTTCATCATCACTAAAACTATCTTCTACGGACGATATCATTATTGGCGGTATCTCACATCGGCTTTTGATTTGGACAATTAAACTTTATTTTTCGTTTTCGGCAAAATCTGGGAATAGCCTGCCTTTCCAAAAAGAAAAATGGGCGTGGACGCGCGCCTTTCCATAGCGGAGATAACGACCTCCTGCATATCGATACTATCCTGTTTTTTTATTCTTTGTCAGTATTTGTGGATACGTGATTTGAGGCGCCACCCAGCCTCCCTGATAGTGGCCCGCGTGGTTGCGGACCTTGCATTCTGTTTCGTCCAGTTGCTATCCCACCTAAATCCCCAGTCGGACTGTCTAGTGTGGAGTTTTATATCGCAGACTCTCGCCATGGCCGCAGAGTTTTATACGCTAATGCAAGCCGTAGACTTGGTGCTCAGCGTAACAAACCCATTCACCAACTGGAGGGCGAATCTCCGTTCCTACAACATATTTGTGTGGGGAATTTCCGCCTTGACTGGAGCTTTCCTTGTGACACTGAAGGAGGACGGCGATAAGCCTTTGTATGGTCGGGACTATTTGAATGTTTGCTGGATTCGGCGGCTGGAAAATGGAGACGCAAAGGGTGGGAGCTTTTTAAGCCTGGGGCGTTACCTCTTTTACTTTTTAGTGGGCCCCGTCATAATTGCGTACCTCGTCTCTGGGCTTTTACTGATACTAGCCATGTGCAGACTTTCCTCGGGGCTTCCAGAGTCTCTGGCTATGCGCGTCTCAAAATTCCGTGCCACCTCACGTTTTATTCTCTTCTTCACCCTGTACTGGGCAGTGGCCGTTGTAGTGTACCTTCTCACTGTGTTTTACGAGCAGAAGATGGGGGAAAGCGCACAGGTTGCCAATCTATCCTTTGTGTTGACGTTTGCCCTGGGCTCCCGGGGACTCGTGACGGCCTGCATTTGGTGCGGAACGTACGGCATGGAGTCCGACGCTGCTGTGATGTTACCCCTCTGCTACATGTGCAAGCGGCAGCGCGCGTCTGAGGAAGGGGAGGAGGGGGGCAGTCACAGAAATAGAGAGGACCTAAATAGCATGGATGATGGTAGGCCCCATTTAAATACTGCACTGCGAAAAGAAATCTTGTACTATGCCACCCTGGGTATAGCTAGAAGTGTGGTGCGTGGGGCTACGCAAGCTGGCTGCGACGGAGTGCGTGTGGGTGTGGGGTCTACCCCCACCATTCGTTTCAATCGATTTAATCTTAGTCGCATGCACGAGGAGAGGGGGTTCTTCGCCCTGGAAAGAGAGCGCAGAAAAATGAAGGAGATTGGGTTTTTCCCGTACTCCCCCTCCACCCCCCTCCTTTCTCCCTCCCAGAAGAGCGTAAATCAGAGAGGTGAGGGGGAGGAGAGGGAGGAGGAGGATGAAGATGGGGTGGAGGATGACTTTAACAACCCGGAATATCTAGTGAGACTCGCAGACAGACCCTCTATGGCAGAAGTTGATGGGGACGGGGTTGCATCCTTAGCGTGGTCAGATGAGGGCATCGGGGGTGGTGACAGCAGTAGCAGCAGTAGTAGTAGCAGTAGCAGTGGCAACAAGTGGGGGCAAAGCCAATCTAGACCACACCCCTCCTCTACCTCTAGATTCACGGAGGCATTCCTCCCAAACTCCTGGTCCCGCCAGTTGTCAGCGCTCCTTTCCCCTCACTCAAACTTTGTGTTCACAGATTTTGAACCCCACGCCTTCATGAAGCTGCGGGGTGCAGATGGCATAGGCAATGGAGACTATGTTCACGCACTGAGCTCCACTCGCAGGGAACGTTTCAGTGAGGGGCACAGTGGGGCATTTTTATACTTTTCGTCCTGCGAACGCTTCATTGTGAAGACACTGTCGGAGCGAGAGGCTAAGACGCTACTGAACATGCTGGAGGACTACTCTTGCCACATGCTCACAAACCCTCACTCCCTCATTTCACGATTTTATGGCTGCCACTCCATGACCATCTACGGGAAGACTCTTTACTTTGCGGTGATGAAGGTGCGTGTGTGTGTGCCTGCGTCGCAAGGAGGGGGGTTAATGAAAGGAGGCCCCCTCACACACACACACACACACACACACACACACACACACACACACACACCACCGCAGAATGTCCTCGTCACGCATGGCGCTGTAATCCATGAGCGGTATGACCTGAAAGGGAGCTGGGTGAACCGACTTCACGTGCCTCTCCCCAGTGGGCGAGAAACGGATTGCCGGCACTGTGGGCGCCACTTCCGGGTGGGATCAAGGGTGGAAACCATCCAATGCCCCGTGCGACCCAACCACCCTCACGAACCAAACACTATCTACTTAGACTGCGATTGGGATCACAAGTTGCGCCTGGGGAACTCGCAGGCTCAGGCCCTCATTCGAACCATACGCCAAGACACCATTTTTTTAAACCTCCAAGGGATCATGGACTACTCGCTGCTGCTGGGGATACACAGGAGCAAGTACCGGTTAGTGGGGGAAAATCAGCCGGCGGCGCCGGCGGCGGCACTCAAAAACAGCAGCAGCAGTGTGGGCTGGGAGCGCGTTGCGGCAAGTACGCCACGGAACTCACGAAATACTGGCTTGGTTGCAGCCCCCCACGCTTTTTTACCCGTTCCTATACTTCCTACCGTGGCGCACACAAACTTTACACCACCACCACCACCACTACAACAACCCGAGTTGTCCATTTCCTCGCCGGTCCTTACCGCACAGCTTGCTTCCCTGGAGGACACGCCCTTCCTTGGGCATTGGAGGGGGAAGAACCCGAAAGGGAGCGAAGACGCGGGGGGGGACTTAAGTCCCGGCGTTATATCGCCTATGTTTTTGCCACCCCCTGCCCACCCCCACTCGCCGGCTTTTCACCCTGAAACCGGTGCGAGCGCGGCTGAGAAGGAGAGCCGGGAGAAGTCACGTTATGAGGAGGTTGAGGGGGAGGATGGAGAACTTATTTTTTTCGACGATCCTCTCCTCCAGGAAGAAGGCAAGGTCGAGGTGGAAATAGAGGGAGGAGATGAGCTTCCAAGTAGTCAATCTTTTCGACTGCACACTTACGTTGGTGGTGGTGGTGGTGGTGTTCAGAACGGCAGTAGTGGGTACACGAGAGGCAGCAGCAGCATCAAGAGGGGTGTAAATGGTGGTATTGGGAGGGAGGGTGGTGGTGTTGAAGTGTTCATAGCCGATCCACCCCAGTCCCCATTCACAGCGTACAAAGGGGGCGTTCGGGCAACCGTGGTAGAAGGCCCGGGTATTTATTATCTGGGAATAATTGACGTCCTTCAAAAGTGGACTCTGAAAAAACGACTTGAAAACTGGTTTAAATCGCGGGTCCTGTGCCAAGACACGAGTGGGATCTCCGCTGTTTCACCGGGATACTATGCCAAGCGCTTCCGGGAAAGGGTTCTAGCACAGCTAATTGAGGGGTACCTTTTAAAGACGCTGGAAAAAAAGAGGATGCCCATTAATTAGCCCACTATTACTATTATTTATTTATTTGATATCATATTTTTTTTTCCAATCATATTATAATTATAATAACTATCTAAATTTAGTAGGAGTTTGCAACGCGCCGGATCTTGTTTTTACCATGGCTGTCGGGCTCCTCTTCCATAGGACGCTTCAAAGGTTGCTGCTTTGACTTCTTCTGCTTTCTACGTGAGCCATCAGGGTTTCGATAGTTGACTTCAGTAGTGTACGCCGTACACCTGAGGTCACGCCCACCAAGAGTCAGTGGCGCAGTTCCCCCTCCTTGTTGTTTCGAGCCCCCCGCTGCAACACCACCACCACCACCACCACCCCCACAGGCAACAGCCGCCGCGGCGCTTTTGGGAAGAGAAAACTCAGCATAACCGAATCCTGCGGGTTTCCCGTTGTTGGACTTTTCAAAGTGAAAGCATTTTAGTGCACCAAAGGGGGCAAGCAGCTTGGACATCTGACTCTCCGTAGAATCCAGGGGAAGGTTCCCAACATAAATGCAGGCCGCGGGATTTTGGGGGATGAAGGCGGGGGGAAGGGGGCGCTTTGGGGCCTTTTCCATGGCGGAAGCATCTCCCCCCCCACTCACTGGCTTGCCTGCTAAGGAGGGAGGAGCAACAGTTGCCTTCGATCTATCAATTATGCCACCGGCTTCTTCCTCCTTTTTCCGCGTTTTTTCTGACAGTACCGACACACTGGCCTTGGAAACGCTCGTTAGAGGTAGGGCGGTTTGTGCCTGTAGAGCGCTTCCATGAATAGAAATTGAATTCCTCTTGGATGAGGGTGGAGGCGGCAGCTTCTTTGAAAGAGGAGGAGGCAACGTCTTTGGGTGAGCTGGGAGAGGCACAGCCACACCCTTGGATACATTGACTGGGTGATACGTCTGTGAAGCAGCAGCACTGGCAAGTGCACGCTTCTTATCCATGCGAAGGGCTCTTCTTCCTTTGGGTTTCCTCTCCTCCTCCCCCTCTTCCTCCTCCTCATCCTCCTCTACCTCTACAGATTTCTTTCGCACACCATTCCCTTCCTCTTCCTCATCTGATGGAACATATCTACCAATCCAATCCTCTTCATTTTCATCATCCTCTTCTTTAGTTAGTCGTCGCAATTCTAAAAGGCGATCGTCCTCTTTCGCGTCGTCTTCCTCCCCGTCATCGTCGTCCTCATCCTCCTCCTCGTTCTCGTCGTCCTCGTCGTCCTCCTGCGCTGCTTTCTTTATTGGTAGTTCCGCAGGCTTTGCGGCTTCTAAAACTTCCTGTGGGGTAAACTTTAAAAAATGAGCAATGCTCTGAGCCACACTCACTTCACTCGCTAGCCTTTTTGTCTCTGCACTCTTCGCACGCGTCATTTGTGTTTTTACCTATGTGTTACTAATAATTTCGGTGGCAGCTCCGGGGGAGCCGCCGGCCTAAATTTTGGTTTTTAATTGGC
>Ga0114972_10004450_pt1 | contig 10438 bp, 6 predicted proteins | sample M_140807_EF_Meta_FD_87354 | JGI IMG/M metagenome (GOLD analysis project Ga0114972, IMG submission 87354) | Freshwater microbial communities from Lake Montjoie, Canada to study carbon cycling - M_140807_EF_MetaG | ecosystem: Environmental > Aquatic > Freshwater > Lake | place: Lake Montjoie... | reverse complement strand
GGATTCGTCTGCGTACGTCGTGTTCGATGACGCTACCAAGACCGGAGGTGGACTTCTGCAGCCAGTTGTAATAACAGTAAGAGCGACAGCGAAAGACTGTAATAATGCCCATGTTAGCATTGCGAACTTTGGATTTGACGCAACTTACTACACCGTTCCCGCGTATGAAAAGGATGTGACAACCGACCCGGCAGATTCGTCGGTTGCGACACTTAAGTTTAAATTCTACCCTTGGGCAGATGATGGTGATATAGGCACTCGTTTTGACGAGGAACTCGTCATTACGGTTTTAACCAAGAAAAGTGTTCGGGTAAGGCCGTGAACTAAATAGCTATGGTAGGTAAGTCAGTTCTCGAATCGTCAACGTACTGGAATTGAGCTTTTGAAATTTATCGAGCAAGTTAGCTTTCTGATTCACCATTGATGGCAACTCAGACGAGTTGCCATCGATGGATTTCGTGATAGCAGTGATGGCGGCGAGGAGATTGTACTCGATCTCAGTTGCCGAGACTTCGTCTATGCGGATAGATTCAAAACCTAGTTCGCTTACTATTTTCTCATGCGATAGCTTTGCTTTTATCAGTGCTTTCTTCCCTCCCTCTATATTGTTTCCTGCCAATCCCCGTGCTCGGTCACATTCAATGAAAAATCGATGCTTTTCGATTTGAGGGTCCGTTGGGTAATCCATTGAAATTGAATCCATCACTTGTTGGTAATAGTCTTCCGCTTTTGTGTAATCTTTAGTTATTAAAGCCAGCCGGTGAAGCTTACGCAGGTTATTGGCTGTTTGTATTTTCCCATCTCTAGCTGGAGCCTCAACCGAAGATGCGCGTTTACACGCTTCGAGTGCATCGAGGTAGGACTTCTCAGCATCAACGTATTTGTTCAAAACGGTTGCATAGTCTCCTTGATCGCCACACAATAGAAAATAATAACCCAAAACTCCAATGTCTAACTCCACTATCAATTCATCACTTCCAGGTTCGGTGGTCAACTTGGGTAATTGCTCTACGACGAACGGTTGCAAAATTCCTCTTGCCTTGATGGTTTCATCAAGTGCTTGCGTCCAATTTTCGCGTCGTGCGAGAATGGATGCACGCCGACGATAAAGCCTTGCGTAAGCTGGGGCAAATTTTTGCACCTCCTTGATATCACCCTTCAAGCTGTCTTGATACTGGTCTGCGATGCTGCACGCTTCTTTGACAAGTGCATCGGCTTGGTCCACCAGTCCTTGTTTTAGTAGAGCGGATGTCTGGTAGTAGCCATTATCGCAAAAGGTCTTTTTCCAATTTATTTGAAATACTTGATCCGGCGTATCCTTGGTCTCCTTTAGAAGTTCGTCGGCCCGTTGCCAGTGCTTGGTGGCCTCCTGGGTTTTGTTGTTCTCCCCCTCCAGCTTCGCGAGCCGAGTCAAGAGCCGAACAAGATCCAGCTTGAGCTCGGTGTCGTCGGGATTATCAACAAGATACGTTTCAATCTTGGTTGCGATGTCCGTTAATAACCCAATGCGAATTTCATTGGCCCCAGGTACCTGCGATAGTCGATCGTCAAGCAGAGAACCGACAACCTCTTCAAGCGTAGCCGATGCCACTCTCCTGCTCGCAGTCAAATCCTTCACCAGCTTTTGGATTTTCTCGAGTCGAACGTTCAACTCCGTCTCATTTTCGACAAGCTTTCGATTCTGTTGTGCGATTTCCTTTTTCTGTCCACTGATAATCACATTCGCCATGGTCAGCCCGAGCACTGCCAGCGTCAGGCCGAGCAAGCTGGCAATGACCGCGCGGGCATGCTTGCGCAAGAATCGCTCGGTTCTGCGCACGAAGTTCTCGGGCAAGGCGACGACTGGTTCGCCCGCGATGAAATTCTCTAAGTCCGCAGCCATGTCCCCTCCCTTTTGGTAGCGATCCTCCGGCTGCGATGCCATCGCCTTAAGGCATATGGCTTCAAGCTCACGTGGGATCGAAAGCGTCGGTCTTACCTGACTGGGTGCTGGGAATCGGTTTTTCTGGATATCCGGCAATGCTTTCTTTGTGTGCGGAGCTTGGCCAGTAAGGATCCAGTACAGGATCGCTCCTAGTCCATACACATCGGTGCGATGGTCGAGCCGATCGTTCTCCGCACGAGCTTGTTCGGGACTCATGTAGGTCACCGTACCTTTGATGGTTCCTACCGAGGTCCTCTCTTGGGAGCCACTCCCTGGAGACATGGGGATAAAGAGAACCGATGAGGCTGGTTCCGGGAACTGCGAGGGATCGGTGATGATCTTTCCCATCCCCCAGTCCATGACCACCGTTTCGCCATGTCGGTTGACCATAATATTGTCAGGTTTCAAATCGCGGTGGATCACCGCTTCGTTGTCAAACGCAAACTCAACGGTATTGCACGCGGCGATCAGGTGCCTGAGCACCGGCCGAATCTGATTGACAAAATCACTCTGAGAGATCGACTCATGCTTAAGCGTCTTATACCGTTCCGATAGCTTTTCACCGCTAATGAGCTGCATCGTGAAGAACGGCTTGCCGTCGTCGTCCTTGCCGATATCGAAGACCGGCGGCACTCCGGGGTGACCAAGCTTCCCGGTCTTGCGGGCCTCATCGATCAACAGTTCCTGATGAAGTGGATCACTGCTCAGATCGGGAACGATATTCTTGATGGCAACCCTTCGATTCAGTTCCGTATCGATAGCTTCCCAGACGTATCCTTGGCCGCCATGCCCAAGCGTCTTTCGGATGATGTATCGATGGATGCCTGGGTTTGCCTCAGGTGTGCTAAAGTTTGGCGGGCTAGGCGGTTTCTTGTCTCGGATTACCTTGGTGATCGCATCGATTTTGCCCTTCCAATCCTCAGGCAAAGGCTGTCCCTCAGGGACGCTCCCATTTTCAAGGACAAAGCTCAGCGTATTATCGATCCCTCCTTGGCGTCGCAGCCTGTCCTCGACAATCCCTTGGATGTTGAAGCGTTCCACCTCTTCAAGGAATTTCTTTTCGACCAGAATTTCCCCAAGCTCCCGCTGGGGCTCCTTGTTCCATACGGCTGCAGCTTCGAAAAACTGCTCCATGGTGATGTAGCCATTTTGGTAGGCGATCAATGCAAAGAGTAGGTTTTTGTCGCTAAATGGGCTCATTTCGGATCCGTGTTGAATCAGTGGTTGCCTGAGGATGCCTTGACCGAGGAATCTAGGCAGAATCTCTGCTTGTCATCCAAAGCTTATCTAGACTACGCGTCATGACTTTCATGACTCGTTCAAAAAAACCTTTGGAATTGTCAATTGTAATGTTTTTTGCCTGGGTATTCAGGTGTTTTAGTGGGTAAACCCCTGGAAACCGTGACATCGATAGCAACCTTTGCGACCTCGGAGCCTACCACCGGACTTGTCCGGTGGAGGCGTACCTTGTGTTTTGGCCCAGGAATTCACAGGCAGAACCAAAGGAAGATTAATCTTGCCCTGAGCCAAACCTCCCTCTTGATTACGAAAATCAGGCGACTAGCATGGACCGTTAGAGCTCTGTTTCACTAGAACGGGCGGATGATCCTATTCTCTCCATTTTTTAGGAGTATATCGATGCCACTCGATCCTGCAGACCCAATACCAGAACCAATTACCATTCCGGCAAGCGAGGTTGCGGCAGTGTATCCATTCCTCTCGCCAGGAAAACAGGATTTCGCCGCAAGTTATGCAAATTGCCCAGTATTAGGAGATGCGTACTTTACCCCTGATGACCCCCTCCTTCCGGATAGTAGTCCCGGAACGATTGTTATTCAAGTAACACCTCCGAGTGGCGCGACGACTGACGAATTCGGATATGTTATCCTGGCGGAAATTGATGGTGAACTCAAAGCTTATGAACCGGGTAAGATAAATCTCGGCGGTTCAAAATATATTACAGCCAAGCTTCCGAAGAAACCACCGAAGCTTAGAGTGACTATCCTCACCAGAAAAGCTGTCAACATTGCTAACTAATCGCTAAACAGCTTCACGTTATCACAGGTGCGCTCGGAGACTACCACCGGACTCGTCCGGTGGAGGCGTAACTTCCAGCTACCTTCGACGTCCTACTCTCGCATCTGCATTGCCCCCCTGGCCCCATTCCTCTTCCCGCCAAGGGGCGGGAAGAGGAATGGGGTCAGAGGGGCCTCAAGTTTCTATTGTAAGGTCTTTTGTTTCGTAGCTATCAGTCATGGCCCCACCGGCGCAAAGCCGAATGTTGCCCGAATCAACACCTAGGGGAAAAATTGTCATATACTAAATCCGGCTCACGATGTGTGGAATGCTCGACACTCGTCGTATCGCATCGCCCGAGCCGGACAAGTATCCACTTTTTGGAGATATGACTTATGCCTACCCCAGGTACCGTTACTTTGGATTACGTGACACTCCCCACGCAAGCAACAATTTATGGATCCGATCCGACAATCTCGGTGGAAGCCTATAACCCTTTGACTAACACAATTCCATTGACAGCCAAAATTCCAACAGGCTACAACACGGATGTCTTCGGATTTCAAGTAGAAGATGGAGGCTTACTTGTACCCGCAGCTGTAGACTTTACAATTACTTGGAACCCTCCGACCGGAACTCCAGCGGTCAACTATTCGGGCTCTTTAAAACCTAGAGTACCCCCATCGCTCAGCGGCAGAAAACTCAGGGTTACCATTCTCACCAAGAAGGTTCCCAAAGGTGGTTCGCCGCTAACAGCAAGGAAAATGAAAAAGAAGAAACCAACTGCCAAGGCTACCAAGGTCGCGACGAAAGCCAAAGCGACTAAAAAGAAGAGTTAGCCGGGCGTAGGTTGCCACTTCATATGTTCCTAAGGAGCTCGAACTGATGTTCGAGCTCCGTTTTCTTGTCGCAAAGCGATGGATTCCCGTCGAGCGAAATCAAGTACTCTGAGAACTTTTTTTGAGCACGAGCACGAGCACGGAAAACCCCTGAAAAGGGTCTTTCCGCAGACTTGGTGGGTGACAACGCCTGAGAATCCTAAGCAATTCGAGATTGACTTCGGGGATAACTCATCGGTTTCGAGACTTAACCCAGCGACTTGGGCCCCACAAATTCCGGGGATGAGACGAGCCTTTTTAAACTCGCAACACAGTCGATAAGGAAAAAGGTCACAAGTTTTCCATTCGCTTCAAGCAATCGGATTCCTACCCAACTACACTCACATCTCGGCGATGAACTGACGGTTGAGTGACTCGTCAGCAAATGAGGATGATACCCTTTTCAAGGAAACCAGATTATGCCTACGCTCTCTCCGCAAGATTCAGGGATTCATGCGACCACCGATTCCAGTAAAACGGTACCCTATGTACCTACGACAACGGAAAATGGCTGGGATTTGCAAATCCTTCCAAACGTTCGGACGTCTATAACCAGCACGGTTGGTGATATAACTAGTATTCAAATTCCAGTGGAATTGCCTGCAGGTTCAGCCAGCAATGTTGACGACTACGGCTACGTTCTCCTTGTTGATGATGTCCCTACGAATCTAACTCTTTTCATTAGTCTTGATGCAATGGGGCAACCCGATCGTAAGAAAGGAACCTTGACAGCCTCAACTCCTGCTAGACGCAACCAACTACCTGGATCTCCTAAAATCGTCGTGACGATTCTGACGAAGAAAACTCCCAAGCCTTAGTTGGAATCGAATCATCCGTGTTTCTCTCGGTGATTTTATTCGTTCATTCCCTGTTCTGGTTGCCACTTCGTTTGTTACTACGGAGCTCGAACTGATGTTCGAGCTCCGATTGCTCTTCGCGAAGCGCTTCGTGCTCCTGTTCATTACCCTCGGCAAGCAGCACCGCTAGCTTCGCGTCGTTGTAGTGAATTCTTACGCTAATGTACCACAACTTCTCTGACTCGTCAGCTTGAGTCGCCTGAGGCTTGAGCTTCTCGAGGTACTCTTCTGCGTTGGCAATCGCCTCGCGTGCCTGGCCCAGGTCCAGCGGCGCTAGCAACGTCGCTCGGTCGGATTCAAACATCATCGCCTCCTGAATGACTGCCGGATCGTCGATCCCTTTCTCGATCCAATCGAGTGTCTCTTGATAAAACTTCTCTGCTTGCTGTGCGTTGTGATCGCTGATCGCAAGCTTGTACAACGCCCCAGCCGCACCGACCCCGTGAATCCTAGCATCCGTCTGGGCTGTGGGGATCCGCTCCGCGATACGGCAACAGCTGAGCAATTCCCGCAATGCCTTGCCATAATCTGACTTTTGATTGAGATTTTTGAGCACATCGCGCCGTTGACTTAGTGCTGAGATATAAATAAGAATGTCTCCATAGTGGATTTTCTCGAGCCGCTCTTCGCTCGGCACATCCTCCAAAAACTTCGACCCAAAAAATTGGGTCATCTGGTCGACGGCCATCTGGGCTTGGGCCAAGGATTCGTCGAGCCGATCCTGCTTTTCGAAGATCGATGATTTTTGTCGATGCAACCGGCTGAGGATGTCATGTTGCCCCTCTAAAGGCTCTAGGTATTTGACCCGTTTTTGGGCGAGGTCAAAGCCCGCTTCATTGGCAGCCGTTGCACCCGGATAGTCGTTCTTAGTATCCAGCAAAAATTCGCTTTTGTAGTACTCGAGGTCGATCCCCGCCCCCAACCAATCACTCCGCTCAAGGCTTTCATCAGGGGTTTTTTCGGCCTGTGCGGTCAGCTCCGAGGCGCGGTCGAAAGTTTTGATCGCCCCGGCGGGATCGACGTCTTTCTGCAAATTGACTAATCGGGTCAAAAGTCTTACCACGTCGAGTTTCAAATCCCAGTTATCAGGATGCTTGGAAACAAAACCCTCCATTTCGGTCGCCACGGCCTTGAGAGTGTCGATCCGTTTATCCTCGGATTCGGGTAGTTGGGACATCTGGTCATCGAAGATCGAGCCCACGACCTTCTCTAGAACCGTCGACAACGCGTCACGACTCTCCTTGGTAACCTTCTGCTGCCCACGTAGCTTTGTGTTTGCATTATCGAGATCCATGCGCTTCTTGAAACTGTAAGCCGTCGCCGACAGAAGCAGAGCGGCGGTAACCCCCAGCAAAAGCATGCTGGCAATCACCCCCCGAGCATGACGCCTGAGCCAACGTTCAGATTTCTTTAGCAAGTTATCTGGCACCACGCTGATCGGCTCGCCCGCGATCCAGTTCTCTAAATCCTGGCCCATGTCGGTGGCCTTTTGGTACCGATCGGCAGGATGTGTTGCCATCGCCTTGAGACAGATCGCCTCAAGCTCTTTAGGGATCTTCGCATTGAGCTGGCGCGGTGCAACAAACTGATTGAGCTTGGCTCGTCCCAGCGCCTCCTGGGTGCTTGTGCCGCTGTAGGGAACCGTGCCGGTGAGAATCCGATACAAGGTTGCCCCAACCCCATAGATGTCGGTTCGGTGGTCCAAGTTGTTGTTGAGCGACTGGGCCTGTTCGGGACTCAGATACCCAAGCGTCCCTTTGACCGAACCGGCAAGCGTTCTCTCGCCGCCATCGCCCGATCCAGAAATCGGCACAAAAAGCATCGACGATGCTTCGTCGAGTTGCGTGGGATCCTCGACCGTTTTGCCCATCCCCCAGTCCATCACCACCGTCTCGCCGTAGCGATTGACCATGATGTTCTCAGGCTTCAAGTCCCGATGGATGACCTTGTGCTTGTCATACGCGTACTGAAGCGTATTGCACGTGGCAATCAGGTGCCTGAGTAGCGGGCGGATCTGGGCTAGAAACTCCTCGCGAGTGAGCGACTCGTGCTTAATCGCCTTGACCCGGTCGGCTAGTTTCTCACCCCGGATCAACTGCATGGTAAAAAACGGATTGCCATCGTCGTCGTGTCCCAAGTCGTAGATAGGGACGATCCCTGCGTGATCAAGCCGACCTGTGTTGCGGGACTCTTCGACAAGCATGCTGTTATGAAGCGGGCTGTTGGCATGCTTGGGATGGACTTTTTTCAGCGCGATGCGTCGGCCGAGCTCCGTATCATCGACTTCCCAGACGATTCCTTGGCCCCCTTCGCCAATCGGTTTGCGAAACACATAGCGGTGGATCGAGGGGTTCGATGTCGGTCTAGGCCCAGCGGGCCGGACGGTCTGGTCGACGACTTTGGTGATTTCCTCGAACTTCCTCTGCCAATCCTCCGGGAGATCCTGGCCTTCGGGCACGCTCCCGTTTTCAACGACGAAACTCAGGCTGTTGTCCAAGCCCCCCTGTCGACGCAGTCGGTCTTCGAGGATTCCTTGGATGTTGTAGCGTTCGACCTCTTGGAGGAATTTCTTGTCGACAAGAATCTGGCCCAAATCCTGCTTGGGGTCCTTGTTCCATACCGCTGCAGCTTCGAAGAATTGCTCGGTGTTGATGTAGCCATTTTGATAGGCGATCAATGCAAACAGTAGGTTTCTGTCGCTCCCAGGACTCATGTTGACTCCGTCTCCAGCAACGATTGTGCAGGCCTTTTACGATCGTTCAAGTTGATGTCTCAACATGTCATTTCAACAAAGTATATCATACTCGCACGTGAGCCGCTCGGGCGGTCTTCAATAGGGACGATTTCGGTATATCGAGGCACTGTCTTGCATCGCGCCAAGTATCCCCGTTGGAGACGCAAGTGGGCTTGGTGCAAGCCGACTCGTTGGAGCCTTTCTTCCGGCCATACTCCTTTTCGCACTTGGACTATGGCTCTTCCAAAAACCGAAATCTTGACGACCAAACGCGGGCTGGTTTTGGCATGATCTTAGCCGTTTCCCCGCTTTTTCCGCATAGAGGTTTCCCTAAGGCTTATCTCTTATGGGCCTTTTTTCGAATTTTGTCCGATGGGGAATTTTAGTATAGTAACTCTTGCACACACCGCACCCATTGCATCCCTATCTTGTGACCAACTCCATTCCATGAGTCTCCCGTTCTCAAAAACTCTCTCGTCAGCGCTTTCGAGTCTCGCACAAAGGCTCTATCGAAAACGCAAGCAACCCAAATCACGCCGACGAAGGCTATTTGCCGAGGCCCTCGAAGCCCGCCGGGTCATGACCGTCGGCGCCGCTAGCATGTACATCAGCGAGATCCAAGACGATCCGCTCTTTGGCAACAGCGACACCGACCAGTATGTCGAGTTGCGAGGTGCTCCCAACTCGGCGATCCCCAATGGGACTTATTTTGCTGTCCTGGAAAGCTGGGGTGCGGTCCCAGGTGGAACCGGCTACCTTCACAGCTTGATCGATGTTTCGAACCTGACTTTCGGGGCCAATGGTTTCCTAACCGTGACGCAGGCCGGGAGCCCTTACCAAGTCGACTCGCTCTCGACTCGGTTGTCTAGCACGACGACAGCCTTCTCTGGCTTGCCCAACGGACGCTGGAGCGATGCCTCGAGCATCTCCGACCGCTTCTCGCATGTCAGTGGCTCGCAGTCGTTTCTGCTCATCGGTGCGGCTAGCAAACCGGTCCCTGGTAGCGACTACGATGCCAATGACGATGGCGCTCTGGATAGCGGGGCTGAGTCATGGACCATCTACGATTCGGTGGCCATGATGGGCTTTACACCCACCCCGGGCTGGTCGTATGGACGAATCACCTTCTCGCACCTGACGACCAACCACAACTATCCCGCCGGGACAGCTTATACGGTCCAAGAGAACATCGGCTACGTCGCTCGCCTCGGAAGCTCGACGGGCTACTCGACAGACGACTGGGTTTGCGGCACGACGATCGAGGACACTCTCAATGCGAATTCCAAGTACCGATTCACCTACGGTACCTTCGGGGATCCTCGCCCCTTGGTCTACTCGGGCCGAGCCACCAACAATGTCGGGACTTACAATTTTGGTGGAGGGTTCATTGGCCAAGCGATCCTCGATTCGGATCGGGATGGCCAGCTCACCGCAGCCGACACCCCGCTTGCCAACGTGTCGGTCTTTGCTGACCGTAACGACAACGGCCTGCGCGATAGCACCACGATCGATGTCATCGCCGCTCAACAAACGCTCAACGCAGAACTCGCTAACGCCTTTCCAAACGCCACCCTGACAGTGGCAAATACCAACAATAAAAATATCGGCTTTGCCGTGCGTACCGTTCAGAAAAACGACAATGCAGGCAACCCTATCCGAGTTCTCTCAAGCGAGGGGATCCCCTGGTACGACGACGGCAGTCGACTCAAGGTCATGTTCTACCGTGAAGCCAACGCAGTCTCAATCGAAGCGATCGCCGCCGAAACCCTCAGACCCTCCTACGGTCGTATCGAAATCTTCGACAAGAACGATCAGTCGCTAGGTGTCCGATTGACCAGTCCGCTGATCGGCACGGCTCGACAAACCATCGGCTTTACTCGACCCAATGCCGATATCAAATACGCGATCATCTACACCGATACGACTCCGACCGATTCGAGCCCCTTTGGACCCTTCGACAAACTCCGATACTCCTACCCCGAATTCCAAACCAACTCGGCCGCCGACGGTAGCTTTCGTATCGACCAGG
>Ga0114972_10004447_pt1 | contig 10442 bp, 8 predicted proteins | sample M_140807_EF_Meta_FD_87354 | JGI IMG/M metagenome (GOLD analysis project Ga0114972, IMG submission 87354) | Freshwater microbial communities from Lake Montjoie, Canada to study carbon cycling - M_140807_EF_MetaG | ecosystem: Environmental > Aquatic > Freshwater > Lake | place: Lake Montjoie... | reverse complement strand
TACAACCGCTTCCGCTTCTTCTCCGACGAGATGCACAGCCGGGTTGGCGATTATGTGCCGTTTGAAGATCTCGATCTTCCCACCGAGGAGATGATGAAATGGCACCCGATGCACCGGGAGCTTTACATAAGCGGTCGTTGCCACCTCCCCGGTCTTTTGCTCAACGCAAAGGGCGACCGGGTCGCAATGCACAACTCGGTGGAAACACGCTATCCGTTTTTGGATGTGGAAGTGTTTGAGTTCCTCGCCTCGCTGCACCCTGACCACAAGATCAAAGGTTTGGGCGACAAGCACATCCTCCGGCTTGTTGCGGAGAAGTACCTTCCCAAAGAGTCGGCCTGGCGACGCAAAGCGATGTTCCGGGCTCCGTTTGACAGTTTTGAGATCAACGAGCAGAGCGAGCCGTACATCAACCAGCTTCTCAGCGATGAGTCGGTGGAGCGTGCGGGGTACTTTGATCCGAAGGCAATTCGCTTCTGGCGGGATCGTTCGAAACAATACCGTCAAAATGTACCGGTTAGGACGACTTTGGAAATGGGGCTGGTTGGGGTATTGTCCACTCAGCTTTGGCACCATTTGTATATCGATAGTAACCTGTGCGAATTGCCTGATTGGAGGAGCCTAAAGCCCTCTCCGAAGGTGGCCACGGTGGCCTGCGAGCGGCAAAGCTAGCCAAACGACCCATCTTATCCAAAAATCCACGGCTTCCCACTTGCTATGACAGGAGGGAATGGAGCAAGTTTTCTTGTTCCATTCCCTCTTCGTGTTTCATTGCAAGCGGAAAGTTTGGTAAGATGAATCTATGTCATATTCCCTAACCACTCTTTGGTTTGATCGTTCGCGGTACCTTCCCGGGGTGCTTGCCGTCGGATTTAGTGCCCTCCTGATCTCGCTTCAGTTTGGTCTTCTGCTTGGACTTTTTTCGATCTCGTCCCTCCCTATTGACCATACCGATGCCGATATTTGGGTGGGTGCGCCCGAGGTTCTCGCCGTCGACCTGGGTCGACCGATCCGCGAAAACTTTTTGGCCAAGGTCGCAGCAAATCCGGAAATCGAACGCTGCGAAGTATACCTCCAGGGCTTCTCCTATTGGTCGAAGCCTGACGGAGGCAATGAGCTTTGCATGGTGATCGGTTGCCGCCTCGACAAGGATTCGCTTGGCCGAATCCGCGAACTTACCCCGGAAATGGCATCACGACTTAGTGAGCCAGGCGCGATTGTCTGTGACGAATCGGATCTTGATCGTCTTGGTATCAAGGGTGTGGGTGATACTGCCGAGGTCGCCGGGCACAGGGTTCGCGTGGTAGGCCTCACCAAGGGCATCCGGAGTCTTGCTGGTCCTTATGTTTTTTGCAGCGTAAACACCGCCAAGCCCCTACTTCGCATATTCCCCGAACAAATCACTTATGTGCTTGGGCGATGCAAGGATCCCAAGGATGCGCCGATGGTTGTCCAGCGCCTGCGGGACCAAGGCGGCGTCTCGGCATTCACCGCCAACGAATTTTCGATCCGTTCCAGGATGCACTGGCTGACCAAGACCAAGGCAGGAATTGCTCTGGGATATGCCGCACTGTTGGGACTAATGGTGGGAGCGGTCGTAACCAGCCAAACCTTGTACGCGGCAACCGCCGCATCCATGAAAGAGTTCGCGGTTCTTCGCGCCATGGGGATACCACGCTGGCGCATGGCGACCCTGGTGATGTCCCAGGCATTCTGGGTCGGGATTATCGGCGTTGGCCTTTCGATTCCTGCTGTGCATGGGCTCGCTGCCCTTGCTGCAGCCGCGGGCAGCGAGGTCATATTGCCTATGTGGCTTCAGGTGGGTGCTTGCACGGTGACCTTGGTGATGGCGGTGGGCTCGGGCGTTGTGGCCTTGAGATCCCTGCGCCAGGTCGAACCTGCGATGCTTCTGCGTTAGTCATGTCCGTGACTTTGGCCCGTTTAGTGTGGTTGGGGTTTTCCGGGAGATATTTATGGCGATGAGCCCGCAAAAATCGAGTCTGGAAGGGCGTGACCTTCGTCGCTCCTTCGGACAAGGCTCCATGCGCTCAACCGCTTTGGCGGGTGTCTCCATTGATCTTTACCCCGGCCAATTCTCCCTGATGATGGGCCCCTCCGGCTCTGGCAAATCAACCCTGCTTGCGATCCTTTCCGGTCTCCTTCGTCCGGACCATGGCACCGTCCACTCCCTCGGCCAAAATATCTGGGCGATGTCCGAGCGCCAGGCCGAAGGCTTTCGACTCCGACATGTGGGTTTCATCTTTCAGGGATATAACCTCTTTGGCGCATTCAATGCGGTTCAGCAGCTTGAACTTGTCGGACGCTGGGGCATGAACATGGGCTATTGGGAAGCCCGCAAGAAAGCCCGCAACATTCTCGACATGTTGGGCCTTAGCAAGAAAAAACACCTTCGTCCCGCCGAAATGTCCGGTGGTGAAAAACAGCGCGTTGCCATTGGCCGCGCCCTGATGAAGGAACCCGAGCTCCTGTTTGCCGACGAACCGACCAGTGCCCTTGACTGGGGCACAGGCGAACAGGTGATTGAACTTTTGCGTGGTGCGGCGCGCGAGCGGGGTGCGACTGTACTCTGCGTGGCGCACGACTCGCGCATCATTCCATTTGCCGATCAGGTGATCCACCTGGAAGACGGCCAACTCAAGGGTGTTGTGTATCCTGACGGAAAGTCGGGACGCCCGGATCGTGAGGATGAACGGTCTCACTCCTCGAAATCTGTTTTGCCTGGAGGTGAGGATGAAGGTTGGAACAAGGGAAAACTGGGAGGCCGCCTCAACCGAACGGCATGATGCCGGGCGGTATACTGCGCCTCTTCCCGCTAAAAATCCGGAATACATTCCCGCCTCGGAAGGAAACCTTCCCAGGCCAAGGCGATTTGCCCTGCCCGCTCTTGGTCTGGGTATCGTTCTCCTGGGGGGGACCTTTGCCGGAGCGGCAATGATCCTTCGTGGAAATCCCACGGCTACTCCCGTGGCAGCTCCTCCTGTCGCGACGAGTGCCCCCGCAACCGGTGCTATCGACGCGCCCCCCCCACGCAGCGACCTCGCCCAGGAAGCCTCCAAGCGGGCAGTTTGCGCGGCGTTTGTCGATGTCGAACAGGGAATCACACCGATCTATCCTCTTTCTCCGGGCCGGGTCAAAAAGATCCATGTCCGCGAAAACCAGAAGGTCAAAGCCGGTACCGTCTTGTTCCAACTGGATGACACCCTGGCCAAAGCGGTCCTCGACGAAGCGAACGCCGATGTAGCGGCCGCGTTGCAGCAACTCGACCAGGCCAAGCGCCTCGGACCCCAACACGAGGAACAGCTCAAAGGACAAAAAGCCGCCCTGGATGCCCGTCGCGCGGAAATGGCCGGAGCCCAAGCCAAGCTTCGCACCGCCAAAAAGGCCCGGGACAACGGCCTAATGAGCGTGGACGAATACCTTAGCGCGGAAAAAGGCGTTGAGGCTATCAACAGCACTATCGAAATCGAACTCGCCAAGCTGCGCGGACTCGAATCCGCAAACCCCAAAACCGCCGAGCTTTTGGCTACCAACGACCTTGCCGCAAGGCGTGCCCGCCTCGAAAGGGCTCAATTTGGCTTCGATGAATGCTACATCAAAGCTCCTTTTGATGGTGATGTCCTAAGGCTCTTCATCAGCGAAGGTGAATCCCTCGGACCCAATCCCCGCCATCCCGCCGTGTATCTCTGTCCTGACAAGGCGAAGATCGTTCGCGCCGAAGTGGAACAGGAATTCGCCCGTCGACTCAAGCTTGGCCAGACCGCGATCATCCAGGATGACACGGCCCTGACCAACGACACCTGGAAAGGCAAAGTCGCCCGAATCAGCGGTTGGTATGCCCAACGACGCTCGATCCTTCTTGACCCGATGCAATTCAACGATGTTCGCACCGTGGAATGTATCATCGAGGTCGAGGCCAATGACAAATTGCCAGCCCTAAAGATCGGGCAAAAGCTCAGGGTTACCCTTTTGCCACAATAGGGCTTCCCCCTATTGGACCTCCCATCATTGCAGACTTCCCCTAAGGTCAAGACATGCGTCCTGACCTTTTTTTGTTTTCATGGAGACAGGTTTCCGATGAATCGCTTTCTCAACGGATTGGTGAAATCGGTTACAAAAACCTGGGATTGTGCCGGACCGGTTCTGGATGTGGGGGCTTACCTGGTGGATGGCCAGGAATCCCTTTGTGATCTGCGACCCTATTTTCCGGGAAAGGCCTTTGTCGGCCTCGATTTTCGCAGCGGCCCAGGGATCGATATTCAGGGAAACGCCCAGTGCCTTCCTTTGGCCACCGGCTCCATCCCGACCGTCGTCTCACTGAGTTGTCTGGAACATGTGGCCCGATTTTGGGAAGCGGCGGAAGAATTTGAACGGGTTCTACGCCCCGATGGGATCGCCCTGATCAGCGCGCCGTTTTATTTTCACATCCACAACTATCCTTCCGACTATTGGCGTTTTACACCCGAGGCTTTTGAGCTGCTTTTCGGCGGGGCCACCACACGCATTTTGGGTTGGCAGGGATCGGCTAAACGCCCATTGAACACTTGGGTGGTACTCTTTGGCAAAGACCGCCCGCCTCTTACCCGCGAAGAACTTTTATCATTTTCCCAAGCTCTGAACCAAAACACCCCGGAGCCGATTGGATGGTTTCGGGAGATGGTTTACGGGATTTTGGCAAAAGTCCTGGGTAGACGGGTATTTTCGCCCTGGCTCGACCGGGATGGTTGGGGCTTTCGAGCCTTTGGAGTAGCCGGAGAATCGTCATTTGTGGGTGTTTCCTCAAAATCTCCCCAACTGATTCAATGTAATCAGCCGGATTAGCCGATACCATCGTTGGAACTGTTTCTTTGGGCCTGGATCTGGCGGGTATTTCCTTCCTGATCGATGTGTCCAGGGGAAACTGGCGATGGGGGAGCTACCATGCGATGGCGCTTTTGGGGAATGTTGGGGGCTATGGTGTGCCTCGGGCAAGAGGTTAGCGCCCAAAATGCCGCCCCAAAGGACCCTGCTCGACCTCCCGTCAATGCGGTCAAATGGGATAGCACGGTCACGATTCGTCCCAACGAAAACCAAAATCCTTCCACGACCAATGCCTCGGCAATGCCTGTTAGCGCTTCCACCCAGGAAGAAACCGCTGCCAGCGACCGTTTCAATAATGACGGTTCCATGGACGAGTTTTCCAACTCCTACATGGCAGGCGGCGAGCAGGTTTGGGGTGGTCTTGACTATATGCTTTGGTGGTTATCTCCAAACCCCATAAGCGGTCCCAATCTTGTGACCAAAGGCAACTGGAACAACCCCGCCCCGGGAGCGGTTGGCCAGAGGGGAACCTCACAGGCAGGTCCGGCCCCCGGCATCGACTATGGAACATTTAGTGGCGGCAAATTGACCCTGGGCGGTTGGTTGGACTCGGAACAGTCTGTTGGTCTTGAGTTTACCGGGTTCCTTTTGGAACAGCGCGGCTGGGGACAGATCTACCAAGGTGGGGCCCTTCCCGCCAACGAAATCTTCACCAACCCGACCAAGGCACTTTTGCCCTACCGGGGTAGGGAAGTGGTTGGACAATGGTCTACAGCGAGCAGTCTGAAACAGTCAGGTGTCCAGCTCCCACCCATCAACAACTACCAACTCGCCGCAAACCTCCAAATGTGGTCGGCCGATATCAACTGGCTGGCCAATTGGGGTCGTACCGAAACCCAAAGCTTTGACCTCCTGTTTGGTTTTCGCCAAATGCAAGTCCAGGAAGGACTTACGGTAAAGGGTCAATCCTCCTATTACGACTTCCCAAACTCTCAATACACCACCCAGACAGGGACCGACTCGGTTACTGCAACGAACGGGTTTTATGGTGGACAATTTGGTGGAAAAATCAGCGAGCAGTTTGGTCGTGTGCGACTGGATGTGGTGGGAAAGCTCGCTCTTGGTGGAACCCTCGAAAATGTACGGTTTGCGGGCAACAACACCGTAAACACGATTGCGGGCAGCACCACGAACGAGGGTTATGTCTACACCCAAAAGTCCAACATTGGTCTCCATACAGCCAAGCGATTTGCGGTTTTGCCTGAAATCCTTGTCAAACTTGGTGTTCCGGTGACGGAACATCTTAATGTGGGATTGGGGTACAACTTCCTTTATCTCTCCTCGGTAGCGCGTACGGGTAATCAGCTGGATCCCTACATTAACGCTGCCGCCAACCCTTCCCACCCCATTGCCAACATGAGCAATAACGGAATTTGGGCCCAGGGTGTGATGTTTTCGGCGGAGTGGAAATACTAAAACGGCCTAGTTTGCGGTAATTGCGCAATATCCGGCTTAGGTAAAGTTTCACTTCTCTTCGTGGTTTAAGGGAGAAAATCCGTAAAAATCGGGAGAATTCAAGCTCCCGGGGCATTCTCCCATTGCCAGCAAACTCTAAACTAGTCTCAAATGGATATGACCCTAAATTTGCTTTCCATTAGATAGGGGTATTTGAATCATGTGGACCGCCGCTGCCGCTCTTCTACTTAGCCTTGCCCCTCACCAGGATGGAAAGCTTTCCATCTCCAACCTTCGGGCGACTTATGGGGTCCCCGGAATTGTGCGTGAGGGAAATAAAGTAAACCCAGGCGATGTTCTTTATCTCTGTTTCGATGTCACCGGTGTAAAACTCGATGTCGAAGGGCGCGCAACCTACTCCCTGACCACCGAAATCAAGGATGGCGCGGGCGAAGTCCAATTCAAGCACACAGGCAAGCCTGTAACCGTTCAAGGCCTTCTTGGTGGCGACCGTATCAGCGCTTTCAGCACGGTCGATGTCGGCACCAAGCAAAAAGCAGGCGACTACAGCGTCCAGATCACCATCAAGGATGAAGGCGCTTCGGCCAGCACCAAGGCCACCTTTAGCTTGACCGAACCCGACTTCGCGTTGGTTCATGTCATGACTGCTCTCGACGCCGATCGCAAGGGCGTCGCCGCCAGCTTCACCGTTGGTCAAACGGTTTACATCTCCGGCCAAATTGTTGGTTTCAAAAAGGACAATGAAGGCTCACCAAACATTCAGGTCGAATTGACCATCCTTGATGAAACCGGGACTGCAACCACCAAGACCCCCATCACGGGCAATATCGACGCCAAGAGCAAAATCCCAAGCGGCGCGGAAGCCCTCCCCGTTCAGGTGCCTGTGGGCCTCAACCGTCCTGGCAAATTCACCGCCGCCATCAAGATCACCGACCAAATCTCTGGCAAAACCAGCAGCCTCAAACTGCCCCTGGTTGTCAGCGAAGCCAAGTAACATTTGCCGAAACAGTACAAGACAGACCCCATTGGGAGATCAAGCATGATCGGTTCCGTTAGGCGGATGTTTCGGGCGACAACACATGTAGCCTTGTTTTCTGGCGCTGTTGTAGGAATGGCGACAAGCGCCATTCAGGCCCAGGATGCTGCTGCCGTTGTGAAAAGTGGTGACAACACCGCTTTGGTAAAGCCCGAAGGCTCGAAGGAATGGTCGCTCACCAAAATGGGCGAGAAAATTCCCGAAGGCGCTCAGGTTCTCGCGGGCAGGCGCTCGCTGATTGTTGCGCCAGATGGCGATGTCTCGCTCGATTTTCGTGGAGACCTCGCGGGGATCAGCCCCTTCCCGATCCACGAAACCGTCGTCCAGCTCAAAAAACCAGGCGAGGGTATCGACCTCGAGATCACCCCCCAGCGTGGGCGTGTTGATCTTGTAAACACGAAAAAAGAAGGGGCCGCCGTTGTAAAAATTCACCTGTTTGGTGAAACCGCCCTCATCAAGCTGAAAACCCCCGAAACCCGATTCACCCTGGAAATGTACGGGCGTTGGGCAGCGGGCGAATCCTTCAGCCGCAATTACACCAAAGATCAAATTCCAACCATTAGCGTTGTTCTTGTCGTGACCAAAGGCGAGATCGAAATCTCTCACGAAGAAGTGACCACACGTCTTTCCGCTCCTCCCGGACCGGCAAAGATCGCATTCAACAACCATACCGTTGGATACATCAAGCCCGAATTCCTTGAGAAGCTGCCCGAATGGGCCACTGACAACTTCAAAAGCGAAAGCCCCCTGATCGCCGCCCGTTTCGCAAGTGCAGTCAAATTCTTTGACCTTCTCAAGGAAAAAGGCGACATTTCTGCAGCCTTGGAAGCACTCGCCGCTTCCGAGAACGAAACCGACCGCCGTTTGGCCATCTTTGCCATGGGCGCGACGGACAACCTCGACAGCCTTTGGTCAACCATGTTGACTTTAAAGACCAGCGAAGTCATTGACGATGCCGTCATTGCCCTTAGGCACTGGATTGGCCGCGAACCCGGCCAGGACGCGAAACTTTGGGACTATCTGGTCAACAAGCGCAAGTACACCGAAACCCAAGCTGACCAGACTCTGGACCTTTTGCACAGCCCTTCCAAGTCGGACCTCGCCCGTCCTGAGTACTATGAACACTTGATTCTCCTTTTGAATGCCAAAAGGGACATGCCTAGGGTTCTTGCATACTGGCATCTTGTGCGTCTGGTTCCCCAGGGAGCAGCTATCAACTTCAATCCATTGGGCAAACCCGAAGAACGCAAAGAGGCGGCCGCCAAATGGGCCAACCTGATTCCGAAAGGCAAATTGCCCCCTCAAGCGGTTTCCAATGATAAGGAAACGGAATCCAAACCCGCAGTGGATGTAAAAAAAAAGTAACCATCCTTGAGGCACTCCGCCTCAAGTGGAAGCGTAATATATAAGGTCGGCGCATTTAGCATTCGGAGATTGGGACCATGAACCGCCATCGACTTTGGATCCGCACTTTAAGCGGCCTTTTCCTTTGCTCTGCACTGGTTGGGCTGACCCAGGGCCGTCAGGACGACAACGACGAGAAAATCAAAAAGGCAAAGGAAGCTTTGGCCAAGGAAAAGGATGACCGTCAGAAAGCGATTCAGTCACGGATTGAAGCCGCGGACAAGATGAACGCTTCGACCGTGCTTTCCAACACCGCCAAACCCGAAGTCGACGACTATATGCGCGGCTCTGGCCGTGGGGGTGGCGGTGGCGGCGGTGGTGGTTGGGGCGGTTACGGTGGTGGCTTTGGACTGGGTCTTGGGGGGTTGGGTGAAGGTGCGACCCTCCAGGGCCAGGCATCCTTGCTCAACGCCCAAGCCAACTTCGGCTTTGTGACACAACAGGCGTTGTTAGGACAACAACAAGTCAAGCGGGCCCAAATCCAAAACAAGCAGGCTTCGTTCAACGAAAACCTGTACGAACTCTCCCAAATGCCCGAGGTCTATGCGGCTCGTCGGGAACAAAAGGAATCCAAGCGGGACAATGACCGCATGGAAAAATTGAACAAGGCGGGTGCTCTCCAACAGGACGAAATGTACCTCGTCCACAACGGATCGGCCCTTAACACTCTGTTGGATCAGGTCACCACTCTCCAATCCCGCTTTGACATCAAGGGACCCAACATTCCTCTTAGCCCCGAAGTGGTCAAGCACCTCAACCTTACGACCATCAACTCGGTCAACGGGGCTGGCCCCCTCCGTGACCCCCGCAAACTCACTTGGCCTATCCCGCTCAGGACAAAGGATTTCGCAGAGTTCCGTTCGCCCATCGAGAAGATGGCCCCCGAAGTGGTTAGCCAGTCTGTCTCCGGCAACATCGATGGTGACAGCTACAACAACTTCATGGGTTCCATCTACAAGTTCCAGGACGCCCTCAAGGACCAGGTCGAAGATATGCGCCCTGGTGACTATGTCCTTGCGAAGCGCTACCTGAGCGACCTTGAAGATGCCTCGAAGTCGCTTGCCGAACCTTCGAACGCAAAATTGTTCATGTCGCCTGCCAACAACCCGAACATCAATTCAGTAGGCGCGCTGATTTCGGTCATGAGCTCAGGCGGCATGCGCTTCGGTGCGGGAACCACCGCGGATTACACTGCTTATGAAGCGTTCTACCAACAGTTCCGCGCTTACGAAGACCAACTTTCCCGCTCGGTTGGTGCGAAGTAGGCAAAAATCCTAATTCCCCCTCGGGAAATAAAGATCCATTAAACGGGACACGAAAGTGTTCCGTTTTTTTGTTTTCCCAGCCCATTTGTCTTCGATGGAAAATGGAAAGAGTGGCTTCCTTTTGGGCCTCAACCCCAAAACCCGATCTCATAACCCTTTCCATGCCCTTCCGATGCGGATAAAGGTCGAGCTGGTGCTCGACCCTCCGGGCAAAATCCAACCAATTCGAATATGGGACTAGCGCAAACCCAGAAAGTCTGCGGGGCGAGTCGGCCAAAGGCCCTGGGCTTCGCAGCAATGGGACATGGATTTGCCAATAGGTTGGATGCCGGGGAATTGTCCCCAAACAAAAAAAGACCCTCAGGTTTGAGCCTGAGGGTCTTGAAATGATTTATGGGCAATAGCGACTTTGGGCTTTTGTTAAGCGCTCTTTTTGTCCTGGG
>Ga0114972_10004446_pt1 | contig 10445 bp, 4 predicted proteins | sample M_140807_EF_Meta_FD_87354 | JGI IMG/M metagenome (GOLD analysis project Ga0114972, IMG submission 87354) | Freshwater microbial communities from Lake Montjoie, Canada to study carbon cycling - M_140807_EF_MetaG | ecosystem: Environmental > Aquatic > Freshwater > Lake | place: Lake Montjoie... | reverse complement strand
CCGAGTGTGATGCACCTGAAGACCGGCGAAAAGCTGACGGCGCACGACCTTTTGTACGGAATGATGCTACGAAGTGCGAACGATGCCTGCGTGGCAACGGCGGTTCATGTGGCAGGATCGGTGCCAGCTTTCGCCGAAATGATGAACACCCGGGCCAAGGAAATCGGCTGCACGGATACCACGTTTCATAATCCGAACGGCCTCAACGACCCGGCGCATCGCACAACCGCCATTGACCTGGCTTTGATTGCCCGCGAGGCGATGCGGCGGCCAGATTTTCGCGCGGTGGTGCGAACACCGAAGTATAAGGTCTCTCGTTCCGTCAACCAAAAGGACCTGTGGATGGTGAACAAGAATAAGTGGCTAAAGAAGGATGCCACCGCGGATGGGATTAAAACTGGGTTTACAACCCCGGCGGGACAGTGTTATGTGGGAAGCGCTACGCGAAAGGGATTTCGTGTGATTGACACCCTACTGAAAAGCAAAACTTGGCAAGCCGATCACGGGGCGATGCTGGCCTGGGCGTTTTCGAATTACCAAAAACTTGACCTGTTTCAACCCGGGGATGTGGTCGGTGATATTGCCATTGAGGGTGGTGAATCTCCGCTGGTGCCGGCGGTGGTGACGACGTCCGAATATGTCCTGGTGCGACCAGGAAGAGAGGAAATTACTAAGGAATTGGAGCCGATTGACGCGTTGCGGGCGCCGATCAAGCGTAAGCAACGGGTAGGTTATATGAAGATCACCGACGCCGATGGCTTCACCTACCGATTTCCGGTCTTCGCCGAGAGGGAAGTGCCCGCAATGGCGACCGTCTCTAAACTGTCAAGTAGCAATCCGGCGATGTGGATTTTTGGGGCCGCGATGGCGGGGGGATGGATGGTTTTACGCGGCCGAACGCGGAATCGTCTGAGGAGAATGACGATTGGCAAGACCTACCGATTCAAATAGAAATTCGTCGACCCGGCGGGCGGCAAAACCCGTGGTGACCCACCGAAAAAGCCCGGCGAGACCAGCCGCAAAGCCCGCCACCCCGAAAGTGGAAGGTGAGGAGCGATTGCACGTTCGCATCGCCCATTCCGGAATCTGTAGCCGTCGCGCGGCGGAGGTGATGATTAAGGAGGGTCGAGTTCAGGTGAACGGTGATTTCGTGGTGGACTTGGGAGTGAAGGTGACTCCCGAAGACGAGATTCGGGTGGACGGCGCGGTGATCGGGGTGGCGAAGGGCTATACGGTGCTGCTAAATAAGCCAACCGGCGTCGTGACTACACTCTCGGACCCGCAGGGAAGACCAACGATTGTGCGACTTTTGCCGAAGTATGGCGTGCAGTTGAAGCCGGTTGGTCGGCTGGATATGGAGACTGAAGGGCTTCTGCTTTGCACCAATGATGGTGAATTGGCGAACCGATTGGCCCATCCGCGGTACGGAATCGAGAAAGAATATTTGGCGACCGTAACCGGGATTCCGGATGAGAAAGCGATCACACGATTGCAAAAGGGAGTGTTTGTGGAAGGTCGCAAAACGCAGCCGGCGCAGGTGGATGTGGTGCATACGGAGCGAAAGACAGAATCCACCGTGCTACGGATTACGATTCATGAGGGTCGGAAGCGGCAGGTACGTTTGATGTGCGAATTGGTCGGTCATCCCGTAAAGACACTGAAACGGACTCGCATCGGGCCGTTGAAATTGAAGGGAATGCATCCGGGAGAATGTCGATTGCTGGGTAAGACGGAAGTTAATGAATTGCGTCAGCTCGTGGGCCTCGATCCAACGTAACCAATACCAACTTATCTGGTTTGAGGTGTCATAATCTGCTCATGAACACCAAAAGCAGTATTTATGCGTAGTGCTTTTGCTCGATTGGCCACAACGAGAAGGAGAAACGAGCTGATTGTGGCGAATTTGGCGAGTATATGTGTGGGTCGTGAACGACTTCTGCCTGGTCCATTAATGTAAAGTACACTACTGGTTGGACCGGCGGTAACTGTCCTGGTAACCGCTCGTTTGAAGCCGTCGACTCGAAACCGAAGTTATGTTTCCCTTTACGCTCCGAGTGACTAAGGCCTGCTTTTGCGCGGTAATCGTGTTCGTGGCTGCGTTAGCATCCGGGCAAAATATCGCCAAACCTGCGGTAACTGGTAAGTCGCCCATCTTGATTGTCGGCAGCGAGCAGGAATATCCGCCGTTTTCCAAGGGAATGACCGACGACACGGCGGGTGGGTTTACCGTGGAACTTTGGAACGCGGTGGCGCGGGAACAGCGCCTTGACTCCAAAATTCGCGTGCTTCCGTTCGGGAAGGTGCTTTCGAACTTTAGGAACGGAAAGATTGATGTGATGATCAATCTGGCGCAATCGGCCGAACGTCGAAAATTCGCCGAATTTTCCGCGCCGTACGTAGTGGTAAAAGGGGCAGTTTTTGTCCGCCGGACGAATTCCACGATCCACCAGGAATCCGATATCCGCGACAAGAAGGTCATTCTGCTATCCAAGGACTTGAGCCAAAATTACGCCTTGGGGGCCTATCCGGGGAAAGAGTTCATTACCGTTCAGACCGCCGAGGACGGATTTAACAAGCTTGCCCAGGGGGAAGGGGAAGCGTTTCTGCTCAGCAAAGTTGTCGGGATGGTGTTGCTCGACCAGATGGGTCTTAAGCGGCAGATCGAGGCCCGGGCGGATGCGAATTTCAAGCAGGAGTTTTCGTTCGCGGTGCGTAAGGGCAACGAGGAACTCCGCCAGAAAATAAATGAGGGCCTCGTCCTGGTATCGGAATCGGGCGAGTACGACCGGATCTATAACAAATGGTTTGGCCAGTTTGAGATCAAGCCAGCCGGCAACGGTTGGATCACCACCGCCGCATTCATCGCGTTGGCGCTCACCGGTGCTCTGACCGTATACATCTACCTCCGGTACCTGGTGGAGCGTCGGCGACAAGCTCGGCAATTAAGACAAACCGAAGCGATCTTCCGGGCCGCTTTTGAAACGGCAGCGGTGGGCATGGTACAGGCCAGTCTCGATGGTAAGTACCTGCGCGTCAATAGGTCCTACTGTTCTTTCCTTGGTTATGCCGAAGTGGAATTGCTCCAGAAATCCTTCATGGATATCACCTATTCGGAAGACTTAATGGCGGATGTAGAGCTTATGGACATGCTGAAAGTCGGTGAAATTGATCAATTCCGGCTAGAGAAGCGCTATGTCCGTAAGGATGGTAAGGTGGTGTGGGGGCGCATCCACGTATCGCTGATTCCCGAAGTGCCCGGCAGCCCGCTAACCGTTCTCACCGCGATTGAGGATGTCACGCAAGAGGTCCTCAATCGTTTTGAGCTAAGTGATAGTGAGGCTCGCTACCGTGGATTGCTGGAGATGGCAATCGATCCGACCGTGGTTGTTTCTGACGAAGGAATCATAACCGAGCTAAATTGGGGAGCAGCCACCCGGCTGAACGTCCAGCCGGAGGAATTATTAGGAAAGCACATTTCCGCCATCGATGAAATGTTATCGAGCAATCACTTGTCCAATGCCTTTCGAAGCGCGATGGCTGGAGAATTTGTTAATCGGGGAGGAGATCAAATGTTCATACATGGAGAAGTGCTTCGCTTCGACGTGACGGCTTCCCGTATTGATCTAGCAGATTCAGCTTTAGTCAAGATTTCGGTACACGATTCCACCGAGCGTTACCAACTCACTGATCAGACCAAGGAATTGGCGGGCAGGTTGGACCTCGTCCTTGAGGCTGGCAAGATTGGCTGTTACACTTACAACCCAAACGACAACTCCATCGGAATCGACCGACGATTGGCGCAAATCTTGGGTTGGGGGCCGGAATCAGAAAATAGATCATTTTCTGCTAGAGGGCTACTTAGGAAGCTAGACGTAACCGATTATCGAGCAATGTTGGAGACACTGATTTTCCTAAGAGATAACCTGCCTAATGTAATCACGATCGAGGTTGTGGATGGAAATAACCGTAACCAAACGAAGACGATCCTAATACGTTCCGAATTGTTCGTTAGCAGCGAAAATGGCAAAACCGTTCAGATGGGGGCTTGTTTTGACATTACGGACCAGGTGAATTCAGCCCAAGAGATTAAGAAAATCAACATCGCGCTGAACGAGGCCAACTCCGGCAAAGATAGGTTAATCGCAAAGTGGAGCCACGAACTGCGAACGCCACTACATGTGATTCTGGGATTCGGTCAAATTCTCGAAGGACGCTTGATGGATACTCAGAATCGAGAGATGGTCAAAAAGATGTCCACCAGCGGCGAGCATTTGCTGGGGCTTATCAACGATATGCTACTTCTCGCTGATACTTCCGCCCAGCCAACTGCCAGTAAAGAGGAGGTGGTCAATCTGGCGATTGAGGCGACTCAAACGTGTGCTTTGCTTCAGCCCATGGCGGACTCCAGGGTGGTGCACCTGGAGTTAGACACCGGTGGTGAGGACGCCAACGCGATCATCATGAAAGGGAATCGTCGGAGTGTCCGTCAGATCCTCCTCAATATCGTGGACAACGCGATTAAGTACAATCGGAAAGGAGGTTCCGTTATGGTTCGATGCGGGGTTGTCGATCCGAACGAGGTCACGGTCACGGTGACAGATACCGGGATAGGGATGGATTCCTGCGACATCAACCGGCTTTTTGTTCCGTTCTATCGGGGATGGAGCGAGAGCTCGGCCGTGCAAGGGACCGGCCTTGGCCTCACCATCACGCGGGATATGGTCGAAGCAATGGGAGGACGTATTTCTGTCAAGAGCGAATTGGGAGTTGGTGCTTCCTTCACGGTCACTTTCCCGCGGGTCTTGGCCGAAGAACCGATCTTGACGGAAATCATCGCCGATAAGGACTTGCCGATTTCCGGGCGCAAGGTAAAGCTGGCGTTTTTGAACTGCAATGGTAGCGGTTCCCTCGAAGTGGGGGCTACGGAGGAGCAGGTAAACGATACGATGAAGATGCGCGATTCGGTGTTGAAGGCCACCGCCCAGGGGGGGCGCTTATCTTATGCCGAATGTCAGTTAGCGTCAGATTTGGTGGCAACTAGGGAGTTGAACGCTGATGCGTTCGTGTTGATGGTCTTCTGCGCCGACGATCTGCACTGGCTCCAGGATTTGAGGAAGTCGGCTATCACTCGGAAGCGACCGTGCTTTATCCTACTGCCGGAATCGCTTTCGCCTACCGTGCGCGAATCGATCGTTTCAGAGGCGATATCCAACGGTGCGGAGTGCGTGCTGTTCTGGACAAATGTCCGCCAGTTGGTTCGTAATATTGAGTTTATTATTGGAGAACTTCGGCTGCCATGACAGTTTGAAATAATGGAGCTAGGAACGGATTAAAGAAAAATGACCATCAACCAAAACTACAATTCTAGAATTCTCATCATCGACGATGAAGAGCAGAATATTCTCTTTTTGGAGACCCTGTTGGTAGAGGCGGGTTTCACGAACGTGTTTAGTGTTATGGATCCCCGCGAGGCAATTTTCTGGTTTCAGGACGTGCAGCCGGACATTATTTTGCTTGATCTTTCAATGCCGCATCGAACCGGTATTGAGGTGATGGAAGACCTGGAGGCAGAATTTCCCAAGCATTTGACTCCAATTTTGGTGCTAACCGCCGATGCAACCCGAACTACGAAACACCGTGCGCTCCGTATGGGGGCGACGGATTATCTATCTAAGCCTTTGGATACGATTGAAGCACTGCTACGGGTGAATAACCTTCTGGAGTTGCGTGCTGGGCATGTATTGCTCGAGGAGCGGGTGCGGGATCGGACGGCGGCTCTAGAGCGGACGATGGACGAACTGGCGAGTGCACAGCAGGAAACCTTGGACGCTCGGCAAGTAAAGGATCGCTTTTTGGCAAATATGAGCCACGAGGTCCGAACCCCGATCAACGGCATTGTCGGGCTGTGTTCTCTGATGGCGGAGGAAACCGAAAATGTGGACCTCGCCGGGAAACTTAACCTGGTGGTTGCCAGCGGAAGACAACTGGCGGGATTTCTGGACGACATTTTGGCGAACTCCGCCGATGGCCCCGGCGAACTCTCCGATGCGATGGAAGAGATTCAACTCTGGGAACTGGTGCAAGAATCGATTGCTCTGCACGAGCCGATGATCATGCTGAAAGAGCTACAGGTGCAGGTGAATGAACCCGAAGGCGGTATCCCGCCATTTTGGTGTCCGGACGCGTTATTGCGCCAGGCAGTGGTGGTGGTGATTTCTCATTCGGTGAAGCACACCGAAATCGGAGCGATCGAGGTTGACCTAGGGTGGGAGCGAATAGACGATAGAGTCAACGTTACAATCTTGGTCCGGGATTCCAGCCTCGGAGCTATCAGCGTGACATCCCAGGCCCTGCGCGCCGCCGGGCAGGGCGAACCGGCAGCAGATGTGGGCAGCGAGCTGGATCTGGGGTTTGGATTGAAGACCGCGCGTCGCTGCTTGGAGAGAATCGGCGGCACATTGACGATTTCCAGCAGTCCGGTCGTTGGTTCTCAGTATTTGATCACGCTGTTGGCACAAGAGTCTTCCGGCTCTGGGGTGGAGCGCAAAGAGCCAAAGTTTCCCAATGTTTTGTTGGTGGAAGACACCAAGTTGAATGCCATGGTTGCCAGCACCTTAATGCAGCGCCTTGGATGGAAGGTAACGCACGTATTAAACGGGGCAGAGGCAGTAAAGGAGTTCCCCCTCGGCGACTATGACTTGGTGCTAATGGATATTCAGATGCCGGTGATGGGAGGGGTAGAAGCCGCCCGAGAGATTGGGAAAATTGCGGAAGAGAGTGGAGGAGCGGTTGAAATCGTGGCGTTTACTGCTAACGCTAGCGAGGCGGATATTGCCTTGTACAAGTCGGTAGGGATGGAGCATTTGTTACGCAAGCCCATTACTATTGATAATCTGCGCGACCTTCTGAACACCCTCGATCTGGCTTTTTGATCACGAAAAGTTGGTGACCAGTGCCGCCGGCGGCTATGCTGGGAAGGTGGCGATGATGACAGCGGCGTTAGCTTTGCTCTTGACGACTCCGCAAGCGCAGGTAAGTGTGGATGCTTTGCTGCCGCAGATGACAGACTTCCGGTATCTGACGCGACCGCCCGTTCCGTCATTTTCCGCCGCGCAGACTAGCAGCTACGATCGCGCATCGAACCCGGGTCCCAAGCAGGATCCGTTTGCCAACGGAGACGCGGGGCAGTTTGTGCGTCGCGAGGTGAACGACGGGCGAACCGAAGATGTGATGGCTGATTTGCAGGGGCCGGGAGCGGTGGTCCGCATTTGGAGCGCCAATCCAAGCGGAACAATCCGATTCTATTTCGATGATGAAAAGGCACCGCGACTTGAGTCCGACATGGCGAAGTTGATGACGGGTCGGGGGTTGTTTCTAGCCCCGTTTGCCTACGAAGCGTCGCGGGGCACCAACATCTATTTTCCGATTCCCTACGCAAAACGCTTGAAGGTGACGGTGGAGGGATCGCAGGGGCTCTACTACCATGTTGGCTATCGGACGTATTCTGCCGGAACCACAGTAGAAAGTTTCTCTCCCTATGACCTAGTACGGAATAGCGCCGCAATTCAGGAAGCGGCGTGGCGGCTGAAAAGGAGGAGGGTAGTCGTGACGCCGAACCTGTCTTCCCGAACGTCGGCGAGGGTGACGATTGCGACGGGGGAACGGTACCTAGCCTTCAAGTCGGACGCGCCCGGAACAGTGCGGGAATTATCGGTGGAGGCACCGGAGGCGGTACGAAAGCCGCTGATTCCGCGGGAGTGGAATGATCCCGACGCCCGGCACAACTTGATGCGAAACCTTCTGCTGGAGGTGGAATGCGATGGGAAGTCCACGATCCTGGCTCCCGTGGGTGACTTTTTTTCAACCGTACCGGATTTGAATCCGGCGCATACCATGCCGTTCACGGTGACCAAAGAGGGCAAGATGACTTGCCGGTTGCCAATGCCGTTCCGAAGGCGGATTCAGATCTGGCTCCGTAACGTAGGGCCGGTCTCTATGACCACGAGTGCGGCCGTTCGCTGGGAAGGCGCCGCGCCGCCGAGCGACTCACTCTATTTGCATGCCCAGTGGCTGTCGGACTACGGAAGCACGCGACCGATGCGTGATCTTGAATTTTTGGATGTGAGGGGTAATGGATATTTTATCGGCTCAAACTTGCATGTATCTAATCCAACTCCAGCCTGGTGGGGCGAGGGAGATGAGAAATTTTACGTGGATGGGGAGAGCTTTCCGAGTACGTTTGGAACGGGGACGGAAGATTATTATGGCTACGCGTGGTGTTCGCCACAAATATTTGAGCAGCCCTATCACAGTCAGAATCGATGCGACGGACCGGGCAATTTTGGCAATACGAACTTGAGTCGCTGGCAAGTTTTTGATCCAATTCCGTTCACTAAGTTGCTGAAGTTTGATCTGGAGATGTGGCACTGGCAAGACGTAAAAGCGGGATTCACACGGACCGTGTTTTGGTACGCGGCTCCGGGCGGAACGCCTCCGCGAGCAATAGATCGAGCACGTTTGATGGCGCCGGAGGTAGCTCGACCGCGTCCGGTGTTAGGCGCCATCGAAGGGGAGATGCTAACGATCTTGCGCAACACGGGCGGGGAAGCTAGCAAGCAGGATGGATTTTGGGACATTTCCGGCGAGTCGCAACTGTGGTGGGTCGATAATAAACCCGGCGATCAGCTTTCGCTTTCCATCCCGGTGGCAAAAGCTGGGCGGTACGAAGTCATCGGCAACTTTTGTCACGCGGTGGATTACGGAATTCACCGCCTTACTTTGAACGGGAAAGCGGTTGCCGCCATCGACTTCTATTCGCCGGCTCTTGGCTGGAAGAAGCAGTCGCTCGGTGTTTTTGATCTCCCGACCGGGAATGTAGAACTGACGGTGGAGTGCGTCGGGAATTATCCAAAGGCGGAACCAAGGCGCATGTTCGGGCTCGACTATTTGCTACTAGTGCCGAAGCGCTAGTTACCGTCGGTAACCGCACCGGCGCTAGCGGGGCCAACCAGCTTGGCGTATTTGGCGAGCGCGCCACGCGTGTGCTTGGGGGCGATAGGACGCCATGTTGCTCTTCGCTGCGCGAGTTCCTCGTCCGAAAGCGCTACCGAAAGCTCTCCGGTCTTGCCGTCCACCGTGATGACGTCGCCGTCCTGAATCAGGGCGATGGGGCCGCCGTCCATGGCTTCGGGTCCTACGTGGCCGACCATGAGACCACGGGTGGCCCCGCTGAATCGACCGTCGGTAAGAAGCGCGACGTCATAACCCAATCCTTGGCCCACGATGGCACTCGTAGTTCCCAGCATTTCGCGCATGCCAGGGCCGCCCTTGGGGCCCTCATAGCGTATGACGACCACATCACCGGCAACAATCTGACGGGCTTGGACGGCCGCCATCGCATCTTCTTCCCGGTCGAAACACTTCGCCGGGCCGGTAATCCGGAGTTTGCTGACTCCGGTCACCTTGACCACGCCGCCATCGGGAGCCAAGTTACCACGAACGATTTTGAGTCCTCCGGTGGGGTTGAGAGCGCGGCTGGCAGGAAGGATGACGTCCTGGTCGTCCGGCACGGTGACGTTTTCCAGATTTTCAGCCATGGTGCGTCCGGTAATCGTAAGGCAGTTACCGTGTAGGCATCCGGCATCCAGCAGAGCGCGGAGCAGGACTGGGGTTCCGCCGACGCGGTGAACATCGTTGGCCACGTAGCGACCGCCGGGTTTTAGGTCGGCGAGCGTTGGCGTCCGCATGGATACTCGCTCGACGTCGTCCAGGGTGATCGTGATGCCGAGCTCGTGGGCGATGGCGGGGATGTGGAGGGCAATGTTCGTAGATCCGCCGCTGGCGGCTCCAATGGCGATAGCGTTTTCAAATGCTTCTCGGGTCAGAATGTCGCGGGGGAGAAGGCCATCTCGCATGGCTCGGACGATCGCTTCCGCTACCTGAAGATGCACGTCTGCCCGTTCCGGGGAAATGGCCGGAGCAGAGCCGGATCCAGGCAGGGCCAATCCGAGGGCTTCGGCGACGCCGGCCATGGTGTTGGCGGTGAACTGTCCGCCGCAAGCGCCGGCGCCAGGGCAAACCGCGCATTCGATGGCGTGGAGTTCGTCGGCGGTGATTTTGCCCGCGGCAAACGCTCCCGCCGCTTCAAACGCTTCCTGAATCGTCACGTCGCGATCGTTGTAGCGACCGGGCATGATGGTGCCGCCGTAAAGGAATACGCTGGGTACGTTGAGCCGCGCCATCGCCATCAACATGCCGGGAAGGGATTTGTCGCAACCGGCGACGCCGACGAGTCCGTCGTAGCAGTGGGCCCGCATCATGAGTTCGACCGAGTCTGCAATTACCTCGCGGGAGACCAGCGATGTTTTCATCCCCTCGTGGCCCATGGCAATTCCGTCGCTGACGGAAATGGTGTTGAAGCGACGCGGGCTGGCGCCAAGCGGCTT
>Ga0114972_10004445_pt1 | contig 10445 bp, 9 predicted proteins | sample M_140807_EF_Meta_FD_87354 | JGI IMG/M metagenome (GOLD analysis project Ga0114972, IMG submission 87354) | Freshwater microbial communities from Lake Montjoie, Canada to study carbon cycling - M_140807_EF_MetaG | ecosystem: Environmental > Aquatic > Freshwater > Lake | place: Lake Montjoie... | reverse complement strand
GCGAACAAGAGCTCGTCGGTGGTTTTCATACCGAGTACAGCGGGATCAAGTTTGTGCTTTACTTCTTGGCAGAATACACCCACATCGTCACGGTCAGCTTCCTGACGGCTCTGCTGTTCTTGGGCGGCTGGCATTTTCCGGGACTCCCAGGACCTTCAGGTGCTTCGACCCTCGTGCTGCTTTTGGGTTTGCTCGTTCTGCTAGTCAAGGTGTCGTTGGTGGTGATGGTAATCATTTTGCTGCGATGGTCACTCCCGCGATTCCGATTCGACCAACTGATGGGTCTGGCATGGAAAGGGCTCATTCCACTTGCCCTCGTCAATTTAGTGGGTGTTGCTGTCGTGCTAACCCTGGGACTTCCAAAACATCTTCTGATCGCCACGGCGGTTCTTCCCGTCCTGGCTGCCTACTACAGTGCCACGAAGTTCAACGCTTCCTTGGCGGATGAAAACATCTCGAAAAAAGGCCTCTCACCACGAGGAGCGGTGTCTTATGAGTGAGACTCAGAACAAGCCGGCTAAAAAGAAAACGGTCAAGTGGGGCGATACCCCCAAGCTCAGCGTCCTGGACGCTCTGTACCTGCCCGCAATCGCTTCGGGACTAGCCACCGCGATCAAGCATGCGGTTTCCGGCAAACCGACCACTAGGCAGTACCCTGAAGTCGAGCCCGAGATTCCTCCCAATTATCGCGGTGTCCACCGACTCAATCGCGATGAGGCCGGACGGGTCAAGTGCGTGGCTTGCTACATGTGCCAAACGGCTTGCCCTGCCAATTGCATCGAGATCATCGCAGCACCTGCACCCAAGGATGATCCTCACTGGAAAGACCGGGACAAGTTCCCTGCGACCTTTACGATCGACGAACTGCGGTGCATCTACTGCGGGATGTGCGAGGAAGCTTGCCCAGTCGATGCGATCGAACTGACTAGCATCTACGACCTGACGGGTATGACCCGCGAAGAGATGATCTTCGACAAAGAAAAATTGCTGTCGGTGTTCGACGAGACGGTCAAGTCGGGTAGAGACCCGGTCCGCACCAATCGAGGAAAACTAGGCCCGGCGTCGGAACTTTCACCGACTGCCAAGGACGCTCCACCGCCCCCAGGGCGAGGCAAGTCGGGCTGATCCTAACTACCCTCAGAATTGGCAACCCTCAGAATTGGCAACATCCAACAGCAAAATCAATTATTCGATGAAGCGAAATAACGTAAGAGGCGAACTGTGAACCCCTTGTCCATTGATCCAAAGAACTTACCGCTGGTAAACGGCGAGCAGTTCCAAGGCAATCTCTCGCAGATCTTGTTGCTGGTGATTCTATTAGGAACCGCAGCGTATTTGCTTTTGCAACACGGTTTGGTGAAATCCAAAATGATGGCCTGGGCTGGCGGAGGCCTCTTTGCGTTCGCGGCCCTGATGGCCTTTATGTCGATCCCGATGCAAGTCGAATCGGTCGTCAGGATTTGCTTCAGCATCCTGGCTGTCGCTGGCGGGGTGGCTTTTATCACCGCAAGAGAACCTGTCCATGCAGCGCTGGGTTTTGCAACCACAGTCCTCTCCGCATGCGGTGTGATGTTCATGCAATCGGCTTACTTCATCGCCGCAGCCACAATGATCGTTTACGCTGGCGCGACCATCATCATTTTCTTGTTCGTTCTGATGTTCGCTCAGAAGTCCAACCTGCAGTGGTACGATGTTCAGTTGATCCGCCCAGTTATCGCAGCCGCTGTGGCAACATCCTTGCTGTTTGCGATCGCTTGGAGCGTCTCTGAGCCTGGAGAAATTCTCCCGATTAAGCTCGATCTGACTCGCCCCTATAGCCTAGCCGCACCCGGCATCGCGCCCGGCCAAGCACTCCCGCCAGTTCCCGAATCGACGATGAGCCAAGCTCAACTATCGGAGTTTGTCCCAGCCAAAACCTCTGGACTTGGACGCTCGATGTTCACGGACTATCTGCTTGCCATCGAATTGGCTGGCACGGTCCTTCTGGTCGCGACGATCGGAGCCATCGTCTTGGCACAGAACCCAGAAAGGGACCCGTCGTGAATCATTCCGAAGTCCAAAACTTGCTGCTCCTAGGAGGCATCCTGTTTGCCATCGGGCTAATCGGGTTCCTGACCCGACGCTCGATCATCCTGATGTTTCTGTCCTTGGAAACCATGCTCTCGGGTGTAAGCATCAACCTGATCGCTTTTTCGAGATTCCATCAAAACTACCAGGGCCAAATCCTCTCGGTCATGGTCCTGACAATCGCGGCTTGCGAAGCTGCCATCGCCCTTGCGATGGTCGTCTCGCTTTACCGCCGCAAAGCAACCCTGGATGTTCAAGCTTGGGATGAGCTCAGCGAGACGATCCTTCCGAAGGAGCCCGAAGGTGATTACATCGGAATGGAGCACCTGGAGACCTATCCGAAATTGTCTCCCGCCGGTTTGGATCCGCGCGATCAGCCGATGCCGAGCTCTTTTCAAGCCAACCCCAATCAACCAACGTCGGAACTCGATCACAAAACCTCTCCCATTGTGTCGGAGGTGAACAAGCGTGGCTAATTTGGATTCTATCATTTGGATCGTACCGATCGCTCCCCTGATCGGCTGCATCATCTGTGCAGTCATGTCGTTTCGTGGTGACAAGCACAACGCGCATGTGCCTGCGATCCTGTCGCTAGTCGTTTCGGCACTCTGCGCTCTGCTAGTACTCGTGCAGTGGGATTCCACTGGCTACGAAATTGCAGAAGGTTATCGCTACCTGCAAATTGGCAACGTCAACCTCAACCTCTCGTTGAGGGTCGACACGCTCTGCTTGACACTCCTGTCGGTTGTCACCTCGATTTCGGCGATGATCGCGATTTACTCCAAAGGCTACATGCATGACGATCCGGGTTATGCTCGTTACTTTGCAGTTTTCTGCGGGTTCGTCTTCTCGATGACAATGTTGGTTCTGTCCCACAACCTGCTGATGATGTACGCGTTTTGGGAAGGTGTTGGAACTTGCAGTTACCTGCTGATCGGCTATTGGTTCCGAAAGCCCTCGGCGGCCCGAGCAGCGACCAAAGCATTCTTGGTCAATCGCGTCGCAGATACTGCGTTCCTCTTCGGAATCCTGTTGCTCGCCTACGCGATCGGACATACCGATGTTGGAGCTAGCCAAAGCTGGTTCTCGCGTTTGGACTTCCAAAACATTTTCGATGCCGCTCCGGTGTTGGCGGAAAAGCATTCTGGATTGCTATCGCTTATCGCACTGCTGCTGATGATCGGGGCGATTGGAAAATCGGCTCAGTTCCCATTCCACGTATGGTTGCCTGATGCGATGGAGGGCCCTACGCCGGTCTCGGCATTGATCCACGCGGCGACGATGGTCACCGCGGGCGTTTACCTGATGGCTCGCTTGGCGCCACTAACGGTGCATACCCCCTCGGTTCTGATCACCGTCGCGTGGCTCGGTGGAATCACCTCGTTGATCGCTGCGGTCATGGCCCTTTACCAGGACGATCTGAAACGCGTTTTGGCTTACTCGACCGTCAGCCAACTCGGGTATCTGTTCATGGCCTTGGGAGCCGGTGCCGTCAAGGACCTGATGACCGTTGCGGTCGTCGCGGCGATGTTCCACTTGGTCACGCACGCGTTTTTCAAAGCGCTGCTTTTCCTTTCGGCTGGCAACGTGATGCATGCGATGGGAGATGTCATCGACACGCGAGAGTTTTCCGGTCTGAAAAGGGTACTGCCCAAGACCAATATTCTTTTTGCCATCGGAGCCGCAGCCCTTGCCGGCGTCCCACTGCTTGCAGGTTTCTTCAGCAAAGACAGCGTGCTGGCTGTGCTCTTGGATGCAAGCTCCGACACCATGATCGGTTCGCACTTTGCAGCACTGCTAGGAATCGGTTTTCTGACGGCACTGCTCACTGCGATTTACACGTCTAAGGCCTACTTCAGGACCTTCCATGGCCCTGAAAAAATCCCAGCGGCAGCAGGTCATCACGCTCACGATGCTTCGAACGTGATGCTAGCTCCGATGGCCGTTTTAGCCGTCGGTGCACTGGTCTCCGGGGGGCTTTTGGGACCGACCGGTAAGATCTCCGAGTACCTCTCCAAGACGCCGCTTATGCATCATCACGAACATGCCGAACCGATGTGGCTGTTGGTTGCCTCGTCGATCATCGCCCTGGCTGGGATCTTTGTCGGCTACACGATAAGTCAAAAACCAGCACCCTCCGCCGGGTTCCTCAAGAGCCTTGCGGATTTCGGTCGCAATCGACTCTACATCGATTGGCTTTATAACGTCGCGATCGTCCAGCCGATGCTCTCGATCGCTCAGTTTCTGGAATGGATCGATACGAACATCATCGGCGCGGTTACCGATGCCATAGCAGGACTCCCCAGGCTCTTGGGTATGGCCGGACAGCGGGTCCAAACCGGAAGAGTCCCCGCCTATAGCCTGCTGACGGCTTTAGGAATCGCAGCGGTTGCTATTTGGATTGTCACGAGAGCAAGTTGGTAGTCATGAGCATTTTGATCCCCTTACTGATCCTTGTTCCCCTGGCCTGTGCCTTGGTGATCTTTTTTTCCGGACAGCGCGCCAAAGCGATGGCCCCGTTTGGAATCCTCGCCGCTGGACTGACGCTGCTTCTGAGCATCGGGCTGTGCTTCGAGGTCTACCAAACCCCTTCAAAACTCACCGGAGTGCCCGGGACGCTCGAACCCACAATTGAACCCAAAGTGACGTTCATCTCCGAGGCGCTGCGTTTCGTCCTGCCGATTTCAGTAGGCGGTCAACCGATCGATTGGCAACTCTCCTACGGTGCCGATGGAATCTCTGCCCTGATGGTCCTGCTCACCGGTATCGTCGGTTTCTTTACCGTCTGGTTGGCACACATCCAAATCAAAACCCGAACCGAGACATACATAGCGCTACTGCTCGTGACGATCTCGATGCTCATGGGTGTATTCCTGGCCATGGATCTGCTTTCGTTCTACATTTTCTTCGAAGCGGTCCTGATCCCTCTGATCCTCTTGATCCATGGTTGGGGCGATGGAAAGAACCCGCAAGCCGCCTCGAAGCGATTCTTGCTCTTTACGTTGGCCGGTAGCATCCCGATGGTCGTCGGACTGATTTCTTTGGCCATGTCGCCACTTGCCAACGGCCAACCATCGACCGTCGCATTCAGCGAACTTTCCAAAATAGCATCCCAAACCGTCGCGAGCGGTATTCCGATCGGGAGCAAAGACACATGGGCTGTCTGGCTGCTGCTCTTGGGATTCGGGATCAAGCTCGCCATTCTTCCGCTTCATACCTGGCTCCCGATGACCTACGCGGCGGCTCACCCAAACACGACCTCGCTGGTCGCTTCGGTGGTGGCCAAGCTCGGTCTTTATGGCATCCTCAGGATCGTGATCCCATTGACTCCTGAAGCCCTTTCGATCGAGGCTCAGATGATCATCGGGACCCTAGGGGCGATAGTGATCGTCTATGGAGCGCTTGTAGCTCTTGCGAAAGACAACTTGCGTGAGGTCCTGGCCTTCAGCTCCCTGTCCCACGTGGGCTTTATCACCCTGGGGCTTATGAGCCTGACGCGAGAAGGGCTCGGGGGCGCCGCGTTGCAAATGTTCAATCACGGACTGATCACCGCTGCGATGTTCTGGATCCTCTCGATGCTCGAACAACGACACGGTCCGATCAGCCTCAAGAGCGAAGACCGCGGACTGGCGGCCCAGTATCCCAAGCTAGCCGTGCTGCTGGTGTTCTTTACCCTGGCAGGTGCCGGCCTCCCGGGCCTCAATGGCTTCGTGGGCGAATTGCTGACCATGTCGGGCATGATGCGAGTCTGTGCGACCCTCGTGGCGATCGCCGTTTTAGGAACCGTCCTTGGAGCGTGGTATGGCCTGCGTATCGTCCAACGATTGCTCTTTGGTAGCGATGGCCCAAGGCTCCATGCACACCATCGGCCGTTGACTGGTGCTGACCTGAGCGTCAATGAATGGGTTCCCCTCGTGACGGTCGCCATCCTGTGTCTTTACATTGGTCTGTTCCCGATGCGTACGATGAAGCTCTTTCAACCCGATACCGACCGATTGGCCAGGGTGGTCGAACCGGTTTCCAAGCAGGTGCATCGCGACATGGATACCCTAGCGGTTCAACCAACGAACCCTTAGTTCAACAGCAAATCGAAATCAGCAAAACGAAAATCAGCGAGATCTAATCGTGGACTTGATTCAAATCACCAAAGCCGCCGTCGGTCACCTGACCCCCGAGATCCTGCTCCTCATCGGCGGGACCTTGGTCATGTGCGCCTCGGTGCTGACCGGCAAGCCCCTGCGGCAGGATCTTCATACGGAGCGAAACAACTTCGCGGTTGCCTCGCTGCTGTGCTTGCTCGCAGCCATGGCAGTTCGCTTCTGGCAAGGCGTTCCAACTGTCTCTGATGAAGACATCGGCCTTTTCCGCTTCGATGCTTCGGCCCTAGCTGCCGAACGACTGACGTTTCTGGGCGGTCTGATCCTGATCCTCATGTCCTGGTCCACGGCACCCAAAGGTCGATTGGCAGAGTACTACGGCTGCCTGCTGATTATCCTCGCTGCAATTCCAATCGTCGGTGCTTCGAACGATCTGGTTTCGATGTTTCTTGGATTGGAGCTTGTGAGCATCCCGACCTACATCCTTTTGGGGATCGTCAAGTCGGACAACTCGGGTGCCGAGGCGACCCTCAAGTACTTCCTACTGAGCGCATTTGCTTCGTGCTTTTTCCTTTTGGGAATTAGCTACCTGTACGGATTCTGTGGCTCGACGAATCTGTCGGTCATCCAAGGCTCGTTTGGCGAGGGCAAGCGACTGATGGCCTTGGGATTGCTCCTAGCGATCTGCGGACTGTCGTTTCGAATCACTGCCGTTCCGTTCCATTTTTATGCTCCCGATGTCTTCGAGGGAACCAGCGTGACGATGGCCGGAGCGATGAGTTACCTACCCAAGGTGGCAGGTTTCGTCGCACTGATTCGGCTGATTGGTGCCGGCACTCTGAGCCCGGGTGCAGGTGCTGTGGTGATCCCGGTTCTGCTCGGGTGTGCGGCTCTGACGATGTGCGTTGGAAACCTGCTGGCGCTCGCACAGAACAATCTTCGACGTATGATGGCCTACTCGAGCGTCGCGCATACGGGTTATCTGCTCTTGGCATTTGTTGCATTGATTCGCCAAGACGCCAGTCCTGGAGTGATGTTCTCCTACTTGGCCGCTTACGCAGCCATGACCTTAGGCCTGTTTGCATGCCTTGGTGAGATCGAGGCAGCCGGGGGCAAGTCCCATTTGATTGGGGATCTGGCCGGAATGTTTCAACGTAGACCCGCCGCTTCGATCGGGCTTACCGTTGCCCTTATCAGCTTGATCGGTTTGCCGTTTACGGCTGGTTTTTGGGCCAAGTTCATGGTGTTTGTCGGGACTGTGGCAGACCGGCGGGTCGATTCGATCAGCATGCTCATGGGTGCCTTGATGGCCATCAACGCAGTGATTGCAGCCGGATACTACTGGCGAATCCTCAGCACGATCTACTCCAAGAGCGAGTCGAATGTGCCACTGCGAGTGTTTCGACCGAGCCTATTTTTCGCCTACACGATTTGCACCGTTTTGACGATTCTTTGGTTCTTTGTCCCATCGGCCATGTAATGCGTTGGGCCTTTGTCGGAATCGGTCGCGTTACTCACCGCATGGTAGAAGCCGTTCGGGCTGCAGGCCACGAGGTGACGCTAGCCGCCGGTCGGGACGCGCAAAAGCTTCGGGATTGGCAAGACCGATTCGGAGTTTCGCAAGTGACCACCGACTCGCATGCGGCTTGTGAGTCCAATCAAGTCGACGCTGTATACATCGCGTTGCCCCCATCGCTTCATGCCGAATATGCGATTCGGTCCCTCGAGGCTGGCAAAAGAGTGCTGTGCGAGAAAGCGCTGAGTGTGACGTTGGACCAAGCCGAGGAGATCCGCCAAGCGGTCCTTCGGACGAAGATGCCGCTGGTCCATGCCACAGCCTTTCCACATCATCCACGCTCGCAGGCGATGCGCGAGGTGATCCTCAGCGGTGAGCTCGGGGAGATCTGCCGCGTGAGTGTGGCTTGTAGCGTTGGCGGCATCCTAGAGCGTCAAGACCATCGCGGCGACGCGAGTCTCGGCGGTGGATGCTTGCTCGATCTGGGTTGGTACTGCGTTTACTCGACCCTTTGGTTGACCGGGTTTCGGCCAACGCAGATCAAGTCGATCGGTACGCGAGTCTGTGCAGAGCCAACCTCGGCATGGTACCAAGTTCAAACGCTTGCGAAACTCCAGGCCGGTGCTGCAAACAGTCCCCAGGCACATCGCTCCCTAGTTGCTAGCTGGGATTGTGGATACGAGGCCGCAGGCCGCAAGTGGATCGAGATAGCCGGGACCAAGGCATCGGTCATTTGCGATGACTTTTTAAGGCCCTGGGATGTGGAAAAGCCCCGTTTTTGGGTGCATGGATCCGACGGCAAGGCCCGTGCTCAACTCGACGGCGTTGGCGTATTCCAAGAGGCTCAGATGGTCCGCTCGGTCCAGACCACTTCGTTTGAAGAATCGCTCGATGGCTTGTCGTTAGCGATCGAGACTCAATCGATCTTGTCCAAAATCGATGCTTCGCTCGAAGATTAGTTTGGGTCCGTTGTCTTGGTCACTAGCGAGCGATGCGCGGTTTGTTGGCGGATCACCGGAATGATGCTTGCCACAGCGCATAGGATGGTAGCGACCAGTAGCGTCAGGCTCCCGGAGTCGAACTCAAAACGATCAAGGCCTGCGAAGGTTTGGTAGAGAGCATACAGTAGCCAGCAGACATGCGCGGCGGCCAAGCTGTGGATGATTCTGGCTCCTTGATGGATTTTGAATCGATCGGCAAACCAAGCGACCAGAGCGAGGGTTTGGATCGCATGCAGCGCTGCCCCGTGAGGGAATTTCAGCACGCCTCGAGTTTTCCAGTGCGTCGGGCTGAGCCCTTGGGCCAGTTGGTATTGGCCGACCCAGGTGATCGCGTAACCTGCAAGTACCGAGAGGCACAGGAGGAGCATTCCCCAGCGGATTGACCAAGCGATTGCATTGGAGGGAGCGTGAAGAATGTTTCGGGACCAGGAGCGATACGTGATCTGAAAGATCGCCAGGACTGCGATTGAGATCAGCAGGAGCATGGCCAGTTCGATCAGGCCATTGAGAGGTCCGTTGTGATTGAAGTGGCTCAGTTCCTTGCGCCAGGTCTGGAGGGTGATCAAAAAGACTTCGAGCACAAGGGTTACGCTGAGAGTTCTTCTGAGTTGATCGTCGTACTTGGAGGGTTGCAAATAGGAGTTTGCCCAGAGGCATGACCAGAGGGTAACACCGGTCGAGAGGCCAAAGAGGGTAGCTTTTCGAAACGAGAGGGGATCTTCCCAGTCGCGATCCATAACCAGGAACAAGCCCGCGTGCAGCAGGCCGCTTGCGATGAGCACAAGGACGCATGCTGCTTCGAGTGTCGATTTCAGTCCTGGTAGCATATCTCCCTTTTTGAACTTTCCAGTTGCGTTGCCCGTAAAGTGCTGCCAGCATTGTGCTGCCAGCATTGTAGTTGCTGGCAATGCCCAACACACCGTCTAAAGCGCTCTAGAGTCGTGTGCTTGTCTATGTTTTCACCGCGTGGAGTCCTACAGAGCGTACGACGGACTTCCAGTCCGTCGTACCGCTACCGACTCAACTGCCGTCCGTCGAGAAACCTTCAGCAAACCAAGCCCGAGCCTGTCATGGAACTTCTCGGTCTTCAGTCCAAGCGCTGCAGCATCGTCACGGTGCACAGCGAATCACCCGCAACGTCCAAGAGATCCGAATCCAGGTCGATCATACACGCGGTACGAAATTCTCTTGCCCGGAATAACGCACATGCTCCGCGGCACGGACAAGGCTGAGGAGTTGTTACCCGATCGGTGGAAAGCGGCGCATCCTCAGGCGGTGCGTGAGTACCGTGCGCAAGAGCGACGCGACAAGGCCGACACGGCTGTTTGGCTGTTCCCTTACGCCTCACGCCTCAAGTCTCAAGCCTGTTCCTGGCTGATTGGATTTAGCCCGGAGGGCGGCACAAGAACTGCCGGTGTGCGTAAGCCACCGGACTTGGGCGCAGCTCCCAACATCTCAACCGCTCACAGAAACTAATATTCGCTAAAAAAAGACCACTCAAAACCGCTTGGCCCCCCTTCGCCGCCAGGTCTTTGGCTGGGGGAGAAGGGGCGGGGGGACCGCTTATAGGATCGGCGTGCATGAAGACAGGACCGCTGATGGACGCTAATATTCGCTGATATAGAACCACCCAAAACCGCTTGGCCCCCCTTCGCCCCCAGAGCCATTGGTCTCTACACAACCCACGATATTTGCTATTTAGCTACGGAATGACTATAAACTCAACCTGGATAAGCGTTTAGATCACCGGTATCAGCTTCTGGT
>Ga0114972_10004444_pt1 | contig 10445 bp, 10 predicted proteins | sample M_140807_EF_Meta_FD_87354 | JGI IMG/M metagenome (GOLD analysis project Ga0114972, IMG submission 87354) | Freshwater microbial communities from Lake Montjoie, Canada to study carbon cycling - M_140807_EF_MetaG | ecosystem: Environmental > Aquatic > Freshwater > Lake | place: Lake Montjoie... | reverse complement strand
TCGTTATCCACCAGCACCGACAAAGTATGACGGCGGACGGTTTGATGCTTGGGCGGATCGGAATAATGAGATTTCATGGCTTTTTCTTTCATACTGCAGAAACAAATACAGAAGTCCGGATCAGGATGGCATTGGGAACGTGCCGGTCACCGGCTCGTCCGCCTCGTCATGGGCAACCACCCAGGTCTCTGCCATGGCCTCCTTGTGCCATTGGCGGAAGGCAGGCGAACCCAGCACCGCATCCATATAGGCACGGATCTGGGTATCGACGGGGATGGAAAAGGTATTGAGCCGCGTCACGACAGGCGCAAACATCGCGTCGGCCGCGCCAAACGCGCCGAACAGGAACGGACCCTGCCCCGAAGGCTTGCCGAAGCCGTCCAGTGCGCGCTTCCACAAGACCACGATGCGGGCCACATCCTTGGCCACCGCTTCGCCGCGGTCTTTGGCCGGATGCTGCTTGCGCACATTCATCGGACAGGCCTGCCGCAGCCCACGGAAACCGGCATGCATTTCGCCCGACATCGAGCGGGCCAGCGCACGCGCCTTGCGGTCTTTGGGCCAGACGGCCTTGTCGGGGAAACGTTCGGCCAATTCATCCATGATCGCCAGCGATTCCCAGACAACCACATCGCCATCCACCAGTATCGGCACGGTCGATCCGGCCTGATAGGCATCGACACGGGGCCGAAATTCGGGCGTATCGAGCGGAATGACATCTTCGGTAAAGGGAATATCGAGCGCCTTCATCAAAATCCACGGACGCAACGACCATGAGGAATAGGCTTTATTGGCAATGACAAGCTTCATGATGCAATCACCTTTGAGACGGGGTCAGGTTCAACGCAAACGCAACTGCGGCCTGTGCATGCAGCTTGGCCGTATCGAAACTCGGGCAATCCATATCGGCGGGCGACAGCAACAGCCCGATTTCCGTGCAGGCGAACACCACGCTATCGGCACCCGCCTGCCGCCCCTTGCGCACGGCATCGAGATAGAAGGCTTTTGAATCAGGCGAGATCACCCCGCGCACCAGCTCGTCGAAGATGATGCGGTTGATCTCGATCCGGTCGTCCGCATCGGGCACCAAGGCGTTTATTCCGAAGCCGTCACGCAAGCGATCGAGATAGAACGGCTCCTCCATCACCGAGCGGGTGGCAAGCAGCAGCGGGCGTTTGGCACCCCCGTCCTGCAAGGCTTGGCCCAGCGCATCGGCAATATGGACCAAAGGCACCGAGCAAGCGTCTTCAACCGCACCCGCGGCCAGATGCATCAGATTGGAGCAGATCAACAGGCAATCAGCCCCCGAGGCTTCAAGCCTGCGACCGGCATCGGCAAGCCGGCGCCCTGCCTCCGGCCAACCTGTTTCGGTCTGCAATGCCGCGATTTCGGCAAAGTCGAACGAATGCAGAAGCAGTTTGGCCGAGTGCAGACCACCGAGAACGTCGCGCACCCCGCGGTTGATTTCCGCGTAATAGGTGGCTGTCGATTCCCAACTGAGCCCGCCGATGAGACCGATTGTTTTCATAGCCGATCACCCGATAGCCGCTTAAACGAGGGCTTTGCCCTTGCTGTCGATGACCGAGCCGATATCCTGCGCGGCATCGGCCAAAATCATCTCGTTATGGGCCTTGCCCGACGGGATCATCGGGAAGCAGTTTTCCTTTTTGTCGACCAGACAATCGAACAGCACCGGCAGCGGGCTGTTGATCATCTCCATGATCGCCTCGTCGAGCTTGGCGGGATCGGAGCAACGGATGCCCTTGGCCCCATAGGCTTCGGCCAGCTTGACGAAATCGGGCAGCGATTCCGAATAGCTTTCGGAATAGCGCGAGCCGTGCAGCAATTCCTGCCACTGGCGCACCATGCCCATATATTCGTTGTTCAGGATGAAAATCTTGACCGGCAGGCGATATTGCATGGCGGTCGAGAGTTCCTGGATATTCATCTGGATCGAGGCTTCACCGGCAATGTCGATCACCAGCGCATCGGGATGGGCCATCTGCACGCCGATGGCCGCAGGGAAACCATAGCCCATCGTGCCCAGACCACCCGAGGTCAACCAGCGGTTGGGCTCCTCGAAGCGGAAATATTGGGCCGCCCACATCTGGTGCTGTCCGACTTCCGTGGTGACATAGACATTGCGGTCTTTGGTCAATTCATAGAGACGCTCGACCGCATATTGCGGCTTGATGGTCTCTTTGTTCTGGGTATAGGCGAGGCATTGGCGGTGGCGCCATTCACCGATCTTGTCCCACCAGTTGCCCAAAGCCTTGCGGTCCACGGTCGGATTGGCTTTCTTCCATGCCGTCAGCATATCGGCCAGCACCGAGCGGCAATCGCCGATGATGCCGATATCGGCCTTGACGTTTTTGTTGATCGAGGACGGATCAATATCGACATGGATCTTTTTGGAATAGGGCGAAAACGCGTCCAGCCGTCCGGTGATGCGGTCGTCGAACCGCGCGCCGATGCAGATCATCACGTCGCAATCATGCATGGCCAGATTGGCCTCATAGGTGCCGTGCATCCCCAACATGCCGAGCCATTGCTTGTCGGCCGCAGGATAGGCCCCCAGACCCATCAGGGTCGAGGTGATCGGATAGCCTGTCAACTGCACCAGTTCGCGCAGCAGCCTGGAGGCTTCCGGCCCCGCATTGATCACGCCGCCGCCGGTATAGAACACAGGACGCTTGGCCTTGCCCATCATTGCGACCGCCGCCGCGATCTTGTCCTGATCGCCATTGACGCGCGGACGATAGGTCTTGTGCTGGTTGTCGAGCGGACGGGCATATTTGCCCTTGGCAAACTGAATATCCTTGGGAATGTCGATGACCACCGGACCGGGGCGGCCATTGGAGGCCACAAAAAACGCCTCGTGCAGGATGCGTGGCAAATCCTCTATCGAGCGGACCAGATAATTGTGCTTGGTGCAGTGGCGGGTAATGCCGACGGTGTCGCATTCCTGAAACGCATCCGAGCCGATCAGATGGGTGGGCACCTGACCGGTGATGCAGACCAGCGGAATGGAATCCATCATGGCATCGGTCAGGCCTGTCACGGCATTCGTGGCCCCGGGGCCGGACGTCACCAGCACGCATCCGACCTTTCCGGACGAGCGGGCATAGCCTTCGGCTGCATGCACAGCGGCCTGCTCATGGCGCACAAGCACGTGGTTGACCACCTCCTGCTGGAAAATCGCGTCATAAATGGGCAGCACCGCACCGCCGGGATAGCCGAAAATCCGGTCGACTCCCTGATCCTGCAGGGCCTGGATCACCATTTCAGCGCCGGTCATTTCCTTGCTCATGTCTCGCTCCGTTGTCTTAACCGTTTTGTCTGGCCAAATTGTCGAAATCGTGCGGGGTAAACTCTGGTTTGGTCGGCAGCGCGATGGCCCAATAAAAAAGCCCCGCTCGGGGGGCTTCAGGGTCAGCGCCAGTCTCGGGTAACCGGTCTATCGACCGTCCCGCTCCTGACGCCATCTTACTACAAGCTGCAACCGTGACATTGAGAGTATTTCCCCGAAATTCATCCGGAGATGCTAATCGCGCTTTTGTCCGGCGTCAAGCACTAGATCATGCGTCTTTATGCGGGGCTGGCACTGGCTGTTATCGGGGATCGGGCCTGATCCAGCAGGATCGGGATCCGTGCCTGTGCCTCGTCGGGTTTCATCCAGATAAAATCGGGGGCCTGATGGCGAAACCATGTATGCTGCCGCTTGGCGTAGCGGCGGGTGTCGGCTTTGCCCTTTTCGATGGCCTGATCCATCGTCCAATCGCCCCGCAAGGCCGCAATCAGTCCGGGCACGCCATGGGCGCGCATCACCGGCAAGGCCGGATCAAGCGCAAGGCGGGCCAGTGCCTCGACCTCCTCCAAAGCACCCTGCTGCATCATCACGTCAAACCGCGCATCGATACGGGCGCGCAACACCTCGCGATCGGGTTCCAGAAACACCGAAAGCGCATGAGCCGGATCGATCACCGCCCCGTGGCGCGGACCCTGGAACGAGCGGATCGAGCGGCCCGTCGCCTCGAACACTTCCATGGCGCGGATCACCCGTTGCGGATCGGTAGGGTTCAGGCTCGAAGCGGTTTCAGGGTCACACAGCATCAAGCGGGCATGGAGCGCCTCGACCCCGATCTCCGCCTCCAAAGCACGAATTCGGGCACGCACCCCATCGGGCACGGCGGGAATATCGGACAGGCCTTCGGTCAGCGCGCGGAAATACATGCCCGTGCCGCCTGTCACAATCGGCAATCGACCCTGTGCCTGAATGGCGGCAATCGCCTGTGTTGCATCGGCAAGCCAATGGGCAACCGAATAGGGCTGACCGGCCCCGACATGGCCGAACAGCGCATGGGCAACCTCGGCCTCCTCCTCCTCGGTCGGGCGGGCTGTCAAGACACGCAAAGGCTGATAAACTTGCATGGAATCCGCATTGATCACCACGCCATCGAGCTTTTTAGCCAAATGGATGGCGAGAGCGGACTTGCCGCTTGCCGTCGGTCCTGCGATGAGAAGGGCCTGCATCTGTCTCTGCATTAGCCCGCTCCGGCCAGACCGAAAAACCGCGAACTGAAAAAGAAGACCTGTTCCATGTCCGTTACCGAAGCCACCGTCACTGTCGCCACACTGGTTGCCAATCCCCTGACACCCTGCCTCAGCGATGCCCTGATTAAGCTGGCGGCGCAAGCCTTGCCTGCACATGCCGAAGAAAAAATCCTCGATCAGGGCATTGCCGCCGATCTGGTATTCGAGAACAGTGCCGCAACCGATCATGGCCTGCTGGCACAGACGATCCGCGAGGCTTTGGGGCAAGCCCCTGTCGATGTGATCGTCCAGCCGCTCCGAAACCGCCGCAAGCAATTGTTTCTGGCGGATATGGATTCAACCATGATCGGGCAGGAATGTATCGACGAATTGGCCGATTTTGTCGGTTTGAAGGCCAAAGTGTCCGATATTACCGAACGCGCCATGCGCGGCGAACTGGATTTCGAGCCTGCCTTGCGCGAGCGGGTGGCGCTTCTGAAAGGGCTCGATCTCGATGTGATCGAACAAATCCTGCAAAGCCGCATCAGCTATACCGCAGGCGGGCGCGCGCTGGTGATGACCATGAAAGCCCACGGGGCCTATACGGCACTGGTGTCGGGCGGATTCACGCTGTTTACGGGGCCGGTCTCGCAGCATCTGGGCTTTGACGAACACCGCTCCAACAGGCTGTCGATCCATGAAGGCAAGCTGGCGGGACTGGTCGAAGATCCGGTTCTGGGCAAAGAGGCCAAACGCACCAGCCTGATCGGACTGCGTGACGCGCGCGGTCTGAATCCGTCCCTGACCATGGCGGTCGGTGACGGAGCCAATGATCTGGCCATGTTGGGGGAAGCCGGACTGGGCGTGGCCTTTTATGCCAAGCCTGCGGTGGCTGCGGCCGCTCATGCGCGCATCGATCACGCCGATCTGACGGCCCTGCTCTATGCGCAAGGCTTCAGAAAAGCCGATTTTGTCGGCCTTTGAGCATAAAAAATCCCGGGCCAGCGGCCCGGGATCATATCTCTTCAATCCGGCCTGATGGCCTGACGTTTCAAATCTTATTCAATCGACACCGCGACAAAGCGGGTATCGCCTTGCGCGTTGGAGACCAGCAGCAAGACGGATTTCTTGCCGTCCTTTTTCAGGGTCTCGATCCGGCGGGCCAGCGCATCGGGGGATGTCGCGGGCTCCTGCTGCACTTCGACGATCACATCACCGGCGGCAATGCGTTTGTCGGCCCCCACCGAATTGGGCTCGACCTTGGTCACGACCAAACCTTTGACGCTGTCCTTGATCGAAAATTTCTTGCGCAACTCGTCGGTGATCTGCTGCACTTCCATGCCGGCGACTTTGCGGCTGAGCGGGGGTGCGGCCTTGTCTGATTTGGTCTCATCGGCTTTGGCTGCCTTCTCGGTCTCCTGCAGACGCTCCAGCTTGGCGGTTTTGGTCAACTCCTTGCCCTTGCGCATGATCACGATCTCGACGGATTTACCCACAGCTGTCTGGCCGACAAGGCGAGGCAAATCCTTGGATTCTTTGACGTCTTTGCCGTCAAACTTCAAGATCACGTCACCGGCTTCGATACCTGCGGGTTTGGCCGGACCTTTGGGGTCGACATCGGCCACCAGTGCGCCGCGTGCGGTGCCAAGACCAAGACTTTCGGCAATCGTCTCATCGACATTCTGGATGCGTACACCCAACCAGCCGCGGCGTGTCTCGCCGAACTGGATCAACTGCTCGACCACGCCCTTGGCCATGATGGAAGGAACAGAGAACCCGATCCCGATCGAGCCGCCGGTCGGCGAGAGAATAGCGGTATTGACGCCGATGACCTCGCCTTGAAGGTTGAACAGAGGACCACCCGAATTGCCTTTGTTGATGGCGGCATCGGTCTGGATATACTGGCCATATGAATTGTCGGAAATATCGCGGTTTCGAGCCGATACGATCCCGGTTGTTACCGTGCCGCCCAGCCCGAACGGATTGCCGATGGCGATCACCCAATCACCCAGACGGGCCTTGTCGGAGTCACCGAATTTGACGGCTTTCAGCGGCTTGTCGGATTTGACACGCAACACAGCCAGATCGACCTTGGCGTCGCGGCCGACCAGCTCGGCTTTCAAGCGCGTGCCGTCGGTCAGAATGACAGTGATCTCGTTGGCATCGGCGATCACGTGATTGTTGGTGACGACAATCCCTGCGGAATCGATGATGAAGCCCGAACCGAGCGAGCTGGACTTGCGCTGTGGACGCTGTCCGCCCCCCTGCCCGCCGCCTTGCTGGCCGTTGGGGCCGAAGAACTCCTCGAAGAAATCCTGGAAGGGAGAACCGGGCGGCAATTGCGGCAATTGGACGGAGCGTTGCTCGCTGACTGTGGTTGACGCAGAAATATTGACCACCGCCTCAAGGACCTGATCAACCACATCGGCCAGACTGTCAGGTCCGCGTGCGGCCGCCGAGGCAGGCAGTGCGACAAAAGGCGAGAACACCAATGATGCGGCCAACAAGGCCCCGATCACCGCACGGGAGAAGCGCACAGGCGCGAATTGAGGAAAAGTCATAGGACAGGCTCCAAATATGAAAATCGTCAGTGGTCCCCACCACGTCCGGACAGCTCGCACATCATCGCACAATTAGGGCAGAAGAACGGCAGGCTTTCCACATCAATACTGCCGTCCAAAGATTAATAGGCGTGCCGGATATAAAACACGATACCAAGTCCGATGCAGGCGGCGATCAATCCCACCGCCCGCATCCGCCCTTCGGTTGATTCCAGCACATCCTCGATGCGCGCACGCACAAATGCAGGAAAGGCAGCAAACAGCAGCCCCTCGATAAACAGCACAAGGCCAATCGCAGAGAAGAAATCATCCATGGAAAATCTCTCCCCCCGTCACCCGATCAAGGTTTGGCGGCTGACGCGGGATTGGTGTTCGAGCGCGCAAACGGGTCCCTCAAATACCGGAAAAACTCGTGATCCGGATTGAGGATCATCCGCGTTTCACCCGGACGCAGAGCTATTTCATAGGCCTGCATGGAGCGGTAGAAGCGGAAGAAGTCGGGATCACGCGTAAAGGCTTCCGCCAGAATTCGGTTTTTTTCCGCATCGCCCTGTCCCCGCGCTTCTTCGGATTTGCGCATCGCATCGGCGCGCAGCACCGTTACGTCACGATCGGCCCTTGCACGGATGGTCTGGGAGACCTGTGATCCATTCGCCCGAATGTCAGCGGCTTCGCGCTGGCGCTCGGTCTGCATGCGCTGGAACACGGCTTGCGAGTTGGGAGCTGGCAAATCGGCGCGGCGCAACCGCACATCGATCACTTCCATGCCCAGCCCCATGGCCTCGCGATTGGCATCCTCGCGGATTTTCACCATCAATTTGGCGCGGTCGGTGCGCACCACCGCCATGAAACTGGCTTCGGCCAGCACCGTGCGGACGGTCGAATTGACGATAGAGGCCAGACGCAAATTCGCACCTGTCACATTGTTGACGCTCTGGTAGAAGCGCAACGGATCGGTAATGCGATAGCGGGTAAAGGCGTCGATCACCAACCGCTTCTGGTCGGCGGCAATGACTTCCTGTTCCTGCAATTCAAGATCCTGAATGCGGTTGTCAAAGAACACCACATTCTGGACAAACGGGATCCGCCAATACAGGCCCGGCTCCGAAATCGGGGCGCGGACAATTTTACCCAGTTGGAACACCAGCGCCGATTGCGTCTGATGCACCGTGAAAGCGGCGGAGAAAATCAACAAAAAGGCGATGCTGACCAGCACCAGCCATCCCATGCGCGAGGTCGAGCTCATTTCGGCGCTCCCTGATTACGCTTCAATTCCGGCAAAGCCATATAGGGCACAACCCCTTGTCCGGTATCGCGGTCGATAATAACCTTGTCGATATTGCCCATCACTTTTTCCAGCGTCTCGAGATAGATCCGCTGGCGGGTCACATCCGGTGCCTTCTTGTATTCATCATAGACTTGCGTGAAGCGGCTGGCCTGCCCGTTGGCTTCGGCCACCACGCGTTCACGATAGGCCTCGGCCTCCTGCACGATCCGCGCCGCCTCGCCGCGCGCCTCGGGCACGACGCGGCTGGCATAGGTTTCGGCCTCGTTGCGCAAGCGGTCCTGATCCTGACGTGCGGCCTGCACATCGCGGAAGGCTTCGAGCACCTGTCCGGGCGGATCGACCTTTTGCAACTGCACCAGCCGCACTTCGACACCGGCTTTGTAATTGTTGAGGACGTCCTGAATCAGAAGTTTGACTTCCGCCTCGATTGCCGAACGGTCGGTGGTCAGCACCAGCTGGATATTGCGCCGTCCGATGACTTCGCGCATCGCTGCTTCTGCCACCGCACGGATCGAGCCTTGCGGATTGCGGATGTTGAAGGCGTAATCGGCCGCCTTGGCCGGATTGATCTGCCATTGCACGGCAAAATCGACATAGACGATGTTTTCGTCACCCGTGAGCATCAGGCTGGAAGCATCGCCGCGACCGGTGCGGTTGTCATTGACGCCAACGCCGACATCGGTGGTATTGACCGCCGTCACGCGCGGCTTGATGACCGAGCCGACTGGTGCAGGCCAGTTGTAATTCAGACCGGGCTGGGTCGAGCCTTTATAACGGCCGAACACCAGATTGAGACCGATCTCGTCGGGATGGACGATATAGAGACCCGTTGCCATCCAGCCGACAACGGCCAAAGCCCCGATCAGCGATGCACCACGGCTCGACATCGGACCATCGGGCATCAAATTCTTGAGTTGGTCCTGCCCTTGCTGGAACAGATCATCCAGTCCTTGCGGCCTCTGGCCATTGCCGGAAGGCCCACCGCCCCATGGTCCGTTACCTCCCGGTCCTTTGGGTCCGCTCCCTTTCGGGTCGGACGGGCCCGAGCCCGGCTTTTTTCCCCATGGCCCACCGCCATCACCTTGATTGCTCCACGGCATGAAGTCTTCCCTTTGTTGTCTTGTCAATCCGCTCCATTCGGAGCGTTTGCGCTAACCTTACCTATGAAGTGGGGTCTTGTTTCTCATTCGTCAACGGTCTGTTGCACATTCATGTGCCCAGACGCTGATAATCGACAAAAGAATAGGCATATTCATCACGCGGGCCACTGGGAAAGTCCTCTTTCGAGGTCACCTTGAAACTCTTTTTATCCCAATCAGGAAAAAAAGCATCCCCATGCGGGGTGGCATGAACTTCGGTCAGATGCAGCCGGTCGGCCAGCGGCAGCATTTGCGCATAGATATCGGCCCCGCCGACCACCGCAATGCCCGAAGCCTGCATCCGCTCCGCCAAGGTCCGGCACTGGTCCAGTGCATCATCGAGCGTATGGGCGACATGCACGCCCTCGACCGCAAAAGCGGGATCGCGTGTCAACACAACAGTTTCGCGCCCGGGCAAGGGTTTGCCGATGGATTGGAACGTCTTGCGCCCCATCAGCATCGGATGGCCCAAAGTCATTTGGCGAAACCGCTTCAAATCCGACGACAATTGCCAGATCAGCCGGTTGTCGTCGCCAATCACCCCGTTATCGGCAATGGCGGCCAGCACAAAAACAGGAACAGTCATGCTTTGGCTTCCACTTCGGCATGGCCGGTGAAGGGCCCATGCCCCGCCAGCCGCCACAAAGCCTGATCGGACACGCGACAAATGGTCCATTCATCCATCAATTCGGCGCCAAGTCCTTTGTAGAAGGCGATGGAGGGCGCGTTCCAGTCCAGCACCGACCATTCAAGCCGCGCCAGATTTTCTGTGATGCAGCGTTGCGCCAGACGGTGCAACAGCGCCTTGCCCAGGCCCTTGCCGCGATGGTCTGGCTCGACAAACAGATCTTCGAGATAAATGCCGTGGCGACCGCGAAAGGTCGAGAAATTGTAAAACCATACGGCCAGCCCCACCACCTGCCC
>Ga0114972_10004442_pt1 | contig 10447 bp, 7 predicted proteins | sample M_140807_EF_Meta_FD_87354 | JGI IMG/M metagenome (GOLD analysis project Ga0114972, IMG submission 87354) | Freshwater microbial communities from Lake Montjoie, Canada to study carbon cycling - M_140807_EF_MetaG | ecosystem: Environmental > Aquatic > Freshwater > Lake | place: Lake Montjoie... | reverse complement strand
AGGTCTTTGCTACCTTGGGTGCTGACCTAACCATGTACCGAGCCTAATCTCTCTTCCAGTTGAACTTCTCGCATGATCACCCGCAAACCTATCTTCCCGAATGTCATCGAATTGAACGTTCAAGCCGGTCACTTGATTGGTTGCAACGTCTATTTGATCTACGATGCAGATGAGTGGGTGCTGCTCGACATCGGCTATGAAGACACCGTCGAGGAAGTGATCGATTTGATCCGCGATTTGGATTTCCCTCTTTCCAAGTGCAAATCACTGATTGCGACCCATGCAGACGTGGATCACAGCCAAGGCTTTGCGAAAGCGAAACAGATTCTCAAGACCACTGTGACCGCTCACCCTCGAGCCGCGCAGTTGCTCGAGACCGGGGATCGCTTGCAGACATTCGCTGAAATCGACGCGCAAGGGATCTCCGAAGCGATGCCTCCTGTGCAGGTCGAGCACAAGCTCAACGAAGGGAGCATCATCGAAATCGGCAGCTTGAAACTTGAGATATGGTCGACGCCAGGACACGCAGATAGCCAACTGGCATTCCGATTGAACAACTTGCTCTTTAGCGGCGATAACATCTATCGGGACGGTGGCGTAGGAGCCATCGATGCGCACCATGGCAGCGACATTCCATCGTTCATTCGCTCCCTCGAGCGGATCCGCGACTCGGAAATTGAATGGCTGCTCCCCAGCCACGGACCTTACTTCCGCAAAGATCCTAAAATGATCGACCGAGTTCTAGAGCGACTGCGCGGTTACTTGCACTTGTCCGACTTTGGAACCTGCGCCATCGACTGGCCACTGATGAAGCAATGGGAGCAAGAAATTGCCGAGGGTCGATTGCCCGAGTGATGACGATCTACCCGAGTGATGACTAGCGATGAGCAACGACTCCTCTCCCAATCGATCCTTCCCCGATCCCAAGTCACGTTTTGACAGCGGTTCGAAGTCGCGTTCGAGCCCATCCGTGGGCAGCCCATCCGATCATTCTCTAGGGGAAACACTTGGAGTTGAAAACTCGCGGCGAGTGCGCCCGCAGTCTCAATGGGAGCAACTTCTCTCCAATCGCAAGTGGATTTTATTGCTCCTGTTTTGCGTAACCGGTTTTTTGGGACTACCGGTACTGTGGCTGAGCTATGCATTCACGACGACAGAGAAAATCGTCTGGTCGATCGTTACCATCGCATACACGCTGATGCTGATAGGAGCATGCGCAGGCGTCATCTATTGGTGTTACTTGCGATTTCAAAGCGCCGGCTTGATTTGACAGCGTTACGCCGCGTATGCGATCCGTGCCGAGAGTTCTTGCTGCGCCAAATCGATCACCGATTCATCGATCTGCTGAAGGTCCTGAGCGTATCCGATCATCATCGCCATGTCGCACAACCGATTGATGCGGCGGGGGATCCCAGCCGCATGGAGTTGGATCGCTTCGAGGGCTCGGTCGGAAAAAGGGGTCGGACGATTGCTACCCGCCGTACGAAGCCGATGTTCGATGTACGCCACGGTGGAATCCAGATTGAAACGTTCCAAAACACACCGTACCGCAATACGATCTTCGAGTTCGGGGTGACGTGCCAAATGCCCGACGATGGGGATGTTTCCGACCAGGCAGAGCGACCATGCCGATTCCGAAGCGGACTGTTCGGAAGCCAGATTCAGCAGCATTCGAACCGCGGCTAGCGAACCGGTCGACTCCAAGAGATGGGCTTCCTCAATCACCAGCAATGCGTGATAGCCATCGCTGAGGTTGTGCCTTAAGAATCGCTCGATCGCTTCGATGGAGGTACCGACGTCCAATCTCGCGTCTCCCGGCTCGTGCGGAGCCGTTTGTCGGGCGATGTATCGAACCAGTTGGTCCGCAGGCATGGCCGGGTATGGCACGCGTAGGACTGGGGAAATCGATTCCGGCAATTGCGCGATGGCAGCTTCGACCAACATCGACTTACCCATGCCCGAATCACCGCAGAGCAGCGCCGCAGATCTTCGTGTTTCAATCGAATACATCAGCTTGAGCAAAGCCGCTTGATGCGATTCCGATGGGTAATAAAACTCCGAATCGAACCGATTGTCGAAAGGGAAGGCATTGAGATTCCAGTGCGATTCGTACATGCTGTCTATCCGTCCTAAGCTCGGAAGTTTTCCACCAGTCCTATCGAACCCAATCCCATCGTTTGCAGAATACTGATCGCGGAATCAATTTTCTCTTTGATGCTCAGCTCCGAATCGACAACCACCACCGCAGCGTCCACGGCTGAATCCGAAGAAACACCAGCCAAGTCGCGTTGGTCCAAATTCAATCGGCTTGAATCGAGAATGACGAGATCAAATGCGGTGGAGATGCGGCGAATCAATTTCGAGATGCGAAGCAGATTCACGTGCACTTGTTCTTGGGACAGAGTGCTCGTCAGTGGAAATAGCGTCACGTTGTCGGAGACAGAGTGAACGGCGATCTCTTCGAGCGGTACGGCTTCGAACAAGCAGCTTTGCCAGCCCAATTGAACGTCCAGTCGCAATTGATCGACAAGGCTCGGAGTGAATGCGTCCGCGTCGACCAAAGCAACTTTGAGACCTGCTGCTGCGGTAGATCGGGCCATGTGCATCGCAACCGTGCTGCGACCCACTCCACGTTCTCCGCTGGTGACCGCCATCACCTTCAGACCAGACGCGTTGGCTTGTGCCAAGTGATATCCGATCTCGCGGAAACTATTTGGGTTCGACCGCTCCAAATGCATGAGAACTTCAGGCCAGAAGAATGTATCGACTTCCCAACTCGCCGCGAACGCGACGGGGAGCGGTAAGCTCTGAAGCTGTTGCCGATCGACTGTTTTGGAGGTCGTTGCCGGGTTCCGATGACTCTCTCGTGTGGCTTCTCTCGCCACGGGTTCGGGTTGCGTATGAACCGGAAAGGGCTGCGGTGTTACCGTGAACTCTTGAACGGATTTAATCTCTTCTGGAACCATCCAGTGCGGCACGCTCGAGCCGCGTGCAATTGGTGCGTCTATACGCGTTTGTTGCGAAGGATGAGCCGGAGTGACCTCTCGGTGATTGCGTACGTCAGCGATACCGAAATCATCCACCGATGTTGGTGATGGATCGTTCAGCTCGACAGCCGGCGATGCAGGCGGAGTCGATGTATTGTTAGCACGCACCACCGATGAATCGAGGCGGAGTCGCTTGCCATCGAGCGTTCGGAAAACAGGTGGAACAGGGGCAACAGGCCCATGGGGAACACCGGTTTCCGCCGGAGAAACCACCGGTGCGGTTTGTTGCTGTGGTAATGTTTGTCGCGGTGGAGCAGAAAGGTCGTCTGGTGCGGGCGAGCGAGGCTTGAGATCCTTCAATGCAGGAGCACGCTGCTTGGACCACGCCTTTGTCAACGTTTCTAGACTCGGACTAGGTGCTTCGTCCGCAGCCGGTTGCATCGTTGGCTGCTTGGGACGCTGCAGTGTTGCTTCTAAGGGAACGGCAGAAACGGCGTTACGGGTTACGGCGGGCGATGACGTGCTTGAAGCCGTCGATTTCATACCTCGTTCCACGCCCAATGGAGACCAAACATTGGGTCGAAGTGACGTAGGTTCCGCAACCGATGGCGATGCAACGGGGACCACCGCCGGCAACGGAGCCGTTGTGGGTGCCCGTCTGGACATCGGTACTGCATGGGTTGCAGCAGATGGATGGTTCGTGCCGGCGGCATGATTGGCCGATGGTTGGGGTACCGCAGAGGACTTCTGGTATGGGGTCGCAAGATGCGAATCCGTGAGTGCCGACTGGGAAGGGTCAAGACGGCCGCGATGATTCTCACCCAAATGGATCGGCGTCGCTTTCGGAGCCTGCGTGTTGCTGAATGTTCTTTGCGATGCCGAGAACGAAGGTGCCATCGCAGGTTGTGCAGGCGAATGAGGCTGAGGTTCATCGGCGCCAATTCCGTCCGCAGCACGATGCTTCAAGTAAGCGCGAAGGAAGGCTTGATTGACGTTGCTCATGACAGTTTCCGTTCGCTCGTTCTGGAAGTTTGCGAATAAGTCGATTGTTGAGTTCTTCTGGTTCCGTGGACCGGATCGATCCGACGAAACACGTATCGATTAACGATTCGGAGCTGTTGGAGCCAACCCAGAACCATCAGGCATCGGAAGCGTTGGTGTTAGCGGCGTGTATGGCTGCAATGGACGCTGCTGAGTTGTATTGTTCGGAGCCGCAGTGGTTGGGCTTCCAGCGGAGAGTGCACTACCCGAATATGGAACTCTAGGTTGAGTGATCACATTGCCACCCGTCGCGATTCCCTGACCATTGGTTAAGCCACCCGGTTGCGCCGCAGTGTTTGGCTGCGCAGTGTTTAACGCCGCAGTGTTTGGCGCCGCAGTGTTTGGCTGCAGTGCCTGCTGATACACTGGCTGGTATGCCGCTGGAGATTGTGTGCCATTGGAGGGAATGTTGATCGGCTCGTATTGTTTTCGGATCGGCGGATATGTTTCCCCAGACATCAACATCGATTGAGTCGGGTTCATCGCTTCTTGACCCCGAGCAGCCGGATTTCGGACCGTCGTCGTTCCTCCTACGATCCCTTTTGCAGATCGTTGGCCATTTCGGAGATTGATCATGTCCCGCGTGTTTAAGCTCGGAGTGTCCGAGTCAACCGCGTTGGGGATCCCCGTCGACGAGTTCCCAGCATAACGGTTGGGACCGCTGGTCAGCGATACGCTACCCCTGGGCTGCGGTGAACCTGTAGCGGCAGATTCCTTCAAGTCTGGGGTGCTCGTTGCGACGTTGCTGGAACTCGTACTGCTCAGTTCGGGGGTATTTGCTGCGGGGATAGTTGCTGCGGGGTTGGTTGCTGCATTGGTGCCATAGGGGCCCGTGGCCACCGCGGCGCCGTCATTGGCTGGTTGCGGGTACTGGAGCGTGGCACCCCCTCCCAAGGCCGGCTTTGGTTCTCTGGATTGCAATAGCCGTGGGACCGAGGGGCCGCTCGTGGTGGTTCCCGCCAGATTTTCCTCGCCACTTTCTGGCGTTTCTTCCGAGCTCTCCGCGGAAGCCTCCCGGGTGGCTGAGGATCTCCCATTTTTTTCCGAGACGCTTGAAATGGAATCGGCCGGGGCATCCATACCGCCACTTCCAGGGATCGCATTATCAGAATGTCGAATATCGCCAGACTTCGAAGCAATCAAAACCGGAGCGGTATTGGTGTGCGTCCCCGTGGAGACAGACGCGGAAATAGCGGCCGATTGGGCGTCCGAGGGAGAAGTCGCGGGCGAAGAATTAGTGAGACTTGCCGTGGAGTTGCTAGGCTCCTGGTTGTTCGCTGAAACGGACTTGGTTGGGGCAAAATTGCGGATGGTCAAGGAAACCACCGCCAACAGGAGAACCCCGATCAAGGCGTTAGTAACATGCCCAATTTTGGATCCAGCACCAGGGGACTTCTTTGCGTAAGTACTTGATACCGATGGATTTGCGGATCCTGAAGCCGATCCTGCGTAGGTGTTTAACGACGTGTTGGGGACACTGTTTGTCCCCTCCAAGTTTGTCCTCTCCAATTCGGCGGCGGTACTCGCAGCCCTGGCTACTCCTTCCGGCTTGACGCTGGCAGCCGCAATCACTGGCTGTACGTTGGGAAGGGTGAATAGCACGGGAACGGATGCGGCGCCTTGTCCGGAGGGATAAGGACTGTGCATGGTACGCGCGTCTGGCATTGGAATGATTCCTTTCTGCAGGATCCCATCCTTGGGAATCGGCTCGCCTTAGGTGGACCCAAGGGAACCTTGGGCATGGCGAGACAGGTCGTCGGCGTGGACTTTATCGTCCTTTGTCGGCAAAAGCTATATCGACTCTTGAGTCTTTACCGGCTGGATAAATTGTGATCTTTGGGGGCTCTGTCCTGCTACCCATCGAGGGTTTTCCCCGCCCTGTTGGACTTGTGACGAATTTTCACTCGCCGTACACTGCTCGATTCTTGTGATTTCGTGGGTTTTCGTATTTCGTCTGGAGCATCAGCAAGCCCGATGGGCATTCCGAAAGTAAGCGGTTGGATAGGCTACCTGTTGCTGGGTTTGATGGCATTCCATAGCCACGCTCAGGAGTCGTCGAACGAGGCATCAGCGGCGGCGACTTCGGTCGATTCCGCACCTGTGGTCGCGGCGGACTCGGAAGGTATTGTTGTGCAACGGACATCGAAGCGAGAGCTTTCGATCTTATCGCAGGAATTTTGGTTGGAGTTTTTTTCAAGTCCAATTTCGTTTCTCCTCCTGTTCATGGTGGCGTTCTATCTGTTGATCTTTCTTCCTGGACAACGTTCCTCGAAGAAAGCCAAGCGTGAGCAGGAGCAGATGTTGGCGAACTTGAAAAAGAATGACCGCGTGGTCACATCGTTTGGTGTTCATGGGGTTATCTCAAACATCAGCAGCGATTCAGGGACGGTTACTATTCGCGTTGACGAAAACACAAATGCAAAATTGACCGTGAATCGCGATACGATTCGAGTCGTAAAGAAGGACTGAGAGATCAATGTTGGAAAGCCTACTTAGCTTTGTGCTCGCACAATCGTCTCAGGCCCCTGCGCTTGGGTCAGGGACCTCGACGGTTACCGATTCGTCGGGACTGCTATCCGTTGGATTGTTTTTGCTCGCGGTGATTGTGCCGTTTGTATTGGGCAAATTCCTTTCAACGGGTTTGAAAATGCCCACCTATGCGGGTGCATTTAGCTGGATCCTGCTCGCGATGATCGCGACGGGCATCGTGCTAGCGACGGGCACGCTCAAATTGGGTCCGGACATCAAGGGTGGAACCAATTTGATCTATCAGATCGACCAAACCACGGTGGGAAACTCCGGAACGCGAGTCACGGCGAAAGACTTCGTGGCTCCCCTACTAAACCGTATTAACCCGTCCGGCATGAACGAGTCGGTGGTTCGACCAGCCGGCGACGATAAGATCGAGATTGTGATTGCCGACGTGGAAGCGTCGGAGATCGAGGAAGTCAAGCGCAAGATCACCAACGCGGGGATCCTGCAGTTCCGTATTGTCGCCAACCAAAACGACCATGACGACTTGATCAAAGCAGCCCGAACCCAAGCGGAAGATCCAAACGCTGACATTCGGATGCGAACCGATGTCTACTTGGTCAACAAAGAAACCGGCAAAGAGGAAGTTTCAGGTATCTGGCGACGAGTAGGTCGCGGCGCCGAGCAGAACGGTGCACGGCAGATCGAAGGTTACGAACCTGGTGACACCATCCGAGATGCCCGCAAAGGAACCATTCTCAATCCTGTGATCAGCGGCCGAGCCGGCGACTTTGAGAAATGGCTTGAGGGCCAAGGGATAAAAGAGGTCGACATGCTTTTGTCCCTGCAAAAGGGTGGCAAACCATACACGGTGGTCAACGGTTCCGATTTGTCCCGTGCCAAAGTCGAGTTCGGAAAGAATGGAAATTACGAAGTCGCATTCACCATGACCGCCGGCGGTGCTGAAAAGATGCTGCAACTGACCGGTGCGAACCAACCGATGCCAAACACCGGTTTCAAGCGCCGCATGGCGATCCTTCTCGATGGCGCCGTTTTGTCGGCTCCAAATCTGAACAGCCCGATCCGCGGCGAAGGCGTTATCCAAGGTGCGTTTACCCTCAAGGACGTTGAGTTCCTCGTCCAGATCTTGAACTCAGGCTCCTTGCCAGGCGCCATCAGCAAGGAACCGATCAGCGAAAACATTGTCGGTGCCAGCATGGGTAAAGACGCGATCGACAAGGGCAGGTTTGCCAGCTTGGCCTCGTTGGTCATGACCATTCTCTGCGTGATCGCTTACTACCGATTCTCCGGTGTGATTGCGACCATTGCTCTCGTTTTGAACCTCTTGATGATCCTCGCGTGCATGATGCTGTTCCGACAACCTCTCACCCTGGCCGGTTTGTCAGGGTTGGTGCTGTCGGTCGGTATGAGCGTCGACGCGAATGTTCTCGTATTTGAACGTATCCGCGAAGAGACCGAAAAGAAAGCGACGCCTCGTATGGCGATCCGCAACGGGTTCGATCGCGCGTGGACGACCATCTTCGACTCGAACCTCACCACTCTTATCAGCGCGGTGGTCCTCTACTATGTTGGTACTGAGCAGATCAAAGGCTTTGCGATCACTCTGATCATCGGTTTGGCGATCAGTATGTTCACCGCCGTCTTTTTTGCTCACAAGATGTTCGAAGTCGCAGAACGATGGGGATTCGCTTGGTTGGGCATGTCCGACTATGTGAACGCTGGCAAGCGCGCCTTGTTCGGCCTCGGCGATATCGATTTCTTGAGTTACCGCAATGTTTGCTATGCGCTGTCGGGCATATTGATTTTGATCGGATTGGTCGCCACTTTCCTGCGAGGTCGCGAAATCCTCGATATCGACTTCAACGGAGGAACCTCGGTCGTCTTTGTTCTGGACAAGGGCCTCGAACCGGACAAGGTTCGCGAGATCGCTACCAAAGCGTTCAGCGAGGACAAGAATGGTCTCCCGATCCAGACCACGTTGACCAACGTCGAAATGAAGGAGTTCGACAAGAACTCTGTCTACAAGCTCGACGTATCCCTCAAAGATGAGGCGGATGTCAAGGATCGTCTTTTGAAGAACTTCTCGGGCGCATCGGGTGTTTCCCTAGTGACCTACGACATGGATGCAAAGATCCTGGGGACGAGCCAGTCCAACTGGCTGCGGAACCGCAAGGTCCAAATGGTCTCCTATCAGGACCCTGCTGCCCCACCCGTTGCTGAAGCAACATCGATTCCACCGAGCATCGGCGCCGCTGAAGTCGCACCGACGACTCCGACGATCTACACCAACGCAGAACTTACCTTCCGCGCGACGAAAGGAGAGGGAGCCGCAAAGCTGAACTCATCCCAAGTCGCTGAAGGGTTGGTCAAGGCGGCACTCGATTCTGGCAAGACGTTGGTCGAGGCTCAAATCGAGCTGGAACCTACCGATGCAACCAACTGGAACCGAAGTTCCGACGTTGGCTACACCCGCTGGAACGCGAAGCTCCCATTCGACGAACCAACTACCTCCGCGATTCTCAGCAAGATGGCTGAACAAGTCCGAACCAAACCTGTGTTCCAGTCGTTCAGCAAAATTGAAGGGCGGGTAGCTGGCGAAATGCAACAACGCGCGATCGCAGGTCTACTGTTGAGCTTGGTCTTCATCACCATGTACATCTGGTTCCGATTCAACAAAGTCTCCTACGGTATCGCCGCTGTTATCGCCTTGATCCACGACGTTCTCATCACCATCGCGTTCATCGCGATCAGTCATTGGTTGTTCAAACCCCTCGGGTTCTTGCTCCTCGACGATTTCAAAATCTCCCTCACGATCGTTGCGGCGATTTTGACGATTATCGGATACTCCCTCAACGACACCATCGTGGTGTTCGACCGAATCCGAGAAGTGAAAGGCAAGAGCCCGAATTTGACTGAGAAGATGATCAACGCGAGCGTGACTCAGACCTTGAGCCGTACCCTGTTGACCTCGTCGACGACCATCGTCGCCATTTTGCTCATGTACATCTGGGGCGGTGAAGGGATTCACGGATTTGCATTCTGCTTGCTCATCGGGATCCTCGTCGGTACCTACAGTTCTATCTTCGTCGCAGCTCCGATTCTTCTCTGGTTGTCCAAACGAGAACAAGCTGCTCGAGCTGCCGCGAAAGTTTCCTAAGCATGCACGTTTACCGTTCACACTTTTGTTCCGAGCTCCGTTCCAGCCATGTCGGGCAAACGGTTCGGTTGTCGGGTTGGGTGTTTCGCAAACGGGATCACGGCAATCTGCTGTTCGTCGACTTGAGAGACCACCATGGAGTCACTCAAGTGGTCGTGGATCGAGATAGCGATGCGTTCGCATTGACCGAATCGCTCAAGCTCGAATCGGTGATCCGGATCGAAGGGAAAGTCCTTTCGCGCGGTGCTGACAAGGTGAATCCGGATCTTCCTACCGGTGAGATCGAGGTTAAAGCGGCAAGCGTCGTGCTCCTTTCGGAGGCCGCCGAATTGCCTTTCCCGATTTTCGGCAACGCAGAGTACCCGGAAGAAATCCGATTGAAGAATCGCTTCCTGGATCTGCGGCGTGAAAAACTGCACGCCAACATCGTTCTACGGAGCCAAGTCATCTCGAGCCTACGGCGACGTATGATCGACCAAGGATTCACCGAGTTCCAAACCCCGATTTTGACCGCATCAAGCCCAGAAGGGGCTCGCGACTTTTTGGTACCCTCGCGGATTCACCACGGAAAGTTTTATGCGTTGCCCCAAGCACCGCAGATGTTCAAGCAGCTTTTGATGGTGGCCGGATTCGATCGGTATTTCCAAATTGCACCGTGCTTTCGAGACGAGGACGCTCGCGCCGACCGCTCGCCAGGCGAGTTCTATCAGCTCGACTTCGAGATGAGCTTCGTCACCCAGGAGGACGTGTTCGCCGCGATCGAACCTGT
>Ga0114972_10004440_pt1 | contig 10450 bp, 8 predicted proteins | sample M_140807_EF_Meta_FD_87354 | JGI IMG/M metagenome (GOLD analysis project Ga0114972, IMG submission 87354) | Freshwater microbial communities from Lake Montjoie, Canada to study carbon cycling - M_140807_EF_MetaG | ecosystem: Environmental > Aquatic > Freshwater > Lake | place: Lake Montjoie... | reverse complement strand
TTGGGCCAGTCGAAATCGGCGCGCACCGCGATTGGTCGGGGCAGGCTGTCGGCCGCGCCCTGCAGGCGCAGGATGAAGGGCCGAACAAAAAGCAGGAAAGTCACGAAACTCGAGACCGGGTTGCCGGGCAGGCCGATGAAATGGGCCGATCCGCCGTCGACGCGACGCACCGCGCCCCAGGCCAGCGGCTTGCCGGGTTTAATCGCAATTTGCCAGGTACGCAACGAGCCTTCGGCTTCGAGCGCCGGTTTGACGTGATCTTCCTCACCGACCGACATGCCGCCTGAGGTGACGATCAGATCGCAGCTGCGGGCCGCCTTGCGCAATGCGCTTCGGGTGGCATCGAGCGAATCGGGCACGATCCCGAGATCGGTCACCTCGCAGCCAAGCCTGCGCAGCAGCGCCACCAGCACGAAACGATTGGAGTTGTAGATTGCGCCCGGCGCAAGCGCCTCGCCCGGCATCGCGAGTTCGTCGCCGGTGAAAAAACACGCGACCCGCAGTCTCGGGCGCACCGGCAGCGCTGCCAGACCGACCGAGGCAGCCAGACCGAGCGCCTGAGGTGTGAGCCGGGTTCCGGCGGTGAGCACGACGCTGTCGCGACGGATATCTTCGCCGGCACGACGAATCCAGTCGCCGGCCGCCGGCAGGATGTCGAAGCGGACCTGCCCGTCATCGAGCACCGCCTGCTCCTGCATGATCACCGCATCAGCCCCGGGCGGCACCATGGCACCGGTGAAAATCCGCGCTGTCGTCCCGGCGGCCAGCGGCGCGGCCACCTGACCCGCAGCAATCCGCTGGGAGAGCGCCATCGGCTGACCGGCAATCAGATCGGCGGCGCGCACCGCATAGCCGTCCATCTGCGAGTTGTCCATCGGCGGGACGTCGAGCGTCGAGACCTGATTCAGCGCGAGCACCCGATCGAGGGCTTCGTTCGTCGGTAACACCTCGAATTCGCCGTCGCGCAACGCCAGCGGCTGGGCCAGCTCAAGGAGCTGGCGCCGCGCCTCATCAAAGTCGAGCAATGCGGGACGGTTCATGACTGAGGGAGATGCTGGCTTTGCGCTGTGGCCTCGCGGATCACGAAGGCCACGATCGCATCATAGTCGTTGAGCCTGAACTGCGGCAGCGCGGTGTCCATCGGCACATCGCTCGCCAGCGCCACGATGTCGGTGTCGTGCGGTGACAGCAGCGGCTTGCCGAGTCCGGGCCGATGTATTTCGAGTTTGGGAATGCGGGCCTGCTTGTAACCCTCGACCAGCACCAGATCGCAGGGCGACAAGTGCTGCATGAGCGACTGCAAGGCAGGCTCGGGCTCGCCGCGCAGTTCATGCATGAGTGCCCATCGCTGGTCGGAAGCGATCAGAACTTCGCTGGCACCGGCTTCACGGTGACGCCAGGAGTCCTTGCCGGGCTTGTCGATATCAAAGCGATGATGGGCATGCTTGATCAGCGACACCCGAAGACCCGATGCCACGAGTCGCGGAATCAGACACTCGATGAGCGTGGTCTTGCCCGCGCCCGAAAAACCGGCGAACCCGAAGGTGCGCATTGCTCAGGTCACGCGGGCCGCGATGTACTGCTTGAGCATGGCGACATCGGCAGGCATGCGCGAAAAGCGCTGAGCGTGCGCCTCGATGCCGTCGTAGGCCGCAGGACGCTGCGGGCCGTGGCCGAGCGCCTCGACAATGATCTGCGCAAATTTGGCCGGCAGGGCGGTTTCGAGGCAGATCATCGGCACGCCGGGTTCACGCCAGGCATCGGCCACCGCCAGGCCGTCGGCGGTATGCGGATCGACCACCTCGCCATACCGGCGCTCGACCTCGCGGATGGTGTGAATGCGCCGCGCATGACTGCTGGCACCCGAGACAAAACCGAACTGGCCGATGCGGGCGAATTCGCCACTCGCGGCGAGATCGAAAGCACCGCGCTCATCGACTTCGCGCCACAGTGCCGTCACCCGCGCGCCGTCGCGATCGACCAGATCCCACACGAAGCGCTCGAAGTTGGAGGCCTTCGAGATGTCCATCGAGGGGCTGCTGGTCTGGAAGGTGTCGGCGGTGCGTCGCGGGCGATAAATGCCGGTGCGAAAGAATTCGTCGAGCACATCGTTTTCGTTGGTGGCCACCACCAGACGCCTGATCGGCAGACCCATGCGCCGCGCAATATGGCCGGCAAGCACATTGCCGAAATTGCCGCTTGGCACGGTGAACGACACTTCCCGGGGTGAGCCGCGGGTCACCGCAAACCAGGCTTTGAAGTAGTAGACCACCTGGGCAATGATGCGGCCCCAGTTGATCGAATTGACCGTCCCGATGGCATGGCGCGCCTTGAAAGGCAGATCGTTGGAGACCGCCTTGACCATGTCCTGGCAGTCGTCGAAAACACCGTCGACCGCGATATTGAAAATATTGTCGTCGCGCAGCGAAAACATCTGGGCGGTCTGGAAGGGGCTCATGCGCCCATCCGGCGAGAGCATGAACACGCGAATGCCCTTGCGCCCGCGCATGGCGTATTCCGCCGCGCTGCCGGTGTCACCCGAAGTGGCCCCGAGGATATTGAGCGAGCGCCCGTCGCGTGCCAGCACGTACTCGAAGAGATTGCCGAGCAACTGCATCGCAACGTCCTTGAAGGCCAGGGTCGGCCCATTGGACAGGCGCAGCAGATGCAGGTCGGGTTCGAGGGTTCGCAGCGGCACGATCTCGGCTGAACCGAAGACCTGCGGGGTATAAGTACGGCGCACCAACTCATGCAGATCGGCGTCGGGAATATCGTCGCAGTAAAGGCGCAGCAGGACGAAGGCCAGATCGGCATAGGGCAGCTCCCGCCAGCGCTCGAGCGTGGCGGCATCGATCAGCGGATAGCGCTCGGGCACCACCAGGCCACCGTCGGGGGCCAACCCACCCAAGAGGATCTCGCTGAAACGCTGGGGCGGCATGTCGCCGCGAGTCGAGAAATAACGCATCGGTGCGGTCGCGGTTCAGTTCAGGTCTTCGAGGCGGATACGGGTCGCCTTCGAGACGACCGTCGGCAAAGCCTCGATGCGGGCGATTGCCTGGTCGCATTGCTTCTCGATGGTCACATGCGTGAGCAGGATGATGTCGGTCTGATGCTCGCCCTCGGCCGGCTCTCGCTGCAACACCGCATCGATCGAGATGCGGGCATCGGCGAGGATCCGGGTGATATCGGCCAGCACGCCCGGCTCGTCGGCCACCCGCAGCCGCAGGTAGTAGGCGCTCTCGACTTCGCTGATCGGCAGGATGGGCAGATCGGCCATCGCATCGGCCTGGAAGGCCAGGTGCGGCACCCGATTGCCGGGATCGACGGTGAGAGTGCGGGCCACGTCGACCAGATCGGCGATGACCGCACTGGCGGTTGGCTCGGCACCGGCGCCTTTGCCGTAATACATGGTGTGCCCCACCGCATCACCCTTGACCCAGACCGCATTCATCGCGCCCTCGACATTGGCGATCAGTCGGCGAGACGGGATGAGCGTGGGATGCACGCGCAGCTCGATGCCATGCTCGCGCCGACGCGTGATGCCAAGCAGCTTGATGCGATAGCCGAGCTGCTCGGCATAGCGGATGTCGGCGGCCTGCAGCGAGGAGATGCCCTCGATGTGGGCACGCTCGAACTGGACCGGGATGCCGAAGGCAATCGCCGACATGATGGTGACCTTGTGCGCGGCATCGACGCCTTCGATGTCGAAGGTCGGATCGGCCTCGGCATAGCCGAGTTGCTGGGCTTCTTTCAGGACGTCTGCGAAGGACGAGCCCTTGTCGCGCATCTCGGAGAGGATGAAGTTGGTGGTGCCGTTGATGATCCCGGCGATCCAGTCGATGCGATTGGCGGTCAGCCCTTCACGCAGGGCCTTGATGATCGGGATGCCGCCCGCAACCGCCGCCTCGAAGGCAACCATCACGCCCTTTTCGCGCGCGGCCGCAAAGATCTCGTTGCCATGGACTGCCAGCAGCGCCTTGTTGGCGGTGACCACATGCTTGCCGTGAGCAATCGCTTCCAGGACCAGCTTCAGCGCAATCCCGTAGCCGCCGATCAGCTCGACCACCACATCAATCGACGGATCGCGAACCACCGAGAAGGCATCGTCGCTGACCCTGACCGCCGCACCCGCATGCTCGCCAACCAGACTGCGCGCCCTCGCGGTGTCGAGGTCGGCCACGGCGGCAATCTCGATGCCGCGCCCGGCGCGCCGGGTGATTTCGTGCTGATTGCGCGCCAGCACATTGAAGGTCCCGGCACCAACCGTGCCGATGCCCAGAAGCCCCACCCTCACCGGACCCAGTCTGGATGCGCCGGACGCCCTTGCCTCGCCTGAAACCGTCATCACCACCCCTCAGGCCGCAGCCTTGGGCATCAGGCCGTCCTTGCGGAACATCTCCTTGATGCCGCGCACCGCCTGGCGGATACGCTGCTCATTTTCGATCAGTGCAAAACGCACATGGCCGTCACCGTAATCGCCGAAACCGATGCCGGGTGATACCGCCACCTTGGCATCGGCCAGCATGCGCTTGGCAAACTCAAGCGACCCGGCGGCCCGATAAGGCTCGGGGATTTCAGCCCAGATATACATCGAGGCCTTGGGAATCTCGACATCCCAGCCGGCCTCGAGCAAACCCCTGGCCAGCACATCGCGACGGCTCTGATAGGTCTGGCGGATCTCCTCGACGCAGTCCTGCGGACCATCGAGCGCCGCAATGGACGCGACCTGGATCGGCGTGAAGGTGCCGTAGTCGTGATAGCTCTTGATGCGGGCCAGCGCATGGACCAGGTGCTTGTTGCCGACCATGAAGCCGATCCGCCAACCGGCCATGTTGTAGCTCTTGCTCATGGTGAAGAACTCGACCGCGACATCGCGGGCACCCGGCACCTGCATGATCGAGGGCGCCTTGTAGCCATCGAAGGTGATGTCGGCATAGGCCAGGTCGTGGACCACCAGGATGTCGTGCTGGCGGGCGAGTGCCACCACGCGCTCGAAGAACTCGAGATCGACGCACTGCGCAGTCGGGTTGCTCGGAAATCCCAGGATCATCATCTTGGGCTTGGGGAAGGATTCGCGAATCGCGCGCTCAAGCTCGTCGAAGAAGTCGATGCCCGGGGTCATGCGAACCGATCGGACATCGGCACCGGCAATGACCGCGCCGTAGATGTGGATCGGGTAGCTCGGATTGGGCACCAGCACGGTATCGCCGCGATCGAGGGTGGCGAGCATCAGGTGCGCCAGACCTTCTTTGGAGCCGATGGTGACAATCGCCTCGGAGTCGGGATCGAACTCGACCGCGTAGCGACGCTGATACCAGTCGGTGATCGCACGCCGAAGACGCGGGATGCCCTTGGAGACCGAATAGCCGTGGGTATCAAGGCGGGTTGAGGCTTCGACCAGCTTGTCGACGATATGCTGTGGCGTGGGCCCGTCGGGGTTGCCCATACTCATATCGATGATGTCTTCGCCGCGACGTCTTGCGGCCATCTTGAGCTCGGCCGTGATATTGAAGACGTAGGGCGGTAGCCGACGGATGCGGGAAAAGTCGCGCTCTGCACTCATGGGGAATCCTGCTCGAGCGCTGGCAGCCCGGGCGGGCGCACTGCTCGTGAATAAACCGCTAATGTAGCGTATTTGCCGAATCAAAAAATGAAACTGCACCCCAATCGACCCTCGGTTCTCAACACCATCACCGCCTATGGCCCGGGCTTCATCGAAGTCAACGCGCAGCGCATCGAGCATGCGCTGCTGCTGATGCCCGAGCAGCCGATCGCAGCCTGGGCGCCAGCATCATTCGAAGATCTCGTGGCAGCGCATTTCGACGCCGTGCTCGCGGCCGAGCCTGAAGTCGTGCTGCTGGGCACCGGCGCACGACAGCGTTTTGCGCATCCGAGACTCACTGCAGCGCTGATCGCCAGACGGATCGGCGTCGAATCGATGGATACCGGCGCCGCCTGTCGCACCTACAACATTCTCATGACAGAAGGACGCAAGGTGATGGCGGCCCTGCTGCCGGTCTGACAGCGGCAATCGACTCGGCCAGCGCGATCGGGCGAGTTGCGGATCTCTACACCGTGGCAGGCTCGATCAGGGGCTCGACCGGAGGCTCGATCGGCGGTCAATCGCCTGTGCTATCGTCGATTGATTCACTTGCGAAAGGCGAACAACGTGTCGGTTACCCTCGGCAAAAAGGTGGGCGATTTCAGTGCCGCAGCCACCGGTCAGCAATTCAGTCTCGCATCGCAGGCCGGCAAGGTCGTGGTGCTCTACTTCTATCCGAAAGACAACACGCCGGGCTGCACCACTGAAGGCGCCGACTTTCGGGATGCGATTGCCGGCTTTACGCGGGCCAACAGCCTTGTCTTCGGCGTCTCCCGCGACAGCCTGAAATCGCATGAAAACTTCAAGGCCAAGATGGCCTTCCCCTTCGAGCTGATTGCCGACCCTGATGAAGCGGTCTGCGAGCAGTTCGGCGTGATGAAAATGAAGAACATGTACGGCAAACAGGTCCGCGGCATCGAGCGATCGACCTTCGTGATCGGCGCCGATGGCACGCTGCTGCGCGAATGGCGTGGCGTGAAAGTTCCCGGCCATGTGGCCGAGGTGCTGAGTTTCGTTGAATCACTCTGACGCCGTCTGACCCTGCCGCAAGTCGATCCCGATAAGGCCGAAATCACAACATGCCGCTGCCCAAGCCACCTACCAAGCCTGCCACCCTTCTCGACCTCGACTCCGCACCGCTGGCGCGCGCCACCCGCACCAAACCCCGCACTCAGCCCGATGTCGCTCCGCAAGCCGCCGCATCAAACATCGCGATCCTCGGTCAGAACCGCAAGGCGGCACTCCTTCAGGCCACCCCCGTTGGCGATCGTGCTGACACCACTGGCGTGATGTCGACACAGGCTGCACCGATCAACGCGCAAGCCGCCCCCGACACCAAAGCGCCAGCGGCGCTTCCAATCGCTGCTGCACGCGCCGCAGGCGGCACGCCGGCCACGCGCCCGCCTCGCAATGCCATCGCCGGCGCCACCCTGGCGCCCGACCAGAAGGCGACTGCAAGCGTGATCGCCAAGCCAGCGTTGCCAGCGCCTCGCGCACCGAAAGCCCCCCGCGCCGCGCCGATCCGGGCGGCCCTGTCGCCCGACGCCATCAAGCTCTTCGTGCTCGATACCAACGTGCTGCTGCACGATCCGTCGAGTCTGTTCCGCTTCGAAGAACACGACATCTTTTTGCCGATCGTGACGCTTGAAGAGCTCGACAACAACAAGAAGGGTATGTCCGAGGTCGCCCGCAATGCGCGCCAGGTGAGCCGCTCGCTCGACGGACTGGTCGGCGATGTCGACGAGGGCATCGAGCAGGGCATCCCGCTTGGCAAACTCGGCAGTCGTGAGGCCATCGGTCGTCTTTTCCTGCAGACACAGGCGCTCGAGACCTCGCTGCCTGACACGCTTGCCGCCGGCAAGGCCGATAACCAGATCCTCGGCGTCGTTCAGGCGCTGCAGCGAAAATTCGCCGAGCGGCAGGTCGTGCTGGTGTCGAAAGACATCAACATGCGGATCAAGGCGCGGGCGCTCGGTCTGCGCGCCGAGGACTATCACAACGATCAGGTCATCGACGATCTCGACCTGCTGTATGGCGGCACGCTCGCGCTGACGTCCGACTTCTGGGAGCGACACAGTAAAGGCATGGAGTCGTGGCAGCAGGGCGGCTACAACTTCTATCGCATCAGCGGGCCGGCAGTCGCGGGCTTCATGCTCAATCAGTTCGTCTATCTTGACGGCGACATGCCGCTCTCAGCTCAGGTGAAGGAGCTCAACGGCAAGACCGCGGTGCTGCAGACCCTGCGCGATTACGGTCATCCCAAGCACGCTGTCTGGGGACTGACCGCGCGTAACCGCGAACAGAACTTCGCGCTCAATCTGCTGATGAATCCGGAGGTCGACTTCGTGACCCTGCTGGGTCAGGCAGGCACCGGCAAGACCCTGCTCGCGCTGGCCACCGGTCTTGCCCAGACGCTTGAGCACAAGCGTTATTCCGAGATCATCGTGACCCGAGCCACGGTGCCGGTCGGCGAAGACATCGGTTATCTGCCCGGCACCGAAGAGGAAAAGATGCAGCCCTGGATGGGCGCACTCGAAGACAACCTCGAGGTGCTGAATCAGGGCAGCGGCACCGGCGGCGAATGGGGTCGGGCTGCGGCGACCGATCTGATCCGTTCACGCATCAAGGTCAAGTCGATGTCTTTCATGCGCGGTCGCACTTTCATCAACAAGTTTCTGATCATCGATGAAGCGCAAAACCTCACGCCAAAGCAGATGAAGACCCTGGTCACCCGCGCCGGCCCCGGGACCAAGGTGATCTGCCTGGGCAACATCGCGCAGATCGATACGCCGTATCTCACCGAAGGCTCGTCAGGACTGACTTATGTCGTCGACCGCTTCAAGGGTTGGGCGCATGCCGGGCACATCACCCTGCAGCGCGGCGAGCGCTCGCGCCTGGCCGACTTCGCCGCCGACGCGCTGTAAGGCCGCGGCGGGCGATCAATAAGGATTGGCCGGCGCGAAATTCTCGAACTTGGTGTACTGGCCGAGGAAGGTCAGTGTCACCGAGCCGATCGGGCCGTTACGCTGCTTGCCGATGATGATCTCGGCCATGCCCTTGTTGGGCGAGTCCGGGTCATAGCGATCCTCGCGATGAATGAAGAGGATGACGTCGGCGTCCTGCTCGATGGCACCCGACTCGCGCAGGTCGCTCATGATCGGTTTCTTGTCGTTGCGCTTTTCGACTTCGCGCGACAGCTGCGACAGTGCAATCACCGGCACATTGAGCTCTTTGGCCAGCGCCTTGAGCGAGCGCGATATCTCGGCTACCTCGGTGGCGCGATTCTCGCCCGATGAGCCGGTGCCGCTCATGAGCTGCAGATAGTCGACCATGATCAGCCCGAGCTTTCCGTACTGACGGGCCAGCCGTCGTGCGCGGGCGCGCAGTTCGAGCGGATTGAGCGCCGGCGTCTCGTCGATGAAAAGATTGGCGTCCTGCATCTTCTGGATGGCGCTGGTCAGACGCGGCCAGTCGTCCTCGGTGAGACGCCCGGTGCGCAGCCGCTGCTGGTCGATCCGACCGACCGAGCAGACCAGCCGCATGGCGAGTTGGGTCGCGCCCATCTCCATCGAGAAGACCGCCACCGGCATGCCCTGGCTGATTGCCACATGCTCGGCCATATTGAGTGCGAAGGCGGTCTTGCCGACCGAAGGACGCGCCGCGATGATGATGAGGTCACCGGGCTGCATGCCCGAGGTCATGCGATCGAGGTCGGTAAAGCCGGTCGGCACACCGGTGATGTCGTTGGGATTTTCGCGGTTGTAGAGATCGTCGACCCGTTCGAACACCTGGGCGAGGACCGACTGCAGATCCTGAAAGCCCACCCGACCGCGCGAGCCGTCTTCCGATATCTGAAACATTCGGGATTCGGCCTCGTCGAGGATCTGACGGGTGTCGCGCCCCTGCGGATTGAGTGCGGTGGTGGCAATCTCATCGGAGACCGAGATCAGGCGGCGCAGAATCGCACGATCGCGCACGATCTCGGCATAACGCCTGACGTTGGCCGCCGAAGGCGTACCGCTGGCCAGTGCGTTGAGGTAAGACAGCCCGCCGGCCTCTTCAAGCTTGCCGGTGGATTTGAGCGCGTCCTGCAGCGTCAGCACATCGGCCGGCTGATTGCGCTCGAGCAGACGCGCCAGGTGTTGCCAGATCAGGCGGTGGTCATGGCGGTAGAAGTCGGGCTCGCGCACGACATCACCAATTTTTTCCCAGGCCGCGTTGTCAAGCAGCACCGCGCCAAGCACCGACTGTTCGGCCTCGACCGAATGCGGCGGCACGCGCAGGGCAGCGACTTCGGCGTCTGCACCCTGTGCCGGGGCCGCAGAGCCGGAGGAATTGGAGATCGGCAAACCTGACATGGGTCGATGCTACCTGCCGATGAACGATCAGAAACAGCGTCCGCCCGAATCGTTCGGGCGGGACCCTTACACCCTCAAGATCGATCAGACCTCGGGGCTGACCGCCACCTTGATCGCCACGACCACGTCGGCATGCAATGCAACGCTGACCTCATGGTCGCCGATGATCTTGAGCGGGCCATTCGGCAAACGCACCATGGCTTTCTCGACCGCGGCAAAGCCGTGCTTGTTGAGCGCAGTGGCAATGTCCATATTGGTCACCGAGCCGAACAGCCGCCCGTCAACGCCAGCCTTCTGGCTGATCGGCAGGCTCATGCCTTCGAGCTTGGCACCCACCGCCTGAGCCTCAGCGAGTTTGTCGGCCTGGATTTTCTCGAGATCGGCACGACGCGCCTCGAATTCCTTGATCGCGGTATCGGTGGCGCGACGCGCCTTGCCTTTGGGGATCAGGAAGTTGCGGGCGTAACCGTCTTTGACCCGGACCACATCG
>Ga0114972_10004439_pt1 | contig 10451 bp, 10 predicted proteins | sample M_140807_EF_Meta_FD_87354 | JGI IMG/M metagenome (GOLD analysis project Ga0114972, IMG submission 87354) | Freshwater microbial communities from Lake Montjoie, Canada to study carbon cycling - M_140807_EF_MetaG | ecosystem: Environmental > Aquatic > Freshwater > Lake | place: Lake Montjoie... | reverse complement strand
GTTGCCAATACTTTGTTACCTTTTGTTCTCCCTGAAACAATTTTCTTGGAAAAATCGTGCAAATTTTTTTTATAAAACACTGGCAAGACATCAAAATTTAATTGTGACGGTTCACTACAAAATATATCAAGTTTGTCCATGCTATTTATTTTTTACAAAATTTTGTAAAAAAAATATTGTATAAAAAGACAAAATGTCAACAAAACAACAAGCATACTGCATTACAATTTTAATATTGTCCATTGTCCATTTATTACTCTCTCTACTTGTCGCTTTTTCCTATTGTAAAAAAGACTCTGTGGTAGTTGCATTTGCAATTATTTCAAGTGCTGTCAACTTGGTAATCTTGATATTGGCTGCAATCACTCTACACATGTTTCGTAAAGAAAAGTATTTCAATTTATTATCAGGGACACCTTGTTCATCATCATTTCCCGGATGCAGTTGCACATGCCCAGCCCATAGTAATAATTGCAAATGTAAATAATTGAAAAATTTTTTTTTTTCCTTACATAAAAATCATGCACCATCAAAAACCAACCAAAGAACAAGCCTACTGCATTACTATTTTAGTATTGGCCATCGTTCATTTATTACTTTCTTTACTGGTCGCTTTCACTTATTCTAAAAAGGACGCTGTCGTCTTTGCATTTGCACTCGTTTCTAGTGCCGTCAATTTGGTCATCTTGATCCTTGCTGCACTTACCCTACACAATCTGCCCAAATCGATGAAAAAACCTTAAGCACTATCAGCGGTGCTAGTCCAAGTTTTCGAGCTGGAGCAATACTTCCAGACATTATCTTTATTCCATACATAGTCTGCCCAGCTTTTGTCCGAATTGTCGGAACACTGCTGCCAAACCTCGACCAGCTTTATACTCCTTTGCTTGTAGGCCTTTTTTGCAAGGTAAGCATCCCAGCTCTTATCCGACTTGTCCGAGCACTCCTGCCAGACTGACACCTTGGGAGCCTGCAGAGCCTCCTTCTCGGCGATCGTGAGCTTGTCGGGATTCTTGTTCTTGGCTGAATGGGCAAGATTTTTCCTATTGTGGGAGACGGCCGATGACAGTGCAAAAGAGAGCATCCTCTTACCCGCATCAGTCTCAATCCTGATGTTTGGAATATTGGAGTTCTTGGTTGAACTCTCCTTACGCTCTCCCTTGGCAGGGCAACGCTGGATGGATTCCGCATCGTGCTTTTGCTTCCATTGATACCTGACCGCAGCCTTTTTGCGAGAATCCCAGTCGTTTTGAGCGTCTATGAGGGAGAACGCCTTCTCTTTGTCAGCAATCTTGGTAATGTCGCAAGGGTGAATTTGATTTTCTTGATTCATTTCTGTTTATTCGATTCTGGAATTGTGGTGCAAAATATAATATTAGTTTTTATTTCAAAAAAATGGAAATAAAAAGTCGAATTCAAGGTTGTCTGAAATTTTGCAGAAAAATAAAAAACCATCATTTTTTTCACCACAACCGACATGTAATAAAAATGAAAATGCTATTTGATTGTGATGCGTGTCAACAAAAAAAATCGATTGTGATTTGGAAAAAAATCTTGCCACAAGCCGGGTATATTTGTGATGATTGTTGGCTTTGTATTTTTAAACGATTAAAGCAATTGCACTTACGAAACTTGTGCAAGGACAAAAGTCGCCGTAATTGATAAATCATCATTATAAGGAAATACTTTGGTATATCCATCAAATTGTGAATCTGCCTGTGTTAAACTTTCATCATCCGTACACACTTTTGTAGAATTAAATGATTGTTCTTCGACATTTATCTCGAATTTTTTGGAATATTTAATCAAAGTTCCATTTGGCAAATAAACTGAAAATCTTAAATTTTCTGCTAAATTTAATTTCATACTAACCACTTGAGCTGAACGAACGACAACAAATTTAATTATATCTGGTGATCTGATATTGGCAATTGCGCACATGAAAGTGGATGAATTCGCGAATGGATTGTTAGACCAAATCGTCCCAATATTATTCGTACCGCTTCGTCCATCAACATTGGTACTTGTAATATTACCAAATGAAACCAATACATATGGATAATCTGCAAGTAAAAATTTCGTTCCACAAATAGGCAAATTGGGAAGCGTTATACTAGACAGTCGAACTTTGTAGCAGGATTGAACAGTATTCGATAAAGGCATCGCTAGATTTGGATAAAAGGAAAAATATTGTATGCACCCTATTCGGTTATAAATTAGTTGTGAATCTAAATTAATAAAAATATCATCAAGATTCAAAAATGGTGGATTCTCCATATAGATAATATCATATTGAACTTTGGTTATGACCGAATAAAAAGGTACGGCGAGGAAAAAATTGACAAAATATACCATGAAATTTTTGTGATCTAGGAATTGTGCATTACTGTTTACTTTGACACAGAAAGAAGTCGCAGTGCAAAGAATTGTTAAGATTTGACTAGGATCACCAATTTTTTCAAATTTGTATTCATTATAGGTAGAAATATCATTTCCAGGATTTTGCACAATATAGATTATTTCATCTCGTAAAATTTTATAGACTTGTAGAACCATTTTTCGAGGACCTCCATTAAATAAAGATTCCTATTGATTACAAAATAATCATCTTGATGTTGAAACACTGGATCTAAACTACTTCCATAAATACTTTGAAAAAGATCTCCGACTTGTACTTGGCTAGTTAAAAAATTGCTGGATACGACTTTGAAATCTTTCAAACCAATGGGAAACATGTCCAATACAGTAAAGGAAATATTCGTGACTCGTTCTTTGGAAGGTCTGTTATTTAGTACAATGATATAATCTCCCACAGAAACTGTATAAGCAATACCATTTTTATTTGAAATTGGATTAAATGTAATATTTCGAAAAGGTTTATCAACCGACAATATATTTGTTTCCAAACCAGTCGTTAAATTAAAAATCGCTGAAAAGTTGTCAATACCATCATTTAAATAATAGCCAACATTGGGTATTTGATTAAAAATAGAATATCCATTAATTAACAAATTATTTCCCAAAGTCAAGGAAGGATTAATAATGACGCAATTACCTGTTGTCTCACTGGTGATTGAATTTTCCAACACTAGAGTAAATTGATCACCAGTACGAAAACTCATGGTGACCGCAGAGGAATATTTTGTAACTGTGTCTTGAACAATGTATCCAATAAAATAATTTTGCGATGTCGTAGAGTAAACATGCATATAGCATTGCAGATTGGGTACTTGACATATATTGATAACAATCGAATTATTCGAATAGTTGGTATAGGGAATGATTGGTGAATTTTTAAAAAAATAAAATGAAAAAATGACTTGATTATCAGTCAAAAAGCAACCACGACCGTCGTATAATATTGTATTGGGTGGTGGGGTTCCATTAATCTCAATTGTATAACTGGAAGGATTCGGGTACAAAGCTCGATTTCTAAAATTGGAATCTAAATGTATAATCATATGTTTTGTAATAATGAATTTCTTTTTTAAACCCGTTGAATTTTTTAAAAATATTTTAGAATTAAAATGATGCAAACCTACACCGGTAATAATTGGATGTCTCCTTTTGGTACGCAGATTAATTGTATTAATTCAATTGATGCAGAGTGTAAAAGGGGGCTGACATTAGAACAATGTATGAAAAAATGTGAAGATAGCGATCAATGTAATGTAGGATATTTTATAGAAACTGATCGACCTGGAGCCAATCAACCTAGTTACTGTGTGCCTTTGTCAAGTTATTCTTGGGGAAATCAAAATATTTTTGATATTTTGTTTAGTAATCAAAATCCAACGAATCTTTCAACAACGCACGGTATTAAATATACTTTATTTTATAATGATAAGAAGTTTATTCCTACCAATAACTTGCCATCGAATTATGACAAATTTTTATTTTCAATGTCGAATATATATCTCAAGTATGGTTCACGAAGGCCTCGATATCTGACAGAAAGTTTGCGTTTTGTAAGAGATAAAAAGGACGCGCTTGTCATCAAAGTAACCAAGGTTGACCGTGTTTTTGTAACCACGGGAATTCGATTAACCAAAGATACAAATATTTGCTTTTTTCAATATAATTTCTTGGTTGTGTTACAGGTAACGAAAGAAAATAAAATAATTTGGGAGTCTGTACAACCTTTAAAGACTATATTTCAAATTTTGGATAAAGATAAAAAAAAATCGACAAGCTTTTTAAATTCGAATGAAAAAATTTATTTAAAGCATGAAAACATGTTTCTGTGTGTAAAAAATAATAAATTAGCATTGTCAAAAAAAGCTCCAAAACATCTTTGGCAGTTAGAAATTGTCAATGTTCAAGATCCGAATAAAGGTAGAAAAATTTATTCAAGAACGAATGATTTTTATTGTAGAAATTTTGAATGCAAGAAACCAATTGTTCCCTTGAAAAGAAATTATGTTTGGATTGTCGCAATTGTCTTGATGATATTACTTATTCTAACGGGATTGATCTTATTACTGATGCGAACAGCGCAAGGATTGTAAGAACAAGTAAAAAACTTAATATACATATAAATACAATTTTGATAAAATTCGATTTTTTGCTTGGTCCTCCTAACAATTTTGCAATTGGATTGATATTAGATTGAATATAAATGTTTCGTAGTTCCAACTTGTCAACATTATGATATACACACTCCAATAAGGAAGGATAATCTGTTGAGCTATCACTTGGTACACAAATATTTTCTGCATTTGGTTTCCAATATAATTCTTTTGGTTTTTCTTTAAAAACATAGATAAAAATATACCGACTTGGAATTTTAATGTCATAAAAAGGTACATCTTGATTCTTTTTAAACGGTAAAAAATTCATATAATCATTGTCAGAATCATTTGCTGATACATCATCAACTAAAACAACATCTTGTATGACACGCAAACGATTTCTTTTTATACACAACAAATTGGTTCCGGGTATTGAATATTGATAAGTCAAGAAACTAAAACCTTGATAGGTTTGATGGATATCCAATTCAACGGGAACATTTACAATAGAAAAAACACCAACCGTATTGAACGGATATTTCAAATTGTGAAATAAATAAAGCCACGAAAATCCTCTGGACAAATTATTGACATAGCGTGGATTAAATACCCAAATTGTTTGTCGTAGTTTAAAATCTTTTTTAATTTGAGCGTATTGATCATCAGGGACTTCACTTTCTGAATCCACATAATGATCATAAAATTCATATTCATCAGGTTTGGTGGTGTACAATTTTGGTGGTTGGATTCTAAATAATTTCTTCTCCTTGAATTCCCATATCTGTACAGGAAAATAAACGGAATAATTTATAATGTCCATGTTGATTTATAAATTATAAATTTATTTGAAAATTTTCTATGATGAAATTATAATCCTAAAGTATGTCGCGTTACTAGACCCCTTTGTAATTGTTCGTCGGATTTTTTACGATCCGCGTTTAATTGTTCAACCCAGCTTTCATATCTTTTTATGCTTGATATTTGTTGTGTTGGGACTTGTCCGCGTTTGGTCGATTGTGGACAATACTTTTCCAATCGATCCCTAAAAACTCTGTTTGCAGGCTGATTGATCCAAGTCATTATACTCGAGACCACTTGTGGACCAATAACAGTTGGAATTGTTTCCAAATTCATTTGATCCTCTTGTATTGTTTGGACTAATCTTTCAATACAACTAAAATAATCTGGAAATGAAATTGTAGAATCTTGTAGAATGGTGGATCCAAACTTACTTTGCCATAATATAAATTCTTTATTTCGACTGTCAAAAGTTTCACGATAAGTTGGTGCATTTGACATTACACTATTAAAATATTGTTTGAAAAAACTTGCAGTCTTTGAAGTACCTAATAATTTTGTTGGAGACTCTACTTTTAACAACAAACTGATGAAAAGTTTGATCAAGCTGACAGGAATAATATTTTTTCCCCAAACGATAGTTTGAAACTCTTGCCATTCAATAATATCGCTTGCTTTTATTAATAGATATAAAAGTGTCCACATCCAGCAATATTGGTTTTGTCCATCCGACCCTAAAATTATCGAATCTGCAACAAATTTTAAATTTTGTTTTTTAAAGGTTGCAATCGAATACAAATTTGGATAACTTAATTCACCTCCAGTAATTTCAAACGAATAAAAATCGAGAATAGATGTTGATGCTTGGAAATAATAATCAATTTCAAACTTAAAGGGTGCTGGAATTGTAAAACAATCTCGTAAAAGCTGTTTAAATGTGTCAATATAATCAGATTCAATCTCGGCGCCTGTATTTTTCATCATACTGTCATACATGTATATTTCTTCATCTTTTACATAAACTCCACAATAATGACCAAAACCAATACTATCATCCTGATAGGATAGTATGATGAAAGTATTATTGGTTAAAAGTGTTTTGTTGGTAAAATCTACAAAGACACCTGATTTGAACATTTTTTTTTCAATGGTTTCGTCTTCATCTTCAACAGTTAGCTGAATATAATAAATCTTATTTTCTCTCGATTTTGTCGCAATTTGTGCAGCAACCAATGTAAAAATACTATCATCAAGATGAGGACAATCTTTCCATACTTTGGTAATCATTTTCGTTGCACTGTCAGGATACAAACTACTAATATGATGAGTGCTATATATTGAATACAAATCTGCAAAATCCAAATATTTTTCATCTGTGGGTATAAATTGTTGTTGTTGTTGTAATGGAATAGGTAAATATTCTTGCATTTTTTATTTTAATTTTTTATAATATTTAAAATTCATTTTTCAAATATTAAAATGCCTAGACCAATTGTTCTCAACGACTATATAACAACAGCAAAATTGTTAACAACTTTTAAAATTTCATTTATAAAAAGACAATGAAATTACAAAGAATTTTGTCCAAAGATGAAATATTATGGGACCATCTCTACTCACATGATATCGAACAATTTTATGAGTACCAGAAAACACCGTGGGCACAGGGCGGGTCTGGGGATGTTTTTTTGTTATCAGACAATCGATTATGTAAACGAGAAAAATTGTACACGACTCCTTCACCCTATAACAATGATAGTTTTTATGTGAAAGGCCACAACATATTTTACATCAAAGAGAGTTTCCTATTAGAGGCTCTTATCATGGAGACTTTACAACCGATTTCTCCGATAGTACCGCAAGTATATCAATATAAATTTGGACAATTGAAAAACAAGACATGGGTTTCTGTACTGATTATGGAAAAAATAGATGGAGATAATTACCCTCCGACACCTTTTACTATAGATATTATGACATCCTTATGGATACCTTTTTTTACAAACTTGAACAAATTATACAAAGATTATTCATTTATCCACGGCGACTTGATATTTCGTAATATGAAGATCAGACATGGTAAAGTTGTGCTTATTGATTTTGGTTTATCCAGCATGATGATAAAAAACAGCTTTTTTTGCCGTTATCATAGTTTCAAACGATGCATCGAGCAATTCCTGAACGATGACATTATGATTGCACAAATTAATAGGATGTCGAAACTGGATTGCCATCATATCCTTAAATTTGTACAGAAACATCGACAGGGAGTAGATATTTGCGCCGTGTTGGGACGATTTATAAATAAATTGCCATCACCAATTGCTAAAATACTGCACTCATGCATCGGAGGACGGACTTATAAGGGTCAACAAACCACCATGTCGTACGTGCCTTTCCCGATGTCCTATTCCCGCGAGGTCATTACTTATGACCAAATTATTACGCTGTTAAGTTAATCATCAAGATCACAATGCTGTCTGTCGAATAAGTGCATTTTTGAAAAGAAATTTTTAATAATAAAATATTCATTTTCTCAAATATTAAAAATGCCTAGACCTAATTTAAAACTGTCGTTGAATAAACCAAGTGTAGCTACTGTACCCGTCAAAAAAGATTTTTTTCATCCCTTTTCCAAGCAAGAATTATTAGCATTTCTTCCCCCGACCGTCCAAGATCCATCTTTGTATCCTCATTTGCTTGGTCAATCTTCACAAGAACAATTAACGGTTGATCAAAAAGTACTCATTCTTGATTATTTATTCAAAAAAGAGTTTACAACGGCAACTCTAAAAACTTTGCTTCGAAGAGGTGGGTCTGGAGGCGGTGGTATCTACATGGGACAACAAAATAAAAAGGTCATGAAAGTAATTGCAAATCAACAATCTTTTGATGCTGAAAAAAAGGCTGCTGAATTACTAATGACATTAGATCCATTCTTACCATTGCCAAGGGTCAAGGCCATTTATCCATCCGTTCAAGCAATTATTTATGAAAACAAATTTAAAAATCCGATTGTTTTAGATACATACTTACAAACTGTGCCTGAAGAAGATAAATTACAATTAACTAGAAATTTAATCGATGCATTGCAAAGACTGCATGACGCGGGTGTTTATCATGGCGATATTAAAGCATCGAATATTATTGTCAATCCGGAAAACTTGGATATACAATTTATTGATATTGGAAGTATGGCAAGTCGTACTTCTACACAACGCATTTATGATTTAAACAAGACAACAATTTCTTTATTACCACCTCATTTGAGTCAACATCGACAAATGGCTCAATTACACAACTCGTGTACATTTGATGATAAAATCAAGCTGGACAATTACGCCTTGTACTTGATTTTAAAGGATTTGGTACCAATGAATCAACAATTAGCCAGATTTCAGAAACAAGGACAACAAGCTGCGCAAAAAATTGTAGCGCAAATTCAAAAAGTTGGTTTTTAATCGCGTTCAAAAAATTGATGCCTAGTTTTTTTTATTCTGGAGGGCGGTAGAAGGAAAGGAGTCCAAATATAATAAAAAAAATACTAATTTTTGTCATTTCACAGCATGTCCAATCAAATTTTTATTAGGAATCTGCTTACGATGAACGCCAAGTGTGCCATCAAGGACCCAAAATATTGGGATGTAAAATTGCAAGATGGAGAAATTACAATCAACACGACGACCGAGAATTTATGTATCGAAACAAAAGACGGCTATCAAATTACAATGAAACCGATGAGCGGTTATCAAGGCTTTATTAACGGCTATGTAAAGATCCCCAGCCATACCCATTTGATGGACTGGGTACGAGAAAACCCATCGTATGATGAAATGAATTATTATGCAGCGCTTCCAGTTGAAATGACTTTTTTTAGTCTTTCGGAACGCACCTTTGGATGGGATCATATGCATTATTATGATGCAGATTTATTTAAATGTGAATCTACACAGCCTGACAAGAAAATATCAGGACCAGTTCAAGTGTTGGACGAGGCTCGTCAAGTGATTGCAGAATTTCGAGCAAAAGATGATGAGATCAAGATGGAAATCAGACGCGCAGAGCTCGATACAATTTCAGAAGAACTAATGATGAAATCATGTCATCCTCGTCGTATTGCTGCTTGGACAACTCAAGGATTTGATCCATTTCCTTGAATTTTTAAATAAATTTTTATATATAAATAATCATGGATGAACTTGATGTTATTTTTGAGCGTAAAAACATTTATGATCGCCAATCTTGGTATAATGAAAGTGCGCCGATTTTTAATAATTTGGAAGTTTTAGATGAGGAACGAGGTTATAAAAAACCATTGATTAATTATGAAAAGTACAAGAAAGAATGTTATGCAAATTGTGATCAATTAGACATTAGGGTGCGTGAAAATTGTTATTGGTTTTGTGATTTTCGAAAAATGTTGGAATTAGGTAGTGTTGATTATGCACGAAAAGCCTGTCCGCTGCGAGATAAGCGTTGTTGTAAAGCAGTTGCCAAAGATAATGATTTTGCCTATCTTAATTGTATTGGAGCGAAAGATTTATATCCACTAGTCCCGGATTCGTTTCGTAAAAAGATGATTATATTTATAATCCTCTCGGTTTCTATATTTTTTGTTTTTTTAGGACTAGTTTTTTTAATCTTGATGTAAAAAAAACACATGGGAAGCAAGTTTAATCCTAAAAATCATCCTTTGAATACTTTTGTTGCTTCTAGTAAATTTACACCAATTCATAAATCCCCGTTGTGTCCTCACCACCACAAGTCTAAATATACACCCATTATTGAAGAATATAAATCCAACAAGAAACGAAATCCAAAAAATTATCCTTTAAATACTGTTGTTGTTAAAGCATCTTTTGCATCGGAGGATGGAGGCGAAGATACGAAAGAAAAAAATGGTCCTAAACAACAAAGTGATAAAAAAACACAAGAGTTGGGTAAAGTTTTGGATAAAATCGTACCCTATTACTCATTTTATGAAACAAAGCATTATAATAAACTTCCAAAAGAATTTGAGCCTCAAACTAATGAATGGAAAGATTTTCTTGTACCTGCTGAAAATCAAGGAACTTGCGGAAGTTGTTGGGCATTTTCAACTTCTGGTTGTTATGCGGATCGTTTTAATATTTTATCTCGTCG
>Ga0114972_10004438_pt1 | contig 10451 bp, 10 predicted proteins | sample M_140807_EF_Meta_FD_87354 | JGI IMG/M metagenome (GOLD analysis project Ga0114972, IMG submission 87354) | Freshwater microbial communities from Lake Montjoie, Canada to study carbon cycling - M_140807_EF_MetaG | ecosystem: Environmental > Aquatic > Freshwater > Lake | place: Lake Montjoie... | reverse complement strand
CGGTCGTCGCGGTGTTTGCAAAGTCACGATTTGTGCACGCATCCTTGCTTGCTGTCGGAGGAGTTCCAGGGAAACCAGTTGCTTTCGAACCCAAATTCACCCCTGCAAGCGGAACGACAATCCGCGTCTATGCCTTGTGGCATAACGAAAAAGGGGAGACACAAGCGACTCTGGCCCAGCATTGGATCCGTCAAACAGGGACCAAAAAACCGATGCTTTGGGATTGGGTATTCGCCGGTAGCAAGATCTACAAAGACCCAGAAACTGGGAGCGAGACCTATATGGGCGATGGAGGTGAGCTGCTGAGCGTGGCCAACTTTATGACCTCGACAATGGATGTGGCCGTCAAAAGCGATGCGGCCAACGCAGGTTTGGTCTTCGAGACCTTCACCGACAAGATCCCCAAACGCTTTTCGCCGATTAGACTCGTGCTGGTCTTGAGCGACCAAGCACCTTATGCCGACGACATCTCAGACAAAGATAAAGACAAAGACAAGCAAGAGCCCGAGTTACCCAAGCATCTCAAGGCGGAAGTGCCCAAGCGTCTCTTGGAATTCCTGCCCCCGAAGAAATCGTGACATGACCCCATTTGGACAACGACTCGCACTGGCCGTTACTCAAAAGAAGAATCCCGTTTGTGTTGGCATCGACCCACGAGCAACCTCTCTGCCAGAGTTGCTCAGGCCCAACCCAAGCGCCAGCATCGAACAGATCGTCCAATCGGTCGAGACGTTTTGCTTGGCAATCATCGATGCGGTCGCGGATCTGGTTCCAGCAGTCAAACCACAAGCTGCCTTTTTTGAAGAGCTCGGGCCCCCGGGAATGGTGGCCTTGCACAAGACCGTCCGTTACGCAAACCAGCGCGGATTGCTGGTGATTATGGATGCCAAGCGGGGGGATATCGGCACGACCGCAGCGGCCTACGCGAATGCTTATCTGGGCTCGGGGGCTCCTGGTTCGTCGGCTTACAGCCCCTGGGGTGCTGACGCTCTGACGATCAATCCTTATCTAGGTGCCGACACACTCGAACCCTTTACCCAGCGCTGTGCCACCAGCGGGTCGGGGATTTTTGTGTTGGTCAAGACTTCGAATCCCGGTAGCAGTTTTTTTCAAGACCAACGGCTCGAAGATGGCAGAACAGTCAGTGAAAAGATCGCTGACTATGTCGAATCGCTGTCCTACTCCACACGTGGTGATTTAGGCTACGGGGACATCGGAGCCGTGGTAGGCGCAACTTATCCCAAAGAGCTCCAGGCGATGCGTCAGAGAATGCCCAGCGCATGGATCTTGATTCCTGGTTACGGGGCCCAAGGCGGCTCGGCTCAAGACGTCAAGCTCGGACTCGATTCGCGTGGGCTCGGTGCGATCGTCAATTCTTCACGCGGCATTATCTTTGCCTACGAACAACCCAAATACCAAGCGACCCAGTGGACCACCTCGGTGCGAAACGCCACGCTCGATATGATCGAAGCCTTGAGCTAAAGCCAACCGCTAAAACCACTCCTTCTTTTCAATGGCATAGGTCTGATAGAACTCATCGTCAGGTTTCGTCAGGTAGATGATCCCTTCGATGAACCCGACGAGCCCCATGATCATCGGGCCAAAGAATGGAAAAATCAAACAAGGTCCCAGGAACACTCCCCCGAGGCTCACCGCTAGCATGATGAACCCAGCGTTGTTTAGCCCAAGGAAGAACTTGTGAACCCCTAAACCTCCAAGCAGTAGTCCACAGATTCCAGCAGCGTTTTTTTTCCCAATAAATTCTCTGCTCTCCGAAAGAGCCTCGTCGTTTGAATAAACGTTGGTTTTACCAGGATCCCACGGCTTTGCCATCGGAACAGGAACGTGGAACTTTCCGGTGCATTTCGGGCAGTCGGCCACAAGTCCGGCTTGTGAAGGATGAACCGTGAGGATCGCTTGGCAGTGCGGGCAGTTAATCTGCATCGGCCGGACCGAGGCATCAACCCCTGGGTTCCGTAAGTTATCGTTCATAGGATTCGTTGTACTTCCTTTAAAAAGTGGCCCAGTCAGGGCTCCCAGAGCCCGATGGATATCATAAGGGATCCGAGTCGCGGTTTGCGCGCGGGAATCTCAATCTATTCTCGTTTTGAACCGCTGGATCTTGGGCTGATTCCGGATTTTTTCCTACCCAAGGGCTCTTGCTGGTGGATTCGACCGACAGAGCAAATCCGCGTCTTGCAACGCGTGCCCCGAATCGATACCTTGGACTCTCCAAGTATGCTTTGCGAGAGTCCTTTTTCATGGATCCATTTTTACCGTTAAGCTTTTGCAGTTAAAAGTTTTCAGCTAGACCTTATTGTTTATTTTGGGGAGCCGATCGATGAAGTATGGAATGAATTTGCTGTTGTGGTCTGGGGAGTTGAACGAAGGTTTGGCCCCAGTGCTAGATAAACTCAAGGCATTCGGATTTGATGGCGTTGAAATTCCGATGTTCAATCTCGATCTTGATTATGCGTACTGGGGGAAAAGACTCGATGCGATCGGACTCAGGCGCACTGGGGTGACGGTCCGAAATGTCGATGACAATCCGATCAGCCCTGAGGCAACGATTCGCAAAAAGGGAATCGATCTGAACAAACGCACACTCGATTGCTGCGCGGCGGCCGGTGTCGAGACCATCGTAGGTCCTTTCCACTCGGCGTTAGGTTACTTCTCCGGCGCAGGTCCAACGAAGGACGAATGGAAGTGGGGGATCGAGAGCATGAGCCAAGTCGCAGAGCATGCGGGGAAAGTTGGTGTGATGCTCGGAGTCGAACCGCTGAACCGATTCGAATGCTACTTCCTCAATGCACAATCGGATGCTGCAGAGTTTTGTCGCCAAGTCAACCATCCTAACTGTCGGATGATGTACGACACGTTCCACTCGAACATCGAGGAAAAGAGTGTTGGCAAAGCGATCCATGACATCCAAGACATGTTATGCCATATCCATATCAGCGAGAACGATCGCAGCACACCTGGTGCAGGTAATGTCCGGTGGGACGAAAATTTTGATGCGATCTCCCAGATCGGATACGACGGTTGGTTGGTGATCGAAGCCTTCGGCTTGGCCCTGCCAGAACTGGCCGCTGCCACTCGCATTTGGCGACGAATGTTTGACGACGAATTGACGCTGGCCAAGGATGGATTAGCTTTCATGAAGGAGCAAGTGGCCAAGCGATGCAAAAAAACCTAAAGCAACTTTGCTGCTCTGTCCTGGTATGCATCGGAGCTCAAGCCATCGATGCATCGAATCACCTGCTAGCACAACCCGCCAAACCAACGGTAATTCTTGTGCGACCCTCTGCGTGGGCCGAGTCGCTTGCCGAATGGAAAACCTATCGCAGTCCCGAGTACCAGTTCGTCGAGGTCGACTCGATAGCTAGTTCTCTAGAGTTGCGAGAACGGATTTCAACGGCTGCGAGGAATTGCACGTCTCCTGCCGTCGCGCTGGTTTTGTGTGGCGATGCCGCCTTGGAGGTTTCCCCCAAGCGATGGCAAGCTCTTACCCCTGGCGTGGTCTTGGAGACTCAAATCCAACTTGGGGAACTGACCACTAAAGAACTTTGCACCGATGCGCTCTACGGAGATCTCGATCAGGACGGTTGCCCGGATATTGCCATCGGGAGGCTTCCGGCCAAAACTCCACAAGAACTCTCGCGGATGCTCCGGCGTAGCATCGACTACGAGGCCCTTGCTCCCGGACCTTGGAACGACACGATCCACGTCACCGCAGGGGTCGGTGGCTTTGGGTTTCTAGCCGATACGGCGATCGAAACCGTCACGCGAAGGTTTTTGACCGAAGGACTACCGCCCTACTTTCGATTGAATGTAACGGTTGCAAGCTGCACAAGCACCTACTGCCCAAATCCATGGAAGCTCCGAGAGGCTTACATCGATCGCATCAACCAAGGCGGGTTGTTTTGGGTCTACATCGGGCACGGCCAAGTCAATGAACTGGACCGATTCCAAGTGGCGAAGCAATGGCTACCGATCGGTCAGCCAGCCGATGCGTCGAAGTTCGATTGCCAAAACCGACCACCTATCGCCCTGATGCTCGCATGCCTAACCGGAGCCTTCGACGCCCGCGTCGATTGCTTTTCTGAGCACTTGCTGGCCCAGCCTCATGGCCCCATCGCGGTCATCAGCGGTTCACGCGTCACGATGCCCTATGGACTCAGCCAGCTCTCAAGCGAAATGATCAACGGTTGCTTTCGGGATCGGATCGCGACACTCGGCGAGATCTTGCTCCAGGCCAAGCGTCGAGTTTGGGTCGATGACCAAGAGAGCCAAGCAGAATCGAAGGCGCTTGACCCCAACGGGGCCAAGGATCAGCCAGACCAGGGCCTCGACATTAGGAAACGCTACCGCAAAATCGTTACCGATATGGCTCAGGCTTTGAACCCCAGCGACCACGACTTGACCCTCGAACGGCGCGAGCATGTGCGATTGATGAATTTGCTAGGTGACCCACTGCTCAAGATGCCTTACCCAAAACCCCTGGAGCTGACAGTCCCGAGCAAAGCCACCAGCTCGGAACGTTTGCGAATCTCTGGGAATTCTCAGGTCGCTGGGAAACTGGTGGTCGAACTGGCGCTGGTTCGGGATCGAGTCCCCGAGGGTGTCGTCGCGCTGCGATCGTATCGTGGGACCCAGGAGGATCATCTGCAGATGGATAAGAACTACCAAGCCTGCAATCACTTGTTGGTTCAAACGTTGGAAAAGTCTATCGGCGCTGGAGCCTTTGAGGTCGACTTGCAGATTCCCGAAAATTGCTCCGGCCGACATGTACTCAGTGCGTATGTCTACGGGGAACACGACTGGAGTGCAGGTGCGGAAAAACTCGTGATACGCAAGCCACAATGAATATCCAGCAGATCGAGTCGATCCAGGACCCTCGCCTGGATCCTTACCGAAATCTTCGGGCCACCAACTTAACTCGCTTTAGCGGTCGGTTTATCGCCGAGAGTAGGCCGCTGGTCCAGCGGCTCTTGGCCAGTGGCTTGGAAGTCGAATCGATCCTGGTCGACGACAGGGATCTTGAACAAGCCACAGCATGGCTTCCCCCGGATGTTTCGATTCTGGTGGTACCTCATGCTCAGGTGGCTGAACTCATCGGATTTAATTTCCACCGTGGATTCATGGCTTGCGGCAAGCGACCGGCGATGCCGATTTGGTTCCCAAGGGACTCGAGTCGCGCTCAAGACAGCGACCAACACTGGACGGGTGTCATGCTTGTCGGAGTGCAGGATCCCGAGAACATGGGTTCGATTTTTCGCTCTTGCGCGGCACTTGGGATTCGGGACATTGTTCTAGGTCCAAACTGCGTCGATCCATTTGCTCGCAGGGTTTTGAGAGTCTCGATGGGCAACGCATTCAAGCTCAGCTTTTTTCGGGTTGACAACGCGGTCGATGCGCTGCGGCAGGCCAGTGATTCATCCATCGAATCTCTGGCGGCCTGTTTGTCGCCATCGAGTATCGAGCTCAGGACCTATCAGCGCAGAGGACCGGCCTTGGTGCTATTTGGTAATGAAGCATACGGATTGCCCGATGATGTCGCTCAAGCTTGCGCGAAAAGCGTACGCATTGATATGGCGTTGGAGACCGACTCGCTCAATGTCAGCGTGGCAGCGGGGATCCTGCTTCACTACATCTGCCGGATAGCTTAGTTTTCGAGCGTGGCGGTTTCGTTGCCGGCGATCGAAGCGACGGCTTTGAGAATCGTCATGTCGGCTGTGTAGCTCATGACTCGGATCGAACCGTCGGTCATTACGGCGTTCCAGCCTGGAGCATGTGCGCTACCGAAGTCATGGCAAGCCATGCAACTGTTTGGTGAATCGTGTTCCGTCCCGCGAGCGATAAACCGCACGTAGGAGTTTGTCGCAGCATAGTACTCAGGGTACCCTGCAATTGGAGTTCGATCGCCGTAGTCCTTGCCGGTTTTGTAACTGAGCGGATTCATTGCCTTTTCACCCAGGAAAAGCGTGTTGCTGGTCCCATCGGTGACTTCCTTCATCTGAGTCTTGTTACCACAAGCCCAAATACCAGGCTGAGTCAGGTCGATTCCGGCCAGGGTCACGTCGGCGGTGTAAGCGGCACCACCGTTCATGGCATAGTCGGTACGAGCTCCATAGGGACCAAACTTTTCAACGAATGGGGTTACCAAGTCATAGGACTTGGCATCTCTGCGACTCGGGCAATAGAACTGAGGAACAACGGCCTCGATGTACTTGTAGTCCGCAGCAGGAATTGGAGTCGTCCCGCGCATCGTATCGCAAATCCTACCGAGATTGATGCTCAGTTGCGATTGTTCCATGAATGGCATGATTTGGACCATCCAGGGTACACCGTGTTTGTCGGGTCGAATGATCGCGGCGGGAATGTTCACAGCCAAAGGTGGCTGCTCTCCGGCGTATCCTGGAAAGCGATTGTAGGCCGACTCATAATTATGAGCGGCGATTACAATTTGCCTCATACGATTTTGGCAATCCGCTCGTCGAGCCGCCTCCCGGGCGGCTTGAACTGCCGGTAACAATAAACCGACCAAGACCCCGATGATCGCGATAACAACCAACAATTCAACCAGAGTGAAACCGCGACGAGTCAGAGCTCGACGGCCATTGTGCCTTGTAGAAGGCAAAGTCGGCAAAAGAGAAAAGGACATTGTCGGACTCCCGTAAAGTAAGGAAGAAGTGCGTGTGAGCGACAAAAATAAAATTGGCCATCCGGATGTGATCAACAGAATGCTGATTCTTCCGCCTGTAGAAGTAATCTAACGGGTCCTAAAACCGCTCCGCAACAAGATTCCAACCGTTTGTGTGAAGAAACGAGGAAAATAGTTGCCGTCTTTCTACACTTTACCGAAGCCTCAAAGGGGGGATGAATCCCCTTGAACGCTATGAACCCTAGCTGGATTGTGGGGGAGCCACCTCTAGAAACCCAGCGAATTCCAAAGGAAACCGATCATGTCTGACTGGCTCGAAGTAGGCTCCAAGGCCCCTGCGTTTACCCTCCCGGATGCCGAGGGCAAGAAAATAAAACTCTCAGAATTCAAAGGCTCTCCGGTGGTCCTTTACTTTTATCCCAAGGACGATACTCCCGGATGCACCAAGGAAGCATGTGCCTTTAGGGATAGATCCGCAGAGCTCAAGAAGCTCGGGGCCATCGTCTTGGGTGTCAGTGCCGATTCGTCCGCTTCCCATGCGAAATTCCGAGACAAGTACTCACTGAACTTTCCGCTACTGGCTGACGAATCCCATGAGGTCGCCGAAAAGTATGGTGCTTGGCGAGAGAAGAACATGTACGGCAAGAAATCGATGGGAATCCAACGCAGTACGTATCTGATCGATGCCCAGGGCAAGGTGGCTCGGGTGTGGAAGAAAGTCAGTGTCGATGGGCACGATGCCGAGGTCCTAGAGGCCTTGCAGGAGCTCTCGGCTTCGGATTAGATAACCATTCACAATTCATGTCGCTCGTTGAAACCTTCTTGTTAAGCAAATTTATGATTTCCAAGCTTCGATTGGTGATCCACGGTGCATCGGGTCGCAATGGCAAACGCCTTATCGCGCTGGGATCTTGCGATCCTGAGGTCCAGATCCTTGGAGCCTTGGTTCGCCCAGACTCGGTAGCCTGTGGGCACGATGCTGGGACATTCTCGGGAATAAACCCCATGGGCTTGGTCATCTCAGATCGCTGGCCAACGGCTTTCGACTGCGTTATCGACTTTTCCAGTCCCGAGGGTTGCATGTCCGCTCTGGAGGAGTGTCTCAAGCATCAAGCTAGCATCGTGATTGCCACCACAGGCTTGGAGGTAACACATCTTCAGGCGATAGAGCAAGCCTCGAAGAAAATTCCGGTCTGCTTGGCACCCAATACCAGTGTCGCGGTCAACATTGGAATGAAGCTCGTCGAACAAGCCGCCCGGGCGTTCAAAGATGTCCCCGGGGGAGCCGATGTCGAGATCATCGAACGGCATCATCGTTACAAGGAGGACAGCCCCAGCGGTACGGCGATCAAACTCGGACAAATCATCGCTGAACAGATGGGTATCGATCAACACGTTCACGGTAGGCAAGGGATGGTTGGCAAACGGCCTCATAATCAGATCGGCTACCATGCAGTCCGAGTCGGTGATGACGTAGGTCAGCACACGGTGGTCTTTGGCATGATGGGCGAGCTGGTGGAAATCCGCGTGGCCGCCTCGAACCGAGACAGCTACGCTTCAGGCGCAATTTCTGCGGCCAAGTTCCTGCAAGGTAAATCTCCGAAACTTTATTCTATGGCCGATGTTCTGGGGCTTTGACCCATGGCTAGATGCGACCAAGGATACCTTTGCAGAGTTTGCGATCAGGAAGTTGAAAAGCTTTCGGAGAGCGAACTGTATCTACGTTTTGTCATCGGAGAAATCGATCCGGAAACGTTGCACCTTTCCCCGGAATGCCATCTTCATTGCAACCCTATCCTAGCGCAATTCATCGACGATGAGCGTTTCAAAAACCGACCCATCGCTCCAGAAGGCTTTCGGTTGGAGGATCTCGACCAAACGTATGCAACAGAGCGTCGCAATCTAGTAACGCGCGGGTATCGCAGGTTGCTCGAAATACAGGCCAACCGAAAAGCGTTTCTCCAAGTCCACGATTACCCTCTTGAGGAACTCCGGGGAAGGTGGAGCTAGAGGCACGAGGAAAACCAGTTCGTGACTCGCGTCGGATGTCGGATTAACCGACCTGCAAGGAGGCTTCCAACGACCGAAGGATGTCTTGAACGAGCATCTGGGTGTTGCCGACCTGCAACGACTCCTTGACGTCGATCCAACTATCCACCTTCTTTTGAGCCGAGATGACGGTCGAATGCTTGCGGTTGCCAAAGTACTCGCCGATCTCTGAAAGGGCAGTGCGAGTGTGTTTGCGCGCTAGAAACATCGCAAGCATCCGAGGTTGACTCAGCGACTGGCACTTGGACTTGGTCTGCAGTTTCTGCTGCTCAAGCCCGAAGGCTTTGCAAACGGCCTGCTCGATGTCCTGCAAACGAACAATCGGACGATTGGCTCGCACGATATCGCTGATGGCACTCGTAGCCTCTTCGGCGCTGAGCGATCGCCCCAACATTCGGTGCTTGGCCAAAAGCCGCAGCACAATGCCATGAATCACTCGGGCGTCCGAACCGCATTGCTCGGCAACCCAGCTCAAGACGTCCTGGTCGATGCTCAGTGCGTGCTGAGAGCACAGTCGAGACAAAAGGGATTTGCGGGTTTGCGGATCCATCGGTTCGATCGGGCAGTTCATCCCCCCAGAGAGCCGCGCGTACAAATCTTGGCCCAAACCATCGAGCTCGTGGAGCCCTCGATCCGATACAAAGATCACTTGTCGAGACTCACGAAGAAGCATGTCCACGGTGTTGCGAAGCTCGATCAGTGTGCCGGGCTTGCCCATGCAAAATTGCACGTCGTCGATGACCAAGACCTCGACGTCTCGGTACTTTTTGCGGAAGCTGGCAAAGCCACCGGATTTGGCGTTCTCGGTGTATTCAATCGTGAACTGCTCGCCGGTTAGCAACAGCACCCGCCGATAGCGATGCAGTGCCTTGAGCCTCTGGGAGAGCCCAACAGCCAGATGCGTCTTGCCAACCCCATGCGGTCCATGGATCAACAGGGGACTGATCTGGCCAGGCCGCTCTAGAACCATTTGGCAAGCGGTCCAAGCAAACTGGTTGTGCGAGCCAACGATGAACTCATCCCAGCGACGCTCCTGCTGGCGTCGCATGGCAACCAATCGATCAATCTCTCGGTCAGCTTGGTTGCTGCCCTCGGAAGCGCTCTCCTGGAGGATGTCTGAATCGGTTCGCTCCGAACGCACCAACCTTAGCGGTCCTGCAGACACCGGTACCACCGCCGGATTGTCATCCGACATCGGCACTGGAACCTTCGCATTGGTCACGGGAATCGCGTTCACAGAAGCACAGATCGATGAGGGCAGGGGACTGGTTTCAACAAGATCCTTATCGTAAGCGATCCGACCGGGCTTGCGATCGCTGGGAGCCGTATTCCCGGCAGAATTCTCGGGCGAATGGCCCAATGTCCCACCCTCTTGGGGGGCCAAGGGGGTGACCTGAAGCTCAAAACCCCACCCATCGCCAAAAACCTCAGAAACGACGCTACGCAAATCCTCCCGAAACATTCTCAAAATGCACTCGGACAAAAACGTCGAACTCACCAGGATTTGAAGCTTCCGCTCGGGGGCGACCTGCCATCCGACCTGCGGACCAAACCACAACTCCATGCGATCCTTGCCCAGCCTCTGCCGAAGGGTGGCCGCAAACTGCGGTATACCTCGGTTTTTCGCCTCAGCAACATCATGCGCTTCGAGCATCGCAATCTCCGAACCCTGCGATTTTGGTCCAACAACTTCCTCGATCGGGAACCATCCCGATCGTTGCTCCTCATGCACCCATTG
>Ga0114972_10004437_pt1 | contig 10451 bp, 6 predicted proteins | sample M_140807_EF_Meta_FD_87354 | JGI IMG/M metagenome (GOLD analysis project Ga0114972, IMG submission 87354) | Freshwater microbial communities from Lake Montjoie, Canada to study carbon cycling - M_140807_EF_MetaG | ecosystem: Environmental > Aquatic > Freshwater > Lake | place: Lake Montjoie... | reverse complement strand
GCCCAGCAGGGTTACACGTCGCTGGAGTTCGATACGTTCGACACCGGCTACGAGAGCGAGGCTTACCTGACCGTTTCAGGCCAGAACTCGAATAACTCGGTCCGCGTGACCAACGAGTTCTTTAAGGCGGTGGAGAACAAGGGTCAGTGGGCACTCACCAGCCGTACCAATGGTAAGACGGTGAAGGAAGTGGAGGCCGCGGACCTGTGGGAACAGATCTGCGAAGCCGCTTGGCACAGCGCCGACCCGGGCTTGCAGTACGACACCACCATCAACGAGTGGCACACCTGCCCCGCCGATGGTCGCATCAACGCCTCCAACCCGTGCAGCGAATACATGTTCCTGGACGACACCGCGTGCAACCTCGCCAGCATCAACCTTCTGCGACTGTACGACCAGAAGACGAGCAAGTTTGACGTCGAAGGCTATCGCCACGCCATCCGAATTTGGACCATGGTGCTGGAGATTTCCGTGCTCATGGCGCAGTTCCCCAGTCGCGAGATTGCCCGCCTCAGCTACGATTTTCGCACGCTCGGGCTGGGTTACGCCAACCTCGGCGCGCTCCTGATGCAGATGGGCGTGGCCTACGACAGTCCGAAGGGATTTGCCATTACCGGGGCCCTCACCAGCATTTTGGGCGGCGAAAGCTACGCGACCAGTGCCCGAATCGCCGGCGAACAGGGTCCGTTCCGCCGTTACGAAGACAACCGCGACAGCATGCTCCGGGTTATTCGTAACCACCGCCGCGCGGCCTACAACGCACCCAATTCCGATTACGAAGGGCTCAGCGTTCTTCCCATCGGCATCAACCCCGACCTCGCTCCGGCCGAGATGCTGACCCATGCCCGCCAGGTGTGGGACGATGCCTTGTCGCTCGGCGAGAAGCATGGCTTCCGCAATGCCCAGGTGACCGTATTGGCGCCGACCGGCACCATCGGCCTCATCATGGACTGCGACACCACCGGCATCGAGCCGGACTTTGCGCTGGTGAAGTTCAAGAAGCTCAGCGGCGGCGGCTATTTCAAGATCATCAATCAGTCCATTCCGCCCGCCCTGCGAAACCTCGGCTATTCCGAAAAGCAGATCGAGGCGATCATCAACTACGCCACCGGACACAAGACCCTGAAGGGGGCGCCGCACATCAACCACGAGACGCTCCGCGCTAAGGGCTTCGGCGACGCGCAAATTTCGGCGGTGGAAGCACAGTTGGGCAGCGCGTTTGAAGTTGGGTTTGCGTTCAATAAGTTCAGCTTAGGTGATGAATTCTGCACGAAAACGCTAGGATTTACCGAAGACCAACTGAACGATTGGACGTTTAGCTTCCTGGGTGCCCTCGGCTTCAGCAAGGCGGAGATTGATGCGGCGAACGACTACGTTTGCGGCACCATGACGGTGGAAGGCGCTCCCGCGCTGAAGAATGAGCACCTGCCCATCTTCGACTGCGCCAACAAATGCGGCAAGACCGGTACTCGCTACATTCACGCCCACGGCCACATCCGCCAGATGGCGGCCGCCCAGCCGTTCCTCAGTGGGGCTATCAGCAAGACCATCAACCTGCCCGCCGACGCCACCGTCGCCGACGTGGCCGATAGTTACTGGCTCAGTTGGCAGTTGGGCATCAAGGCGAACGCGCTGTACCGCGACGGTAGCAAGCTCAGCCAGCCGCTGAACGCCAGCAGCGACGATGCCGCCGCCGCCATTTTGGAAGCCTCGCTGGAAGAGGAAGTCGTGGCTCCGGTGAGCCAGACGGCGGCCGCTCCGGTGGCGAAGACGGTAGACGAAGTGCAGGAAGCGGCCACCAAGTTGGTATATCGCTACCTGTCTCGCCGCCGTGTGATGCCGGCTCGACGCCGCGGATACACGCAGAAGGCGCGCGTGGGCGGACACAAGATCTACCTGCGAACCGGCGAATTTGAGGATGGCACTCTCGGTGAAATCTTCATCGATATGCACCGCGAAGGCGCAGCCTTCCGGAGCTTGGTGAACTGCTTCGCCATTGCCATCAGCCTCGGCCTGCAGTATGGCGTTCCGCTCGAAGAGTTTGTGGAGGCGTTCACCTTCACCCGGTTCGAGCCGAACGGTTCGGTGGTCGGTCACGACAACATCAAGATGTCCACTAGCATCGTGGATTACATCTTCCGCGAACTGGCGCTGAGCTACCTCGGTCGCACCGACCTCGTTCAGGTGAAGCCGGAAGACCTGCGCAACGACACCATCGGCAATCCGCACCAGGTGCCGGATTACGATGAGGAAGAAGTAGAAGATGACGACTTCGACGGCCCGATTCCGGGTCGGGCTCAACAGGATCACACCAGCGTCGGCTACGCCGCCCCCCTGCAAGACGCCCTGCCCTTCGGAGACAATCCCGAAGCCACCGGCAGTCCCACGGACACGCTGATTCGCACCCAGGCGACTCTGACGCCGACGTTCAGCGATCGATTGGTGAGCGGAAACGGCAAGAACGGGGTGGCTTTGCTGGAGAAGCCGAGTGACACGGTCACCCGTCAGGGAGAAAAGATCCGCCAAGCCCGGTTAAAGGGCTACGAATCCGACCCCTGCACCAACTGCGGCAGCTACACCATGGTCCGCAACGGTGTCTGCCTTAAGTGCGACACGTGTGGTGAGACCAGCGGCTGCTCGTAATGTGATCCGATCCCGAAGGGATCGCATCGAATAGCTAGGGGTCACTCTGGTGACCCCTAGGATGCATATGTGAATCTCCGCATCGCAACGCGATGCCATATCCCGCGGGCGCGAGTGCGAATCGAAATCACTCGAAATACCGCTCGTCTATCGGCACTCCGAATTCGGTCAATAGCGACCGCAACTCGTCCCGACTGGACCATTTTCGGTGGTGCTCTTCCTGCCTTTGAATGTAGCTTTGCACGGTAGGAATATCGGCGTACCGAATACCAAATCCACCATAACCAATCTGCCATGCGAATGGAGGGCAATGCCGATACGCCCAGACGGAGGAAGATTTCTTGACCTCCTGAACGATCTTTGAAAGATTTTGAGTCGGTCGCAGACCCAGCAGGATATGCACATGGTCCTCGGTGCCGCCGACCCCGTAGTCCGTGGCACCGAGCCCAATCACGGCTCCCGCAAGATACGCATGCAATTCGTCCCGCCAGGCAATATCAATGATTGGCTGCCGAAATTTGGTGGCGAACACCACATGAACCGGAAGGCTGCAGTAGGTGGACATGCCAACTTTTACCCTTGAAACACAGGGATATGGCATCGCTTCGCGATGCGGCCATGATCACGCCAGTTCTATGGATCGCGAGAGCGATCCATAGCTATTCGATGGGATGCCTCCGGCATCTTGTCTAAACTAGACCGCAACCGACAACCGACCGCGTAGGGAATTTATGAATTGGATTTCTTCGGGATGCTCGTTTACAGGCAATGATCGCTCCTGTAACCACCCGTCCGCGATGGCGCGGGCGCGGGCTATGCCGGGGAGGGCGCCGGAATCTACGGGCGGGGTGAACCATTGGTCTCCGATGCGGTAGATCAGATTGCCCCGGCAGAACTCGACCCACTCGCCCCGATCGTTGCCCAGCAAGACCTCCGATACGGCGGGAAAATCGGCGAGGGCTTGGTCGTACACTTCTCGGCGCGTGGTTTTGTGGCGACGCCAAGGGTCGCCCGCGCGGAGGCGACCGGGGGCCAAGGCAATCGGGAGCGGATTCGGAAGCGGGACCGGATCAAAAGTTTTGATATCAAATCCCGCCGGATTCAGCGTTAGCCGGATCCCCGGTGCCCCAACGAACGGCTCCAGTTCACCACGAATCGCGGCGAGGTCGATCGGAATCCCGAGTTCCCGCGCAGATGCCGCGAGGCGACGCAAGTGCCATTCCCAAGCCTCCGGATCGCCCGGCATGGTTTCCAGCAAATCCCACGGAACGCCCCGGAGCACCTGGGTTTTTTGGAGGCACTCCGCCCACTCTTCGACCGGATTGCTGTCCCACGTGATCCCGCTGCCGACCCCGTACTCGGCGCGAAACCCAAGGGCGGTTGGCGTAGCCACCGCGGTCCGGATGCCCACGCTCCAATCTTGGCGGCCCGCTTCAATGGTCCCAATCGCGCCGCAATACACACCGCGAGGAGACGTTTCCAGTTCCGTAATGGCCGTCATCGCCGCCACTTTTGGCGCGCCGGTGACACTCGCGCACGGATGCAGTGCCCCCATCAGGCGGGCCAAACCGGCGTCGGTTTCCGCCTCAATCCGGCTGGTCATCTGGGTTACGGTGGGATACTCCGTTATCTCAAAAAGCGCCGGAACCCGCACCGACCCTATCCGCGCGATGCGCCCAAGGTCGTTGCGGATCATGTCGGTTATCATTAGGTTTTCGGCCTGATCTTTTACCGATTGAGATAGATACTCTCGACCCCCGAGCGGGGCGGCGGTGCCCTTCATGGGCTGACAGACCACTCGGTCGCCCTCGACGGCGTAAAACCTTTCTGGCGATAGGCTCATGATGGCGCGGTCGCCGTCCCAAAAATAGGTGGCAAATGGCGGAGCGTCGGTCGCCGCAATCGCGCAGAACCACGCCCACGGGTCGCGTATCTCCGCGTGCAGTCGGTAGGTGAAATTCACCTGGTAAACCTCGCCCCGGCCGATGCGCCCCCGAGTATTTTCGACCACCGTGCCGTACTCGGCCTCGTCGAGATTGGCTTGCCAAGACGGAAGAACGACCGGCCCCGGATCGGGCAGGGATTCCCAGCTCTCCGCCGCCGCAAATACGTCTAGGGCGACCAAGTACCCATCATCGGCGTGGGCCGACAACGATGAATCAAAGGCGCTACCGGCGGCGTAACCCACGTATCCGCCGACAAAAAATCCATCGGCTGCCCACCGGTCGGCATCAATCAACGCGGCGATCACCTCTGAAGGTTGGCGCACGCGAATTCTGACCCGGCAATCACTGAAAACCCGCCAACCCGCCCCGTGGCGACGCACAAATGCCGGCGGATTCACGCCCATGGGAGTACCTCATTCGTCCCGAAATTCGCGCAAATTGCATGCGCAAACCGGGCCGTCGGGAGTTAGACTGCATACATGTCTTCGGAAGGATCGATTTTGGCTACCGGCCTCGACCAGCAGGATCTTGACCTCATTACGGCCGTGCGCCGCGATATTCATGCCCATCCCGAAATTGGCTATCAAGAACATCGCACAAGGTCCGTCATCGAGCGAGAGCTGGGCGAGCTGGGCGTTGCCTTCCGCGGGGGCGTGGCCGAGACCGGAGTCGTGGCGTACCTACCCGCAACCGAACCGACCGATCGCACAGTTGCGCTCCGCGCCGATATCGACGCCCTTCCCATCGAGGAACTGACCAACCTTCCCTACGCCAGCGGAACCGCTAACCGCATGCACGCCTGCGGCCACGATGGTCACACCGCCATTTTGCTGGGCACGGCCCGCGCCCTCAGCCGACTTCCCCGCCCCAACAACGTTTTGCTCCTGTTTCAACCGGCAGAAGAGGGCGGAGCCGGCGGCAAAAAAATGGTGGACGAAGGCGTGCTCGATGGTGCGTTTTTTGATGCCAAGCCAAATATCATCTTCGGCCTTCACGGGTATCCGACGCTGGAAGTGGGGCAAATCTCCACCCGCACCGGCCCGCTGATGGCGAGCGCCGCCTCACTGCGCATCACCATCCGGGGCAAGGGAGCCCACGCGGCGTACCCGCACCACGGCATCGACCCCATTCTGGTGGCCGCCCACCTTATCACCGCCCTCCAATCGGTGGCCAGTCGCAATGTGGACCCGCTGGATAGCGTGGTGGTCACCATTGGCAAAGTCATTTCCGGAGTGGCGCACAATGTCATCCCCGAAACGGCCACCCTCGACGGCACGCTGCGAACCCTCAACCAGGAAACCGAGCGCATTGCTCGGGAGAGAATCGAGGCCATCGTCGCCAGTCTCCCGGCCGCCTTTGGGGCCGAAGCCGAAATCGCCTGGGGAGAGAATCCGTACCCGGTCACCTTCAACGATCCCGATGCCACCGATCACCTGCGCGGCGTGTTACGCCAGAAACTGGGCGCGGAGCAGGTTCGGGAAGAGCGGAATCCCAGCATGGGTGGCGAAGATTTTAGCTACTACGGCTACCGAATCCCGGCCTGTTTCTTCTTCTTGGGACTGAAGAATTCGCCCGACCACGTGATTCCCAACCTCCACAGTCCGTTCTTTGATTTCAACGACGCCGCCATCCCGGTTGGCATTGGAGCCATGACCGCCCTCGCCCAGAGTTGAACTACCATGACGGCGCACGAGCTTCTGTCGGCAGGAGATTACGGGGCGGCGATTGCCACCTTTCGAGATGATCTAACTCGCGACCAGAACTCGCTGCTCTCTCATCAGGGCCTTGGGCTGGCTCTGGCGGCGGTTGGGCAAGCGAGTGATGCGCTATCCCACACTAGCCTCGCCGCCGAGCGTCAGCCCGCCAATCCCGATTTTCGTTACGCCCACGCGTTCGCCCTGGCCGCCGCCGGGCGGCTGGACGAGGCCATCACCGAGTACGACGTGGCATTGGCCCTCGCTCCCACCCACCTTGGTGCCAGAAACGGATTGCTAGGGGCCTTGCTGCAAAAAGGAACCCATTCCGACGTGACCGAAGCGGAGCCCTATCTCGACCGAGCGCGCAAGATTGATAGCCGGAATCCCACCACGCTGGGGATTTACCTGGATTTCCTCATTCGCACTGACCAAAAGGGCAAGGTCAAGCAACTGGTGCCGTCAATTTCCGACTCGGCCCGTAGCGATCCCCGATTTGCGGAGTTGCTGACGCGAATCCCCGATGAATTCCGCCCCGTTCAACCGGTCGCCCCAGTCTCAGCACCTCCGCCCGCCGTGCCAGTGGCGAAGCCGCTTGTGATGCCAACCTCGGCCCCGGCTCCTTATCAGGCCAAATATCGGCATGAGGCCGACAAAACGGAGTGGCAGCCCATCGCCTACAACATCATGTGCGGGCTGTGGATACTTTTGGCCCTCCTCAACATTGCCTCTGCGCTACGTCAAAATGCGCCCGGGGCCACGCCATTTGTGGTCATCATGTCGCTTTTGCAGATTGGCGTGGCGATCGGTTTGCTCATGCGCACCGACTGGATCTCCGTGGTCGGGCGGGCGTATTGCATTCTAACGATCCTGGGTCAAATTTTTCCTTTCTGGATCAGCCTGACGTACAAAGATTGGCTATCCTTCAGCCTGTCCATCGTTTCCATCGCCTTCGCCGGGTTCCTGTACTATCTCATCGGCTACGAGAACGACTAGACGAATGGCTTAGACTCCGTTCCCGGGCCATAATCTTAGGCGGTGGAAATGATTCCCGGGATAGAAGCGGCGGCTCTGGCGGCGATACAGGCGGCGGCGACGGTAGCTGAATTACGACAAGCCGAATCGCAATTCCTGGGTAAGAACGGCGAAATCACCGGGCTCATGAAGCAAATGGGCGCGTTGCCGAAAGAAGATCGACCCGCTTTCGGAGCCGCCGTCAACTCTGCCAAAGCGCGGGTTACCGAGCTTTACGAGAATCGCCTCGCCGAACTAACCACGGCCGAGACCAATGCGCGCCTGGCGGAGGAACGAATCGACGTCACGCTCCCCGGTCGGCCCCTTCGCGCGGGCACCATGCACGTTCTGGAACAGACCACCCGCAAGATCAAGCGCGTGCTGGCAGGGCTGGGATTTGAGTACCAAGAAGGCCCCGAGTTAGAGGAGTTCCGCTACAATTTCGACGCCCTCAACTATCCGCCGGACCATCCCGCGATGGACGATCAGGACACGTTTTACATCAATGACGAATGGCTGCTACGCACGCAATGCACGGCGCTGCAAGGGCGCATTTTTGAAACCCGAAAGCCTCCCTTACGGGTCTTTACGGTCGGGAGAACCTTCCGCAACGAAGCTGTAGACCGCACCCATAACCACACCTTCCACCAGGTCGATTGCTTCATGATCGACGAAAATGTGTCGCTGGCGCACCTGAAGGGAACGCTTGGCGCATTCGCTCGCGCCATGTTCGGCGAGGAAGTAAAAGTACGTTTCCGACCCGATTTCTTCCCGTTCGTGGAGCCGGGCGTGGATTACGCTATTTCGTCCCCAAGGCTGTTTGGCGGTCGCTGGGTAGAGCTGGGTGGGGCCGGCCTGATTCACCCAAACATCCTGGAACGGTACGGCATCGATACCCAACGGTACTCTGGATTTGCGTTCGGCCTGGGAGTAGAGCGCATCCCCATGATGGCCACCGGGGTTGACGATCTACGTCTGTTCCTAGAGAACGACAGCCGGTTTTTGAATCAGTTTCGGCGCGAACTTTTGTAGGCCGGTAGACTTCCCGCACCGATGAAGTTTGCCGTCTCGATGCTCCGCGACTACGTGGAAACCCAGCTTTCCGCCGAAGGAATTGGTGATCTGCTCACCATGGCCGGGTTTGAGTTGGAGGGGATTGAGACGGTGGATGGCGAGCAGGTACTGGACATTAAGGTGGTCAGTAATCGCGGCGACGGCCTCAGCATTGTCGGTCTCACCCGCGAAATTCTGGCCAAGGACCCGAGTGCGCAGCCGACTCCACTTTATAAGCGGGCCGTGCGACGGTTCGAGGACGTGGCACTCACCGGCGGGAATTCACAGTCGGTGCATCTAGAAACGGACAATTGCCGCCGGTTCGCTTGCCTCACGGCATCGAATTTCGTGAATGGTGTCGCGTCGGAGGCGATTCGGAATCGGCTGGAGCACGCCGGGATGCGCAGCATTTCGCTGCTGGTCGATCTCACCAACTACGTGATGCTGGAACTCGGCCAACCGCTGCACGCGTTCGACCGCGGCAAACTGGGCCCCACCATCGGCGTTCGGACTGCTGCCGCCGGGGAGAAGTTGACGACCCTCAACGGCACCGAACACGAGTTCAGCGGGGGACAAACTGTCATCACCGACGGGGCTCGACCCGTAGCCGTGGCTGGGGTCATGGGGGGCTTGGACACCGAAGTCGACGCGAACACGACCGAAATCACGGTGGAATCAGCCAACTTTGTCAACGTGAGCGTTCGTAAAACTCGCCGCCAACTGGGTTTGAATACCGAAGCCTCCTACCGCTTCGAGCGTAGCGTCGATCCCGATGGTGTGGTATCCGCGCTGCGTCGATTCGCCGAACTGCTCCTGCAACATCAACCCCAGGCCGAGGTTTCCGCGCCGATCGATGTGTATCCGGTACCGGTGCCCCAGCGCGAAATCGACTTACGATTGGATCGGGCGAATCGCCTCCTCGGCCTATCCATCGGCCATGCCGACGCCAAGCGGTACTTGGAGGCCCTTGGGTTCACCATCGGCGGCCACGGCGATCCATTCTTGGTGGTTCCCCCCACGTGGCGCCCCGACATTCAACGCGAAGAAGATTTGGTGGAGGAATTGGGCCGCGTTCACGGCTACGAGCGCATTCCCGAGCAGTTACCGGTAGGTCATACCGTTCCCGGCGGCGTCACGGGGCGATTCCTAGCCACCGAACGCCTAGCGGACCGGCTTTTGGCCCTTGGATATTCCCAAGCCGTAAGCCATAGCCTGCGTGGGTTGCATGCGCTGGATGCGCCGGGCGAGCGAGTCGGACCGCGAAATCCGGGATCACCCGAAGCGGCTTGGCTGCGTAACTCGCTCCTCCCCGTTCTCGCCGAAGCCGCCCACCGCAACGGGGCCCGGGATCAGTTCTGGTTCGAGATTGGCAAGACCTTCGGTCCGGTGGAAACCCTTTCCGTAGCCGTGTTGGCGACCGGCACCCTTCTCCCTCCGGGCGTCAACGAAAAGGCCGGGGCTCCCGCCGATTTCTACGCCGTCAAAGCGGTGGTGGAAGAGATTTTTGCCGCCCTGGGGGTTGAACCCGAATTTCGCCCGGCGGAGGACGCGCGGTTACATCCATTCCGCACCGCCCAAATCGGTGAGTACGGCATTATGGGCCAACTGCATCCGGGCGTCGCCGAATCGCTGGACCTTCCCGCCGAAACCGTAGTGGCCGAACTCAATCTGGAGCGGCTCCTAGCCGCCGTCCCGCCCGAACTGAAGGTTCGCGCATTCAGTCGCCATCCTGGCGTGCGCCGAGACCTCGCCGTGCTGGTCAGCGACGCCGTGCCGTTTGCCGAGATTGAAGCCGCTATACGTACTGCCGCCGGCTCGGTATTGGAACGATTGTGGGTCTTCGACGATTTTCGAGGCCCCGGCATTCCCGAAAATTCCCATTCGCTCGGCATCGGACTCACTCTGCGCAAGCCCGATTCCACGTTCACAGACGAGGAAGCGAACCGGGTGCGGGATGAGATCGTGGCGGCGCTGGTTCCGCTCGGGGCGACACTGCGGTAAGCACCTCGCGCCCGATGGGTGGCACCAGGAGCACGAAGAATAGCGCCCGCAGCGCCATGGGCCAAAAATGATAGTGTTCAAAGTGCTGGACCCACGCCAT
>Ga0114972_10004436_pt1 | contig 10452 bp, 10 predicted proteins | sample M_140807_EF_Meta_FD_87354 | JGI IMG/M metagenome (GOLD analysis project Ga0114972, IMG submission 87354) | Freshwater microbial communities from Lake Montjoie, Canada to study carbon cycling - M_140807_EF_MetaG | ecosystem: Environmental > Aquatic > Freshwater > Lake | place: Lake Montjoie... | reverse complement strand
CTCCCATTCGAAGGGGCTTCCTTGCTGGCTTCTCTAACGGGCACCTAAGGGTCTATGAGCTATACGACCCACTCCTACATGCAGGGGACCTTTTGGACGCTGCCGCAAATGCTGCCGAGGCCGATGGCGGTGGAAGCTTCAAGTCCACTGGGAAGAGGTCTCGAGGGGTCACATCTGCGCGACGTGCAGCCACTGCCAGTGTACGCAGTGTTGCGAGTGCCCGTTCACAGAGGAGTGACGTTGGAGGTGCGGACGGCAAGTCTAGACCCCCCAGCTCCTCTCGGGCAGCTTTGGATGGACCCGATAGCATAGAACTCAACATAAATGACTCCCAGGAGAGCCTTTCGGATGGGGGGGAGGAGGAAGAGGATCGCCGGTTACCCCCCGGGTGTGGCCCCCTTGGCTTTGGAGGCTACTTTGTGGCCGCTCGAATTATTCCCCTTCGAGCCGGCGGGGGTCCTCTCGCCGCTTGCGAGGCTGAGCCAGTGGTCACTCACGTCTCTGTGGCTCCCGGGGAGTCCTCCGCCTTAGTGTGCGTCGCGGGGACTCACGTGTGTCTCCTGGATCTGGGGAACCTTCAGGCCCTCACAAACGAGGTAGTCCTTCAAAAGCTCACCACCCTCTCTGCCCATGGCCCCCCCCCTCGAACCTTTGGGGGAGCAGCCTCCTCTCACACTGCAAACTCCATCCGCGCCCTAGACTGCTCTCGTTTGCTGCCCCTTGCCGTGACCCTGGGAAGTGATTTCACTGTGCGGGTGTGGGACATAGTGAAGGGGAAGTGCGTTCTCACAAAGTCCTTCGCTGAGCCCCCCTCCACGCTGGCACTGCACCCCAATGGCGTGCACCTTCTCCTGGGCTTCAGTGACAAAATACGCTTGTGCAGCATCCTGTACGGGGACATCCTTACCCTGCGCACTTACCCCTGCAAACTTGTATCCACCGCTAGTTTTTCACAGGGGGGTGCCCTCTGGGCCAACACTAGCGGTAACATCATTCAGGTGTACTCATTCCTCACGGGAAAGTGCCTTCTTAACCTTCGGGGCCACAGCGCGACTGTGAGCACACTTTCCTGGGCGTACAATGATGCCACACTTATCTCTGCGGGATTGGATGGGTCCATCATTGAGTGGGATATTCGGGAAGGGAAGCGTGCTCGGGAATTGGTGAACAAGGGCACACGCTACACTGCCATTTTACCCGTCAAGGATGGGAGCTCCGTGTACGCCCTAGGAGAGACGCATATTCATGTAGACCATCACCACCACCATCATCATCATCCTAATCCTTCCTCTTCTTCCAACCCTGTGGGAACGGAGGCAACAGGGGGGCACCACTCCCACGATCCCCACTCCACCTCCTCCTCCTCCTCAGCAATGGTAAACGTTTTCCGTGAAATCAATATGAACACCCGTGAAATCTTGCAGGAGTGGGTGCAGAGCGAAAACCTGGCCCACGAGGCCCTCCAATTTATCCCCCCCACATCCACCACCTCCCCCGTTATCATTATGGGGGAGTCGCCCCACCCCATCCTCCCACATATCTCGCCTTCTCTCCCCATTCCTCCCCTCACTAGCCAGTCTGGCTGTGCGCCTAATTCCCCTGCTGTTGCCTCTGCGGCCCTCCATTATTGGACTGCCTCCTCCAGGCCCCTGGGGGGAGCTCTGCGAGTTATGAGCCTTCCCTTTGACGCGCCATCCCAGTCAATCACACAGGTGGTTTCCGATGCCATTATCCAAACTGCGGCTGGGAGGGAATCTCGGGAAAAGGAGGATTCCCTTCTGTATGCTGCCAAACGGGAGGGCCTGTCCATTTCTGGAATGGACTGGCATAATCCCCCCACTTCCACCTCCTCTCGCTCAGCGGCAACACAAGGCTCCTCCTCCCACTCGTCTAGCTCCTTCACCTCCTCCACATCCTCCCCTTCCTCTTCATCAGGAGGTGCTCGGCACAACAACCCTGAACATGCACCCCTTAGCCTGCTTTCCATCTCCTACCCCACTCCTTCGGCCACTATGGCTCCAGCCGTCACAGGTGGTGTGACTAAATTTTTACTGACCCATGATCTTTCCACGCTCTTAGTTGCGGGGAATGATGGCAGTCTAGTGCTCTTTGATGTCAAGGACAGCGAGGGGAGACCTCTTATTCAGGAGGGAAGTCTTCGGCTACCCTGGCTAGATGACGTGCAAACATCAATCTTTGACCTGGAGACGTCCCGGGCAAATCTTTTAGAGCTTAAGGAGGCGGTGAACTTTGCCCATAAAACTCATATGAACAGTGATCAGCAGAGGAGAGATGGTGCGTTTATGAGCTCTCGTGGTTGCTTGCAACGACGACAACAACAACAGCGACACGAAGCGAGGTGTTTTTCAACAGCCCACCTCGTTTCTTTACCCCCTCCCCCTTAATTCGCTCACACACACACACACACGCTCAAACACTACAGAGCACCATCAAGAGATGAGGAATTTAGCTGAGCAGTTTGCAGCGGAGCTCAAAGCTGCAAATGGGCAAAGGTCATTGGTGGAGGAGGAGAAAGCGGATATGGAGCAGAACTTAGCGGATCTCATAGCATCTGCTGAAGCCAAGCACAACTACGACATGTCGAAAATGGAGTCTGACTTCCAGCACAAGGTGATGCAAATTTTGGACAGGTATAAGGAAGCATCGGAGGACTTGAGGACTGCAAAGGAGGACTGGGCTGCGAGACACAGGGGTGCAGAGAATGAACACAAGGCAGAGGTGCACAAATTGAACACACTCCACAGTCTCGCCATGTCAGCGGCCAAGCAAAGGATATTCGAGGAGCGAAGGAATGTGGAGGCTCTCAAGAAAAAGCTAGGGGAAAGGCTTGCGCAGGGTGCTGAAGAGGCGGAGGGGGAGCTGGAGAGTCTCAAGGCCTCCTACAGAGCCCGCATAGGGGCGCAGCGGGAGGCCGGTCAGCAGTACAAGATTGAAAATGGCATTATGAGGAAAAAGCACGTGGAAATGATGGAGACCCTGGATCACTTGCGCTCCGAAAAAATAGTGAAAGAAACACGTTGCGCCGATCTGAGGAGGACAGTGGAAAGTTTCGAGGTTGAAATTTCCAGTCTAAAAGCGCTCTCCTTGAAAAAGGATTCTTTAATGGTGGAAAAGGAAAAAAGAGTTGGTGCGTTTGCTTGCTACACACACACAACACACAGACTCATCGCTTACCTCTTTGAAAACGACACTTACTCGCTCGCCATCCCGTTCCCCCCCCCACACACAACACACACACACAATTGCTTTTGAGTGTGCAGCCGACCTCAAGGTAAAGTGTGAGGAGCTTGAAAAGTTCAAATTTGTTCTGGATTCTAAAATCAAGGAGCTCAACAGTGAGGTGGAACCGCGTGAAGTGGAGATCGAGGCCCTTCAGGCTCAAATCGCCAATGTGAATTTAGAGCTCGCATCCTCCCATGCCCGCAACAAGTCTCAAGATGCCGTAATTGGGGGATTGCGAGAGGATATAAAGAATTTATCTTCCTCCATGGATAATGTGGGGGATAAGGTCAATGCCAAGGACGCGGAGTTGAAGTCATTTGAAAGAAACCTGTACAATCTTGTCTCTACAATGGGAGGCAGGGGAGTTGATGCCATAAACGTGGCAAGAAAGCTCACGCAGGCTCACGCCCCCCCTCAGAACTCTCAGACTGTGTCGTCTACCCTTGACCTGGACGTAATCGCTGAAAGTGTGCGCCAGCAACAACACCTAACTCAACTTTCCAAGGATCTAAGAAAGCAGGCCACAAGCAGGGGTTCCGCCTTGGCTGCCTCCAACGCCTTTGTGGGGCCCTCCGATGCGTCCACTCTTATCACTGAAAACACCGCCCTTATCTCCCAGATCAACTCGCTGAAGGATGTCATAAAGAAAATAAGAAGTGAGACCACCCACCTTTTGTTTGGGGTGGCAAAATAAAGGATGAGCAGGAAAGGTTTAATGAATACATGAATATTTTTATATAACCCCCTCGAATTCTTTTTGAAGAAATACAGCATCTTCAATTGGATTGTGGCAATAAGGCCCCGTTTCTTTAAATCCATTGCGTTTATAGAGTGAAAGTGCAGAGGGAAGCCGACGGAGTGTATCTAGCACCAGCATTCGATACCCTCTTTCCTTAGCACCCCTCTCTGCAGCGTCCAGGAGGAGACGGCCCACGCCACCCCCTCGAAATGATGACTCAACATACATGCGCTTCAATTCTCCCTTGCCAGCTCCATTGTCCCGAAGAGCCACGCATCCAACCACTATATGAGGCCCCAGACAGCCCATTTCGATGACAACTTCAGGTGAGCTGTTCCTCACCCTGTCCACCAAATCGCCGTTATGAATAGATGGTATAGCTGCAAACCAGATTCCACCCTTACAAGTCGGGGAATATTTTCCAGGCAAGACAGACAGCTCTTCCTCTACTGCTTGAAAATCCCCTATCGTGACACCCAATCCCTCTAACTCTTTAAAAAATTGGCGGCATTCGAAAGAGAATGCTCGTATGAGAGAAGCAGTCAAGATTGAGGTAGGGGAGTGGGGAAGTTCCAGAATTGAAATGCCGGGCCAATCTGGAGTGCACTCAAGAAGTCCAGTGTTCATTTCACTAGGTCCACCTTCTTTTTTTACCGGCGGCGCAAACGGTCCGTTATGTCTTCATTTTTAACATTAACAATCACGCGGTGTTTGACAACAACAACCAGACGTATTTTAGAAAAAATAGTCGATACAATAGTGCCCGAATAAACTTTAACCACGGTGGATAGCTTTGATCCTCAATGAGTTCAAAAAATTCACTTATAGGGGTCAACCGTCCTCCTCGCAGTCCACAGGTAGTGGTATCCCCCTCCTCCAATTTGAAGTCCGAGCCTGTGCAATACTCGGATGACACCCCAGTCCCAGCAGCCTTGGCAGCGCTGCTTCACCAGAGTGACCGCAGTGGGCGTCAACAATTTACTCACAGTCCTCACGGTGCCTCAACAGTTGGTGTGACTCCAGGCTCCCCCCTCGCTACTACTTCCATTAGTCTTAGTGGACTTAAATCAAGCGGCAGCATTATTAAAGGCGGAAACATGCAAGGCAGCCAATTGAATAGCACCTCTAATTCTTCTCCTCTGAGCTCGGAGAAAAAACCTTGGAGACTCTTGACGGCACTGACGTGTTGCATGGGACTTGGATCGCCCAACGGCCCGGCATCCTCTTCCCCTCCCGTCCATTTACGGGCCTGCGCAGACACCCCATCATCCCCTGCCTCCAATGAGGACGCAGGTGTGGATGACGGAATTCCTACTTCTCTGCCCCCGCAAACCCCCCTCTCTCGCCGCCCAGGCATCAACACTGATGTTGGCCCTTCCCCCTCCAACCCCCAAAATTCCTCGTCCACTCCTACCGGGGCTACCACGCCCTCCCACGTCCTGTCTCCTACTACTAAGTCAGCTGCTGCCCGGGCTGCGCGTCAAATGGCGGCCAAGCAATCATATGACTCTAGCTCTCGCAATATGACACCTTGGGGAAGCAAACACCCTTCTTTGCTCTCAACCGCCAATCCCGTGTCCTCTCCCTCTACCACCAGCATGCTCTCGCGAATCGCAGCCGCTAAAAATGGTCACACTGGGGGGGGGCGTGGCATCGCTGGCGCCGGTGCCTCGCCTGTCCTAGTCCATCCACACGCCAATATGGGTCCGTCCTCCTCTCCGCACACTCCCCGTCAATTGGCAGCCCTGGATTTGTCCAAAGCTCAGTTGGGTATCTCGAGCCCTGAGCACCTTGGGAGCTCCGGGATTCTCAATGACTTCGGGCACCCGATTCAGAGGATCAATAATGTTAGGAGAGCAGCGAGCTCCAACGGAGAAGGGCCACTTTTAGCGCACACAATGTTGCTAGACAAGGGCAGGCACTGCCTTGTGGTGCGTAAAAATATCCGCACTTTCGTTTTGTGTTCTCCCGTACCCATCTATGCGCCAATACTAATATACATTCACACTCGTACCTGCTTTTGCCCCTATCCCCCCCCCCCACCACACACATACAATATATCTATTTCACACCCTTTGTAGCTTGATCTTGACGAAACACTTGTTCACTCGTCCTTCAAACCAGTACCAAACGCTGACTACATCTTACCTGTTGAAATTGAGGGAGTTGTTCACCAAGTCTACGTTATCAAGCGCCCGGGATGTGACGAGTTCATAACCCGTATGGGCAAACTTTACGAGGTTGTAGTTTTCACTGCCAGCTTGGAAAAGTATGCTGACCCCCTGCTTGACATTCTGGACCCCGAAAATGTTCTTCGGGCTCGTCTCTTCAGGGAAGCCTGCGTGTATCATGGAGGAAACTTCGTCAAAGACCTCTCACTCATTGGAAGGGACAGCAAGTCTACTATCATTGTGGACAACAGTCCCGCGTCCTTCCTGTTTCAGCCTGAGAATGCCATCCTTTGCGATACTTTTATTGACAGCATGGAAGACAAGTGAGTAACTCATTCCCCATGTGCGCGAATACCCCATGCATGTTTATAAAATCTTGAGCCCCGCTGACTCACCCACTCTTACGCGGACTTCTCAATTCCTCCTCACTCACTCGCCCCTCAGAGAGTTGTGGTACTTGGCGGATTTTCTCACGGATTTAGCAGAAGCAGATGATGTTCGGGAGGGCTTGGCGCAGTGGGCGGCTGGAACTTACAGTGGTCCTCATGGTTTCAAAAGACGCGTTCGAAAGTTATCTGGCGATTCTGATGAGTGAATGAAAAGGGGATTTTTGGTTCACAGATGGTTTTTACTTTAATATCCATTTACACCCTTCTTTTTGCTTCTATTATATGCCCCGGGTTAGCAAATCGATGTCGCACAAACGATAATTAAAATCTTTCAATATGTCTCAAGTACCCGTGCGTCCTTAACAGTGGTCCAAGCCAGGTGCCAGCTCCATCCTTCAGCTGAGCTTCTTTTCGCCCACTGTGACCTTTTTCTCCAAGTCCTCCCTCTCTCGCTTCAACACTAGTGCCTGCGCCTCAGCTAACCGAGAAGTTGAGCGCAAGGCAGAAGCAATATACTTTAAGCTTACAGATGACACGCACTTTTTTTCTCGTTCAGTCAATTCACTGTGCAAGAAGGAATGAACGCAGGTGCGGAAAGCCATCTGCCCTAGAGTTAAGTAGTTTCTTGTGTTATGCAGCACTTGCTGCTCCAGTGTCACCTGTTCATAATAGGCTTGATCTTTATCACTATAATTCGACTCTATAGTCCCATCCGAAGACATGGAAGGGGTGGAAGACTAGGATTGAGTCGAACCCTGGTCGAACCATCCGTACGGTGATACACGCCGGCGGTCGAGGTATTGAAACCGTTTTTTCCAAAAAAGACGAAAAACGAATGGAATTCCTGAGCGAATGTTTAAAAGCCCTGGTTCCTTTATCGCAGAATCGGTGTATTTTCACATAGTATCATGATAGCACTTTTTCGCAGAAGCGGCTATCACACCAAATCCTTGGGTGCCATGTTTGCTCACCTCGGCCGCTTTCGTGTGGATTCAGCAGTAGAGTGGGACGACGCTGCATCGAACCCCCTACCCCTTTCAGTGGCGATCCTATACCGTGCATACCGCTCAGCGCTCTCAGGAAATCCTTGTCCAGGTGTACCTCAAGGTAGCACTGGTTGTAATCCTGCTGTTCTTTTGTACGAAATGCGAAGGCTGTGGGCTGGGGACCCTAGGTGCCTTCCCCGCTGCACCTCTTACACTCGCTCATTCCCATACCTATTCAATCTAGAATATGGTATACAGGGTGGGGTTAACGAGGGTGGCCATTTGCGTCGGGCCCACAGGGCCCTGCTGGCAGTGAGCCTTTCTCCGCAGGCTCTCGCTCTTGTGAGTGCGCCTGTGATTAAAGGCAGCGAAGTTGCAGCATTGGAGCGAGATCGAAAGAGGATGCTTCGAGACCAGGGCCTGTGGTCTAATAAAGCCCTCATTCTTCTCTCCTCAACCCCTCTCTACTGGCTCCCCAGGCTCACTGCTCGCCCGTGTGCCGACTCCTGGGGCCCCATTATCCATGAAATTCTTGAAAAAGAAGGGTCTGGGGATGCAAAAAGAATGTTAATGGAACCTCTACTTCTCTCTATAGGTAAGGAGGCCATCAGAAGAGGCTTGCCTCTTCCTCCTAATAACGTTTCTTGGTTTTCCTTGAGCGCGCACCCTGCATACTCTCGTTTTCGAGTACTCTGGGAGGAGCAGCTTCTTAACTCTGGAGCTAAAGTGGGTGCACGTATGAGTAACCGGGGTCCCATGGCATTAGAGTTGGTGCCAGAGGGCCAAACCTTTCTTCAGGAGTGTCTTGGCACCCTCAAAATGATGGCATCGCACGTGAAAGAAAATAAAAATAAATGAATATGCATACACATCACATGGAAAAGACACTAAAATCCACCAGGGACACTCGATATTCTGTCATTGTAGTCGAGACCCATTTTATTAAGGTGCTCTTCAATGGCAGCAGGAACGGGGGAAAGAGCTAGCGCCAGCTTTGCGCAGGAAGCTGTGGCAAGCTCATTGGTGGCACCGTTGAGAGTGTGAGAGAGGACCCAAGCACGGGTGGGAGCCCAGTAAAGAACGCAGCCTACGACAAATTGCATCACGGGCGCGTGGTACTGAGATAACACCTCCTTGTACGTGGCCCTACCTGCTACACTTATGGAGAGATTGGGGTCCTCGCCGAGCTTTGAGAGCAGAACAACAACAAATCTTAATGTTCTGCATATCCAGCGAATGCCATAGCAGCCCCCACTTTCGGGTAGAGCACAGAAAATAGTCAAATCGTTCAAAGCCATGCCGAGCTTGCCGTCGAGTGGAACCACACCCTTTTCATCCATCTCCTGCAAAGTCTGCTCAACACGACTTATGTTTGAATTCAAATCATCGTGCAAGACTCTTTTTATTAACCCGTCCCCGTACAGAATTCCGTACCCCCTCAGGACTACCTTGCATAAATCAATGAGGCCCTTTAGAGGCACGTCTTTCGAAACTAATTTTGCAGCGGATTCCACTGAATCAAACCACTGCATATCGCGCACTCGCGTAAGCGAATCTTGCCAAATGCCAAAATGCCTCTTGAGGGAAAAAAACAAACTTTCCAGTTTTTCCAAAAAGAAAAAACCGGAAATTAGCTTCTAATTTCCCCTTTCCTCTGTAAATGTTAGAGAATGAGTAAAAACCGTCGATATGCGTTTATGGTGTCCTGCTGTTTTGGGGTATTTGTTTCTGGTCCTACATTCTACTCGCTTTTCTCTATGCTGGAGGAGATCCCACCACCCCATGCCAGCTATCTTGCAAAATCTGGGAACGTATGGGAAGGTGTTGATGAAGATGATGAATATTGCGTGCTGAATTTTAATCATTTGGGGATGGCTAACTATAGAACTGCTGAAATCAGCCAGAGGGGACCGCCCTCATTTGAGACGGAGAGCTTAACCATCCGACCACCACCCATTCCCATTATTTCCTCTATGTCGTCCCCTCTTAAGCTCTCTGTAACGCAATGGCCCTCTGAGACAAACCCCGTGGTGATAATCGAAGGCGTGTCTTACCACAAAAAGCTTGTTTAACCTCAATATCTAAATAAAATCGTACACCTTACCATCGACTTACCGACTTACCACGTACTTAAGCGAAAGAGGAAAAATAATTTATTTCTTGTAATGATGATTGTAGAGAAATTATGCCTCGGGGTGATCGGCGGCACGCCCACGTACTCTGCCCGTGCGACGAGCAGCAATGAGACCCACTTTTGCACCAGGGGGAGCTCCACGTGCGCGCGTTCCAGCCATACCCAAGTGCTGGTGGTTACCACCACCGTGAGGGTGATCCACAGGGTTCATCGCTACACCACGAACCTTGGGCCATTCATTTCTCTTTGCCTTGAACTTGTGGTAGTTGTTCCCGGCCTTGAGCACGGGCTTCTCAATGCGCCCCCCGCCCGCTACTATGCCCACCATGGCCCGGGCATCACTTGAGATCAACTTCTTAGACCCACTAGGCAACCTGACCTTTGTCACGCCCGTGTCCTCATTGTGTCCCACGATCGTGACATACTCGCCAGAGCACTTTGCGATCTTCCCGCGGTCACCAGGGAATCGCTCCATGTTGCACACAATAGCACCTGAAATTGTTATGTGAGGGTGTAGGGAAGGAGGCAAGGGAGGGAGGGCATTTGGAAATTAAATAGGAGGGGGGAAATCGAGGAATAAAACGGGGTTTGTATCTGCCGTGGTGTTCCCAGGCTTGCGAATCGTGAAATTGGTCAGATAATAAAAACACACACACTCCACACACGCACCCTCTACCATCTTGCCGAGAGGCAGGATATTTCCAACAGCAGGCTTTGACTTGGCCCCTGCATAAATTAACTGACCGCTGTACACACCCTCTGGGGCAACCATAACAGACTCGTCCTTCTT
>Ga0114972_10004434_pt1 | contig 10454 bp, 12 predicted proteins | sample M_140807_EF_Meta_FD_87354 | JGI IMG/M metagenome (GOLD analysis project Ga0114972, IMG submission 87354) | Freshwater microbial communities from Lake Montjoie, Canada to study carbon cycling - M_140807_EF_MetaG | ecosystem: Environmental > Aquatic > Freshwater > Lake | place: Lake Montjoie... | reverse complement strand
TACAGGTGTACATTCAAACATTGATAAAAATTTGGAAATAGTTCCTACAGTATTAGAACTTTGTAAACTTCCAGATTCCATTAATGTATCGCAAATTACTGAATTACTAAATGATTACATGAAATCTCGAGTTTCTTTTTACCGCGAAACAAATAGACCTCCTTTTATTGAGGATGATTTTAGTGAATATTTTACAGCTAAAAGTACAAATGGTTGCTCAATAGGTGGTGGAAATTGCGCAATGGATGTAAAAACTAGTTTTAATGAAGGTATAGATGTAGCGTGTGTGATTATGAAAAATAAATGTTCTAATGAAAAGTCATTAATGCAAAACTTTAATTCTTCTGGAGTTGATTTGGATACTTTATTCAAGGATCAAAAAGATATAGAAGCAGTAAATTTATTCAAAATTCGGTATTTTAATAAAATTCAATGTATTAAAAATGAAAAGAACTTGACTGATTGTTATCTTTTAATTTTTGTTACACATGGTAAAGATATTTTTCTTATTTGCTTAAAAATAAATTTAGAAAACATACATCAAGTAGTATCAGGAGGATTTGTAAAAAATAAACAAGCCTCTAAAAATATTATAATAAAAAATTTTATAAATCCTTTTTATGGAAAAGTAACTCTTTATAAATCCAAAAAACGTTTGGAACTTCGTCTTTTATCCAACATTTTAAAAAGTGAACATGCAGTAAAGGTTTATTCAATGACTTGAGTCTCATTCAACAAAGAAATAATTCTATTTGCAATTAGTTGAACAACTGGAACAGAAACGGCATTTCCAACTAGTTTATAAAGGTTTGAATCACTTAGTTGTGGTAATTTATAAGACGATGGAAATCCTTGAAAGTTGAAACATTCTCTTGGTGTTAGTTTGCGAATTCCTTTATCATCAAGTAATATTGGAACATTATGTCCTCCTGTTCCCATATTTGCTGTCAAGGTAGGACATTCGCTACTTTTATTTTCTCTTACATATACCCTTCTATATTGATACATTGTGTCTTTTTTAACTACATTATTTTTTACTAGCTCCCATGTGCTTGATTTATCAGTATAATAATATTTTGAAAGGACATCTTTTTCAAGAAATTCAGATATTTTTTTCTTTTGAATTTTTGGAAATTCCAAATTAAATTTATCAAATATTTCTTTAGATTTAATTCCAACAATATAAATACGTTCTCTATGATGGGGAATTCCTGTAATATCAGCTGTATTTAAAACCTTGTAACAAAGATAATAACCTCTTTCTTCAAGGTTAGTTTTTATAATGTTGAAAGTTTTATGATCATCGTGAGATACAAGATTTTTTACGTTTTCTAATATAACGCATTTTGGATGATGAAAATCAATTATAGATAAAATTTTCCAAAATACATTGGAACGTTCGTCTTTGAAACCCTCTTGAAAACCTGCAATACTAAAAGGTTGACACGGAAATCCTCCAGTTAATATATCATGTGCAGGAATATCTTCATTTTTAATTTCATTTAAATTTTTAAGAGTAAGTTTATGATTAAAGTTTTCATCATAAATTTTCTTGGAATGATTCTCCATATCATTTGCAAATACAATATTTACTTTATTTTGAAAAGCTAATGTAAATGCTCCTGTTCCTGCAAACAAGTCAATCATTGTTAATTTATCTGAGACTACGATAGGCCGTTCCGTTTCAATGACTGTAATTTCTTTTTTACATGGACGTTTACGTTTCTTGTGTTTTTCAAGAGAACTTTTTTGAGAAAATATTTTCAAACATACATCACAACTATATTCAACCATTTGTTATTGCTATATTTGATTTTTAAATAATTCATTTTTTAATTTTCATTTTTTTTTTATTCATCAAAGTTTCTAAAAGTCTAATGTGTTTTTGATTGTAGATTTGACATTTTTCACCTTTTTTTGAATCCTTTTTATCCATCCTACGTGTATCAATTTTAGTGTCCATGTTAATTTTATAAAAAGTTTTTATAAAGGCTCTTGTAATGTAAAAAGTTGTGAGAAAGTTGTAAAAATATTTTTTTTTCACTTTTTCTAAAAATTGAAAATGATTTCTTTTCAATTTGAATTATTTAAAAATGAACAATAGTCTTAAAGTTTGTTTTAATCAACTTCGAGAATATAATAAAGATCCCGTTGATAATGTAATACTTGAACAAGATCCTGAAGATGCAACCAAAGTTAATTTTACAATTATTGGTCCTAATGACACTCCGTGGGTTGAATATCTTATGTTTGGTCATGTAACAATTCCTAATAATTATCCTTTTGTACCTCCTGTCGTAAAGTTTACATCCAAGACTTTTCATCCCAATATTTACTCTGATGGGAGTGTGTGCTTATCAATCTTGAATAGTTCTCAAGATGAAACAGGATACTTTCAACAATCCGAACTATGGAGTCCTGTTCTTAATTTACGAATTATTTTTCTTTGTATTATGAACTTGTTTCACGAACCCAATTTAGAGTCCCCTGCTGATTTGGATGCTTGTATTTTATACAGAAATGATCAAAAAAAGCTTCGTCAAATGTTGAGAAATTTGGATTCTTAGATTTTATTATTCATTAAATTTTTCATGATTTCATTTTGTTGAAAATTCACACATTGATTTTGTATCGGTAAGTGATGAGTATGTATAGTTGAATCTTTAATTTCCACTGAAAAAAAATTGTATTTATAAATCATTGTTTTACAATTTTGAAATAAAAATATATCAGCCAAAGTAATGTTTCGATTATAATACGTAAACTTGTTTTCTTTTTTATGATAAGCAATTTGTTGTAGTATCTTTTTAATCCCTTGTCGATTAATAATGTAAGCAACAGCTCCGGAAATATGCCTTCCCTTGGCAAACTCTTCATTCCAATCCGTATACAAATACGGTAGTGGAACTAACAAATTTTTATAAATCATTAGTATATCAAAAGTAGGGCAATTAGAAATAATATCTTTCAAGGATATTTTAAAAAATTCCAAATTTCTAAAAGAAACATCATCTTCGAAGATTAAAAAATTCTGTCCTTTTAAAGACTCGCAAAAAGAAATAGCTTTAATATGTGATAAAAGACAAGCAAACTCATATTCCGTGATTAGAAGTTTTAAATTTTCCTTCATTTTTCTCATCAAATCTTTATTTTTACCATCCACTGCTTGAATTCTAGTTTTAGGAATTGAAATTGGATGTAATTTTTTCAACATTTCTCCTCTGCGAAATTCTGATCTATCTAAATTAATCCAAACAATATGATCAATATGATTTATTTTTTCAAAATGGTTAATTTTTTGATGTGTTTTTTTATAGCAAAATACAATGAAATTCAAAATAAAAAATAGAAAAAATATTAAAAATAACTGATAATACATTTATTAATCAAAATAAAATTTAAAAAAGATTGTCCATCTTGCTCGGGAGATGGCGGAAAGGAACATCATAAAAGTCCTTGAGGCTGTCATGAGTGCGATCGTCCCTCCTCGACAAAAGACTGATGGCCATTCCTTTACGTCCAAAGCGTCCCGCTCGTCCTACTCGATGAATGAAAGAGGCATGATCGCTGGGGTAGTCGTAGTTGATGACCAAAGAGACATGCTGGACGTCGATTCCACGAGCCAAAGCATCCGTAGTCACAAGGACTCCGCTCCTACCATCCTTGAAAGACCATAGTGCAGACTCCTTTTCAGAGGGAGAAAGGTCCGAGTGAACATCAACGGCCGAGAACCGACGGTCCCTCAAGGTTTGGGCTACACGCTGGACCGTCTCCTTCTTGTTACAAAACACGATGATAACCTCGCCATTAAGCGACTCACAGATGTCCGTGGTGGTGTCCATTTTGTTTTCCTCATCTAGCTCCACATAGTACTGCTTGATGCCCCTGAGGACCACGTCCTTGCGACGAAGGAGGAGTTCGGCGGGATCGTTCATAAATTCCTTGGCCGTGTCGATGATCTTGGTGGTCAATGTAGCGCTAAACACTCCAAACTGCGTTCCCTCAGGGACCTCCCTTAGGATTTTATACATTGTATCCAGGAAACCCCTTTCGTTGAGAATCTTGTCGGCCTCATCGAGGATACAAATCTTGAGGCCATCGAGGCTCAACACGTTGGTCCTCACGAGTTGTTCGATACGACCTGGGGTGCCCACGACGAGATGGGCTCCTTTCCTAAGGTCCTCCTTGTCCATGCCTGGGTGACGCCCTCCAACGAAACAAGCCGTCTTGAAGGTATCCATAAACTGTCCCAACGACTTGGCTTCAGTGGTGATTTGGTGAGCCAGTTCATGAGAGTCGGCGATGACCACAGCCTGGACATGAGGCTTGGAGGGATCAATCTTGGAGAGACATCCTAGGAGGAAAGAACAAGTCTTGCCAGTTCCAGACTGAGCTTGGGCGATAACGTCCCTGCCTTCGAGGAGAATGGGGGTCGCCGATTCTTGAATTTCGGTTGGCTTTTCATAACCCTTGGAAGCAAGTCCACGCATAAGGGCTTCGGTGAGGTCCATGTCGGAAAAGTTGTTAATGGTTTGGCTCATGATTTTGGGTTCCTGTGGTTTGTTTAAATCTGGTTTTTTTAAAGGTTGGTTAATCTCTTGGAATCTTGAATGTTGAAAGTTACTTTTTGGACAGAAAAAATAAAAAAACATCATTTTTTGGTCTAAAAATTTGTGCGGTAGAAATCAAAGAATGAAAACTCCATTATCCAGTTTATTATTAAAATCTATTTATAAACATTATTCTAGACCATGTTTAAATTATGTTTCTTATAGTAATCTTTTTGAAAGTATTCAGCACTATTCTAAAATTTTTAAAACCAATAAATTTCAACCTTTTGATCGAGTCGTAATTCAATCAAATACAAAATCTGTGGATCAAGTAGCGTTAATGGTAGCTACATGGGAAGCTAGAGGTGTTATTGTTTGTTTACCTCAAAATTGTCAAGATTCTATTGTAAGCAAAGTCAAACCAAAATTAATTCTAAAAGAGAATCAAATCATTCTAAATGATTCCAAGGTTTATTCTCCAAAACCTATCGACGAAAATGATCCAGCCCTTATATTATTCACCTCTGGATCGACTGCTGAACCTAAAGGTGTAGTGTTGAGTCATCGAAATATCGTTTCTAATATAGAGTCCATACAAAATTTAAACAAGGATTATATAACAGAAAAAGATCGTTCATTTTCGATATTGCCATGGTTTCATTGTTATGGATTAGTATGTGAATTATTATTTTTATTAAGCAAAGGCGCTAATGTTCGGTTACCAACTAATTCAAAAAACCCCATTCCAGAAATAAAGTTTCATCGTCCAACCCTATTATTTACAGTACCTAAAATGTTGGAAAGAATATACAAATCTCGATGGAATAAACCTTATATGTCACCACTATTAAAATTCTATCTATTTGGAGATCGTTTAAGAATGATGAGTGTTGGAGGGTCTTATTGTCATCCTCTATATTTGGATCATTTTGAACAACGATTTGGTATACCCATTTATCAAGGATTTGGAATGACAGAAACAAGTCCTATGATTAGTTTAAATTCCCCATCTCAAAATTTAAAAGGATCTGTAGGACAACTTTTAGAAAATGTAGAAATTAAATTTGATAGACAGGGACAAGTTTTAACACGTTCTCCCTCTGTAATGTTGGGATATTTGGATTATATTGATGAAAATAATATAATACATACCAAAAATATATTAGAAAATGGATGGTTACCCACAGGTGATAATGGGTTTTTAAAAGATGATTATCTTTTTATTAATGGACGAATAAAAAATGAATACAAACTTTAAAATGGAAAATATATAAATCATTTACATTAGGAATCTCTTATTCTGCAATTTCGATTGATACATCAGGCAATAATATTTCCTAGCCCTTGTAATAATCATAATATTTGTATAGTTTATGTAGAATCAACAAAAACAGATATTTTGAAAGAAATTAAAAAGTACCTCGGCACAGTTGAAAAATATGAAATTCCCAAAGAATGTTATTTTTTTAAAGAGCCTTGTACACTTGAAAATGGTCTCTTGAGTTTAAAATTAGAACCAAAACGACAAGAAATAATTCGGCAATGGAAAAATTTAATTTTTGTAAATAAAAAGCACAATGAATCATCTTAAACTTTTCATTTCCTACATTTTTTCGTTTTGTTTATGCAGTCTTTTGGTAATTTATGCCTTGCGTCTTCCTTGCTTTGTTACTCAAAATACAGAATTAGTTCAAGAATATTATTATAAAAACGCATTTACCTATTTATCTTTAGATTTTGTATTAATTGCAGTTTATCTACTAATTGCATCCTTTTTTATTTGGCTTTTGAAAACAGAATCCCATGCTACTCAAATAATTATTGTAGCTTTGGTAACTTTAATTATTTCTGGAGCATTTTGTCTTTATTTTTATTATAAACCTCAATCACGAAATTTCTTTTCTAGATGGTTTCATGCAGTATCATGGAAAGGAGTATTGTACGATATCTTACTTTTAATCATTGTTTATATTGTCATGATGCAATTTTATACAAAGTTAACTAATTAAGATAAAAATGAGTTGGATTCGGTTGAAGAGCATTTATAATGGATAATTTTGTGTTATCAAAAGATTGCCAATCTTCTAAAAAAATACCATTCGTATCATCATTATTGATTTCCCATAAAAAAACATTATTCATTTGTTTTTGATTCAAATAATTGATCAAAAAATTGGCCCAAATAGTGGATCGGCTTTTAGATTTTGTAACCATGATGGATTGGTTTACAAATCCAAAATTAGAGTTCCATTCTAGAAACAAAGTATCTACGGATGTTTTTTGTGTAAACGTTTTAGGAAATTGAGAATCTTGAACATGGGGAGTAAAAATTATTCTATTTTCATAAGATTTTCCTGTAAAATTAAATGTATTGTTTTGATAATTTTGACCATAATTAATTCCTTGAATAAAAAATAACCAAGAATTTTCTGGATATCGATCTTGAATGGTATCTAAAAACTCTAGACAAAAATTAGACCAACTAAAATTACTATCAATCTTAAAATTTGCTTTTCCATAGGGTTCATTAAAAATATCAATACCTACAAGATTTTTTTGAGTTCTATATCGATCTAATATATTAAACCAAGAGTCATAAAAAATAGTTGAATTATATTCAGGTTCATTAAACCAAACGTCGGTTAAAAAATCTTTGTGTAAACGATTTAATTGAAAAACAACTAATAAATTTTTTCGTAATGTTTTTTCAAAAAATAAATCCAAAATTTCTAAACTTGTTTTATTGATACATTCAAAATCATTAGAAATAACACTATGAAATGGTCTTGCAAATCGATGATAATAAGACCATTCCGCTGAAAAAGGAACAAGTATTGTATTAAAATTTTGTAATCTTAATTGATCCATAAAAAATTCCAAAGAATGTTTCCACAAACCAAAAAAAGAAATTGTATCCGAGTCTAACCCATTCCATGTAATTCCTTTTATATGAACGTCATTGCCATTTAAAAAAATTTTATTTTGATTAGAGGTCCATTGGTTTTGTGAAAAAGTTTTCCTTAACCTAGATCCAAAAACTTGAGGAAACATGAAAAATAAAAAAATACGATAAATCATTTTTATTAAAATAAAATTAAATGTTAAGTAATTTTATTTTGATACCATCTTGTTGCACATTATTACTTTCTTGGATATGTATAGAATTATTTTATTACAAAAGAAATCTTAAAGAAATACATACATTAAGTAGACACACTATTATACATCAACAAACTGGTTGGTATCATGTGTTTATAAACTTGTTATGGTTTTTCATCACCATTAGTATATTTTTAAAATTTCATAATTCTTTTTTAGGCTTATTCATTATAGTATTTAATTTGGTTTTGTTATTTGATTTATGGTTTGGTTACAAACTACATCAAAACCTAAATGATCAATTTACCAAAAATTATCATAATATATATTTGGGTATTTTTCTAATTTTATTATTTGTTTATATGGTAAAGTTGGGTGTAAATATTTTAACACTAAGTTGCTTTATGTTATTAATTAGTTTATTATTATATTTTGGAAATAAAACAGAATTACACGATACAAGTCCGGAATACTCTGGAATGTTGGAATTTGGTTTATTTGTATACTTGATAACTTTTTTCATCCTGTATGCAAATTATAATAAGCCAAGTCTTGGCTCTAAAGTTTCATCCAAAATATTAACCAAAGTATAATATTCCTTTATATTAATTTCGCTTTCATACAAATCTATAAAAAACCGACGATTTTTTTTAAATAAACGTTCTAATCTTTTTTCAGGAATATGTTCAATACATTTAAAATCCATTTCTATGGCTTTTAAAAAGTATTTATCTCTAGTAAAATAAAAGTCACTTAAAAGATTTATTGTATTTTTAGGACTAATTTTCAAAAAACTTTCCAATAAACATTCATAAGATAATATGCTTTTATAAAAAAAATAAATATAATTATCATCATACATTGTAATTTGACTCATTATATTCTGTATTGTATTTAAATGATGGCTGTCATGAACAAATTTCCAAGCTCTGGATGTTGTAAACATACAACGACTATTCCAAACTTGTTGTAAACTAAATTCTGGATTATTTTTTACAAATTCTGTAATTGTAAACGTGTTTGGATTTCTAAAAATATTGAGTTGACAAATATCAATCATTGGAATAATTCGCTTGGATTTTAAATTACAAAAGCTTTTAAAACTATAAAAATTCTGGATTCCAGTTTTTAAAAATACAGCACGAAAAGGCACTTGATTACAATTTTCTATCAAGTTTAAATAGGTTTTAAACGGTATTGAAAAACATGATTTTTTAATGTAATTTAAATGTATAGTTAAAGTCAAATTTACAGACATGTATTTATATTCTTTTTTTTTATAACGAGCCAAAGGTTCATGAGCATGTTTTAATCTTTCCATATATTCCCCACATTTTTTACAATATTTCCTACTTAGATGACCAACAATTACAAAAGAACGATTTAACCTTGGTAAACGTGGATGAAACGACATTATTTTTACTTGTAAATGAAAAGGTAATTTGAATAGTTCACATAAAAACATTTTATTGATATCTAAAATTTATTATCCTATTCATTTTTTTACAAATAAAAATAATAATATAGGCTAATAGTAACAGTAATTTTAAGGGATGCAAAATCAAATATTGCGTTGTCTTTCGATTGATGAATTACTGCACCAAAAATATGTTTTTCCTAAAGAAATTGATATAGTAGTTAGTGCAGGAGGGTTTTATGGGTTTTTTGTAATTGGGACGGATAAAATTATAAAAAGATTGGAAAAAGAGGGAAAATTATCAGTAAAACGCTATGCCGGATCAAGTGTAGGTTCTATATGTGCTCTATTAATGGCCAGTGGTGTTTCAGGAAATCAAATTATACAAATCTATAATAATTTAAATTATAAACGAAATTTTTTCAAATATCTAAAAAAAGAAATTTTACAGCTATTACCTCCCAATGCTTATATTAAATGTAGTGGAAAAGTGTTTATTGCATGTACAGAAATTACTTGGTATGGTTTCAAAAAAACTATAATTTCAGAATTTAAAAGTAATGAAGATTTAGCTGATGCCGCTATGGCCTCTTCTAATATGCCTTTTTTAATAAGTCCTTTTTTATTTTATAAATACAGAGGTAAATATTTTATTGATGGTTGTTTTTCTGCTCCTCTTCCCATTTTTGAAGATTTTATCCATCGACAATTATTGATTAAACTTTACAAAATAAAATATTATACTCCATATTCTTATTGTCCAATTGACCCATCGATTGAAGGATTAGTCGTAAAAGGAGCTATTGAAACAGACAAGTTTTTATCAAACTCAGATCCAACCATTAAAACACTGTGTTGGTTTAATGAACAAAAATACAAAAATCGTTATCGTCGATATCTTTTACGTACTTTGGGCATTACTGGGATCGTATTATTTTTACTAAAATCAAGAAGAGTTAATGTTTACTTTAAAAATTCTATTAATTTTATTAATTAATTGTCCGTCATATTGTCCTTTACCGTTTTCCAAATTTTTAATTACTTGTAAATTAACATTTAAACGTTTTGCAAAGTCTTCTTGGCTTAGCTTTTGGTCCAAACGTGCTTTTTGAACGTTTTGTTGGCAATGACGGGGCCATGTTTTAGGTTTTGAAATCGTTTCTGGATCCAATAGGTCTCTTGATCTTTGATCGGTTTGTGATTTGGAAACTATAGTTTTTGGTCCAGTTGGCTGAGTTGGCTTTTTTTCCCATTTTATTTCTGTCCAATCTTGATGTGACATTTTAATTTTTGTTTATAAAAAATTAAAATGGCTCAATTTTTGTTTATAAAAAATTAAAATGGCTCAATTTTTGTTTATAAAAAATTAAAATGGCTCAATTTTTGTT
>Ga0114972_10004432_pt1 | contig 10458 bp, 9 predicted proteins | sample M_140807_EF_Meta_FD_87354 | JGI IMG/M metagenome (GOLD analysis project Ga0114972, IMG submission 87354) | Freshwater microbial communities from Lake Montjoie, Canada to study carbon cycling - M_140807_EF_MetaG | ecosystem: Environmental > Aquatic > Freshwater > Lake | place: Lake Montjoie... | reverse complement strand
CCCCGACTACATGGGTGTAGCGCCCTTCGGTTTCGCTTACCCTGTCGGCTGGTATGGCGACTACGGTAATTGGAACGACAACAACCGCGGCAACCAAGGTGGGTCCCATGGCGGTGGTGGTGGTGGCGGCGGCCACGGCGGGCGGTAGTCGGAGAGCATTTTCCTGAGGTTTTCGGTCAGGTGGATCGCGCCGTCCCGGCGCGATTTCCCTTTCGATTGATCGTGATGAGACATCGCGATCCGCCATCGGAGCGCCGCCCATGACCTCGCGCCATGGGAGCGCAACAGGCCTTTTCCCGTCGGACGGGACAAGCCCGTCCGCGCGGGCTATGGCCAGGTGGATCGCGAAGTCCCATCGCGATTTGCCCGACGGATTATCGCGCCGGGACGGCGCGATCCACCTCTTCAAACCGAGCCCGCGTTGAGCGCGTCGATCACCGTGGGATAACGAGGAGTCCATCCGGTTGCGCGCAATTTCGTATTGGCTACGCGTTTGCCGGTGACGGGGATCCGGCGGTCACAGACCGCCGCTACATCGGGGAGAGGGCTGCCGTTGCGGATGGCCTCGACCAACTCGGCGCGGCGCACGGGACGGTCATCGACCGCGTTCCATACTCCCCCGAGGTTCAGGCGGCCGGCATGATACAGCGCGGCGGCGGCGTCGTCGCGGTGGATGAAGTTGATAAATCCGTCGGGATCGCCGGACGTGGGTGCACCGGTGCGTGCCGCCTCGATGAATCTGGTGCGACCAGGGCCGTAAATTCCGCCGAGTCGTACAACGCCGCCGCCGGCTTCGAGGGCGACGCGTTCGGCCTCCAGCAGCACGTCGCCGGTCGGTGTTCCGCCGGTGGGCGAATCCTCGGCAACGGTGCTGCCGTCGTTCTGCGGATAGACCGAGGTGCTACCGGTGAAAACGCAGAAAGAGGGGCGCAGCACCGCGAGTAGATTGCGCAAAGTTTGCACGTAGGTGACCCGGTAGGCGTCGGCATCGCGTCCGCCGTGCCCGCTCAGGCAGTGGACGAGAAGATTGGGCGCGGGCTTGCCCGAAAAGTGGCGCTCCAGTTCGGCGCAGTCGGCGGCATTCGCCGCGAGGACCTTGTAAGGTTTATCGGCCAGTCTTCGCGCCGATTCCTCTGAAGAAACCAGCCCGGTGACCTCGTCGCCGTCCCGGCAAAAAAAATCCGCGCATCTTTCGCCGGTATAACCGCAACCGGCGATGAGGATGCGCGGAGTGTGTGATCCTTTGCTCAGGAAAGGTTGAAGCGGAACTTCATCTTGGCGCGCTTCGCATTGGCCTTGGCTTTGCGGCGCGTCTTCTGTGTCGGGGTCTCGTAAGCGCGCAGGCGGCGCACTTCATCCATGATTCCCTCGGAGTCCAATTTCGCTTTGAGGCGCTTGATGGCTCGGTCGATGGATTCTCCTTTGCGGACGATGACTTCGGGCATTAGTGGTTCACTTCCTTTCTGGATCTCTCTTCGAGACCGCTAAAGGCTAGGGGGTCGGCAGGAAGGGCGTCAAATTATTCTTTTATATGCTGAATATTAGACGCTTACGAATTTATTTTCGCTCGATCCACACCCCATTTCCGGCCCATTTGGCCTGTCGTGGCCCCCGTTCCGGCTAGCGCATGTCGGTGAGGCACTCGCTCAAATACGGAAGCAGCTGTTTTTTGCGCGAAACCACGCCTTCGAGGAACCACACGCGGTCGGATTCCTCCGGATAATTGATCGTGCGGAGAAAGTCGGGGTGTCCTTCGGCCAGGAGGTAGGAATTTTGCGTGTTGATGTCGGTAACAAGGAGGGCGGCGAAGACCAAATCTCCGGCCGTGACGCGCTCGCGCAGAGCACCCAAGAGGGCGTCGCGCCGCTCGGGGAAACTTCCAAAAGTTACTTCCTCGATCTGGGAAACACTGAACTTCGCGCCCTTCTCCTCGTATTCCTTGCAGTCCGCGCGCACCGCCTGCTGCGGCGTCATGGTGAGGAGCGGTGATCCGACGGAGAAAATTTGCGCAGCAAGGTCCGCGGCGTCGATACCGGCGATTGCCGCCAAATCGCACAGCAGCTGTTTGTCGATCTCCGTGGCGGTGGGCGAGGTCGTGTTGAGCGTGTCGGCGATGATGCCCGCCATAAGCAGTCCGGCGGTCGGCTTGTCGGGCTGCAGCCCGTGCTGGCGGAACAGATCCGCCACGATGGTGCAGGTGGAGCCGACCGGGCGATTGATGAAAAGAATCGGCGCGTCGGTCGGCGTGTTGCCCAGCCGGTGGTGATCGAGGATCTCGGTGATCGGCAGTTCGGACGCGCCCGGAACGGCCTGGGACAGTTCGTTGTGGTCGACCAGCACCAGTTGCCGGGCTGCGGATTTGAGGAAGTCGCTTTTCGACAAGATGCCTTCGAGCCGTCCTTCCTCGTCCAGCACGGGAAAAATGAATTTGTTGGAGAGCGCGGCGGTGCGGCGTGCGAGGAGAAGGGTCATGTCCCCATCGAACCGGTCATCCGAAGTCTCGAGCACATGGCGGGCAATGATCGCGCCACGCGCGAAGATGACGCTCGTCGCCGTATCGTGGGGCGAGGAGATGATCGCCGTTCCGCGCTCGCGCGCTTCGCCGAGGACGGCCGGCGAAGGATGCGCTCCGCCGGTGACAACGATGGCTTTGATTCCCGCCGCGATGCCGGCACGCTGCACGTTCTCGCGGTCGCCGACGAAAAGAACCGTTTGCGACGGCGCCATGCCGGCCAAACGGCCGGCGAAAGTGTCCGCGTCCATCGCGGCGACAACGAGGGTGTATTCCTTTTCTTCCCCGGACAGCGGACCAGTGAGTGACTCGCCGCCGAAGGTCATGACGATGTTGGAAAGCGTGGCTCGGACCACGCGGGCCTGGGCCGCGCGTTCCCGCGAGGGAAGAACGAGGCCGAGAAGTTTGTTCTCGCTGATGACCCCGAGGAAACGCTGTTCCCCGTCGACCACGGGCAGGGCGCGCAGTCCGCGCTCGGCCATGACGGACAGCGCCTCGGCCACGGGGTGGTCCGGGTGCGCAGCGACGTAGTCTTTGACCATGGCATCCCGCACGCGAGGCGTGGCATCGGGAACGAACTCGGGTTGCGGGACGCCGAATTTTTCCAGGACGAAAGCGATGCGTTCGTTGAGCGCGCCGGCGCGTGCGGGGCGGACATTTTTCTCGCCGAGTTGCTGCTTGAGGGCGGCGTAGGCCACGGCCGAGCAGATGGAATCCATGTCGGGGTTGCGGTGGCCGATGACTATGGTGTCCATGATTGTTCGCGGTTTGGTGCGATGTTTCTGCTCGCGCAGAAGCGTCACTCTAACAGAGACTCGCGTCCGGTAAACGCATCTTGCGCGGAGATTCCCGACGGCTTCTGCGCGCAAACAAAAATCTTCCCCATGCAGACCGCCCTGTTGATCGATGGCACCGTCGTCGCGATTTATTTCGCGGTGATCGTCGGCATCGGTTTGCGGGCCGGGCGCGGGAGCAACAGCCTGCAGGAGTTCGCCCTCGGAGGGCACAAAATCCCCTGGTGGGCGGTGCTTGCCTCGATCATCGCGGCGGAGACCAGCGCCGCCACTTTCCTCGGGGCGCCAGCCGAGGGATTCAAAACGCGCAGTTTCGCCTACGCGCAACTGGCTATCGGCACGGTCATCGCGCGTTTCTTCATTGCCTACCTTTTCATCGCTCCTTACTACCGCCACAAGGTCCAGAGCATCTACGAATTCCTCGACCTGCGGTTCGGCCCGCGCACGCGCAACATGGCCAGCGCCATTTTCCTCGTCACCCGCGTGCTCGGCATCGGCGTGCGCCTTTACCTCGGCGGCGTGATCATCGTGGTCATCTGGCGTTACCTTTATCCCGGTGCGCCGGTCACGCTGGGCACGTATTTCTGGGGCATTCTTTTCACCACGGTGGTGACCACGATCTATACGGCGGTTGGCGGGATCAAAGCCGTTGTGTGGACTGATCTCATCCAGGCCTGCCTCATGATCGGCGCGATCTTTTTCGCCATCGGCGCGGTCTTTTTCTCCATCCCCGGCGGATGGGAAACCGTCTCGGCCAGCCTCGCGGCTAATCCGGGGGCGGGTATGTTCCAGACCGGGTGGGATGCGTCCAAGCCTTTTGGCGAGGCGCTCAAGCAGATGCTCGAGACGCCTTACACCATCTTTGCCGCGATCATCGGATCGACCCTCTTCACCATGGCCACGCACGGCACGGACCAAGACATGGTGCAGCGCCTGCTCACCGCGGAGAATCCGGCCAAGGCCAAGCGCTCGCTCATTGTCAGCGGATTCGCCGACATCCCGATCGTCCTCGGTTTTCTCGCCATCGGCTTGCTCCTTGCCGTGCATTACGAGGTCACGCCCGACCCGAATCTTCCCGCCCAGCACAACGAGGTCTTCGCCTATTACATCGTCAACGAGATGCCGGTGGTCATTCGCGGGCTCATTGTGGCCGGCGTTTTCGCCACCATGATGGGATCGACCTCGGCCGCGCTCAACGCTCTGGCCACTTCGTTCACCAAGGATTTCTACGTGCCCTATCTCGGCGGGGCAACGGCGTCCGACGCGAAGGCAGTCAAGGTGGCGAGGATCGCCACGGTGGTCTTCGGCGCTCTCATGGTCGGCGTGGCCACCGCGGCTGCTTACGCCGTGCTGCAGACCAACATCACCATCATTCCGCTGGCTCTCGGCATCCTCGGTTACAGCTATGGCAGTCTGCTTGGCATCTTCCTGCTTGGCATGCTCACCGAGACGCGCGGCAGCGATCGCGCCAATGTCTATGCCATGCTGGCCGGCATCGTGGCCGTGCTTGTGCTTTGCAAAGTGAAAGTTCCCGCGCTCGCTCTCGACGCGCTTGTTCGCGGTGAGCTCGTCCCGCAGGAATGGTCCTTCGGCGCCTTCCTCCCTGCTTGGTGGCCGGCCATTGCCTGGCCGTATTATGTGCTCATCGGCACGGCAGCCACCGTGGCCATTGCCGTTCTCTTCCGCTCGCCCGCACGGGCCAATATGTCCTCGTCCACCGCGAACTCATGACAAGCACAGTGCTCGTCCTTGTCCTCGGCCTGGTGCTGCTTTACTTCGGCGCCGAGGGCCTCGTCCGCGGAAGTTCGTCCCTGGCCCTGCGACTCGGGGTCGGGCCGCTGCTCGTCGGACTGACCGTCGTCGCGTTCGGCACGAGCACGCCGGAACTCGTGGTCAGCCTCAAGGCCGCTTACTTGGGGCAGGGCGATATCAGCGTGGGCAATGTCGTCGGTTCCAACATCTGCAATATCGGGCTGATCCTCGGTTTTTCGGCGCTCATCATTCCGATCAAAGTTGCCTCGCAAATCGTCCGCATCGACACGCCGATCATGATCGGCACCACCGCGCTGGCCTTGGCTTTGCTCTACGACGGCGCGCTCTCGCGCGTCGAGGGCATCATTCTTTTTGGCCTGCTCGTGGTCTATGTGCTCTTCAGCATCCGCCTGGCCAAGAAGCAGCCATCGGATCCGTTGGCCGGGGAGTTTTCCGAGGAGATGAAAATTTCCAAATGGGGCGTCTGGGAAGATATCGCCTTCATTGTCGGCGGACTTGTCATGCTCGTTTTCGGAGCACGCTTCCTCGTCGAAGCCGCCATCGATATCGCCAAAACCTTCGGCCTCAGCGAGGCGGTCATCGGTCTGACCATCGTGGCCGTGGGCACGAGCCTGCCCGAGTTCGCCACCTCGTTGGTCGCCGCCTTGAAAAAAGAGTCCGATATCGCGGTGGGCAATATCGTGGGCAGCAACATTTTCAACATCCTCGGCATCCTCGGTATTTCCGCCACGGTCACGCCTCTTTCCTCTGCCGGCATCACCGGGATCGATTTGGGGGTGATGCTGCTGTTTGCCCTCGTCCTCTGGGTTTTCTCGCGCACCGGTTTCCTGCTCAACCGCTTCGAGGGACTCCTCATGCTTGCCGGCTACGCGGTGTATGTCGCGTGGCTGATTGGCGGCGCATAGCGCCTCAGGCCGTCGGCGGGGCAAAGTGGCTGATGATTTCCGCGCTACCCCAGACGAGCGCGGCGAAAAAGGCGAGGGTGAGAAGAAAGGAGAAACCTGCCGCGATGAGGCAATAGCCATCGCGCTCGGAGTAAGCCGAGGCGGCCAACACAACAGTGATCGCGGGAAGCATGTTCGTTCCCGGTATGGGCAGCGGTAGAAGCAGGAGGAGTCCGCAAATGCAGATGGTGAATCCGGCGAGAAATTGGAGGTAGCGAAGTTCAAACAGGCTCACCAAACGCGGGTGGAGCAGTTTTTCGAAGACGCTGAGCACACGGGCACCGCCGCGCAGGACCGCCGGGAGGAAGTTGCCGGTCAGTTTGGTGGCCAGCAAGCGTCGCGGCATCCAGGGGTGCTGGCGGAAGGCGAAGCGCAACCCGAGCAACGCGATAGCCACGCCGAGCGGGGTGGAAAGTCCGGGCAGCGGGATTGGTTGGCACATCGGCAGGGAAAGAATGACCAACAAGAGCGTGTAAACACGGCCCTCCAAACGGTCCATCAATGTGCCGAGGGTCAGTTCTGCCTGTTCCTCGTTCTCGGCGAGGTCTAGCAGTTGCTCCGAAAGACGACGGGGCTTGTCGGTGTGTTCCTCCTGCGGCATGGGTCGGTTCAGCCGCGGATGACCACGGCAATTTCGTCGGGAAGATTCCGCACGACCTGCTGGACAACACTGCCGTGCAGGAGGTGCGCGAGCGCCGTGTGTCCCGACGCGCCGAGATAAAGCTCGTCCACGCCGAGTGTTGCCGCCACATCGGCAATCGCGGTGCCCGCTTTTTCCGCCACGGCGTAGACAGGAATGACTTTAATGCCGGCCTGCTCGCCGATGGTCTGCGCGGTTTTCATGATGAGCGCCGCCTCGGGATCGTCCTGCCAACGCGCTTTGGCTTCGTTCGTCGACGCGCCGAAAGCCACCGCCACCTCGCGCACAAAGAGCACGTAAAGGGAGGCATCGCGGATTTTCGCCGTTTCGATGGCGTATTTGAGCACGGGTGTCACGCCGCGCAGACAAACGAGGATTTTCCCCCCCTCGGGCAAAGAGGGCTTGAAGTCGTCGGCCTGAAGCTTCTCCACCATTTCGGCAACCTTGCTCGGCATCTGCACGGTGGTGATGCCCTTGTGCTTCTGGCTCCACGCACGCAGGGCGAGGCCGATGAGGAGGACACAGGTGACGAAAAAGAGCGCATCCGGCTTGGTGTGCGCGAGGGTGAGTTCGACCAGGCAAAGGAGCAGGAATGTCGCGCCCATCATTATCCGTGCCGGCCAACCCATGGGAAGCGAGCGGTTGAAGGCGCACGAACCGAGGTTGACCGCGATGGCCCCGACCACACCGATGGCGTAAAGCCCGGCCAAGGCATCGAGTCCGGGCGAGAACAGAAGAACCACCACGGGTAGCGCGATGGAGACGGCGAGAGGAATGGTCGGCACGCCGTGCGGGTTGAGTCGGGTGAAAGCGCGTGGCATTTCGCCGTCGTTAGACATCATGAACATCAAACCGATCAACGCGGCCACCGCCGTGTTCACCGCGCTGAAAAGAAGAACCGCGAAGGTGATGCCGACAAACCAGCCGAACGCGTGGGCGAAGTTTGGTCCGAGGGCCAGTCCCGCATAGTGCTCCGCGGCGAAGCGCAAAACGTCGTCCTTGCGCTCGAGAATTTCCCCCTGGAGAGAATGCGGCAAGGACAGCACGGCCCAGGCGAGCAGCGCGGTGCCGAGACTCACTTCGATGGCCACGGGCAGAATTGCCTTGGTTGCGCTTTTCCCGACGCGTGGATTTTCGGGCGTCGACCCCTTATCAAGTTTCAGCACGCCGGTGAGATTGGCGATGGCCTCGACCCCGCTCAGCGCGAGGATCACGCCGACGAACGCGACCCAATTCGCTTGGAAGGCCCCGTGCGGGAGTTCCAGTCCCTGCGTGGTCAGGTGCGGCACGGCGAGCGCGATAATGCCGACGACCGAAGCCACGACAGGCAGCGCGAGAATCACGGCGATCGATCCGCTGTGGTGCGGGCCGAAATAATTGAGAACGCCGAAGAAAAGAATGACCACGATGGCCGCAGGAAGAATCCAGTGCGGGGGAACGCCGAGATAGCTGAGTCCGGCCCAGGCACTGAGTGCGGCTGTGACCGTGAAGTCCGCGATGAGCAGGAGCGCGCCAACCACGGCAAGCAGGCGTCCATGCGGGCGGGCCGCCGAATAAACCCCGCCGCCGCAGGGGAAACAGCGGCAGACGATGATGTAATTGAGCCCGACGATGAAGGTCAGGGCGCATACGGCGAGAATGATGGGCAGCGACGAAAAACCCATCGCGGCGAAAGCGAGGCCGATGACGTAGGCCTTGCTGGTGCCCCAGTCGCCGTAGAGCAGGCCTGCGGCACGGCGCCAGCCGAGGTTGCGGGGACGATGAATTTCCATAGTGATGAGTCCGGATCAGCCTGAGCGGTCAGGTGACTTCGTGGTAATCGAAGTCCTTGCCGTGCGTCTCCTCGAGCCCGGCGAGGGCGAACAGCGCGACGCCCAGGCAGATGACGCCGACGATGGCCGCTCCGGGAATGATGCCGAGCTGGCCCTTGGCAAAGTCGAAACCGAGCGTGATGGGAATACGGTCGCCGAGCACGCCCCAGACCACGCCGCCGACCATCTGGCAGTTGAGGAGCAGGATGCCGTAGTCGACGAGTTGCTGGCCCCCGTAACCCAGCGCCTTCAGGCTGGGGATGCGCAGGATGCTGAAAAGAATCAGGCCGTAGATGTCGACGAAATAGCCGAGGGCGCCGACGATAACGGCCGGCTGAAGGACAACCCGCCAGGCGGGTTTGGATACGCTCATTTAGCGGATGTGTTACCTGCCGCCTGCGGAGAAATCAATCCCGCGCCTTCCCGGAGGCCAATTGCTGCAGCAATGCTTTCAGGTCGGGTTCCAGGCGTTGGAGGATTTGTTCCGCCTTTTGGGGTTCGGACCCGTCGCCATCGGGTTTGGTCGCCAACTCTTGCATGGTGGAAACAATGATTCCGATAAAGAGGTTCAGCACGGTGAAGGTGGCGATGATGATGAAAGAAATAAAGAAGAGGGACGCCCACGGGTAGGTGGCCATCACGCTTCGCGCCATGTCGGCCCAACCCTCGAGAGTGAGGACCTGGAAAAGCGAGAACAGGCTTCCGCCCAGCGTCCCGAACCATTGCGGGAATTTTTCGCCGAACAGATTCACGGCCAGCACGGCCGAGGTGTAAAGGAACACGCACATGAGCAGCAGGACGCCGCCGAGTCCGGGAATGGCATTGATGAAGGCGGCCACAACTTTGCGCAGCGAGGGAATGACCGTGAGCAAGCGCATGACCCGCAGCACGCGGAGCGAGCGGAGCACGGCCCACGGTCCGGCGCCCGGCACGAGAGCCACCGCTACCACACCGAAGTCGAAGATGTTCCATCCGCTTCGCCAGAACGCCAGACGGTAAGCGAGCAGGCGCGCGGCGATTTCGCAGCAGAAGACAACAAGGCAAAGCTTGTCGATGGCGACGAGCGCCGGACCATAGGAAGCCATCGCGTCCTTGCTCGTCTCGAAGCCGAGGACTGCGGCGTTGACCAGGATGACCGCGACGATGAAGTGTTCGACGCGCGCGGTCTCCACGAACTCTGCCAACCGCAACCGCCACGGCGCCACGCCTGACGTGCCGCGCAAGCGCTCGAGGTCGGCTTTGTTCATGGCTCCTTCGCGGTCAGGCGACGGTGCACGACCGAGGCAATGACCGAGATGGCGAGAATGGAGGCCACCACGGCAAGGGAAACGGAGGTGTCGATCTTCCACGTGCTGTGGGCCAGCGACATCTTGATGCCGACGAACACCAGGATGATACCGAGTCCGTATTTGAGGAAGTGGAAGTAGGGCAGGATTCCCGAGAGCGCGAAGTAAAGGGCGCGCAGGCCGAGGATGGCGAAGACGTTCGAGGTGTAGACGATGAAGGTGTCCTGCGTGATGGCGAAGATGGCCGGGATGGAATCGACCGCGAAGATCACGTCGGTCACTTCGATGCAGAGGAGGACGGCGAAAAGCGGGGTCGCGGCGAGGACGCCGTTCTGGCGAACGAAGAATTTCTGGCCGTGGAACTCCTTGGTCACGGGCATGAAGCGACGCAGCAACCGGATCGCGAAGTTTTTCTCGGGATCGATCGCTTCGTGCTGGCCCATGAGCATCTTGACGCCGGTGAAGACGAGCAGCGCGGCGAAGACGTAGATGATCCAGGCGAAGTTGCTGATCAGGGCCGCGCCGGCGAAAATCATGCCCGCGCGCATGACCAGCGCGCCGAAGATCCCCCAGAAAAGCACGCGGTGCTGGTATTGCGCCGGAATCCCGAAGAAGGAGAAGAGCACGGCGAAAATAAAGACATTGTCGACGGAGAGCGACTTCTCGATGAGGTAACCGGTGAGGAACTCGGTGCCCTT
>Ga0114972_10004430_pt1 | contig 10463 bp, 12 predicted proteins | sample M_140807_EF_Meta_FD_87354 | JGI IMG/M metagenome (GOLD analysis project Ga0114972, IMG submission 87354) | Freshwater microbial communities from Lake Montjoie, Canada to study carbon cycling - M_140807_EF_MetaG | ecosystem: Environmental > Aquatic > Freshwater > Lake | place: Lake Montjoie... | reverse complement strand
TGGAGCAAAAGACCATCGTCTACCTGCTCACGCGCCCCAAGCCCCGCGCGCAGATCCTACTGGCGCGAACCATGGCGGCGATCGCTTCCGTGGCATTCATTTCGCTGATTTCGCTGGTCGCGGTGGCGGCTGCGTGCGGCGGAACCGCCTGGCAGCAACTACCGGTGGACGCATCGGCACTAGTGGCCGGAGCCTTTGCCTACACCTCGTTTTTCGCGCTCATTAGCCTCTTCATTCACAAGGCCATGACCCTGTGTCTCATGTTCGCCTTCGGGTGGGAGACCGGAATTCCGAACCTGCCCGGAAACCTCTTCTGGGTCAGCATCAACAGCTACCTCACGGGAATCACCCAGGCGGCCAAACGCGAGGCGGCAAATGGGGCTATCAACGCCTTCGCTGGCGGGAGGTCGGTGGGGGAGATCACGCCCGTCATCGGTTGGTCCGCCATGATCGGTTTCACCTTGTTCTGCCTGGGGCTAGGTGCGTACTGGTTTAGCAATAACGAGTACGTCGCCCGGGAAGACGCAGAGTAACGAATGCAGATCATCGGGGTCGATTTCACGTCGGCCCCTTCTCATCGTAAGCCAATCACGGCTGGCATTGGTGAACTGGATGGGTCCCAACTTTCCATTCAATCCGAAGTCAGGATCACCAATTGGGAAGGATTCGAAGCATTCCTAGATCGTCCGGGACCGTGGTTCGGCGGGTTCGACCTTCCATTCTCCCAGTCACGAAAGTTCATCGAAAACTCCGGCCTGCCGACCAACTGGGAGGATTTCATCGACCGCTTACCACCGGATAAGGCCACGTGGCGAAAGCAGCTCGCACATTACACGCGCGAGCGCGTTCCTGGAGATCGCCACCACCTCCGCACCACCGACGCCCATTGCCGGTCCTGCAGCCCCCAAATGCAGTACGGCGTCCCCGTTGCCCTCATGTTTTGGGAAGGCGTACCGCGGCTGCGTAAGGCGGGAGTCCGTTGCCTCCCCATGCAATCTTCTGGTGAACGAACCGCCATCGAAGCCTATCCCGGTGCCGTCATGGACATCCTCATCGGCGAACGCAAGTACAAGTCCGACACCCGTCGGAAGCAAACCTGCTGCCATCGCTGTAATCGGGAGCGCGCTGTCAAAGCCATCCAAGCCGAAAACCCTTTCGGAATTACGGTTCACGGTGCCGATTTCGATGCGATGATAGACGATCCCACGGGCGACACTCTCGACGCGGCCCTTTGCGCCCTCCAAGCTGCCTACGCCTACCAAAACGGCTTCCCGGACGCCATCGATCTACTCGAAGGCTGGATTCCGCTGCCTTAACCTCAATTCCAAATTTTCCGGGTAATCATTCCGCATGTCCGTCACCCGCCGCGACGTTCTTACTGGCATCGGCTCGCTCGCCCTCACTCCGCTCGCAGGGGCCTTTCCCGCCGTTACTCCCGTGGCGAGAGGTTCGAAGCGCATCTGCTTTTTCACCGACGCCCACGTGCCCGCTCCCGCCCCCGGCGATCCCGATCCCGCCAAAACCACCCGCCACTGGGCGCGGGTTCGCAAAGCGTTCGATATGGCAAACAGTTACCGTCCCGAAGCGTTCGTTTTCGGCGGCGATAACGTCATGGCCGTAGACCAAGGCCAGCCCCAGGCTCATGCCCGCGCCATGTTCGATAACTGGGCCACCATCGTGAAGGACAAGGTGAAAGTTCCCCACGTCAGCGTCATCGGCAATCACGATATTTGGTATCCCAAAGAAGGGGAAGTTGCCGACCGGAAAGCGCTCGCAAAGGCGGCCTTCAGCATGCCAAACCGATACTACAAACAGTCGCTGGCGGGCTGGGATTTCTACCTGCTAGACGTCTTCATCCCCGGTCAACCGACCGGCATCGACAAAGAGCAGTGGTCGTGGCTAGAAGGAGAGCTCAAAAAGTCAAACCGCCCAGCCTGTTTGGTCAGCCACGCGCCGTTCTTTGGCCCCTCGTGCCAGCTCGATGGCGATCCGGTCGGTGGTAAAAAGGAGCTACGAAAGTTGCTGCGTGCCCACGACAATGTGCGCCTCGCCCTCAGCGGCCATCAGCACTGGCTCGATGAATGCCAGCTCGATCGCGTGTCCTACCTCTGTGGCGGTGCCGTAAGCGGAGCCTGGTGGGGCGGCATCTACGAAGAATTCCCCCCCGCCTTCCTCATCCTAGACCTAAACCCCAACGGCACCTTCAAATCCGAAACCATCTACTGGGAAACCAAACCTGGCGAGCCGGGGATTTCTTAACCCGCGTCAGTAGTTTGTCAGCTTCCCAGCAGCACCCCCGGAAAGTAAACTGCGGGTTCATGTCCAGCGACGCCACCGGCATCTTTATCAACGAAACCCATACTTCCGCCGCCATCTGGCAATACCGCGTCGAGAAGATGCTCCTGGAAGGCAAGACCCAGTACCAGACGTACCAAATCGCCAACGTCCCGCGATTCGGCAAGTCCTTGTTCTTGGACTACAACATCCAAACCTCGCTGCTGGATGAGTACATTTTCCACGAATGCATGAGTCAGCCGGCCATGACGCTTCACCCGGACCCTAAGCGAGTGGTGGTCTGCGGCGGCGGCGAAGGCGCTACTCTGCGCGAAGCGCTCTTCCACAACACGGTCACCGAGGCCGCCATGATCGACATCGACGAAGAACTCGTCGACATGGTGAAGGTCCACATGCCCGAGTGGCATCAGGGAGCCTTCGAAGATCCCCGAACCGCGCTATTGCACGAAGATGCTCGGGGCTGGTTAGTCCGCGAAAAGGGTAACAACTGGGACGTCATCCTCAGCGACCTCCCGAACCCGCACGAAGACGGCCCGGGACAAATGCTCTTCACCAAGGAGTATTTCCAAATCTGCTTCGACGCTTTGGGTGACGACGGCGTCTTGGCCCTCCAAGCCGGTTCCGCCAGTGAAAACTATCCGGCCTGTATGGTCAGCTGCATCAAAACCCTCCAAGAAGTTTTTCCGCACGTCGCGGGCTACTACGGCATGGTCAACACCTTCTTCCAGCCGTGGGGATTCGTCCTCGCCAGTAAGAAGCATGACCCGCTGGCGCTGACCCGCGAAGAGATCGAAGCCCGCCACGCCGCCCGCGGAGTGAAGACCAAGTACTACACTGGTCGCTTCCACCAGGCCTGTTTCACGCTTCCGGAGTATCTGGAAAAGGCGATTGACGAGCAGGGACGCATCCTTACCGATGCCGAACCGTTCGTGTGGGATGCGTAAATACCCGGCAGTTTTCGGATTGTCCCACGTTAGCGTGGGACAAATGCTCCCTATCGGTCTCCCGCGACCGGTACTCTAACCGGTACGGCGCGGTGGATGCCCACCGTACCGGGAAGAGCTAACAATGATGTTTAGAAAATTGTACTGGGTAACAGAAGGGGTCAATGCCGACCACGACTCGATGGTGCTAGGGGTCTTCACCTCCATTCCGGACCTAATCAAGCACGGACTCCCCACGGCGGAAAACTATCCGACCTACCGAATCTCGCTGGTAAAGCTAGATGCCGTCCAGCCTCCGCTCGGTACCTGGCAGTCGCCGGATTTCTCGGGCCTCCGCGAGGCCCTGCAGGCTTACGTTGTAACCGATGAGTTTTCCGCCGATCAGTGCGAAAATCTCCATCGCCGCGTCCTAGAACCAATCCGAGCCTAACCACTCTCGAATACGAAAAAGCCCCTTTGCCCAGTTGAGCAAAAGGGGCTTTGCTGTGCGAAAGGTTAGCCTCTGGTCGCCGTTCCTGTGCCGGGCGCGCCGGAACTGGCATCCTGCTGCTTCAGGGCTTCCATCAGGCTCTTCCAGCCTTCCTTCATGTAAGGAATCTTGACCTCTACCTTGGCGGTCTTTAGGCGATCGCGCAACGTCTTGTTCAGATCGTTCCCTTGGTTACCGCGTTGCTCGGAAAGCTGACGACGCACGGCCTCTCGGATCGTATCATCAATCTTGATCTTGCCGGCCGGAGTTCGGCTCTGAAGGAAGAACTTAAGGCTGTTGTTTCCGTCTTGAAGCCACTGCGAAGTGGTGCCAGGCTTCATCTTCTTGACCAACTCCTGAAGCTTGGGCGGCAATTGATTTTCCTGACGACGCGGATACTGACCACTGCTGGCCTTCGCGGCGGGATCCACGCTATATCGGCCCGCAACCACGGGGAACTGTTGGCCCGCCTTAAGATCGGCATCCACGGCCGCCTTATTTTTGGGATCGTTCAAAACAATCCAGTAGAGGTCCACGGCGGCCGGAGTCTCAAAGGCCTTGGGATTGGTCTTGATGAAGTCATCCACGTCCTTCGGCGTGACAGTGATACCCTTGGTGACGATATTGAAGCGAGCCAAGTCTAGCGACAAGTCGCGCTTGATCTGGTCCAAACTAAGGCCGGCGGTGTTAAGTCGCTTTACAAACTGGGGGTCTCGCTTGGTTTGGTAATCCAGCTCTTTCTTAATGGCGGCATCATCCGGCATCACGTTCTGATCCTTGGCAATTTGGATCAACAGTTCGCGATTCACCATATCTTGCAGGCCCTGCAGGCCCAACAGACCCGCTACCTGCAACGTGACCACTTGACCATCGGGCGTAGCAACCTGAACCGTTCGCTTTCGCTCCAAGTAAGAGTGATAGGCCTTCTCAGAAACCTCGGCTCCATTTACGACGGCCACGGAGGTGTCTCCCGAGGCGGCTCCCCCTCCCTGGTTACATCCAGCTATTAGGCCGAGGGCCAAGGGCAACATCCAAATTAGTTTCTGATTCACGCGTCTATATTCTCCGTTGAGGCTGATTTTTCTACCGTAAGGCCCGCAAAATCGTCGGGCGTAAGGTTACAACAAACTCCATCTCCGTAACGTGCCATCGCCCCGTAACCTAAATGGAGACTATCATCCCTCAATATTATGAAGGTAATAGAAGCAGATTATAGATTTGCACTTTTAACCGGAATCCGTAGGCCATCGTAGGCCAAACGAATCGACGACGGCAACTCGCGTTCCGTGGACTCAAAATCGTAATCGTGCGAAAGGTGGGTGAGGTAAGTCGTCTCGGCGCCAATCTTTTTCGCCTCATCCACCGCGCGATCGAAGTTAAAGTGATTCGGGTGCGGTGCGCGACGAACGGCGTCGATTACCAGCGTTTTTAGGCCTTCTAGGCGCGGGTAACCCGCCAGCGGGATGTTGCTCACGTCGGTCATGTAAGCAAAATCTCCTACGCGAATCGCGACCACCGGTTCCCGACCGTGATCCACCGGAAACGTTTCTACCCACATCCCGCCCACCTCAATCGGGTCGGGCACCGAGCGAAGATCGAATCGCGGCACGGCAACGCCGGGTGCCGCCGGTCGAAATGCATACGGAAAAATGCGTTGGATATCGGCATGATATCGGTCCAATGCGTAGACGATAATGTCCCGCCCGTATTTCATGCATAGGCTCCGCAGGTCGTCCATCCCCATCACGTGATCGGCGTGCGTATGGGTAATCAAAACGGAGTCCACGTCAAAAATCTGCTCGCGCGTCATCTGTAACCGCAACTCGGGCGAGCAATCCACCAAGAAGTTACCGGTTGGGCCGAGTAGGCACAAGCCACTTCGGGTGCGGTGATTCCGTGGATCATCAAGATATCCTGGCGGGTAGCGATGCCCAAGCATGGGCACCCCGTTACTAGTGCCGGAGCCAAGGATGACAGCCGTGATTTTTGACGTCTGTTCCGTCAAATCTCGCCGGCCCGGCGGAGGACGTCTACCGCCACCAGGGTGCTGGGAATATCGCTGTACTGGGCGATTCGCTCGATGCAGCGCGCGAAGTTGCGCTCGTTCATATCGTCGGTGTCACTCATCGATTGGTGAGCGTCGGCTACTACGGAGACGACCTCATCATAAAATCGCGCGCGATTTTGGGCGAGAGACTTATTTGGCATCGCCGCAAATTTCCGGCTTATCTGCTCATAAATGGTGTCCCAACTGGTACGAGCCTCTAGCTCGGCCCGCATCTTGGAGAATTCAGCGTCCTGTAGGCGTCGGCGCTCAACGTCCCGACGCTTAGCTCGCTCGTAATCTTCCGGTGTGACGCCATCAATGATCCGCACTCGAATCGGCAGGTTCGACACTCGGCCGGCGAAGGTTTCGATGATGCGCGACGTTTGCGGAAGACGCAAGTGACCGGCCAGTTCATTATCGGAACTCGCAAGGCCAAGCACAAGCGTATTTTCGTCCAGAATGATGGGGCGTACGGCGTTCAAAGCCGCCCACACGCCTCGTCCGGTTACGCTGTTCATAACCTGGGGCAAGGTTTCTTTCCAAATCGCAACCGCATCCGCCATCGGGCAGATTATAGTCGAATACGGACCCTTAATCTAAGAATTTGCCGTGGAGTATGGTGTAAACGACACGATCAGGCCGCCGTCGATGGTGGCCATGCCGGAAGAAGCTCGTAGCATCTTGACGTAAGCCGGTCGACGGCAAGCGTATTCTTCCGTCACACCGTCGATGGTCAATCGAGCGCGCACCTCCCCCGCCATCTCGTCGGGGTGCGCCCCAAACAAGATATGTCCCTCATTCGACGAGACAAAGACGGATTCAACAATCGCCCGATAGTTCCGACGTCGCCCGATGAGAGCCGGAAAGAACGCAAAGATGAGGCCCAGCCCCAGCGACAACATCAGCCCGGCGACGCCAATGCCGATCAGGATGAAGTAATGGCGATAGACCTCGCCGACCTCATGAATGCGCACCCGCCGTCCACCATTCACCGCGCCCATCGAAAAGTAAATCAGGCTTAAAGATCCCAAGAAGAGGGACGCGACTAGAATCTCGGCCCATCGCTGTCCTCTCATGATTTCGAAGTGTTAGTCTGTGGAGAATCCCCCGTGTTTAGGTCGATCCACGTCAAACTCGGAAATCGAGTAAATCCACGATCAAAGGTGGCCAAAGTCGCATTCTGGTGCGGAGCTTCCGCTGCAACATAAGCGTTGGTTATGTCGTTGCCAGTCAATCTCAGATCAATCACCAGCCGGCGAAATGTCTGCCACCGCGCTTCGCAATCATAGGCCAGATTTGGCATCTTCCCATTCGACGGTACATCCATTCGCTCACTCGCGCTTCCAGCTAATCAGTCCTGCCAGCGCTCCGGCCAGAGCTCCGACCGCCGCTTGACCCACCGCCCACACGAAGCCCAGCAACAGATTCGTCGGGAAGAGCACGCTCCACAAAACCGCGAAGAAGAGATGCCCAACCCCCATGGCCAGCGCCGACCGCACCACCCGATCTCGCACGTTCTTAGGATCCAAAATCACGAACGGTGCGACGCCGAACGCGATCACGGCAGACACAATTGCTGCCGGAATCCACGGACCTAACCCGCCCGGGATCAGCGCGCCCAAACCGGAGTTTGCGATGGCCAGCCACGTCACCGCACCCGCGATTCCCGAACTGGTCACATACCGCGCCACTCGCGGGGTGGAAAAATACTGCCGCACTTTGCTTGGCTGGTCGTAACGCGTGATATTGGACACACGGTCAGCATAAGGCAGGTGAGATGACGAATTAGGACCTAAGTCGGCAGTACCGAGCCCGGTCGACCGATATAAGGGGTAAATCGGCCTATCCATTTCCCCTGAATCTCCGCCTCGCCAAACATCCCCTCACCGCATTGCCAGAAAACTTCTGGCGAGCAACGATACTCAAATTTATCGTACTGGTTAATCTGAAGCTGTACGCAATAGACCAGACCTTCGTGGTAGTCAAGGTCCACCGGATCAGTCAGATAAACGTTCTCCTTCGTTACCGCGTATCGAGATAACACCTTGGCGTTTTCGATGACCTGCCGCGGCCCTTTTAGCGAACCGCGATTGCTGTAGTACAGCCCGTAACCCAGCGCCCCCAGGCAGATGAAAACGCCAACTCCGGCAAAGCTGAAGGCGGCGGGAGCCCAATTTAGGGTTCCCGCGTCTGTTATTCGGTCAGTAACTGCCTCACGCGTGTAAGTGCCGCGAAACACGCCACCCATGCTGAAGATCATGGCAAAGCCGCCGCCGCAGGCGCACATCACCATGCCCAGCACCATGAGGCATCCCACCCACTTTTCCTTCAGCGGATTCACTTCTCATGAAGACGCAACCGCGCGGCAATCGGTTCGCACAACGGTTTGGAACTACATGCGCGAATCGCCGTGAATCAAACCAATGTACGCCAACTGACCGGCGTGCCACATCGGATTCCAGTACAGGTAAGAAAGAAACTGCACCCAGGTGAATGTTCCCCACGGGGTGTCGATAGAGTCGGTCAATTTCTCTGAAGGAAACGCCAGTACGGCTTCTTTCAGCGGGCCAACGTGGGCTTCAAAGAACTCCTTGCAGGCAGCGATGGAGGTCAGATTTTCGTAAAGCGAAGGATCTTCCTCAAAAGTTTCCGGCAGCTTTAGGGTACTGATGATCCCGGTGAGGCCGGTGGGAATGGTCGCCACCTCCTGCAAAATCTGCAACGGAGTTCGCGTGGTCTCCGATGGCTTGTAGTCGAGGTGGTCTTCAATCATTTCGGCGTATTTCCATACATCCGCATAAGCGTCGTCGAACTGCGTAACCAAGGCTTCCTGAAAAGTCATGACGAGGATGTTATACACCTAGACATATGTCTGCGTCTATAGCTTGCCCAACAAAAATCCTGACCAACTTGCTGGTTCCAAAATTGAGATGATCCGATACAAAAAGACCCCGACGGCGTGGCCGTCGGGGTCTTTTGTGATGCGGTACTAGTTTCGGCCAGCGTGAATGACATCGCCGACCGCATAGCTGCGGCGCAAATCTTGGATCAGGATCTTCGCCCGACCGCCAATGTGGTCCTTACCGTCCAAAAGTTCCACGTAGTAGCCATTGTCGGTCCACCCAATCACCTTCGGCACGTTCTCGTACACACTTCGACGCACGTTGGCTTCTACCACCTGCGCTCGTTTGTATCCCATCACGCGGCGATCGAAATCCTCGATATTCCCGGTCGTGATCTCGTACTCCTCGTACTCCATGTCAAAGTTAGCCCGGATGAAGATGCCGCGGCGCATTTCGTGCTCCAACAGCTCTACGTTATCGCCGTCCAGCCCAATCAAGGCTTCGACCACGCTGGGATGGCACTCGATGAGGAACGCGTTGCCCGGCTCCTGCATCTTGCGCCACATATCGCGCTCGATCCACAGGGAAACCGTGTCCTTACTTGGAATGCGTCCTACGCCAGCGCACATCGGACAAACTTCCGTGAGCTCTTGCGTGACCGATTCGCCGGTTCGCTTTCGCGTTAGCTCAATTAAACCGAGGGACGAAACCTTACCGACTCGGGTGCGAGCCCGATCCCGTTCCAGACCGCGCGTAAAGTAATCCAGTACGCGCTTCCGGTGGTTCTCGTCCTCCATGTCAATGAAGTCGCAGACGATTATGCCGCCCATGTCGCGCAATCGCAACTGCCGCAGAATCTCATCCGCCGCTTCCATGTTCGCCGCGACAATGGTCTCCGAAAGCGAAACCGAACCCGTGTGCTTACCGGTGTTCACGTCGATGGCGGTCAACGCCTCCATCTCGTCAATCACCAAAGATCCGCCGCTTCGCAACGGAACCTTGTGCTGAAGCACCTTGTCCAGCTCCTTCTCAATGCCGTAGTGATCGAAAATCGGGGTGTCTTTGTCGAACAAGTGAATCTTGTCCTTCATGTGCGGCGCCAACATGCCGGCCACCAGATGAACCTTTTCGTACTCATCCGGATCGTCAATCACCATGCGGGTGATGTCTTCGCCAAACATATCGCGCAGCGTTCTAAACAGCAGCGATTGGTCTTTGTGAACGGTTGCCGGAGCCCGCAGTCGCTTGGCGTTCTTCAGCACTTCGTTCCACATTCCCACCAGGTACGCAATGTCCTGCTTCAGCTCGGCATCGGTTCGACCTTCGCACTCCGTGCGCATGATCAGGCCAAATCCTTCCGGTCGAATGCTTTCGCCAATCTGCTTCAGGCGATCGCGCTCTCGGCGGTCTTCAATCTTCCGGCTGACGGCTGTGGAGTTGCCTTCCGGCATCGCCACCACGTAGCGGCCCGGCAGGGCAATCCGCGTCGAAACGCGCGCGCCCTTGGTTCCACGCGGACCCTTGGTGACCTGCACCATGAGGTGCTGGCCTGGCTTCAAAAGGTCCGCAATCTTGCGGCGACGCAACTCGCTGCGGCGCATCGAAGCAGGCGAATTATCTCGCTCATTCTCCTCGGGCAGCAGGTCGGCGATGCTGAGGTAGGCATTGCGCTCCAGGCCAATGTCCACGAAGGCCGCATCCATTCCGGGCAGCACGTTTTGCACGATGCCTTTAAAAATAGATCCAACCACGCGCTCATCCCGCTCCACGCGGTACTCCATGAGCTTGTTGTCTTCCAACAACGCAATGCGGGTCTCTCGGTTAGAGACGTTAACGACGATTTCGGTCTGGGGACCGGAGCCTCG
>Ga0114972_10004428_pt1 | contig 10470 bp, 9 predicted proteins | sample M_140807_EF_Meta_FD_87354 | JGI IMG/M metagenome (GOLD analysis project Ga0114972, IMG submission 87354) | Freshwater microbial communities from Lake Montjoie, Canada to study carbon cycling - M_140807_EF_MetaG | ecosystem: Environmental > Aquatic > Freshwater > Lake | place: Lake Montjoie... | reverse complement strand
TTTAGAAGCATTAAATAGATTTACAAACAATTTGACAGCCAAATCGTGATCAAACTCGGAACAACAAAACAAATCAATATACGCTTCTTGTTCTTCCCAAAAAGTGTGACACGTACAATGAGATTCAGCCAAAACATAAACCATGGTAGCACCAAACGGCTTGAATTGATAACCCGATTTGTTCACCACGGTCACTTTTAATTGATCCAAAATTTTATTCATAGAAGATTCCAAAAGATCCAAATGTTTCAAGATTTCTACATTCTTGATACCCTCCAATTGTAAAACTAAGTGTTGATTTTTCATGATTAATTTTTAATTTGTAATTTTTATTAAATTTCATTTTTTATTTAATAAATGCAACAAACGTGTTTTGGAGATTATATAGTTAGAACCTTTTTCAAATTTCAAAATGAATTAAAACTCTATCATTGGCAAACGCAATCTTATTCTCGTCACAAGGCTACGGATAAATTATTTTCCAATTTTTTGGAAGCTACAGATGAGTTTATAGAAGTTTTGATGGGAAAGTTTGGTAAAAGAGTCAGCTTGACCAAAAAACCAATCACCATTAGAACATTTACATTGGAAACGGCTCCTTTACTTTTGACCGAGTTTCAACAATTTCTAGTTAGTTTGGATACTATTTTACCTAAACACCGAGGTTTATCTGACCTTTTAAACATTCGTGATACTCTTTTAGGACATGTAGATCAAACATTATATTTATTTAGTTTGGATTAACGATAAACAGGGACTTGATAACCATTATAGGAGCAACCAAAACACATGGGAAGACACGTTGCCGGCCAAAAAAATATAATCAACACCAATGTAAAAAAATATCCACATCCATTAATTGGTCTCTCGAGAGGCGGAACAATACATGAATCGGGTCCAGGATAAACATAATAACCAGTTATTACCTGACCTGGTAATGGAGGAACAGTGGGATATATGACCTCTAAATTGGGGACTAGAGACGGACTAAAATAGGGATCTTTATATCCCCCAGCAAACCTACTACAAGGTTTCATTTTACATTTACCCAAGTTTGTTTTTTTCTACAATTCTTTCCAAAAATTGGAGTCGATTTTCAAATATTTCACATTTTTTCCACAAGCCATAACACTGCGTTATAAACATGGAATTTCTATGCTCCATATAGACTTCTTCGGCAAAATTTTTATCATCCACTTTGCGAATTGAGATACATTCTTTGTTGGCTACATAGGGATTTAAAATATAAGCGCATGCATTTTTATCATGACATTTAATTATATCAGAAATATGATATTCGTTTGTTTCCGGGTTACAAGAAATTTTGGAAAGATTTTTCTCCAAAACGGATAATTTAATAGCCATAATGTTTAAAAAACAAAAATCACTAGTATTTTCTTGATTCCAAGGAACAATTTCAGTAACACGTTCATTATTTTCTACTATTGCCTTGTCGTGCTCTGTATTTTTTAATTTTGAAATTAAACAAAGTATATCATTATCTTGTTGAACAAAATTATACATTAAATCTTTCAATGTAATTTTAGAAATAAGAGGCATATTCGATTGTAAGATGAGAATATTTGGATGTTTAATTAATTGTTGTTTCAAAAAATATTCAATACTTTTTGCAGTCCCTTGAGTATCGGGAAGACTAGTTATTGTAATTGAATTATAATTAAAAAACCATCGATTGATTTCTTTTTTAAAACGTTCTAAATGACGTTCAAAAGCTAAAACATGGATACTTTCAATATCTGGTAATTCCAATAAAGTTTCAATAAGAATACAAATACAAGGATTATGACCAAGAGGGATTAAGGCTTTAGGTACAGAGGGATATAACATTTGAAAACTTGTGCCAAATCCTCCTGCCAATAAAATTACATTAAATTTATGATTCATTGCCTTCTATAAATCATAAATTATTTTTTTACTGGTAAAAATAAAAAAAAAAAATTATAATAAATGTCAAAAAAAACAGAAACTACGTATGCCGCACCATCCTATTATTCCCCATTAAAAAATACTTGGTGTGGAACTGGTATACCCTCATCCCCAGTTGATACTTTTAACCCTCCTTATCACTATCCTAATAAATGCCCTGGAGCTTGGGATAATCCTTTCAACGGAGTTCCTAGTGGAGGAATTCAAATTGTTATTGAAACACCAAAACAAGGATACAATATATTAACTCACAATACTCCCTATACTTCTTCTGGATATCTTGGATATTCATCACTTGGGAATATTTCTCAATACAAACCTAAATTCCGTAAATGTGATGGCACTTTTGTTAATTTACAATAATTAGAAAAGACATAATATTGCATCGACACGGAAAACAGAATTTATATCAAGTATTTTTGGTCTTTTATTAAAGGATTGAAATATACGAGACTCAGTTCTGTTATATTTATTATATTTTGGATAGGGTCCTCTTTGATAAAAAACAGGTAAGCTGCCTTGTAAACAAATTGATGAAAAGCATTCCAAATTTTCAAAAAGAATTTCAAGATTTTTTTTCAATATTATATTTTTCCAAATTTTATATTTCATTTTTTCAGTTGGAAAATTAATATACATTACGGCATAATTCATGTAAGAAATTTTTACAATCTTGTCCAATTTTTTACTTGTTTTTTTAATATAAATTTGCTTTTTAATTTGAGCTTGTTCATAACCCCACGCTTGCCAATAAATATTTAGTGCTTGCAGTGCTTGCATTATATAATCTGTTTTGACTATCAATAAATTTTTATTTTTCATTTTTCATAAAAATTTATTATTAGTAGAGATGTCTAGAACTCGTTATAGGATGAATTTAAAAAATCAAATGATCCAGCAAAAGATTTTATTGGAAAAAAAGAATATTCATCACATTACTCATGATTTTGGTGGAGGCACGGAAATTTATATAAAAAACATGACGGAAATTTTTCCAAATTATAAACATACGATTTTAAAAATCAAAGGGAATTCTCATTTTCAAGCCAGTCCTGAATTAATTCCTTTTGAGAAATTAGATGAATTATTAGTAGAAAAATCAGTAGTTTTTGTTCATAATTTAATTAGTTTGGATGCCGACGGTCTAAAAATTAATCAACGAGTCTTGGACTTTTTAATCAACAACAACGTAACTCTTAAAGTTTTAATTATTCATGATTATTATCTATTTTTTCCTCATGATCCTAATCCTATAAAATCAAGAAATGAAATTCCCACCGTTGAAAATATTGAAAAAGCTAAATTAATTATAGGTAATTTTGAAAAAATCATTTTTAATAGTGAAAATTGTTATTTAAACCATCTCAAATATTTGAAAACGATTCCAAATTCAATGGTTCTTAATAATGTACCCGATTTGGATTTTTATCATGAAAGAGTTTTTCCACCTTTACGAAATTCATATAAAATAGCATTGATTGGTCATTTACGATGTGAACACAAGGGAAAATTTTTAGCTCAAAAAATTATTGAAAGTTTTATTGGAAATTCAAAATACAATTTTATAATATTTGGGGAATCGGATTTAAATGCCCCCAATTGTTTGAATCATGGACCTTTTCAAAATAAAGATATATTTAAACTTTTTAATCAATATCAAATTGATTACTTTCTTTTTGTTTCTGTTTTTGAGGAAACTTATTCATTTGCTCTGTCTTGCGCCTTAAAATCGGGTCTTCCTATAATTTATAATAATATAGGATCTTATACCGAAAGACTTTCTAATTACCATAATTGTTATAGTTTTGTCGAGTATGATTATATGAAAATTCATTCTATTTTACAAAAAATAGAACCATATCATTCAGAATCGATTCCATTGAATGATAATTACGTATTTTATAATAATATTCCCGAATTATTAGACTATCTATGTCATCCCAATCTTAATTTTGATTTGGACACGATTGAAAAAAATTTAATTCATAAAAATGTTTGTTTTATTCATTTTTGTAATATGGAGAGTAAAGATATTTTATTGGATCAACTCCAAACTATAAAATCCTCTGGCTTGTATGATAATTTAGATTATATTTTTATTACAATGCTGGGAACCTATACCAAAATTCCAAATGATTTTAAAATAAAATTAATTTACTATTCCCAAGATACACAAGAATGGGAATTTCCAAACTATAAAAGAATCAAACACTTTTGTGATACAATTCCATATAATGTTAATATTTTGGAAATACATACAAAAGGCGTTTTGAAAAAAAATTTTGCTCTTGAATGGAGAAAATATTTGGAATATTTTTTAATTGAAAAGCATTCTTTATGTTTATCATTACTTGCTAATTTTAAATGTGTAGGAGTCAATCAATACTTTTATTTTGATGCCAAGAACAAGTATAAAAACCATTTTTCTGGTAATTTTTGGTGGGCTCGATCTGATTATATCAAAACTCTTCCTCCAGTCGAAACAACCCATGATCGTTATAGTGTCGAACATTGGTTAATCGGTAACCTTGAGAAAAATGATTATCGTTATTTCTTCTCGCTCCATCAATCGGATCAAGATTTGTATCAAACTCCATTATTACCCATCCATTATAATTTAGAAATTATCAAATCTAGAGTGATACAAAAATTGTCAACCCATTTTGTAAAACCATGTCCCATCTATGGAGTTTATTTTATTTGCTGTAAAGGAAATTATTTGGAAATTATTCAGTCTCAACTTGAAAAGTTAACGTCTAGTGGTTTGTATAATCATACTGACCTTTTATTATGCTTTGTGACATGCCAAACCGACGAATCTATTCAGTTGTTGAAAAAATTTGAAAAAATAAAAATTATAAGCACAACAGAAAATTTATATGAAAAATATGCAATTAATGGGTTTAAACAACATTTAAACGGAGAATTCAAGTTATACTATATTCATTCTAAAGGAGTTTCGAAAACAGAATCTTGTATTGACGATTGGAGAACTCTGTGTGATTATTTTACTATTGAACAATGGAGAATTTCTATAGAACTCTTGGATTATTATGATTGTGTAGGAACTAATTTAAAAAACTTTCCTAAAAAACATTATTCAGGAAATTTTTGGTGGGCAAATTCAAAACATTTGGAAAAATTGAGAAATATTAATGATTCGTATTTGGCTCCCGAAATGTATGTTTATTCTTATCCAAAGACCAATGGAATTTCAATTTATCAAAGTTATGTTAATCATGGGGGTGCTCCATATCCAAAAGAATATTATACCTATAAATCAAAAGAAGAATTAGTAAATAATATTACAATGATTCCTGATTTTAATTCTGGAGATAAAATATGTATTTCAATGTGCGGAGACCTTGATCTAAATCATGAACCACCAATTTTGCAATAAAAAAATTTTATTATTGGATAATAATAGGATGTCTACTATTTCTATTAATTTTGATTTTACAATTGTAATTAATGAACTTTTAGAATCGATTGCTTTTTATTTAAAAACTATTTTGAATAATTTGGGATACTCGATTCGAATTGTTTATGATATTTCTAAAGAAGAATGTATAGAATCGAATAATCATGTATATATTATTGTTCATTGGGAGAGAAAACATGATTTGTTGCCAAAAAATTTTATATTTTATCAAATCGAACAAACAGAATCGAAACATTTTAATAAAAAACATTTGGAAATGTTGGAAAAAAGTTTGGTTATTTTGGAGTTTTCTGTAAAGAATTATTTTGAAAAGTACTCTTTTATTCCTTTTTCCAAAGTTTTTTATAATCCATTTGCCTACGTGGTAGATTCTAATCACATTAATAAAATTTATGATACTGAATATGATGTATTATTTTATGGAGCAGAAAATATTAGAAGAAAATCTGTTCTTACTACTCTAGGTCAAAAATACAAGGTTAAAATTGCTTTTGGAGTTTTGGGAGATCTTAGAGAAAATTTGATTCAAAAGTCAAAGATCATTCTAAATTTACATTATTATAAAAACGCAAGTTTGGAAACTTGTCGTATTAATGAAATATTGAAATATAATAAAATTGTATTGTCAGAGTTTCCCTCTAAAGAAGACTGGTTTAACATTCAACTTTATGATAAAGTTGTATGTTATTTTGAAGAGATTAAAGATGATTTATCGAATATTCAAAATTTATTCCAATTGATTGATTTTTATTTAAAAGACAATAACTATAAGCAAAAATTAAACCAAATTCAACCCGAAAAAGCACTTTTGGCTCAAAAGATTCATTATATTCATTCTAAAAACTTGATTCAAATTATGAATACAAACTGTGAAATCCCCTATCAATTACATAATGATAGAATATATTGTTTACATTTAATTGAAACACCATTTAGAATTGAAAAATTTAAAAATCAAGATCATGTTCCTCATGTTGAAATTTTTCCAGCTATAAAATATAGTCCAGGATGGGTGGGATGTGGATATTCTTACAAGAATTTATTATGGAATGCCAAACGATGTAATTTGGATAAATTAGTCGTTTGCGAAGATGATTTTTTATTTCCAAAAGACTTTGAAAAAACCTATTCTGTCATTCAATCTTTTTTAACCACCATGAAAGATTGGGATATTTTTTCAGGATGTATTGCCGAGTTACCCAAAAATACCAAAATTGTGAATATTTTTAATTTTCAAGGAATTACTTTTATTGAATTGGATAAAATCCATAGTACCGTTTTTACAATTTATAATCACACCTGCTATGATAAGATTCTTAATTGGAATCCAAATAATAAGAATAAAGATACCAATCAAATTGATCAATACATTAAAAGTTTAAATTTACGAATCATTACAACCCATCCGTTTTTATTCTCTTGTATTAATACTCAAAGCACGATTGAAAATACAAATAATTTTGAATTACATTTGAAAAGTTTTAGAATTTCTCATCAAATTATTGAATCTCAAATAAAATTTAAAGTAGGAGTATGCTTACTTTATGCTTATTTTGAAAAAAATGAATTATACAAGAATAATTTTAAATTCTTTTTGGAAAATGGAATTTTGGATCATGTAGATTATTATATTATTATTAATGGACAATGTTCTGTAGAAATTCCTCAAAAGAAAAATATTAAAATTTTGATTCGTGAAAATATTGGCTATGATTTTGGAGCTTATTCTCATGGTATTAAAAATTTGGAGAATAATTATCAATACATTTTTTTCATGAACACTTCTGTTTGTGGACCCTATTATAAAGATAAGAATTGGACACATTATTTTATACCACTTTTTAGTGGTGATGTAAAAGTTGTAGGAACTTCAATTAATATATGCACATGGGATCATCCGCTTTTAAAAATTTTATATGGAAATGGTCCTTATAGTCATGTACAAACCATGTTTTTTGGTATTACTAATGAATATTTGACCTATTTGAAATCGATTGATTTTTTTAATCAAGAAACTATCAATCAATTGGATTTCGAATCATTAATTATTAGAAAGGAAATTGGACTATCACAAATTGCTTTGAAAAATAATTGGAATATAAATTGTAATTTAATGCTTTATAAAAATTTAGATTATCGTAATATTACCAAAGATATAAATCCAACCTCTCATGAGGGAGATCCCTATTATCAAAAGGCATTTTTTGGAATGACAATTGAACCACAACAAGTTGTATTTTTCAAAAATGCACGAATTTAAATTAAAAAAAAAAATTAAAGTAATTACTAAAATGAAATACCAAGCTTTAAATATTGCATATAATGATGATGTTATAGAAAATTATGCTACTACTTGTGGTGATGGACAGTACAAAAAGGATAATAAATGCGATCTTTGTCCTGAAGGATCGTATTGTATAAATGGTAATAAATATTTCTGTTCAGCTGGTTCATGGACAGCAGGAACTGGAGCTACTAACTGTCCTAGGCTTTGTGATGATGGATACACTTGTTCAAACGGTGTAAAAGCTTCTTGTGGTTCTGGTCAGTATCCTAGACAACAAGGTTCCGAATGCGCTCCTTGTCCAGAAGGATATTATTGTTCAAATGCATCTAAAACTGCTTGTCCTGCAGGAACTTGGACTGATGGATCCGGAAAACCACAGGCAAACGATTGTTCAAGTCAAAATTGTCCTGAAGGAAACTGGTGTAAAGATGGATCTAAAACTGGCTGTGCAGGTAAAACTTGGACAAGCGGAACTGGAAAATCAGAGTCAACCGATTGCACAGCTCCATGTCCACCTGGATATACATGTTTAGATGGAGAAAAAACGATCTGTCCTGAAGGATATTATTGTATAAATGGTGGCAAAACTGCTTGTACAGGTGGCAAATGGTCTACACCCGGATCTACAGGTTGCACAAATTCTTGCACTGCTGGAAATTATTGTTCAAATGGAGAAAAAAAAATATGTCCTGAAGGATCTTATTGTATAAATGGGTCTAAAAAAGGTTGTACAGGTAACAATTGGTCTACACCCGGATCTACAGGTTGCACAGCTCCATGTCCTGATGGATTTACATGTTTAAATGGAGCAAAAACTTTATGTCCTCAAGGATTTTATTGTATAAATGGTGGCAAAATTGCTTGTGCAGATGGCAAATGGTCTGCACCCGGATCTACAGCAGGTTGCCCAAATTTTTGCACTGTTGGATATTCTTGTTCAAATGGAGAAAAAAAAATATGTCCTGAAGGATTTTATTGTATAAATGGTGGCAAAATTGCTTGTGCAGATGGCAAATGGTCTACAGCTGGATCTACAGGTTGCACGGCTTCTTGCCCTGTTGGATATATGTGTTCTAATGGTGTAAAAACTTCTTTGCAATCATCTAGTATACCAGTATCTTGGGCTCCCCAGTCATCCAATTATCCATCCTTACAACCATCTAGAATACCATCCTTACAACCATCTAGTATACCAATGTCATGGGCTCCCGAGACATCCAATTATCCATCCTTACAACCAATGTCTTGGGCATCTAGTATAACATAATCTTGGATTACATCGACAGTTCCAACAAGCTGATAGTTAAACTTTACCAACACAGTTGCACTTTTAGTAATTTATTACTTGAACCTGATATTTTATCACATCATAAATGTATAATTTTATGACTCGTGCACTGAAAATATTGTTTATATATAGATATGGAATTTTTAGGAAAAGGAACTTTTGGTTCTGTTTATAAAATTGATGAAAATACTGCCATGAAATGTCCAAAAGTTTATGGCTACAGTTCACTCAAAAAAGAATTTGATATTTTAAAAAATGTTCACGACTTGCTACCCAATGATAACCAAATCGTTCAGGTTCATGATTATAACTCTAAAACTCAATGTTATAATATGGAGTATTTGGAAAATTATCAACGTTTAGATCGAATTGAATGGAAAAAGCATTCAAAGAATACTAAAATAAATGTCATTCAACAAGTTAGAGAGATTATTAAAAATTTACATGATATTGGTTATGTTCATCACGATATTGCCATGAGAAATATAATGTATAACGAAAAAACGAGTCTTGTCAAAATTATTGATTTTGGAAAATCTCACAAAATCACAATTCGAGACTCTGCTTGTATAAGAGAAGATTTGGATATGATTAAAAAGGTCGAAAAACAATTATTTCAATTTTAATTTAAAACTTTGATTTTTTATTTAAAATGAAAGTTTTACTTTATGGTAGTAAAGGATGGATTGGTGGACAATTTATTCAATTATTAAAAAAACAAGAAATTACTTGTTGTGAAGGACAATCAAGAGTTGATAATGTTGATGATGTATTAACTGAACTTGAAAGTTATAAACCATCTCATGTTGTTTCTTTTATTGGAAGAACTCATGGAAAAATTGATAATAAAGTATATTCAACCATTGATTATTTGGAACAACCCGGAAAACTAAAAGACAACATTTGTGATAATTTGTATGGACCTCTTGTTCTTGCAAAAATTTGTTTTGAACAAAAAATACATTTTACTTATTTGGGAACGGGTTGTATTTTTAACTATGACGCTATTCATAATGATGGATTTGCGGAGGAATCACAACCCAATTTTTTTGGTTCTTCATATTCTATTGTCAAAGGTTTCACGGATAAAATGATGCACCTTTATGAAAATTCCGTTTTGAATTTAAGAATAAGAATGCCAATTACGGGAGAATATAATTCTAGAAATTTTATTACCAAGATTACCAAATATGAAAAAATTTGCTCCATACCGAATTCCATGTCGGTACTTCCAGAACTTCTACCTTGTGTATTGAAAATGATGGAAAATTGCTTTACAGGAACAATCAATTTAACTAATCCAGGATTAATTTCTCATAATGAAATTTTAGAAATGTATCGAGAAATAGTGGACCCTACTTTTCAATGGAAAAATTTTACATTAACGGAACAACGACAAATTTTAGCAGCAGATCGTTCTAATAATTTATTAAATACTAAAAAGTTGGAATCTCTTTTTCCCGATGTATTGCCTATTAAAGAAGCTGTAAAACAATGTCTTGTTTC
>Ga0114972_10004427_pt1 | contig 10470 bp, 8 predicted proteins | sample M_140807_EF_Meta_FD_87354 | JGI IMG/M metagenome (GOLD analysis project Ga0114972, IMG submission 87354) | Freshwater microbial communities from Lake Montjoie, Canada to study carbon cycling - M_140807_EF_MetaG | ecosystem: Environmental > Aquatic > Freshwater > Lake | place: Lake Montjoie... | reverse complement strand
TCGCGGACATTGCTGTAATTCAATCCGTGGCCGGCGTTGATGCGCAATCCTAGGTCATGAGCAAGGTTGGCGCCGTCAATGAGTCGTTGAAGTTCTGTGGTGCGCGCGCCGCCCGTCGCATTGGCGAAGGCGCCGGTGTGGAGTTCGATGTATTCGGCTTTGAGTCCGGCGGCAGCCCGGATTTGGTCCGCATCCGGGTCAATGAAGAGGCTGATGACCGTTCCCACACCATGGAGTTTGCCCATGGTGTCAGCGAGCGCATGACGATGGGCGATGCAATCAAGTCCGCCCTCGGTTGTCACTTCGTTGCGATTTTCCGGAACGAGGCAGGCGTCGTGCGGCTTCACTTGGAGGGCGATGGCCACGATCTCCGGCGCATTGCCCATTTCGAGATTGAGCTTGGTGCGAAGCGACTCCTTCAAGCGGAAGATGTCGCGGTCTTGGATGTGGCGGCGGTCTTCACGCAGGTGCGCCGTGATGCCGTCGGCTCCGGCTTGTTCCGCGATGAGCGCGGCCTCGACCGGATCGGGTTCGATCAAAATGCTGTCCGGGTCCTTGGCGTAGCGGGCCTGACGCAACGTCGCTGCGTGGTCGATGTTGACGCCGAGGCGGAGCGGCATGGTTAGACCTTGCCGCCGTAGGACGCGTAATCGTCGAGGTCGAGCCAGTCGAACCACGTCGAAATATCATCGCGGTCCGGGGCGGTGGTTTTGTGCGTTTGGTTGAAGAATTCGCGCATTTCCACGCCGGACGGCGCGCGGTCCTCCATGAAGCGGGACCAAAGATGGATTTCGTGCGGGCTGCGTTTGGCGCCGGCGTTGCTTTTCGCCCATTCGAGGAGGTCGCCATCGCCTAGGCCGGCGTCGATCTGTTTTTTGAAGGTCTGCGGATCGACCGAGGTAAACTCGAAAAACTGCATGTCGAGCGGACAGCCGTAATTGTATTCGCCGTTCGTGCCCGCGGCGACGGCGCGGCCCTTGTCGATGATGCGCGGCAGGAGGACGTAGCCGCCCAGACGGGCGCGGGTGCTGCGGGGGGGGCGTTTGGTCAGGTCGGTGGGTGGCGTTACGTTGCTCATAGGGCTGAGGGTATTTTCGCGCGGAGCAGGGTCAAGCGCGCAGCCCATTGATCAGCGATGGAAACCGGCACTGCGCGCATTCTTCGTGATCGCGGAGACAAAAATCGCCGTAGATTTGCAGCAATCCTTGGTGAACGAAAAGACGTCGTGGCAATGCTCTCGGCAGCGGGCCGCCGAACAAGCGCGCCGACACGACACGCAGGGAGGTGTTGGCCGGGCCGGCGGGAAGGTCCAGCCATGGAGGTTCCTTGCCGGCAACCAACGCGAGTGGCAGGGAAATGTTGGCATAAATGTCGCGGATACGGTCCGCTCCGATCAGGGCGAGCGGTGCTTTCCTTTGCGGGCTGCTCCATGTGGTGTGGAAGGACCAGAACGGGTGCTGAATCGTGGTGAGAGCCTTCTCCAAGTCCGGGAGGCTGGCTGACTCCAGCGCGCTGCTGACCGATTTCCATTGGCGGGACATGGCGTGCAGAGCCGCGACGCGGCGGAGGGGATGATTGGCGGGGCGGATTCCGGCCAGGTTCCAAGCGCCGCGCGGCAGGATGGAGTTACTGCGGGGGCCGCGGAGCTTCCACCAGTTCGCCCAGAGCTCGGCGACTTCAGCGCGCGCCGCGCCGACCGGTGGTTCGGGTTTCTCAAGGAATCCGGCAACGCCGAAAAGGAGTGCTTCCCCGCGCGAAGAGGCGGCGTCCGCCACGGGGACGCGTTGGGCGAGAAGTTGGAAAGCCAACTTGTTGTTTTTGTAGCCGAGGGCGACCGCGGTTGCTTCATACAGCGCGGCATTGGTCCCCCGGGCCTCGATCATCGAAGAAAGCACGGCGCCCTTGCGCTCGAGGCGCCTGCGCGCGGCAACAGCGAGTAGTTCCGCGAGATCCCCGGATGGGAGATCGCGCAGCGGGGCCGAGCATCGCCCTAGCCGCGCGGCAGCATAACCGCTCCATTCCGGCGTCGAGGCATCATGGTCCGCGAGACAGATCTGGGTGACATCGCGGTGCGATGGAGTGCGAGCGAAGTGACGTTTGGCGGAGCGATTCACCACAACGTGCAAAACCACATTCTCGTAGGCTGCATTCGTGGCGTGCCCGTGCTGCTCCCATCCAGCTGCGTCGAGATCGACTTCGATCGCGCCATGATGCTCTTTGCCGTCGATGCGGATTGTGGCGCGGATGAAATCCGGTCCGGCTTCGCGGTTCCACTGGCCAAAATCTGCGATATGGACACTGGCTCCGGAAACGGTGGTGAAATTCCTTCCGCATGCACCGGAAAACCATCGGGCCTGCCAAGCCAGTTCATCACCTTCCGATGCAGGCGTCTCGGCCACGCGGCTCGTGTGGCCGCGCAGGATCTCTTCATACGCGCGGCGCATTCCGGTCATGGCTTTTTGGGCGAACCGGCTGGTGAGGGCGGTGGTGGCGGTGGTGCGATCTCGTTGCGGATGTCGTTAAGAAGTTTGGCGCGATCGGGCGGCTGTTCGCGCTGCAATGTGCGATCCACGAGCTTGAGTGCCGCGGCTTTGTCGCCGATCGACTGCAAAATGCGGATCCGTTCGACGATTGTGCGGAAAGACTCCGCGGGGTTTTTGTAAATGGAGCCCGCGGCCTCGAGGGAGCTCAGCGCCTCGCGCGGTTCATCGTAAAAGCTTTGCAACATCCCCAGCGCCTCGTAGTTGAGCGCTGAGCGCGTCTCGCGGGCCATCTTGGAGAGATAAAGCTTCTGAGCCAGACCGCTTCGCGCGCCTTTGCGGAGTTCACTTTGCAGCGCGATCCAAGGGACAGCGTCTTCGGCTGGTTCCTGGCGCCAGGTGCCCAACTGCGCCGCGGCGAACGGGCGGTAAAGCGGATCGCCCGCAACGATGCCCATCCAGGAAAGCACTTTCATGCTCATGTAGGCGCTTTCGGCGAGGGTGAAACCTTGGAGCAGTCGCTCGTTGAAAACGTCGAGGTGCGGTGTGAGGTCGAGGTAGGGTTCGTAGACGTTGCCCATCGTCGCAGCGGCGCCCCGGCTGAGAAGCGGTCCGACCCAGTGCGCTTTCGGGTCACGGAGGGTTCTCGCGCTGAAAGACTGGATGTGCACCGCCACTGCCCCGGGTCTGAAAGGCTTTTCCGAGGTCGTGAGCGCTCCGCTTAGCGACCACTCATACCATCCGTAATAAAGAGCGGCATCTGTCACCGGAAATCCCGCGGGAAAGATGGGAGGAGCGTTGTCGAGGATCACGGGGACCCCCTCGTTCCAGCACTCGGTCGCTGCGTTTTGCAGCCATTCGTCGCCGTCCTTGTATCCGCTCTCCGGTATGCTGCGCCGGTCGATATAGGCCCAGCCGTAAAGCCCGCGCCTTTCCGCCTCGAGGCTGTCGTCGATCATGCGGCGGACGGTCTCTGCCGTCGGCGCATCGAGGCGGCAGACCAGAAGCAATCCGGAGGTCACGGCGGAATCGAGAATGGGCGCGAAGCGGCGGTAGTAGGGGTTGTTGACAATGCCGAAGTGATCGTCGCGGAATGCGCCGAGGACGGAGAGTTCCGAGTCCACCGAGGCTTCGTCGTGTCCTCCGATGGGGTCACCTCCGTTGGGTCGGGGTGGGGGCGGCTTGTCCGGCGCGGGCGGAACAATGGTGGTTTTGATTTTGAGCGGCATGCCGCGCATCAGTGCGATGTAGCGGATCCGGCTTCCGGTCACCTCCGTCTGGTCCTCGAATCCCTCGCGCACTTCCCACCATTCCTTGCGTTCGAAAAGTTTCCTCAGCGGTGTTTGGATGGTGTCAGTGTATTGCTCGCGCGTGATTTCCTCCTCGATCGGGCAGTCGAGGCCGACAACTTGCTCGCGCGGAATGTTCCGGCGCTCCGCATAGTACTCCGCTAGCCCGCGCGAGTCGGGATCGCGGGTATTGAAAACAACGAGGGTTGCCGCCGCCTCCCGGCCGGGCGGGGTGTTTTCGGTCGCGCGTGCCGCGCTGCACGCCACAAGCAGAAAAAGCGCGGCCGCGCTAAATTTCGACGCGTAATCCGTCATAGGCAAGCCGCACCTCCGGCGGCAGGGTCGCTTCGGTGGCCGCGTGGCCGAGGTCGTGGCCGATGTGAGTGAGGAAAGTGCGCTGCGCGCGTACGCGGGCCGCCACTTCCACCGCTTCTTTCAAGGACAGGTGGCTCGGATGAGGTTCGTGGCGCAAGGCGTCGATAATCAGCACGGGAATGTCCGCGATTGCCGCCACCACGGCGGGCGGCACATGGTGGCAATCGCTGAAGTAGGCCGCGAGTTTGCGTCCGTTCCGCGAAAAAATGTAGCCGTAAACGAGCATTTTGCCGTGCGGCACCTCGGCCGGGGCGAGTTCGATGTCCCCGATAGTGAAGGGTTCGGATATCTCCCGCGGATCCGGACGCACGTAGTTGCGGTAAGCGTGCTGACCGTCGAAGGCGTAATAAAACATGCGCCGCAGCTCGGCCATGGTGTGCGCCGACGCGTAGACCGGCATCGGCCGATCGGCCAGCTCGCAGAACCTCCGCAGGTCGTCGAATCCCGCCACGTGGTCCGTGTGCGAGTGGGTGAAAACCGCCGCGTCGAGGCGCCGGAGGCCGTGGCGGAGCGCCTGCGTCCGGAAATCCGGGGTGGTGTCGACGAGCACCACGGTTTTGTCCGACTCGACGAGGATCGAAGAGCGCAGCCGCTGGTCGCGCCCGTCCTCCGAGCGGCAGACCGGGCAGTCGCAGGCCACAAAGGGGACGCCTTGGGATGTGCCCGTGCCGAGAAATGTGATCGCAAGTTCGGCCATGACGGAAAAGGCCAGCTTGGCATAATGTGGGGCGTGGTCGCAATGTTGGCATCCCTACGCATCAAAAATCTGGCTCTCGTCGAGGACCTCACCTGGGAGCCCGGAGGGGGTATGGTGGCCATCACCGGCGAGACGGGGGCAGGCAAGTCCATCCTGATCGGCGCCCTGCAGCTTTTGCTCGGGGTGCGTGCCGACAAGTCGCTGATTCGCAGCGGGGCGGACTCGTGCACGGTTGAGGCCGTCTTCGAGGTCGAAGGGGTCGGTTTGATCGACGCGCTACTTGAAGAGCAAGGTGCGGAGCCGTGCGCCGACGGGCAGTTGATCATCAAACGCTCGCTCGCGGCTGGCGGTGCGGGGCGCCAGTTTGTCAACGGCTCGGCATGCGCTCTGGTTCTGCTCAAGGCGTTGGGTGACATGCTGGTCGACCTCCACGGGCCGCACGACCACCAATCGCTTTTTGCGCGCGAAGCACAAACAAGGGTGCTCGATGCTTTTGCGGGGGCCGAGAATCACGCCGCGAGCTTCGCCGAGGCACACCGTCGGGTGCAGCGCCTCGCTTCGGAAGCGGCCGGAATGCGTGCGGCGGGAGAGGAGCTTGCCGCCCGGCGGGAGATGCTTGCGCACATTGCGGGGGAAATCGGCGCGGCGCGTCTGCGCACGGGTGAAGACGATGAAGTGATGGCGCGGTTGCGCGCGGCCGGGCAGAGCCGGCGCCTCGGAGAGTTGAGCGCGCAAATTCTCGGCTGCCTCGGTGCGGACGGCGACGGCAGTGTGCGCGAGGCGTTGGCCGGCTCGGTCAAAGCGGCGCGCGAGCTCGCTCGTCTCGATCCGCGGGCCGAGCTCATGGAGACATCGCTGGTGCAGTTGGCCGAAAGTGCGGCCGAGCTCGAGCGCGAAGCGTCCCGTTACGCGGAGGGCATCGAGTGCGACCCCGGGCAATTGCAGGAGCTGGAAAAACGAGCCGACCTTTTGCAGGGGCTGAAACGCAAATACGGACCAACCTTGGAAGATGTCATTGCGCGCGGGGAGCAAGCCGACCGCGATCTGAGGTCGCTCGATTCGAGCGGCGAACGACTGGAAAAGCTTTCGGCCGAGGAGGCCACCGCAGCCAAGGATGCGCAGAAAGCGGCGCGCAGGCTTTCCGATGCCCGGGCCAAGGGCGCGCCGGCTCTCGCCGCGGCGGTTACCAAGGAACTGCGCGATCTGGGTTTTCTGCGTGCGGGGTTTGCGGTCCGTCTCGAGTCTCTTCCCGAAGCCAAATCTTCCGGTGCGGAGTTGGCCGAATTCGAGTTTGCCCCGAACCCGGGCGAGGCGGAGAAGCCGCTGAGGGCGATCGCTTCGAGCGGGGAGATTTCCCGTGTCATGCTCGCGCTCAAGTCCGTCTTGGCCGCGCAGGACAGTGTGCCATTGCTGGTTTTCGACGAAATCGACGCCAATGTCGGCGGGGAGATCGCGGTGAAAGTCGGCAAGAAAATGCGGGCGCTGTCGAAGTCCCACCAGGTGCTTTGCATCACCCACCTGCCGCAAGTGGCCGCGGCGGCCGCACGGCAGTTCGCCGTCGGGAAAAAATACGATGGCAAACGCACCACCACCACGGTGGAGTTGCTTGCCGCGAAGGACCGCGAGCGCGAGTTGGCCCGCATGTTGGGAGGGACAGAGATCGGTTCGGCCATCGCACATGCCCGGAGCCTTCTGGCCGGGGGTGGCTGAGCGATGCGCATTCTTTTTTTCAACCGATCAGCCTTGCCCCTCGGAGGTGGCATGAACCGGTTGGCTATCGACACGGCGCGGCGCCTGCGTTCGGCCGGACAAGATGTCGCGCTGGTGCACTCCCGTGACGGAGGGCAATTCGACGGAACAGGGTATATCTACGATGACATCGACTACCGCCTTATGCCGAGGGATGACAAAGCGATGCGGCTCGAGGCGATCATCGAGGATTTTTCGCCCGACGTCATCCAACTCCACGGCGTCGGCAACACCTTGCTCGATGCGTGGCTTTCGGCGCGGTGCCCCACGGTCCGATTCGTGCACAACCACGACTTTTACTGCTCCGGACGCAGGCTCACACTGCAGCGGCCGATGGAGGCGTGCCACCGCGCGCACGGCCGGGGTTGTTGCCTCTCGCATTTTTCGCGCGGCTGCGGATCCGGTAATCCGGCAGCAAACCTCATGCGCTACCGCGCGGTCGGGCGCAGCCTGCGCTCGCTTGGCTCATTGCACGGATTGCAGGCGATGAGCGAATCGGTTGCGCGACAACTGGAGGCGAACGGTATTGCCGCGGAAAAAGTGGTGCGTCTGCCTCTTTACGCACCGGTCTGGCCCGCGGCGGATGCGTCGCCGTCCTCGTCCCTGCGCACCATACTTCATGTCGGAGGCTTGCTCGGGCACAAGGGAGTGTGGATGGAGGTCAGGATGCTGCGCGATCTCCCCAGCGACGTTCAGCTTGTCTTCGCCGGGGGCGGCAAGAGCAGGGAACTCCTCGAGGAGCATGTGCGCCGGCGGGGGCTGGGTGGACGTGTCCGCATCGTGGGCGAACCGACGCCCGAGCAGTGGTCCTTTCTCTACCGCGAGTCGACGCTCGTCGTCATGCCGGTGCTGTGGAATGAACCGCTCGGGCTCGAGGGACTGGCCGCCATGGCGCATGGGAAACCTGTCGTGGCCTTCGAAACCGAAGGCATCCGGCAGTGGTTGCGCCATGGCGAAACGGGTCTCTGCGTGGAGTTCGGCGACCGGGCCGGTTTCCGTGCCGCGGTGCGCGGGCTCATCGACGACCGTCCGAAGTTGCGGGAGTTCGGCATCAAAGCGCGTGAAGTGTGGCGCGAAAACTTTAGTCCGCAGCGGCATATCAGCGCGCTGCTTGCGCACTACGAGCGTGTCGCCGGGGGGGTAAAAGCGTGAAGAAGGTTGCGGTTTTTGCACATGCACCGCTCATTGCCCTGCTGCTGCTGGTCTCCTTGTTGCTGCAGCGCGAGTTTGCCCGCGGAACGTTCGACCCGGTCGAACGGACCTTTGTCGGCTGGCTCGCCGCCAACACCGGCGCGAAGAATCTCCTGCCACCGCTGACTTTGGTCCTCTACGACGAGGAGGCTTCGAGCCTCGCCGGTGCACCGCGCATGGGCGCTTTGGATGTCGCGCTTTTCGCGCGCGCCGCGTCGAGGCTTGGGGCGGTGGCCGCGGGTATCGAGGGACTTACCGGAGACCCGTCGCGCATGCTGGAGGCCGCAGGCCGCATGCCTGTTTTTGCGGGCTATGCACCGGATGCTCCCCCGTCGATGGGCTGGACGCCGTGGGGCGGCGTGCCGGGGCCGCACTGGATGGAACTGCGCGGCCTCGCCGGACGGGCTTCGACGCGGCTGACGCACGGTTTTTTCGCGGCCCCCGAGGGCGGGACGGGTCCGCGGCGTGCGGTGATGGTAGCTCGTAATTCTGATCGTGTTGTTCCCTCCCTCCTCGCGTTGTGCTGGGCCGCCGCGCAACGGGCACGTTCGGGGGAGGCATCGGCGGAGGGCAGATGGCTGAGGCTTGCAGAGCGTTCTGTGCCCATCGATGCAGATGGGGGCACATCGTTTTTTCCGGCTGCTAAGGCGAGTGTCATGACGATGAGCGAGTTCTTGGTTGCCGCAGAAAAATACGAGCGGCGCGAATCGCGCTCGCCGCTGCTCGGGCATGTTGTCGTTCTTGCCCGCGCTACTGCCGACATCACCAGGGTCAAAAGCCCGGCAGAGAGCGAGGCTGCCACGCCGCCGGAATTGTGGGCCCGGGCGTGGCCGTCGCTGCGGCAGGGGCGGTGCTTTGTCTTGCCGGGTTGGTGGTATCAGGCCGCGCTGACGGCTGCAGGCTTCTGCCTTGCTCTCGGAACCGGCCGTCGTGGATGGCGGGGGTGCGCTGCGGCGGGAACCGCCGCCCTGTTCGTTTACTTGTTGGTCGCATTAGGGGTCTTTGCCTCGGCTGGCGTTCTGCTACCTTTTGTGCTGTCGGCGGGCACTCTTGCCAGCGGACTTTTGCTTGGTCGCTTTATTTTTCGGACATGAAATTCACCAACCTGACACGCGCCGAGGAGATCGGAGCAAACTGTTACCTGCTGGAAGCCGGCAACTCGCGCATCCTGCTCGATGCGGGGATGCACCCGCGCGCGGCCGGTTCGCAAGCCACGCCGGATTTTTCCGTGCTCGGCGGAAAGGGATTCGATGCCATGCTCCTGACCCACGCGCACCAGGATCACGTCGGATGCCTTCCCGTCGCCATGCGCCAGGCGCCGGGCGCGCCTGTGTTCATGACCGAGGCCACGGCGGCGATTGCCGACGTGATGTTGCATAACTCGGTCAATGTCATGATGAGGCAGCGTGAGGAACTCGGGTTGCCCGATTATCCGCTTTTTTCTCACCGTGAGGTGGAGCGTCTGACGGACGAATGGCGCATGGTCGGGCTCGGGTCGCGGTTCGACTTGACTGGCCAACGGAGCAGCACGGGCGCGGTGACCTGCGAATTTTTCGATGCCGGCCATATCCTCGGTTCGGCGGGAGTTCTCATCCGGGCGGAGGGGAAGAGCGTCTTTTACACGGGCGATGTGAACTTCGAGGACCAGACAATCATGCGCGCGGCCAAATTCCCGCGCGAGGGCATCGATGTCCTAGTCATGGAAACCACGCGTGGCGACAGCCCGGTGCCGGAGGGTTTCACGCGGAAGGCGGAGGAGGCGCGCTTCATCGCCGCGCTGCAGGCCGCGCTCGACGAGGGTGCGCCGGTGCTTGTTCCAGTGTTCGCCCTTGGTAAGACGCAGGAATTGCTCGCCTTGCTTTATGAATCTCGTCGCAACGGTTCGTTGCGCGGCGGGTTCGGGCTTTACGTGGGCGGGCTCGGCGCGAAAGTGACTGCGGCAACCGACCGGTTGCGCGGGTCCGCACCGCGTCGCCACGGAGACCTCAAACTTGCGACCTGTCTACCTATGGAAGTGGTCGGTGGTCGCGACATGGCACAACTGCCCGTCCTCCCGCGCACTGTTTACGCGGTCTCCAGCGGGATGATGACGGAAAACACGCTGTCGAACATGCTTGCGCCCCGCATCCTTGCCGACCCGAAAGCGCATTGCATGTTCGTCGGTTATTCCGACCCGGAGTCGCCTGCGGGGAGGGTGCGTGCCTCCGCGGAGGGCGACGAGGTGGTGCTCGATGCGCGTCGCCGACCCGTCGAGCGCCGTTGCCGTGTCGACCAATTCACGCTCAGCGCGCACTCCACCCGCGCTGGGTTGCTTGACTACGCGAAGCAGTTGCAGCCCAAGAAAATCCTGCTGGTCCACGGGGATCCACCGGCCGTGTCGTGGTTCGCACGGGAACTTTCGCGGGTGTGCCCGCAATCCGAAGTTGTTGTTCCGGCCCCGGGGCAACCGGTCGAGTTGTAGGAGCAGCTTTTCAGGCCGTCCAAGGAAGCCGGCGGTCGAGGTCGGAAAGCAACGCGGTGAACTCGCGTGTCTCGCGGCGCCAACGCTGGATGGCTTGGCGGGAGATCTCGACGCGTCCAGCCATCGCCTGCTCCAGTGCCTCGTAATTGGCGGTGAGGCGGGCGCTCAGGTGGTCGAACATCTCGTGCATCTGGTGGCCGAAGGCGGCGGCGATGCTTTCCGGTTGCT
>Ga0114972_10004425_pt1 | contig 10472 bp, 9 predicted proteins | sample M_140807_EF_Meta_FD_87354 | JGI IMG/M metagenome (GOLD analysis project Ga0114972, IMG submission 87354) | Freshwater microbial communities from Lake Montjoie, Canada to study carbon cycling - M_140807_EF_MetaG | ecosystem: Environmental > Aquatic > Freshwater > Lake | place: Lake Montjoie... | reverse complement strand
CGGCCCTTCAATTCGACGAAGAGGCGACCTTGATTGATTGAGATATTGCCGCCAGTCGCGCCAATGTTCGAGACAACATTGGTAACATGGGGGTTCGCGCGCAGGATCTCGACCAGCCGGCCCTGCATTTGTGACATGGCGTCGAACGACGCGCCGCGCGGTCCTTCGGTATTGATCGTCAGCAGACCCGTGTCTTCAACGGGAAAGAAGCCCTTGGGAATTATCACGGCCATGTAGCCGGCCGCCCCGAGCGACGCGAAGAACATCAACCAGACGAACCAGCGGAACCGCAGGCCGAGATCGAGCAGCCAGGCATAGCTGCGCTCGAAGGCGACCAAGCCGCGTTCCAGGACCCTATCAACCAGGCCGGGCTTGCCGTGCGCTGGCAGGCGGGAGGCCATCAGCGGGGTCAAGGTCAGGGAGACGACGCAAGATGCAATGACCGAAAGGGTGACGGTCGCGGCAAAGGCATTGAACACCCGCCCGACCACGCCACCCATCAGCAGGATGGGCAAGAAGACCGCAACGAGTGAGAGGGTGATCGAGAGAACGGTAAAGCCGATCTCCTGGGATCCCTTGATGGCCGCCGGTATCGGATCCATGCCCTCTTCGATGTGTCGGACGATCGCCTCCAGCACCACGATCGCGTCGTCGACCACCAGCCCGACCGCGATGGTAAGACCGAGGAGCGTCACGTTATCGATGCCGTAGCCCATGACGTACATCAGCCCGAAGGCGACGCAGAGGCTGATCGGCACGGCCAGGGTCGGGATGAGCGTAGCGCTCAGTTTGCGCAGGAACAGGAAGCAGACCAGCACGACAAGGCCGATGGCAATGACCAGCGATTCCTGCACGTCGTGCACCGCATCGCGGATGGATAGCGATCGGTCGAGGAAGACCTCCAGCTCCGCCCCCGGCGGCAAGGAGGCGCGCAGCCCCGGCAGGGTTGCCTTGATCCCATCCACCACATCCACCGTATTGGCATCCGGCTGGCGGAGGACGGCAACCACCAGAGCGCGGTCGGCGTTCCGCCAGGCGGCGATGCGGTTATTGGAGACGCCGTCGGTGACGGTGGCGATGTCACTCAACCGGACCGGGGAGAAGGGCTTGCCGGCGACGACCAGGCGGCCGAACTGTTCCGCGTTCTGCGGCTGATCATTGGCGCGGAGAGTGAGTTGCTGTCGGTCGCCGTTCAAAACCCCGACCGGCGTTGCCGAATTGGCCTGGGCGACCGCCTGCAGCATGGTATCGAAGCCGAGCCCCATCGCGGCGATGCGATCGGGGTCGAGCCTGACCCGGACTGCATAGAGCTGTTCGCCGAAGACCTGCACCTGAGCGACGCCCAGCACCCGCGACAGCGCCGGGCTGATGATCGTGCTGACCAGATCGTTTAAGTAATAGAGTGGCTTATCACCGCCCGCGAGCGTCAGCAGCACGACCGGCGCATCGGCCGGGTTCACTTTCCGGTAGCTGGGCGGCACCAGCATGTCCACCGGCAGCCGCCGCTGCGCGCGGGTCAATGCCGCCTGCACATCCTGCGCCGCCGCATCGATGTTCTTGTTCAACTGGAACTGCACGGTGATCTGCGACGTGTCCTGACCATTGATCGAGGACATGGTGTCGACGCCGGCGATGGTCGAAAGCTCTCGCTCAATGGGTAGGGCGACGCTGGTCGCCATGGTCTCTGGGCTGGCGCCCGGGAAATTGGCGAAAATGGTGATAACCGGAAAATCGACCCGCGGCACCGCGGCGACCGGCAGCTTCATGTAAGCCAGGACGCCAGCCACGATCGCGGCGATCGAGAGCAGGCTGGTCATCACCGGCCGACGGATGCAGAGCTCTGAGATGTGCATCGTGCGGGTCCCGCTCAGTTTACGCTGGAAACGCGCTGCGGCTGCGGCGCGCGCTCGACAGCCTTGGTCCCGGTGGTCACGCGCTGGGCGCCGTCCACGATGACTTTCTCCCCGGCCTTGAGGTTGCCGGTGACGACCACCCGGTCGCCGGTGACGCGAACCAGTTGGACATTGCGCCGTTCTGCCACACCATCCGGCTTGAGGATCATGACAAAGCGGCTGTCCTGGCCGGTCTGCAGAGCGGGGCTGGGGACCGAGATGGCCTCCGCCTCGTCACGCGGGCTGAGCACTACCTGGACGTACTGCCCGGGCCAGAGCCTATGGTCGGGGTTGGCGAAACGGGCCTTGAGCTGGATCGTGCCGGTCGCGCTATCGACCGCGCTGTCGACGAAGACCACCTGCCCGGTGATTGGCGGCCCGGCATCCCCATCCGCCTTCACCCGAACCTGGGCACTGCCGCGACGCATCGCGGCGCGGATTTCCGGCAGCCATCTCTCCGGAACCGAGAACTGCACCAGGATCGGGTCGAGGTGGGTGAGGGTGGTGATGGCGGTGTTTTCGGCCTGCCGGACGAAATTGCCCGCCTTCAACGGAATAGCACCAAGTTGGCCGTCGATTTCGGCGGTGATCGTCGCATAGGAAATGTTGGTTTTCGCCTGCTCGATCAGCGCCTCGGTCGCCTTCAACTGGGCCGCGGCGGACGCGGCATCGGCTTCGGCCTGTTCGAAACGCTGCTGAGAGGCGACGCTTTCGCGCCCCAACTGCTGATAGCGGAGCAGGTCGGCCCTGTAGCGGGTGAGCATGGCCCGATCACGAACCGAATTCGCCTCTAGCTGGGCCGCGAGGGCCCGGCTCAGCCGGCTATCCAGCACGAACATCGGCTGGCCCTTTTTCACCATCTGACCTTCCTGAACCAGGACCTGGTCGATCTGTCCATCGACCCGGGCCCGCACGGTGATCACGGATTCCGACGCGGCGAGCCCATTGGCCAGGATGTCGATCGGCACCGGGCCGACCCGAACCGGGTCGGTTGTCACGGGCACCGCCGGCGGGCCGGCAGGCGGCGCGCTCTGGGCCATCGCCAGGGTCGCGGGCATGAGCCCAAGCAGCGTCAGGCTGGCGGCCAGCAAAAGGCGGCGAAAGCGGATCGCGCGGCGGATGGTCATGCCCCTGATCTTCCTGTCCAAATTACCAATGCGGGTCCTCGGCGCAACGGATGCGCTGTTGGCCAGGCGTGCTTCCTCGCGTAGCAGACCGACCGGGTGTTGGGCAAAGCCATCGCGCCGAAATGTCACGCCGATCAATGAAGCCAGTATGGATAACAAAATAGATAGCAAACTAGATAGCAAATTCGATGCCAAACTAGCGATTGCCGAGGGCATGCCTCAACAGGATAGCACGCCTCATGCCGATGCGCGGGCGTCTTCCCGCCATTCGAGATAAAAAACAATTCTTTACACAGCGCTGCAACGACGCCGCCGAACCTGGTCAGGCGCAGCCCCGGCGGCCCAGCAGCGCCTTCGCCACGGCCAGCCTGGTCCCACTTCCCGCAAGCCGCGCCAACAGCATGGGAAAATCATTCGCCAATGCGGCCATCTGCGCTGCTGCCGCCGCTTCCCCGACCGCTGCGGCAAGGTCCGGGCAGCCGCAGCCGCCGAAGCGTTCGGTTGCCCCATCCAGCGCACGCGCCGCCGCCCCGGCGGCCAGGCGGCCTTCGCTGAGGCTGGGCGCCACCGCGCCGGCCGCCAGATCGCGCGCCGCCGCCGCCAATTCCTCCAAGCCCAGGCCGAAGCCGCAGGCGGGCCGCTGCGCCGCCGCGGGGGCGGCCAGAACCAGCAGCGGCAGAAGAAACTGAATCACGCCCGCCACCCGCAGGCGGTCAGCGCCGCTATCATATGCCGGGGTACCGGCGCCTCGGCCGCGACCGGTGGGTCGAGCGGCAGGCTGATGGCCCGCGCGAGCAGCTGCATCGCTCCCGCGCCGCCGCCATAGCGGGCATCGCCGAGGATCGGCCAGCCGGCATGCGCGCAATGGACCCGCAACTGGTGGGTCCGCCCGGTTGCGGGGCGCAGCGCGAGCCACGTCACGCCTTCGCCCCGGCCCATGACTTCCCAGGCGGTGCGGGCGGGCTGCCCTTCTCGATCGACAACCATCCGCCACCCTTCGGCGGCGCTGGAGCGTTTGGCCAGCGGCGCATCGATGCGGCCGGCCGAGGCACCGGGGCCACCCTGGACCACTGCCCAGTAGGTCTTCTGCGCCAACTGGCCGGCGAAGAGGGCCCCGAGCATGGCCAGCGCCGGCTTGCTGCGGCCGAGCACGAGACAGCCAGCGGTGTCAGTGTCCAGCCGGTGCGCCGGCTGCGGTGGCCGACGCTTGCCAAGGGCGAGGGCAGGGAGCAGGTCTTCGAGTGAAGGGCCGCCGCGCGGCCCGGCATGCACGGCAAGCCCCGCCGGCTTGTCGATGATGAGCAGGCGATCGTCGCGCAACAGGATGCTGGGCAGGGATGCGGGGCGCGAACTGCCAGGATGCGCGCCGCCGCCACTGCGCCGCGATGGGGCTGGTCCACGAAGGCCAAGGCGTTTCGGGGCGTTACTCAGGGCTGCTGATCGCTTGTTCATGCCGGGGCCTGAGCGAGACAGCATAAAACCTGCCCTTATCCCAGCGAATTTCGCGCCTCCTGCTTCAGGGAGCAGTGCCGTGGCGCGGGCCTTCCCGATCTTGCCCGCCCGGCGCTCCTCATCCCCCGAACAACCGGCTTGGCGGCCGCGCCAGTCCCAGATGCTCGCGCAGCGTCGTGCCGGTATAGTCCCGGCGGAACAGCCCGCGGTCCTGCAGGATCGGCACGACGAGATCGACGAAGTCCTGAAAAGCGCCGGGGAAATAGGCTGGCAGGATGTTGAAGCCGTCGCAGGCGTAGTCCTCGAACCAGTCCTGCAGGATATCGGCAATCTCCTCCGGCGTGCCGAGGATGACCCAATGCCCGCGCGCCGCGCCGGCGAGATTGACCATATCCCGCCAGGTCAGTTTCTCCCGCCAAGCCTTGGCGAGCATCGCCTTGGCGAAGCCGTGCGAGGTATCCGGCAGGGGGAAGTCCTCCGGCACGCGCGCATCCAGTGGGAAGCCAGAGACATCGATGCCGAGGCGGGAGTTGAGCATAACCCGGGAATTCTCGACATCGACGAAGGACATCAGCGTGTCGAGCTTGGCCAAGGCTTCCTCCCGCGTCCGCCCGACGATCGGCATGCAGCCGGGCAGGACGGCGACCTCATCTGCGGTGCGACCGAAGGCGGGCAGGCGGGATTTCAGCGCCTGGTATCCGGCCTGTGCTTCCGCTTTGTCCTGCACCACCGTGAAGACGACATCGGCGGTGCGGGCGGCGAGTTGCAGGCCGGGCTCGGAGGAGCCGGCCTGGATGATCACCGGATTGCCCTGCGGCGTGCGGCTGGTGGGCAGCGGCCCCTTCACCTGGAAAAAGCGGCCAACATGGTTCAGCGGCTTGAGCTTGCTGGCATCGATATAGCGGCCGGTGGCGTGGTCACGGATGACCGCGCCGTCTTCCCAGCAATCCCAAAGCCCGCGTACGACATCGACGAATTCCTCGGCGACTTCATAACGGGCGTCGTGGCCGGCATGGCTGCGGCCGAAATTCGCCGCCGCCTTGTCACCGCTTGTGGTCACCGCGTTCCATGCGGCACGGCCATGCGAGAGGTGATCGAGCGAGGCAAATTGCCGGGCGAGGTTGAAGGGTTCCGTGTAGCTGGTGCTGGCGGTGCCGCCGAGGCCGACATGCGTCGTCGTCGCGGCCAGCGCCGAGAGCATGGTCAGCGGCTCGAACTTCGCCGCGAAGCTGGGGTGCATGCCGGGGTCGGTCGCCAGATTATCGCCCAGGAAGAGCAGGTCGAACTTGCCCTGTTCGGCGATGCGACCGATCTGCTGGATGACCGCGATGTCCTCAAAGCTTTGGGTCGCACCGGGAAAGCGCCAGCCCGCGATATGATTGCCGGTGCCGAGAACGAAGACACCGAGATGCATTTGACGAGACATGAGCAGGCTCCTTCAGCCAGTCTCGCAGCAATTCCAATGCCTGCAACCCGGTGTCGTGCCAAGCTGCCCACGTAATTGCGGAGGCAGAGATGAGCGAGACCACCGAACCCATGGTAGCAGGCCTGTTCCACGTGGCCGTCAAGACCAATAACCTGCCCCAGACAGTGGCCTTCTATGAAAAAATCCTCGGCCTGCGGAACGGCTTCCGGCCGGATTTCGGCTTTCCCGGCGCCTGGCTTTACGTGCCTGTCGCGGGTGGGCCGGCGATCCTGCATGTCTATGCCGGGGGTCCGGCGATGGGGCCGGATGGCCGGGCACCGCTGCAGACCGGGGCGATCGACCACCTTTCGCTCGCCTGCCGCGGCTTTCATGGCTACGTCGCGCGTTGCCGCACACACGGGCTGGACTGGCGCGAATTCATCGTGCCCAACACCACGCTCTGGCAGCTTTTCGTCTACGATCCCTCCGGCATGCAGTGTGAACTGACCTTCGAGGGCGCTGCGGAAACCGGGCCGTTGCCCGACATGTCGCCGGGCCGCGCCTATGTCGCAGGCAGTAGCTTCTTCGATGCCGCTCGCTACCCCAGCCTGTCGTAAATATCGGTATAGGTGCGGCGTAGCTTCGCCAGGAAATCCGGCCCCGCCTTGGCCCGCGTGCCAGCGATAGGGTCGCAGGGCGGAAACATGGTGTCCGATGCCGCCAGGCTGAAGTCGCGGACGAAGGCCACGCGGATCGCCGCATGCCGCGCCGGCAGGTGCAGCCGCAGCGCCCGCATGGCGTTAGGGCCGAGATTGAGCCCGGTGCCGGCCGCGGCACCCGGGTCGCGGTGGTCGAAGGCTTCGACAATGATGCCCGGGGCAGCGGCCAGCTGCTCGGTCAGCAGACTGCCCGCGACGCCCGTGCCGATAACCCCGATGCGCATGTCCCAGCCTCACCGCCCGCCGCACGGCAGGTGCGGTGGACCGGGCGGTGCAACATCGACGCCAGCTTCAGCCGCTGGTCGGCATGAAGCGGAAGCCCTCGCCCCAGCGGGTGAAATGCCCGGTGGAGGGAGAGGGGAAATGCCCGGTGCACATCAGTCGCCCGCTATCGCAGTGGCATTCCAGGAATTTCCGCCGGGTCACGGCGGAGGCGGCCTGGTCGGTATCGGCGCGCATGGACAATTCCGGATAGCGCGCCTGGATGGGCGAATGGATCAGGTCGCCGGTCAGCACCGCCAGCGTCGTGTCCTTGCCCAGTTCCACCGCATAGTGGTCCGGTGTGTGCCCGGGTGTGGGCGTCAGGCGCACATGATCGTTCAAGGCGCTATCGGTCTTGACCAGTTCTGCCTGGCCAGCGGCGATGATGGGCAGCACGCTGTCCTGGATCACCTCATTCGGCGTCTTGCGGTTCTCGGCTTCCCAATAGGCATATTCCTTGGCGCCGAAGATGTATTTCGCGTTGGGAAAGGTCGGCACCCAGCGGCCGTTTTCCAGCCGGGTATTCCAGCCCACATGATCGACGTGCAGGTGGGTGCACATGACGAAGTCGATATCGGTCACGGAAAAGCCGGTTGCGGCGAGGTTCCGTTCCCACACATCGGAGGTCTTCTGGTGCCAGAACGGGCGGCTCGGCCGGTTCTTGTGGTTGCCGACGCAGGTGTCCACCAGGATGGTGTGATGCGGCGTCTTGACCAGATAGCTTTGGATGCAAAGGCGAAGCATGCCGCTCGCGGCGTCGATCGCGCCCATCTGCTCAAGCCAAGGGCGGTTTTCCGCCAGGGTTTCCTTGCTGAGCGAGGGGAAGAATTCCAGCGGGTCGAAAAGCGGCCGCTCTTCTTCGATCACCCGATGGATTTCGAGATCGCCGAGCGCGAAGCTGGTCTTCATGACTGTCCCTCCCGAGATGTAGGAGGGGAGGGTGCCGCAGGTTACCCCGCGGCACCAGCCGGCTTCTACTTCAGCGGGAAACCGAGCCCGCGCAGATGCTCACCCAGCTTGTCGCGGCCGCGCAGCGCGGCGACGGTGCCGTTCCGCTCGATCACCCGCTCGGACCAGGTGGCCGCGGCCATTTCGTGCCGCGCGGAGAAATCCGACATCGCCGCATCGTAGGTCGCGCGGTGGTCGTGCTCCTCAGAGTGGTCGTAAGTGCCGTGATGGACCACGACATGCTGCGGCAGGCGCGGCTTCACCTCGCCCTCGCGGCCCGCCAACGGATAGCCGACGCAAAGCCCGAAGACGCAGCTGACGCCCTGCGGCAGCTTCAGCAGCTCGGCCACGCGCGGGACATTGTTCCGGAGTGCGCCGATATAGACCGTGGACAGGCCGATCGATTCCGCCGCGACGACGGCGTTCTGTGCAGCCAGCGCGGCATCGATCGCGGCCACCAGGAAGGTTTCCAGATAGGGCAGGCCCTCCAGCGGCTTGCCCTCGGCGATCCCCAGGCGCTCATTGCGGGATGTATCGGCGACCCAAACCATAAATAGCGGGCATTGTTCGATATGCTTCTGGTTGCCCGCGATCTTGGCCAACTCCGCCCGCACCGCCGGGTCCTCGACCACCACCACCGACCAGGTCTGCAGGTTCGAGGAGGTGGCGGCGGAGGAAGCGGCGGCGATCAGCGTCTCCAGCGTGCCGGCCGGCACCGCATCGGGCTTGTAGCCGCGCACCGAACGATGCTGCAGCAGGCAATCGATCACCGGGTTCCACGGGCCTGCCGCTGGTGCTGCCTGACCGTAGCGCGCTGCCAGCGCGCGCTGCTGATCTGCCGTCGGCTTAATGCTGCCGTCCATGCCTGATTTCCTTTCGGACTAAACGCGGCTGTCGGCTTCGCATGCCGGCGGGCGTCAGACAAGGCCCAGCTTGCGTCCCAAATCCCGGTACAGCGCGACCTGATCGGCGAGAAAGCCGCGCGTCGCCTCTGGCGTCAGCAACATGGGCACCGACCCTTCGGCCCGGATCGTGCGTTGCCAGACGGCATCCTGGCGCAGCCCGGCAATCGCTTGTGCCCAGGCGGCGATGACCGGTTCGGGCAATCCAGCCGGGCCGAAGACGGCATTCCAGCCAACGATCCGGGCGAGCGGCGCGAGGCCGGCCTCCAGCGCGCTGGGCACCTGCGGCAACCCTTCGAAGCGTTCCCGGCTGCCGATCAGCAGGGGACGGAGCTTGCCCGCCCGGATGGCCGGCAGGACATCGCCCAGATTGCTGCCCAGCAGCTCGACCTTTTGTTCGATCAGCGCCTGCGCCGCTTCCCCCGCGCCGGCGAAGGGCACCGCGTTGGCGGCATCGAAGGGCAGTCCGGCGAGGGTGAACAGCTCCCGCATCCCGAGATCGAGCAGCGTTGCCGGGCCGGTGGTCGCAAAGCGCAGCTGACCCGGCTGCTCGCGCAGCGCGGCGAGCACGGCCTCCAGCGATCCCCAGGCCGCATTGCGGGAGACGCACAGGACGAAGGGCGATTGGTCGAGCAGCCCAAGGGTACTGAACTCGTCCCAGGTATAGGGGGTTCGGGGATCGAGCGCGGGCAGGATGGCCGAGGAGGCGACGCGCGCTAGCAGCAGGGTAAGGCCATCCGGCGCGGCCCGAGCGACTGCGGCGGTGCCGATCGCCCCGGAAGCCCCGATCTGGTTTTGCACGAGGATCCGCGCCGCCCTGTTGGGCAGATGCGCGGGCGCGCGTTCGGCGAGCAGGCGGGCCGAACGATCAGCGGTGCCGCCGGCGGAGAAGGGTGCCACCAGCGTCACCGGCCCCAACGGGTAGGCATGCGTCCCCGTCGCGCGGGCCCCGATGGGGGCCAGCAGAGGCGCGGCAAGCAGAAGCCTTCGAGGCAGGCGGCGCATGATCGGTTCCGGACGCACAGGGCGCGCTAAGAAGAATCCGGGGGGACTGTGGCGATTGTCAGGCAGAGACGAGCGATTGATGCCTCCCGGGGGAGCGTTGAGGCTGCGCGATAACACCTCGCAGACGGTCGCCGGCAGCAATGCGCGAAGGACGGAGAGTCTTGCGCGACGGGAGAAACTCGAGACTGACTTGGCTCGACCCGCGCAAAACACTGACCGGGAACCGGAAGAAGATTATTATCGCTGTCGTATTGGGCGACATGCTGGAAAATTTTTTTGCTACCCTCGCGGCGCAGACCGGGGTCTATGGCGTCACGCTCTGGGCGCCGACGCTGTTCGTGCTTCTGCTGAAGGTCACGCCAGCGCAGGCCAGCAAGCTGATGATCGGTCTGACCCTGGGTGGCCTGGCGGGGAGGATCAGCTTCGCCCTCCTGTCGGAAAAGATCGGCCGGCGCCGGGGTGGCGGGCTGCTGGGCTTCGGCGCGGCGATCCTGCTGGTGCTGGCCGGCGTCTTTCACAACGATCACAACGTTATGCTGGGCGCGGTATCGGTCTTCTGGCTGCTGCTGGTCGCTGCCTGCTTCTTCGCCGATGGGGGCTTCGCCATCGTCGGTCCCTATGCCGCCGAGGTATGGCCGGCGCATCTGCGGACCTCCGGCAGGGGCAGCGCCTATGGGTTTGGGGGCTTGGGCAAGATCATCGGCCCGCTCGGCCTCGCCCTCGTGGTCGGCAGCACCAACATCGTGAAGCCTGAAGCCTCG
>Ga0114972_10004424_pt1 | contig 10474 bp, 8 predicted proteins | sample M_140807_EF_Meta_FD_87354 | JGI IMG/M metagenome (GOLD analysis project Ga0114972, IMG submission 87354) | Freshwater microbial communities from Lake Montjoie, Canada to study carbon cycling - M_140807_EF_MetaG | ecosystem: Environmental > Aquatic > Freshwater > Lake | place: Lake Montjoie... | reverse complement strand
TGTTTCGACGCATCGAGTTGACCACAGATCGGATTTGATCGTCCGAAAAACCACTGCGCCGGAGTTCGAGAACCCGCCGTTGCAATTCGCGATCGGCTTGGCGACGCACGAGTGCTGGCGGAAGATCCCAGTCCGCGCCTTCGGTGAGCTTCTTGACGATTTGCTCGCGGAGCAACTGATTTTGGTGGTATTCGCCTTGACGCTTCAACTCGGCTCGCACGAAATCGCGAAGTTCGGCAGGGGAGTCGAACCCGAGTTCGGACAACTGCGAATTGCTGAGACCTTCCACGTTGACTCGTCGGATTTCAACAACTTCAAAGTTACCGACCACTTCCTTACCTCGAAGTGCTTCGTTTTGAGAAGTTTCAAGCAGTTTGAAGTTGGTGGAAACCAAAGCCCCCTCTTTGACACCGGCGAAAGCCTTACCGAATTCGTCGACGATCGAGTCGGCGAAGGAGAGCTTTTGGCGGAGGGTTACGAGCTCTTCGCTGAACCCGCTGATCTGCTTGCCATCGACCAAGAAATCGGCGTTGATCAACAGTCGATCGCCGAGTTGTGCTTCACCATCGCAAGCTTCACCCGGGGTGACTCGCTCGAGGGTGCGCTGCAGTTGGCGTTCAACTTCGTCATCGGTCAACGTGTATTCCGACTTGACCAAGTCCAAACCTTCCCACTTGGGAACGTTGAACTCGGGACGAACTTCGATCTTGAATTCGAAAGTGAAATCTCCAGCGTCGGGCAGTCGGACGGCACCGTAATCCATGTCTGGTTCCGAAATTGCGGAGAACTCTCCACTTTCGGTGATCTGCTGGAGACTGTCCATCACCAAGTTGCTTTTCACTTGGTCGGCGACGGTCTTTTTGAATCGGGATTCGAGAAGCTTGCGAGGAATTTTTCCAGCGCGAAACCCTGGCAGATCCGCTCGGGGTGCGATCTCGTCGTACGCTTTTCGGAAATAGCGATCCAGTTCCGCTCTTGGAACCGTGACCACAACATGCCGTTCGCAAGCACCTGGTTTGTCGATCTGAACCTTCAAATCGAGCTTGCTGTTGACCTCAGTTTCAACGGTCGACATTCTTTTCTTCAACTGCTAAAGGCAAGAAAAAAATAAGGGCATCCCTAAGCAGCGAGAGCGGGTGATGGGATTCGAACCCACGACAACAACGTTGGCAACGTTGTGCTCTACCAACTGAGCTACACCCGCAGAGTGAACTGCCTAGCTGACGCCCTCCTCCAAAACATATTCCGAAGGACGACCGCATTTCGCCAGGTGTTATCCTGCCGAGAGGCGGATGGCTAGTCGAGACTAGTCCGTCCAACGCGTCGAATAGTATAGGATCTCCTCCCTCGGACGCAAGGGTCGATTGGGCCTCAAAAATACCGAATGAATCCTCGGGGAATCGATTCTGGCGTTTGGAGGCATTTTCGAGCACCTAAACCGAAGGAAGGATTGGTATCGGCCTAGACCTGCAGAACCCTTTTTCGGTATAGGCGTCAGCCAGGGTTAGATTTTCCCTCGCCAGACCTGAAACTTCCTTAGAAAAAGGGTTCAAGCCAATGCGCCGTGTACGCTACGCTGATCGGTTCTCCAGTGCCTTGCTCGCTTTTACAACGATCCTTTTTTCAAATCTTGCGATCGCCCAAGACCTTTCGTCGATGGGTGGATGGTTTTTTGGGATGCCCTCTCCCAAACCCGAAGCGAAATATGTCGACGCGAACTCGTCCATCCAGACTTTGGACCAAAAATCGGTGGGGGGAGTGCCCAGCACCACGACGCGTCTCGAAGTAGGAGGCGGCATAAACGACGGCGCCGAGGGAGGGGCCGATTGGCTAGAGTGGATTGCATCCAAGTCGAAACCGTCGAAAAAAACGTCCAGTTCTTGGCTTTCGACGGTAGGTGCTCCGAAGAAGAAGGCGAATTCGCTGAGTTATTCCAGAAACAACAAGACGTCGTGGCAAAAATTCCAGCAATCCTCGAAGCAAACGTGGCGAAAGACTGCCGATGTGCTGAATCCGTACCCCCCCGCGAAGCCCGCGAGTGCCAAGAAATCGGGGAACTCGTGGTTTTCCGGTTCGGGTCAATCCAAGAACACCAAAAAGATCGATTCCGTTCCTGAGTGGCTTGGGCAAGAATCCCCGAAGTAAGCCCTAAGCAGAATGTCGTTGAAGAAACTCCTGACGCGGCACGAACTCTCTCGAGGTTGGCGGGAAAATTTGGAATGGGACGAACAATCCGACGTTCAAGATGCAGCGAAAAGGATCTCAAACCGAACTTTTCGCGACAAGACTTGTCAGCCTTGAAACCCCCGGTTATGGTACGAACATCTGATGGCGATGTAGCTCAGTCGGTTAGAGCAACGGCTTCATAAGCCGTGCGTCGGTGGTTCGAGTCCACTCATCGCTACTAACGAATTTTCAATCGATTCGTTGACAAAACACGCACAAGCCGAGTGGCTGTTATCTTCTCAGACTGAAAAGAGTGGCGTCAGTACCCTTTTCTCCATCGCCTCGCACATTGCCGAATAGGCATCTACAGTGAAGCAGCGACCGCGATGAAACGATGGTCTTCAGCGATAGCTCGTTCCATGTTTTTTCACATGCTCAGTCTTTACGACTTCCAAGGATTGGCATTCGCTTCCGAGCGATCCCTTGTACCATCTTTTCGCCGTGCCGACAGTCTAATTTCCGCGGCAAGTTTGCATCCATCCAGACCATACGTGTCCACATCATGGAACAGGATGTTTCGAGCGCCACACTGGGCAAGAGCAAGAGATCGCCGACTATCGCTCGTTCAAAGAGGCAAGCGAAAAGGGGCCCGCCCACGAGGCTAAGCAAGGCATTTTCAGCAAATTTGTGGAAATCCTAAATTTGCTTGACATTTGTCAACAGCGTGTACTAGGATCGAGTCGATGACTAGGCCGAGGCATCCAAGACCAGAGATCGAATAAGCAATCCAGTACGCGGAAGAGCTTGGTTGGAAAGTCGAACTTTCCAATGGACACGCTTGGGGACGGCTCTTTTGTCCACAAAGTACTCGAGCGGGGTCATCGCCAGTATTTGGTTGACTCCGAGAAGTCCGGAAAATCACGCTCGGCAACTCCGAAAAGTGGTGGACCGGTGCCCTCACAGCAATGATCCAAACAACATCGATAGCGATGAACCCGACGAAGGTGATGAGTGATGAACCAAACCACAAAGCCTTGTGATAGAGAATATGACTTCGCCCTGATCGTCGGTGGTGTTAGCGAACTGACATCGGCGGTCGAGGACGCTTTGTTTCAAGCGGGTTGTGACGATGCGACTGTAAGCATGCAGCACGGTCGACTGTACATCGAGTTCAGTCGATCGGCATTGTCACTGGAAGATGCGATTATCGGCGCGATCCATGATGTTCGTAAAGCTGCGATCGGAGCTGAAGTATTACGCGTCGATGAATGCAACCTCATTACTGCTTCTGAAATAGCAAGAAGGATGGGACGCAGTCGACAACTGGTGCATCAGTACATGAATGGACTCCGTGGGCCAGGAGGCTTCCCACCACCTGAATGTCACCTCACTGACCATGCACCGCTCTGGGCGTGGTGCGCGGTCAGTTACTGGCTTGTAGAGAACAATCTTCTGCGACCAGAAGAGAGCTGGAATGCTGAGGTTGTCGAGGCGATCAATAACTGGCTCGAATCCGAACGGCAACGCCGACGGTATCCCAAACTGATCGATACGATCACTCGCGGCTTGCAACATCGGTAGGCATCCATGAATGTATCCGAGATTCGTTGAAAGAACGCCCCTAGGCCCCGTGTGTCTGGTATCTCTTCGGACTGAAATGGGTTGCTTCAGCGTCTTCTGTTCCCGCGATAGTGCAAAGGGTCGAATTGCCATCGCCAGTGAAGCAGCGACCGCAATAAAGCAAAGGTCGTCGATGAAGGGGTCGATCCATGTTGTTATGCCACGCTCAGGCTTTACGTCTTCCAAGCGCTGGTATTCGCTTCCTTTCGGCTCTCGATCCCCTGTGCCGATGGTCCCCTGTGCCAATGGTCTAGTTACTGCAGCGAGTTCGCATCCAGCCGGCCCACCCGTGTCCGCATCATGGGGGGTTAGTTTCGAAGGACTTTTGGTTTTGTTAGACTAACTCTGCCCGGGGAAGATGGCCGCGCTGGAGGTGTTCAACAAGTCGATGCTGCACCAAGCCTTCATTAGAAAATTTTAGACCCGAACATAACATGACCATTCAATCTGGCGGTAAACGGATTCTACTTCATGGCTTGGCCCTCATTCTGGTCGGGCTCGTCTTTGGCTTTGCCCCTCCGTTGACGCCGTATCCCCGACTCGCCCTCGGGGCGCACATCCAGTTTGTTACCAATGGCATGCTGTTTGTGGTGCTGGCAATGGTCGTGCTCAAGGTGCCTCACCGCGCTGGCCCCAAGTCGGTTCGAGTCATGTTGGTGTCGGCATGGCTGACGTGGTTCATGGCTGTATCCGAGGCGGCCAACGCATGGTGGGGTGCCAATCAGATGCTCCCCATCGCGGCCAAGCAAGCCGGAGCCGAAGGTGCTGCGGCTTGGCAGGAAGCCGTGGTGAAACTCTGTCATCTGCCAGCAGCCCTGGGACTGATCCTATCGGTGACGCTGCTTATCATCGGCATCGTAAAACACAGCGCATCGACAGAATCCCAAGCCACCCCATGAGCCAAGCGAAAGCCCAACGCCAGCACCGGCTCTCCGAGCAGAAACTGACGTCACCTATCGGTTTTGCGAACGTTTACGGAAACGTAGCAAACGCACTCTCAGCAAAGACAAACCTATGAAAAGCTCCCTTGTTTCCCGAGTTGATTGGTCCAACGACAGTCGCGTGTATTTGCCAGCCCCCGCTGGGAACAGACCAACCTGATCGACCCTGAAGCGAGTTAGTCCCAAGAAACGGGCTTCGGCAAACGTAGGACTGGCGACCATTGCCGCTCCAACAGACGTCCGTCGGGATTGCCGATCCGCCTTGCCTATCGAGTCTCGACCGATCCTACGGACAATGTGGCGGTGTTTGGTAGATGCTCCATCAGGTATCTCATGATGAGCATACGAACATGGACCTCGCTCCCCGGACCTTCCCGCAGACCGTGATCCCGGTTGGGGTAAACCATATAGTCGAACGGCTTCCCTAATTCGATCAATCGATCCACGAGGCCCTCGATGATCTGGATATGGGTATTGGTTTCCCCGGACCCGGTAACGATTAACAAGTTTCCTCGTAGTCCTTCCGCGAAATTTAGCGGAGCGGAGCGAGCATACCCCTCCGGGTTGACCGAGCGGTCTTGCATGTAGATCTCTTGAAACCACGCGTTGTACAAATGGGGCTGAGGCTTTGGAACCACTGCGATCCCAACTTTGTACAGATCGGGCTGGCGGAAAAGCGCGTTGAGCGTATTGGAACCACCGCCACTCCACCCCCAGATAGCAACACGCTCCAAATCGACGTAACTTCGGGTCCGCGCCAACTCACGAACTCCTGCGGCTTGTTCCTCCGTCGATAGCGGCCCCAAGCTTCCGAAGATAGCGTGCCTCCAAGCGACTCCTTTGGGGCAGGGGGTTCCTCGATTGTCGATCGATACGACGATGTAGCCTAGCTCTGCGACGGCTCGATTAAAGTCGATCTGAGCGGCTCCCCACTCATCGAGTACCGTTTGCGCGTGAGGCTCCCCGTAAACATAGACAAAGATTGGGTACTTCTTACCAGGATCAAAATCCTTGGGCTTGACCAGCCACGCATCCATGACGACCCCATTCCCAATATCGAGTTTCAGAAACTCCGTTGGAGAAACCTGAACCTTCGCAAGTGCCTCCTTGAGTTCGGGGAAAAACTCCAAGGTGTGCATGACGCGGCCGCTGGGAATCTCCACAATCTCAAACACCGGTGGCACATCCAATCGGGAGTACTTGTGAATCGCCCAGTGTTTATCTGGGGAGAACTCATAATGATGCGTCCCAGGCTGCACTTCGGGGGAAATCTGTTCCAGGGTGCCTGTGCCATCGAGAGGGACGCGGAACAAGTGCTTCTGGGTCCCGTTGTTTGGGGACGCATAGAAATAAAACCACCCGTTCCGTTCGTCGACCTCACTCCGTTCGATGACGTCGAATTCCCCATGGGTGAGACGCCCAATCTCGTCGCCTTGTCTGGAATAGACATAAGCATGCTGCCAGCCATCCTTGTCGCTCAGCACGATGAATGCTTGACCGTCGCGGATCCAAATCAATCCCAGGTTCTTACCTCGGCTATCGACGACCCAGCTGTCACGTGATTCTTTAAAGAGCGTTTTGATGATTCCTCGGCGATTGACCAGGAGCAACTCACGCTGGTTACGGAACCTGCTCATTTTCTCGACGATTACTTCGTCTGAATTTCCGGCCCATTCCACCATCCCGAGATAGAAGCCTTCGTCGGGACGATTGAAAGGTAGCCAGAAAAGGTTTTTTCCATCGGCATCGACAATGCCGACGCGGAGTGACTCGATCGTCTCGCCCACACGCGCAAAGCGGTGATGATCGATCTCCGGATAGCTAGGATCGGTTGGAACCAAAACAGCCCTCGTTTTTACATCGGAGTCATTGGTGGCGATGAAGAGGATCGCGTTTCCGTCCGGGCTCCATTTGGCTTGCCCCTGGTGGATCTGACCTGCCGAACCATCCGGCGGCAGTTCCACTCGAGTGGCGCGATCAGCGGAGTTGTCTTTGATGAAAATCGTATGATCACGATACTCAATGCGTCGAGAGCCATCCGGCGACATCGCTGAATCGGTCGGCTTCTTTTCAGATTCTTCTACTTCAGACGGATCTATCGATTTTCCAGATCGCAAATCGAAGATCGTCTCCACCCACGGTGCGTCCTGCTTGTCACGACGCTTAACGGTGTAGGAACGTCCATCTCTATTCCAAGTCGCATGGAATCGATCGGCGCGAAAATCGCGATTCTCATAGATCGATTTAAGCCGGCCTGCGGCCGTCGATTGCCAATTGGGTGGCTGAACAGCGTGCGAGCGGACGGGGATCCCGAGCAAGCTCAGAGTCACGACGACGAACATTAGGCCTGGAGAGCGGTTCATTCAAAAGTCTCAGTAGTTAGGGTGGGAGTTCGGCGAACCGACGAAATCCAAAGCCTGGATTGGAAGCAAGCGTAAGAGACGATGCTAGTTGTATTGCGGGAAGTCGCAAGTCGAATACTTCAGCGCTGTTCAAAGATGGGGCGAGTAGGCACGTGAAACCGCGGCGATACCTGCGATGGTATTCGGAGCATCGGTGGTTCATTTACGGTTGACCGTTTATGTCGATGCCGCAACGCATTAATTATTCTTCGTCGGTCGGAAGGGGTTTACCCACGATAAGAACGGGCTGACATACCGGGTTTGAACCCATACTCTGCCCTGTCCACTAAACTGACAAACCAAGCCTTCACCGCTGAAGAAGAGTCGCTTGAATCCGCCACCGCGCAAGCCGGGAAGGGTGCGCACGCGATACTGCAACGTGTCTTCGAATGCGACGATGTAACCCGTGTCGACAATGTAATCGTCAGAAACATTGATCTCGAGAATCGCGCCGTAGGAATTGAAGAATAGATCCCCGGTGCCCGATGCCTTAAGGAGCACTAGCCCTTCACCGCTGAAAAAGCCTTTGGCTCCTTGCCATTTACCGGTAACCTCGATCCCAGCGCTATTGGCCATGTAGGCACCTCGCTGCAACATGAGAGATCCGCCGGTCAATCGATAATGCTGCGTGTCCCCGATATGCCCTGGAGCGAACACCACTTCACCGGGCCCCTTCTCCGCGGTGAAGGTATTTACGATCATGCTCTCACCACCGAACATCCGTCCCAACGATTTCAAAGCACCCCCCTTGAGACCCGCTTTCAAAGTCAAGTTGGGGGACATCGAAGCCATAGCGGAGGGCTCGGCAAAAACCTGCTGACCCGCCTCCAAAGCTACCTTGAGCATCGAGAAATCGGGACGTTGGGTGATTTCAAAATTCAATGTGGATACCATTGTCAAACCTTAGTTGTCTCACCTAATTCAATCAACGAGAACCAATCAACGGGGCTTCAGTTTCGGGCCCAGCAATTTTCCGAGCGACGGAGGGTTGTGGCTTTGGCAGTAGAGCTTCCCTTGGCCTTGGAATTTGCAAACCAAACCTTCGCCGCCGAGAAAACTTCCGATCAGACTTTTGCCTGCTTTGCCGATTTTGAATTGCAAGGTGTCTTCAAAAGCAACGATGTGACCGGTATCGACCGTGTACTCGCCGTCGACTTGGATCGGATAGATCGCTCCGTAGCTGCTCAAAAACAGATCGCCTGTTCCTGAGCACTTCACCCAAAACATCGATTCACCGCTGAAAATCGCCGATGTGAAGCCTCGCCACGTTGCATCGATATCAATGCTGCTGCTTGAGGCGAGCCAACTGCTACCCTGGACCACCATGGAACCGCTTCGCAGCGGATGGTGGATGCAATCGCCCAACAGGGTAGGACCGATCAGCAACGTTTGCTGGGATTGCTGCGAGGTAAAATGATTCAGAAAGAAATTCTCGCCGGTAAACATCCGCTTGATTCCCTTCATGATCCCACCGCCACCCCCCCGCGACTTCGACGTCGTCTCGACGGTGATTCCCGAAGACATCGCGATCATCGCGCCAACTTCGCAGGTGATGGATTCGCCAGCATCTAGTGCGAATCGTACCGCCGTTGAAGCGGGTCTGCATACTAGGTCGTATTGCATGGTAGTGAACGTTGAAAATGAATAGGTTGTAGTACAGATTGCCATCAGATCGCAGATCGACGTCTATTGGCCTCAACAAGCCGTTTGCACGGCCCTCGGAATTACCAAAGGTGCGAGTTGGTCCACGCCGCTAATCCATCAAAGGATCTGGACTGCATGTAGATTTTTCCGGGTCCACGCACGCGTGTGATCAAGCCTTCGCCACTGAAAAAACTCGAGAAAATGCCACCGGCCATTCCGACGCGGATCGAGACCGTGGGTTCGTAGGCGACCAAGTGCCCCGTGTCCACGATGTACTCGTCGGTGATCTCACGCGTGAAGATGGCTCCGTACGCACCAAACCATATCCGACCCGTCCCCGACATCTTCAATCGGAACAATCCTTCGCCCGATAGCCAAAGGCGAAGTCCGGCAAAGCCGAGCCCAAGACTGATCCCTGGCTCGCATGCAAGGAATGCGCCCGGCTGGAGAAACAACGTGTTTCCGCGCAGTTCCACACAAACAATGTCGCCCGGGAAGGGTTGCGTTAGCACAATGTGCCCCGACGAGTTTGTCGTGAACTGATTCACAAACATCGACTCGCTGCCGAGGAATCGACGGGCCAAGGCCCTAAACAATCCGCCGTTCATGCGCGTTGTCATATCCACGGTGGAACTCATGCTGGCCATCGCATCCGCCTCAGCAATGATTCGGTCCCCCGGTTGAAGGTTGACCAATAGATTGGCGAAAGCGGGACGATTACGGATTTCTACTTCCACAATTCAATTCTCGAAAAAGAGTATTCTCGAAAAAACAAAAAGGCCCATTTGGGTCGCGCGCCCTTCGATCCATGGCTTCCATACGGAACACACGCGTCGACGGTCAGCCACTATAACGCATTCGAAAGTGAGCGTTGTTACCGACGAAATGCGCTTCTTCGAAAATTCTCGGAATTCAACCTCGCCCCACCGTTGGGGGTGTCGCCGACAAAATTCGACGTCCGCTTTTCCATGCCCGTCATTTCAAGCTTTCCTTGACCGTTGCGAGATCGAGGTCGAGCGGCGCATATTCTTTTTTGGCCAAGGTCGATTTGAACTTTGCGATGCTTTCGATGCGTTGCTCGTGCAAAGGATGGCTACTTACCCAAACCAGCACTCCGGGAATATCTCCATCTTCCTTCTTGAGTTTGTCAAAGAACGCGGAGATTGATTCGGGATCTAGGCCCGCTTCGTGGAGCATCCTCGCTCCTTCCAAATCCGCTTCGGTCTCCGATTGCCTGCTGTAGCTCGTCAAAATCGAAGTTTGTGCGGCTTGAGAGCCGAGGGCCAGCAAGCCACCTGCATCCCCTATTAAGAATTGGATAGCGGCCACGATACCTAGCGACTGGCTCACTCGCTGCAGCCCATGCCGCAAGGTTGCGTGGGACATCTCGTGCGCTAACACTCCTGCGACTTGTTCCCCCGACTCGGCTTTCTTGAGCAAGCCGGTGTAGACAACCATTTGCCCGCCTGGAAGCGCGAACGCGTTTACCTCCGAGCTTTCGATCACGATCACCTTGAAGTTCATCTCGGGGATGGCCGCATGGGGCTTCAAACGGTCGACGATCTCAGTCACGAACTTCGTCGCTGGGTGGTCCGCAGCCAGCTTTTGCTCCTTTTCGATCGTTTGCATGGCCATGGAGCCTATCTTCTCATCCATGCTGATAGGAACTGCAGCAATCGCCAATCTCGCCGCAGCGAGCAC
>Ga0114972_10004423_pt1 | contig 10474 bp, 12 predicted proteins | sample M_140807_EF_Meta_FD_87354 | JGI IMG/M metagenome (GOLD analysis project Ga0114972, IMG submission 87354) | Freshwater microbial communities from Lake Montjoie, Canada to study carbon cycling - M_140807_EF_MetaG | ecosystem: Environmental > Aquatic > Freshwater > Lake | place: Lake Montjoie... | reverse complement strand
CTTCAAACTCATAAGTAGGATCATCGGAAGCCCAAGGTAAAATCAAAATATTGGCCTCTTTGCCTCCGGCCCAATCGACAAACTTAGCAGCAGCTTCTGGAGTATAACCATGCCCGCCAAATAGAATCAGCTTTTCCGTTCCCCAAGCAGAGCTCAAGCTCAGCAGCATTAAAAACAGACTTTTTATGATGAAATCATGACCGGTGACTTTTTTCATAGGAGGGTGGTTTAAACCATTTCTTCAATGAGTTCCAGTCCCATGATATAAAATTTTGATGAGTCCCCATTATATTTCCCTGTCCCTCACTCAATTAGCTTGGGCGGGGGGTCTCATCTTGGGCAGTGGGCTTCTAGGTCTTTATTTAAGGTTAAAAATCACAAAATCCCTTTGGATTGCAGCAGTTAGGACTGCTCTCCAACTTTTTGCCATGGGGTTTTTACTTCAGTGGATTTTTCAAGCTCAATCGCTAATTTGGGTCTTAGTTATGATGGCAGCCATGACCTGGGTTGCAGCCTGGACCTCCACTGAGCGGTCGGTCCGTCCCTTTCCAGGTGTCCTATGGAATAGCCTACTGGCAGTCTGGCTAAGCTCCTGGTCTCTACTGATTTATGGCTCTTTCGTGGTTTTTCACATCTCAAAATGGTCCGACCCCCAATACGTCATCCCGCTTTTGGGTATGATCCTGGGAAACTCCCTCAACGGAATTTGTTTGGCCTTAGATCGATTTACAGAAGAGCTATTTTCTAAAAGAGACCAAGTAGAGCTGTCTCTATCTTTAGGGGCCACAGCTTGGGAAGCTGCCAGACCGGCACTCGTCACAGCCATTCGCACCGGAACACTCCCAATTATCAATTCCATGATGGTGGCTGGCCTTGTGAGTCTTCCTGGAATGATGACCGGACAACTGATCGCAGGGGTGAGCCCACTAGAAGCTGTGAAATACCAGATTGTGATCATGTTTTTAATCTCAACTAGCACAGTCCTAGGAACTATTGTGGTTTCCTTCTTGGGATATCTTAAGCTTTTCAATTCCAAGCATCAGTTTGAATATTGGAAAGTGGGGCAAAAAAAATGATCCCCATTTTAGAAATGAAAAATATCACCAGTGAATTGTCTAAAATGGGTGTACCCATTTTAAACCGTCTCTCTTTTTCTCTAAATCCAAAAGACAGACTAGTTCTTAAAGGACCTTCAGGATCGGGAAAATCATTACTTCTTCGTTCCCTTATTTTTTTAGATCCCATTCGATCTGGAGAAGTTTGGTTTCAAAATCAAAAAGTAAAACCGGAAGAGATTCCAAACTACCGAAGCCGAGTCATTTATCTAGGTCAAAAACCAAGTCTTCTTGAGGGTTCAGTTGAAGACAATCTGAAATTTGCTTTTCAATTAAAAACTCATCAAAACAAAAAGTATGATCGAAAGTCCGTTTTAAAACTTGTTAATAGCTTCAATTTTGAAGAATCTTTTTTAACCCAATCGGCAAAATTTCTCTCAGGAGGAGAGAGTCAGATAGTCGCTTTAGTTCGAGCCCTCATTCTAGATCCACAGATTTTGCTGTTAGACGAACCTACCGCTTCTTTAGATGCTTCCCGTAGCGATATTTTTGAAAAACTTATTGTTAAATGGGTGGAGGAATCAGAAGACAGGGCTTTTATCTGGGTTACTCATCATCGTGAGCAAGAAGAAAAGGTGGGAACAGCTTTTCTAAGTTTGGAAACAGGAAATTTAAAATAAACTGAGGCTGACTATTTAGTCAGCCTCAGATTTAAGTTTTACTTTTTATTGCCTTTGGGCTTCTGATTTTTTTCATGCCATTCTTTCATCTGGTCATGACAAACTTTCATGGCCGCTCTATCTTTGGCATTGGAAACACAAGTTCTGTTTTCCTGTAGCTTGTTGATATGCTCCTGCATACGTTTTAAAACATCTGTTTTAAAACCCTCGAAATCAGGATCGTTAGCCATACCTGTCGAAGCTACTAGCAATCCCAAACTCAAAACAAAGCAACTGAATTTTTTCATACGCTCTCCTTGAACGAATTTATTAGTACGAAGGAAAGTTTACAGAAATAAACTAAAAGGATCTAGTTTTTCAGATTTAAAAAAGAGAGGGGTTACTAAATGGCTCCCGGGGAGGGAATCGAACCCCCGACGCGGTGGTTAACAGCCACCTGCTCTACCGACTGAGCTACCCGGGAACAAAGACCGCATATTGTCAAAGGTTGGGCCAGTTGTAAAACTGAAATTTTAGGTTCTTAAAACTTTCAAAATTTGCTTAGATGCCGACTTCAAGGTGTCAAAAACACCTATCCCTTTGACCGCCACAGCTTCGAACTCCTCGGCCCCGAAAGTATTCAGCTGGTCATGCAAAACCCTTACAGGCACCGGGTTTTCGACATCCCGCTTATTCCATTGAAAAACAAAGGGGATTTGGTGCACGTCATAACCCTGCTCTCTTAAATTACTATCCAGGGACTTAAAACTTTCTAAATTATCTTCCATCCGGTCCACATTAGAGTCGGCCACAAAAACTATCCCATCAACCCCTTTGAGGACCAATTTACGGCTAGCATCATAAAAATGTTGTCCGGGAACGGTATAAAGATGAAACCGCGTTTTAAAGCCCCTAATCTCACCGATATTCAGGGGCAAAAAATCAAAAAATAAGGTCCGCTCGGTTTCACCAGTCAAAGACACCATCTTCCCTTTGCTGTCAGGATTGGTGGTGTTGTAGATGTATTGCAAATTGGTCGTCTTTCCGCCCAAACCTGGGCCGTAGTAGACGATTTTGCAATTCAATTCTCTAGCGGCGTAATTAATAAAAGACATTGTGTTTACTGTACTATAACGAAACGCGATTCTGAAGCGCCTTACCCAAAGTCGCCCCATCTAAATATTCAATTTCGGCCCCTACCGGTATTCCATGGGCTATACGGCTTACTTTAAGGCCATTGTATTTGATGAGTCTTGCAATATACAAGGCCGTTGTATCCCCTTCGACAGTGGGGTTGGTAGCTAAAACAACCTCTTTTATTTGGCCCTGCTGAATTCTGTTTTGGAGCTCTCTAATTTTTAGCTTGCCCTCATCAATTCCATCCAAAGGAGAAAGTGAGCCATGAAGCACATGATACTTACCATTAAATTGGCGGCTTTTTTCAAAGGCCATGACATCTGAAGGTTCTTCGACCACACATAAAATCTCATCAGAACGTTCAGGGTTGTTGCAAATTTCGCAAGTGGCCTCTTCGGTGAATGTACAGCACTGACTGCAGGAATGAAGTTTTTCCCGAGCATTTTTAATGGAACCCGAAAGACCAAGAGCGAAATTTTCAGGTTGTCTTAAAATAAAATAGGCCAAACGAGTAGCCGTCTTTTCACCAATCCCGGGGAGCTTTTTAAGTTCACAGATCATTTCATCTAAAGCTTTAATCCCCTGACCTGAGTTTCCACTTTTAAATGTCATTATATCTCCACCCGAACATCTACAATTTCCGCCCCAAAAATTTCCTTAGCTTGGGAAACTGCGGGATGTTCTAAAGCATCTTTACGCAAAGCTGCTTCTTCAATTTGTCGCCCTTTTTCTAAACTCTGCTTGGCGTTAGCTTCTGAATTTGAAAACTTAAACGAGGATTGAGGCCCGAAAAAAGTTTTCACAAAATGAGTAATGTCCTGAACACTCTTTGGGTCACTCGCTTGCTTTTCGTAAAAACTTCCCTCGCCAAATCCCAAAGTTACCAACTTACCATTGGCGACATCATCCAATTTAAAATTGGCATGATTAAGCAAAGCTCCCAACAGGGGTCTTTTTTTCATAACGAACTCAACAAAAGCACGCCAATGTTCTTCAGGCGTCTCTTCGCCTCTTCCTTCGAACTGGGGCTTCGGAATCACTTCTAATTTGGGGGCCAACTTAATTTCTCTTTTTTCCGGAACAACTTCCTCAGGTTCATTAGCGCTTCCATCGTCTGTCATCATGATTTTTCTTACAGATCCCGAACCACTAGAAGATGTTTGCTCGAACTGATCCAACTCATCGAGCTTAGTCATTCGAACAGAAGAAACTTCAAGAACAAATCTAGGTAAACTGCTCCACGAAATCTGACTAATCGTTTTAGAAAGAATTTGAGCCATTCTCTCCACTTGAACTAAAGAACAGTTTTCAACTAATGCGGTTAATTCTTTGAAATGATTTGCTGAGATATCCAAAGCTTCGGCAGTGATCGCCTCTTTAGATTCTTTAGCAGCCTGTATCAAATATAAGAGTCGTAACTCTTCTAAACATCTTTCAGCAAAGTGTTTTAAATCAACACCGGATAAATAGGCTTCAGAAATGAGGGCTAAAAGTTTTTTTATGTCTTTGTGAACAATAAATTTCCAATAATCGGATACCACATTGGTTTGGCTGATACCCAAAGCTTCGACCACCTGTTTATCGTCAAAAGTGAGTTTCTCTGTATCAGCTTTCTGTAAGTTAGCTCCAAAATAGGACAGAACCTGATCAAGCAAAGACAAAGCATCACGCAAACTTCCGTCGCTATGACTCGCAATAAGTCGCAAACCACTTTCTGAAATATCAATCCCTTCGGTCTGAAGAATTTGCTGAATGCGCTCGATAATTTGATGGCTAGTAAGCCTTCGAAATTCAAATCTCTGACACCGACCCAAAACGGTCAGCGGAATTTTCTGAACCTCTGTCGTCGCCAGCATAAAGATCACATGAGCTGGCGGTTCCTCTAAGGTTTTTAAAAGAGCATTAAATGCACTCAACGAAAGCATGTGAACTTCGTCGATAATATAGATTTTATATGTGCCGGTAGCTGCTCCATAAGCGACGTTGTCGCGAATTCCCCTTACCGCCTCAACACCGTTATTAGAGGCTCCGTCGATCTCTACGACGTCTACTGAGCGACTTTCTGAAATCGCAACGCACTCGCTACAGGTGTTACAAGGAATAGCATCTTTAACATTAGGACATCTTAGAGCTTTGGCAAAAATTCTAGCTACAGAGGTTTTTCCAATCCCACGAGCCCCGCTAAAAAGATAAGCATGAGAGACTCGATTCAAACGTATAGCGTTGGTAAGGGTTTGAACCACATGGCTTTGCCCAACTAGATCTTCAAAACAGTGGGGACGCCACTTTCGTGCGATTGCTAAATAGGCCATAGAAAGAAAAGAAGGCTCGGGTGACCTGCGTCGCACAAATCATTCTGCTACCGCTGCTTCCTTCCGGACCTGACGGGGTTTGCAAACGTCCGTCGCACAGGGCCGAGCCACAATATCCATTAGAATAAATAGTTTAGTTTTTAAACCCCGACAATCTAATTCTTGTCTTATAATAAAAAGACTTAAGGAGAACCCATGAACACTCAATCTAAGCGCAGCCTCAGCTTTATTTTATTCAGCCTATTGTGTTGCGCAGCATCATACGGTGGGATTAGCCCAACCAAATTTAACAACTTCAAGATTGGCTTTTTAAGGACCAATCCGGCAAATCTGGAAAGCAGCACTTCACCGGAAGCGGGTTGGACTCCTATCTTTGATATGAAAGTGATTGCTTTAAGGGGCGAAATCAGTGTTTTTTCGGCTAAACGTTCAACCAACAGCAAGTTTTTCATTAGCGACTATGAAGTGTTTGTCATGCTTCCTATCTTTAACTTAGTGACCGTTGAAGCCGGGGGGGGAATCCAAAATTGGCATGGGCAAGAAGGAGTTTCACCCGTCGCAACCGGCGGAATGATGTTGAGAATTGGAGAATTTATTGACCGTTTATATGTTAACTATTCTCGCGTATTCGTTAAAAACAATGCAGCCAATGAGTTTAAAGTGGGGTTAGGGTTTAATTTGTAATGGCGAAAGACTTCAAACAAGAGTGGTTTACTTGGTGGAAAACTCTACCCCTAGTTAAAAAAACTGTCCCTCTGCTTTTCTTAGTTATTTATTGGATTGTTTTGAATCGCCTCAACGGCTTAAGAAATGATCTCATTATCAGTAGTCTAGTGCCCACTCTGCTCTACTACTTGGGACCTAGAGTTTATCCTCTCTTTCAATTCACTCTGCCCCTCTTTTTGACGAGCATTATTTACGACAGTCAACGTTACTACTCAGATTATATACGAGGGCCTATTCACGTTCGCGAACCCTACGAATTTGATAAATATTTTTTTGGAATTACCACAGGGGAAAAAAAGCTCACCCCCAATGAATGGTGGCAACTTCACACTCATCCCATTTTAGATTTTATCTGCGGAATTGCTTACATCATTTTCATTCCTGTTTACGTCGCTTGTGCCGCTTACTTTCGGTTTTTCGCCAGTCGAACAGGCACTTATTTAAGACACCCACGTAGCATCCTTTTAAGGTCCCCTCAAATGATGTGGGGATTTTTCTGGCTCAACATGATCGGCTACTCTACTTATTATTGGTATGCGGCTTCTCCTCCTTGGTATGTAGCTCTTTACGGTCTTGGCCCGGCTCGACTTGATGTCATGGCCAACGTCGCAGGTTGTGCCCGATTTGATGCTTTAGTGGGTCTTCCAGTGTTTGTGAACTGGTATGGAAAATCGGCCGATGTGCATGGGGCAATCCCTTCACTGCATATCGCTTATCCGTTAATGGCTGTTTACTATGCGTTTAGATTTGGCGCTTTGAAAAAGTTCACGGTCGCGTTTTATCTTCTGATGTGTTTCTCGGCAGTTTACTTAAATCACCACTACCTTTTGGACATCATTTGGGGATCGGTTTACGCTTTAATCGTAGCCTTCTCAATCGACATGCTGTGGAACCACAATCTTAAAAAAGCTGGAATTATTGTCCCTGGACCCGATCTAACCACCTGATTTTATTTATTTTGTGCCGCAATTGAGAAATAAATAGTATCATGATACTATTTAGAGATGAAATCACCTTCAGGCAAATTTGTAGTGCGCCTTCCTCCTCAATTGCACCAACAGTTAAAAATTGAAAGCTTAAAACGAGGGGTTTCACTTAATGAACTTTGCCAAGAGAGACTCTCTTCCCTTCCTCAGATTCGCTCCCAAAAAACCGGCCCTTTACCCGAAACCGTCCTAACTCGGGTTTTAGATACAGCAAAAAAATTGGAATTGCCTATTCAGGGGATCCTATTGTTCGGATCGTTTGCCCGAGGAGAACAGGACGAAAGTTCTGACGTCGATCTTTTATTAATTCTATCCAGTGAAAAAAAGATCGAACGCTCTTTATATCAGGATTGGGATCTTGCTTTTAGCGAATATCGTTTTCATGGACCTCATGAAATTAATGTACACTTTGTGTATCTACCGGAAGATCCTAAAAACTGCGGGAGTCTCTGGTTAGAATGTGCTTTGGAAGGAATTCTGCTTTTTGAGGTTAAAGAAGCAAAAATCCAAAAAAAAGTAGTACAAATAAGAAGTTTAATTGCTCAAGGGCACTGGCGAAGAAAATTTGCCCATGGGCATCCCTATTGGACCGAGGAGAAAGTGTGAAAAATATTAGTTTAGCGAGAGACTATATTATTCGAGCCCAAAAAAGATTAAAAGCGGTCGAAGTGCTTTTGAAAGAAGAAAGTTGGTCTGATGTAGTCAGAGAAAGCCAAGAAGTTGTCGAGCTTGCGCTAAAATCACTACTCAGAGCCTCTTCGATCGAAGTGCCCCGCATTCATGACGTAAGCCCGGTGCTTGAAGAAAACAAAGAACGACTACCGAAAAAAATACAAGAGTCGCTAAGTAGGATTGTTAATATTTCAAGGCAATTGCGAAGAGATAGAGAACTCGCTTTTTATGGCTCAGAAGATCTTACGCCCTCAATGTTTTACAAAAAAGAGGATGCGACCCAAGCTTTAAAAAGCGCAGAATGGATTGTGAGTGTAGTCATCGTTCACGTAACGGACTAATAACTCATTAAATTCCTTCAATTCCAAAGCTTCTCTTGCTCAACGAGATCGAAAACTTCTTTCATAATACCCACTACATTATCAACCGTTCTCTCGTCGATAGTCATAGAGGGCTGAATCCTAAAGCTTGGAGCATAAGACATCGTAAGTAGCCCACGTTTTAAATGCTCTTGGAAAATACGATTACAAACTGACTTATCTAAAGGCTCTTTGGTCTTTTTATCTTTAACCATTTCAATAGCCATAAAAAGACCGGCACCTCGCACCTGTCCAACAAAAGAATATTTCTCTTCGAAAGGTTTGAGTAAACTTAAAAAGTACGCTCCGACTTTTCGTGAGTTTTCTACCAAGCCTTCTTCGTCGATAATTCTTAATGAAGTCGCAGCTGCTTTAGCTCCAAGAGGATTACCTCCATAGCTCGATGAAGATCCTGAAGCGTTTGACCAAGGCTTAGTATTTACAATTTCTTCGCGAGACATCAGAGCCGACATTGGGTAACCGCCCCCAAACTGCTTACCTAAAGTAATGATATCGGGAACAACGCCCGAATGTTGAGAACCCCAATAGTTTCCCGTTCGTCCAAATCCAGTAATCATTTCATCGACGATAAGAAGAGCCCCTAACTCTTTAGCGATCTCTTTCACGGCAGGCATAAACTCTTTGGGTGGAATAATATTTCCCGCGGTTCCTTGCATGGGCTCCGCAATAATCGCAGCTACTTCTCCTGCAGTTGTGACTTTCAGTTGTTTTCTCACAAACTCGACACAAGCCATTCCGCAAGAGGGATATTCCATTTTAAAAGGGCAGCGGTAACAGTTGGCATAAGGAACTTGGTGACTGCCAGGAACCATAGGCCCTAGTTTGTCTTTAAAATCGGAACCCATGAGTGACAAAGTTCCCATGGTCTTTCCGTGGAAACCTCCCCAAAAACTGACAAACTCATATTTTCCGGTGTAGCACTTAGCGAGTCGCAATGCAGATTCGACAGCTTCTGAACCGCCCGAATAGAGTTGCGCCCGATTGAGTCCTGGAGCAGGAGCTTTTTCATAAAGCCTTTCAAAAAGATCAACTCTCGCTTCCGAAGTAAAACTCCCGACTGAAATTTTTTCAACTTGCTCTTTGATCGCATTTACAAATTTGGGATGGCTGTGACCCAAACCATTCACCCCAATGCCTCCGATGATATCGAGAAAAGTATTTCCATCCACATCAGTGACTGCATTTCCCTGAGCTGAGTCGGCCACAATTCCAGCCATGAGAGCAAACCCTTGAAGTCCTGGGGCCAAACCCTTCTCTTCACGACTTCTTAAGGCCTGACTCTTGGGTCCAGGAATAGAAGTTTTAATGTTGGGTTTTTGATTCTGGGGTTGTGAAATTGAGCTTTGGTTCATAGGCGAACCTTATACCTCAACTTTTATGGGGGTAAAAGGTGCCAGTCGTTTTTTCACACCCAAAACAAAGCCCCTTTAGCCTTTAGGACAGTTTCGATTAGCAAAATGATATTTTAAGTCACATTGTCCTTCCGCATACGAATCACATCCCTTTTTGGTTTTAAACCGATTAAAAACCCAGGAGGTCACTTTTGTGCCCTCTCGCGTTTTATCAACCTGGGGAAGAGACCCACAAAGACAAATATGTTTTTCTTTTAAAGTGTAATGATCCCACTCTCGAATAAACTCTTTACATTCCTGTATTTTCATCGGTTTAGGTATGAAATATTCCTGAAGACCCGCTTGGTTACGGACCATCGAAATCACCAAAGAGGTCATGCGGGAGCCCTCATCGGGGTCATAAGTATTCCCCTCACAATAAATCTTAAGATCCCGAACCTCAAAACACTGCCAAATGGGATAGTTAGACATCTTTGTTTCGGAAAAGGGTTCTGGTTTAGCAATACAGGTGTTGATTCTGAAATCTTCCTCTGAAAGAATCCCATAATCTTCGGTTAAAACTCCATAAGGGTACTTTGACCGAATCTTATCACGGCTAGTAAGTTTGCCTAGGGCGCCAAAGCCCACTAACCCGCCTAAAATTAAAAAGATCAGCTTTTTTCGCATTTTTGATATTTGTCTAAAAACCCGTTAAAAATTTTTCTAATTTTATCTTGTTGGGCAGGGGAAGCGAGGCGAATTCCTTTGAATTCGAAAACTGCCTCTTCCCAACTGGCAATTCGTTTTAATCGCTCAGAAGCAATTTCTCTCTTGCGAAACAACCAACGAATTCCAGCACAAATATTCACTGAGGGTTCGTTAAGCTCTTCGCGAGTTGCTGTGAGATAGTGATTCTTGAGTTCACCTTTTTCATTGGCCAAAATTTTTCTGGTTTTATTGGTTATTTGCATTAACCCTCGAGCACTATTGGGATCCTTTTTTTGGGCGAGTAGATGAGGCTCAAATCTAGATTCAGACGCAATCAAAGCTTTTATTAAATTTGGATCAAGAGGAGATTCTGGTTTTAATGTTTCATTCCAGTATTGCGTCCATCCAGCGATCAAATTATCAAATTGCCGTCCAGCTTCTCCAAAATCAAGCCGGTCGGGACAAGGTTTTTTTTTGATATTTTTAAACTCTTTATCCGTAATTCTTT
>Ga0114972_10004422_pt1 | contig 10474 bp, 5 predicted proteins | sample M_140807_EF_Meta_FD_87354 | JGI IMG/M metagenome (GOLD analysis project Ga0114972, IMG submission 87354) | Freshwater microbial communities from Lake Montjoie, Canada to study carbon cycling - M_140807_EF_MetaG | ecosystem: Environmental > Aquatic > Freshwater > Lake | place: Lake Montjoie... | reverse complement strand
GTAATCCGGCGGTGCCGGGCGCGGCGGCGTTTCGGGGCAAAATTGCGCTGGTGGCGCGGGCGGGTTTGCCGGAATCAAAGGATGTGATTGCGCCGGCAGATCGCGCGGGTGCGGTCCGGTTGCGGGTGCGCTTTCCGGCGTTTCGGGCGCAAGTGGGCCAGCCTTTGATTACGACCGGGCAGGCGGGCGCGGGAGATTTATTTTATGTGTTTTATGCTGGTCCGAACCGCCTGAGGTTTGGGCATGATGCTTGGAATTTCCCGGGCTTTGAGACGCCGGATTTTTTCTATGATCCCGAGGTGGAGCACACGGTGGAGGTGGATATGGGCTCGTTGTATCCGGAGGCGACGGCGGCGGAGTTGCGCGCGGGGCGGAAGCGTTTGCGGGTGCGTTTGGACGGGCGCGAGGTAGCGGATGTCGCGCGGCCGTTTAATGCATCGCGGCCCGAGGAGGTTTTCATCGGGCACAACGGAATCGGCGCGAGCACAAGCGAGGTGAATTTTGCCGGGAAACGCCTCGAAGCGGAACGCATGCCGGCGTGGCCCGAACGTGCGCGGAGTGGCGCGCGGCTTTTGACAGTGATGTTGTCGAGCCAGCGCGTGATCGGGCGGAGTGAGCCGTTACTCGTGACGGGGCAGAACGGCGCAGCGGACATTATTTATCTCAATTATCCTGATGCCGGACACGTGCGGATCGGCTATGACAAATGGGGTCTGGGTGGGGCAATGAGTGCGCCGATCGCGGTGCAGAAAGGCCGGCCGTTGGAGATCGAAGTGAGCCTAGGCGCGCTCTACGGTGCGGGGGTATTTCCGGTTGAGACGGTGGGTAGCGATGCGCTCCAGCGTTTGCGTGCGACCGTGCTGGTGCGGGTGGATGGTAGGGTGGTGTTGCGACAGGTGAGTGAGAGTTTCCCGGCGGGGCCTGGGCAAATTTATGTCGGGCTTAACTCGGTGGGAGCTTCGACGTGCGCGGAGGTATTTTCGGGTAAGATTGAGCGGATCGAGTTTTTGGGGGCAGCGAAATTACCATGAACGTCGAGTTTGATTTCTGAGAGGCGAAGTTAGAGCCTGAGTTCTTATCACGTTAGTCTAGCCGCTCATGGATTTAAAAACCGCCCCACCTTCGTCCCGCGTTAATCGCCCTGAATGGGGTTTGCGTGTGGCTGTGTTGCTCGTAGCGGTGCTGGTCGCTTGGTTTTATTATTGGACGGTGCAGACGGCGGCGGCCGATCTCACCCTGCGTGGACAAAAGCGCGACTATTACAATCTGTTGATCGACGGGTTTGAGGATGGGCACCTTTATATGAAGGAGGATCCGCATCCCAGTTTGTTGGCGTTGCCGCCGGCGGAGCGACCGGGCGGGGCGCCGTTCAAGTTGGATGCGAGTTTGTTCAACGGGCGTTATTATCTCTATTTCGGGGTGACGCCGGTGATGGTCTTGATGCTGCCGTATGCGGTGCTGACGGGGCATGATTTTCCTGAAGCGCTGGCGGCGGTGGTCATGATGTTGGCGGGTTTTGGTTTTGCGACGGCGTGGTGGTGGGAAGTGCGAAAACAATTTTTCCCTCGGCTGGGTGTGGCTTGGACCGTGCTGGGCGTGGTGGCGCTGGGGTGCTGTACGGCGGCGCCGTCCGCGCTGCGCCGTCCGCTGTTTTACGAAGTGGCGATCGGGGCGGGATACGCGTTTTCGATGCTGGCCTTGTGGGCGGCGTCGCGCGCGTGGCGGCGCCCGCGACAGAGTTGGTGGTGGTTGGTGGTGGCGGGGATCGCGGTCGGATTGGCGGTGGGCTCGCGGGCTAATTTGGCGCCGGCCGGCTTGTTGTTGTTATGCGCGAGTGCGTTGGGTTTGGCCTGGCGCGCGCCGGTGAAGGTAGGGCGGGGGCGGTTGTTTGCGATCGCATTGTTGGCCGCGGGGGTGGGGGCGGGCGCGGGGGGGGTGGGTTTGGCGGTTTATAACTACGCGCGCTTTGGGAGTGTCGCGGAGTTTGGCCATCATCATCAGCTCGGGACGAATCCGCAGCAGATGTTTCGATTGGAAAATCTGAAATACAATCTGGCGCTTTATTATCTGAAGCCGCCTTCGGTGAATGGTTATTTTCCGTTTGTCGCTCCTGCGGAGGAGGGGGTGAAGCCGTCAGATTATGTGGGGCGTGAGCACGTGCATGGTGAATGGCCGTGGACGCTGGTCGTCGGTCTGGCGGCGGTGGCTGGAATCGCGGCTGCGGAACGACGCGATGGAAATATGCGACGCTGGGTGGGAGTGTGGGCTCTGGCGGCGCTGTTGTTTGTGGTCAATGCGTTGGTGGTGGCGATGACCGGGGTGCGATCGAATCGGTACATGTTGGATTTTCATCCCGCTTTGGTGTTGGCGACGCTGATGGTGCTCGCGGCGGCTTTGGTGGAGCGAAAGGTTTGGTCGCGGGTTTTGGCCTGTGCTCTTGTCGTGTTACTGCCTGTCTGCGTGGTTTTCAATGTGTTGGGTAGTTTGCAGGTGCATGATTTTTTTCGATCCACGGATCCCATAAATTATACGCGTTTGTCGGCTTGGGCGGATGGAGTAGTGTGGCCTTGGTTGCGTGGCGAAGCGGCTGCGCTGGGAGATTGCAGCGTGGTGGTGCACTGGCCGACGGGAAATCGGGGCGCTCGACGAGAGCCTTTATTTTCCACGGGCGTGAATGATTTTCGCGATGTCATTTTTATCGACTTCGACGGTGATGGCCGATCCCGGTTCGTTTATCGTCACGGTGAGTTTGGGGAATTGGTGGGCGATTGGTTTAAGGTGACTCCTGGGACGAAAGTGACCGTGAAATGGGGCGGGGCGCTGATGCTGCCTGGCGTTGTTCATCCTTGGTATGGGGCGCGTTCGACGGAGGAGCGTCAGGCCTTGAAACGTCGTTTATGGGTGAGCGTGGATGGACAGCTTTATTTTAATCGGGATGTATTGAGTTTTGATTCTTCGCCGCGGCTGCATCGCTGGGGCCTAGCGCATGGGGTGGGCAACGGTTCGACGTTCACTGGGCAAATGGATCAGATCGTGTTCCACGCGGTGAATGCTGCGGGCGTGAATTCGCGCGAGGAGAAGCGCGGGGCGATTCGACTTAAGCTGCTGCTGCCGATGGATCGGTATGGCTGGGTGGAACCGCTGCTGCAGCAAGGCGGCGCCAAGGGTTTTGATGTGTTGGCGGTCCACTATGTGCGGCCGGGTTTTGTGCGGCTGTTGCACGATCAACTCGGTGGGGGCGGGCGTTGGTCGGAGGAGTTTGCCGTGGATTACAGGCAACCACAGTGGATTGAGTTTAACTTACCCGAGTCTTCGGATGAGGTGCCGTGGGATTCGAACGCGCAAGATCTGGTCAAATCGAAACCGAAACTTATTTCGGTGATATGGAATGACCGGGAGGTTTTTCGGCCCGAATTAGCCCCCTTGCCGGCTGCAGTGCATAACGTGGCTCTAGGAGTTAATTGGTGGAATGCGTCGGGTATGCGGGTATTTTTTGCGGGGCAGTTGGAAGAACTGCCGCGACTTCAAAATGTCGGGTTGGTCAAATCCGGTTTGTTAAAAAGTCGTTTTAATTGGGGCGAATCTGGTGCAATGGGGCACGGAGTGTGGTTACGTTTGGAGCGCGCGGATGGGAATGTCGCGTCGCTAGTATGGCAGAAAGTAAAAGGGTCAGGTTTACTCCGATTAGGCTGGATGGAAGATGGCCGCTTGAGTTGGTTGGCCTTGATTGAGACGAGCGATGTCCAGTCGATTCAGGCGCGTCTGCAAATTTCTGCCGCATCTGCATCAATCAGTGTCCCCAGTCCAACTTGGCTGGAGGTGGAGGTGCGTAACAAGGGAGTCTTTGCGCATAAGACGGCATTTTTCGACGGGCAGACGATCAAAGTATGGGGGCTGGATAAAGAGGCGTGGCAGGGGGCGGCGTTGGGGCACACGGATGCATTGACCGCTAAGCCAGCCATGGAATTACCCGGAAGGCTGCGGTTGAGGTTCCAACTACCGGCTGGTGGTTTCTCGGGGAGCGATCCTTTGTTGTCGGCCGGTCGGGCGGGCGCGGCGGATTCGATTTTTCTGCGTGGCGATGGGCAGGGGCGCTACGTGGTGGGATTGGACCACTGGGGTTTAGGCGCAGTGGAATCCAAGCCGATCGCGCTGGCACCGGACCAGGTGCATACGCTGGTCGTCGAGTTGGCGAGTCTGGCGAAGCCGGGCGAACTGCCATCGGGGCGCGCGCGCTTGCTGCTCGACGGACAGGTGGTGCTCGATGGGGCTCAGGCCTTATATCCGGTCGAACCGAAGGAGATCGTTTTCGGTCTCAACCCGCATGGAATGTCGACGAGCAACGCCGCGTTTCGCGGCGAAATCGTATCTGTGCGGGCACAGGCTGCGGCCGATGACACGCGTTGAGCTCGCTCAGGCGCCGAGAGCTTGGCCACGTTCCTCGGGGACAATACGGCGCAGCGTGTAGATATCGGATTTGGCCAGTACGGCGGCATGTCGGTCGAGCGTGGACCATGGGTCCCATGGCGCGGCGAGCAGTCGACCGCTGATCCTGTCCGAGGCGGGCGAGAGCAGCCATTCGACGAGGCCGAGGGCTTTGTCGAGAGAGGCACCACCGGAGGCTTTTTGTTTTTGCGCGGCGGCGTACTCGGCGGCGCCGGCGACGGTGGGGCCGAGAGCGAGGACTTCATCGGTAAGGCGCGTGTTGATGGCACCGGGGGCGATGGAGTTGAGGTCGATCGGTTGGTCGCGGAGCTCTTCGGCGAGCGTTTCGATGAGACGCACCACGCCGGTCTTGGCGACGCCGTAGGCGGAAAAATTGACGCGAGGTTTGGTGGCGCCGCCGCCGGAGAAGGCGATGACTTTAGCGCGACGCGGCGCGCGGCTGAGTAATCCGTGAAAGGCGCGAAACGGATAAAACGTGCCGTCGAGATTAGCGCGCACGGTGGAGCTCCAGCGAGCGGGATCAGCGGTGATGGCGGGGCCAACTTCGCCTTGGATCCCGGCGCAGCAGATGAGGCCGTCGATGTGGGACCATGCGGCCGTGACGGCTTGGGCGGCGAGTTGGACTTGGGCCCAATCGGCGACATCGCAGCGTGAGGTGAAAAATGAGCCCGGGTGTTGGGCGGCGAAATCAGCTTGGTCGGAGCGAGCAAGGCCCCAGACGTGATGGCCGCGAGCGAGGAGTTGGCTGGCGAGAGCGCGACCGATGCCAGTGCTGGAGCCGGTAAGGACGAGGTTCATGGCGGGTGGGATGCTTTTAATACTTCACGCGCTCAACCGCGTAGGCGCGCAGCAGGCTCGGAGCTTCGCCGCGGACTTCGGGCGAGTGGTCCATGATGAAATAAGCATCAATGCGAGGATACTTGCGCTCGGCTTCATCGAGGAAGAGCAATTCAAAGCTGATCGACGTGCCGTGGCGGCTTTCGTCGCGGCGCACCGAAACCAGTTTAAAACGGTCGCCCGTGCGCACCACGTCGATGATGCGCCCGGCCGGATGCGTGGCGTCAAGGTGCTTGGGGTCGACTTCCGCCGGCAGCGAAGCGACGACGGCGTGGTCGCCCACGTACGGCCAACTCGACGCCCGATCATCGAGTTTAAACAGGTAGCAATCGCGTTGAAAAATGTACTCCCGGCCCGGCAACGCGTTGTAAGCGGTGAGGCCGTTGACGTAGCTGACTTTGACGCCCTGGCGTTGCCAATAAACGAACCCGGCGAGCAAAGCGGCGACGATCACGGCGATAATCCATTTCATGCGCGCAATCAGACAAAACTTGGCGTGAATGGCGAAGGTTTTCCGAAGACAGAACGCGATGGCTTGGTCGAGCGCGTTGCGAGGAGTGTCTTGGTGGCGACGTGGTCGGAATTGAAAAAACCTGTGCTATTAAAATGGAGATTTCGCGGCGAACTGTTGGGCTTGGGCTCCAACAATGAAACGAGAGCCCTCCGCCCCGATCTTAAATCAAGCCCAGCGCGAACGCCATTGGGTGCGGTGGAGCGTGCTCTTGGTGGTTGGGCTGCATCTTTTTTCATCGTGGTGCGCTACGACGACGTGGTTCGATCAACGCCCTGATGCCTACAACTTGGTGACCGCGGCGTGGAACAAGGGACAGTTGGCTTTGCCGATCGAGCCGCATCCGGAGTTGCTGAAATTGGAGAACCCGTACGATCCGTTGCAGAACGCGCCCTACCGCGTGCACGACGCCTCGTTTTACAAAGGAAAATACTACATGTATTTTGGGGCCGGCCCGGTCGCGTTGCTGCTCGCTCCCTGGCGGGTATTGACGGGATTTTATCTCACGCAGGCTTTGGCTACGGGGCTGTTTGCTAGCCTTGGTTTTCTGGCGGCGACGGGATTGCTCTTGCGACTGCGTAGGCGGTATTGGCCCTCCGCGAGTACGGCGTCGGTCGTGGGTGGAATTTTGGCGATGGGGCTCGGCGGAGCGGGCCTGCAACTGGCGCAGAGCGCCGATTTTTATCCGGTACCTATCGCCTGCGCTGCTGCTTGCGGCATGGCGGGTTTATACGCCTTGGTCCGGGCCATAGGATCGAACGGCTTATCAACGCTCTGGTTGACGGTGGCCAGTGTGGCGTGGGGCGCAGCTTTGGCGGCTCGACCCAATTCGCTCTTGGCGGCGGCCGTGCTCGCGGTGCCGCTTTGCATGATTTTTAACCAAGCGCGCGCGCGGCGGATTTCGATCGTGCGGAGCGGTGGGCAGATGACGGCGGTGGTTTTGCCCGTGGTCGCGCTCGGCGTGACGCTGCTGTGGTACAACTGGAGGCGGTTTGATTCGCCGTTTGAGTTTGGGATGAAGTACCAACTCGCGGGGGAAATTTTTACGCAAAAGCAGTTTCTCTCGTTGGAAAATTTTGTGGTTCATTTCTACGATTACTTGCTGTCGCCGGCGGCATGGTCGCGGTATTTCCCTTTTTTCCAGCCTGCTTCGGCGCAGCCTTACGGGGTTCTGCTCGTGATGCCGGTGCTCTGGTTTATGGCGGCGGTGCCGGCGGCGCTGCGGGGCGCGCGGCGGCCGATCGAGGCGCTTTGGGTGATGCGCTGCCTGGGTTTTTCCGCGGCGGGCGCGACCGCGATGGTGTTTTTGTTTTTCGGCGTCACGCATCGTTATTACGGAGATTTTTTGCCGTTTTTGCTGCTGTTGGCGTGCGTGGGTTTACTCGGAAACGACGTGAGTTTTTCCGCGGCCCGCGGGCGATTTTTTTGGCGAGCGGGGGTTTCTTTGGCGGTGATGTTTAGTGTTGGGATCAATCTTTTGGTCTGCGCGCAGAAAGCGGATCCAGTGAAGGTCCGGGGTTTGGAGCACGCGCTGAATCAGCCGGCTTATTTTTGGGAAAAAATAACGGGGCGTCAGGTCGGGCCGGTGACTTTTCTGGTGCAATTCCCAGACGGCCAAACCGAAAATCCGGAGCCGTTGCTAACTACCGGCAGCCGGTTTACGGGCGGCGATATTTTGATGATCCGTTATCGGGGTGAGCGGCAGGCGCAGTTGAGTTTTTTTCATCTTGGGCTTGGTGGGCCTTCGAGCGCGCCGTTTGCTTATGAACCGGGGCGGACGTACCGCATGGAGATAGCGGCGGGTGGTTTGTATCCGGAGGACATGCACCCCATTTATCGGGATTGGTCCGTGGTGGATCGTGAACGGCGTAAGCGGGAGTTGCGGGTGAGTTTGGATGACAAAATTATTTTCCAAGCGGAGGTACCGTTTTATCCGGCGCGGCTAGGCGAGGAACAAGTAGGGCGAAACGCGTTGGCGCCCGATGTGACGCTGTCGCGTTTCGCGGGCACGATTCGCGAGGTCAAGCGCTTGGCTTTAAAGCGACCAGAGCGTCTGACGGCCGCCACCAGTCTGCATGGGCCGCTGAGGATTCGTCTGCGTTTCCCGTCGGATCGCACGGGCTTGGCTGAACCGTTGATTTCCACGGGACGCCGTGGGGCGGGTGATCTGCTTTCTGTCAATTATCTGGAGGGTGGTCGCGTGAGTTTAGGATTCGATCACTCAGGTTTGGAAAATTTTCGGACTGAACCCGTCGCTATTGATTTCAATGTTACGCATACGTTGGAGGTGGTTCACGGCGGCCTCATGGGTGAGGCCAACGACTCCGGCGCTCGTGCGATGAAAAAAAATGTCCGTCGTTTCGTGCTCAAATTGGACGGCCAACTTCTCGCCGATACGGCAACGGAGTTTCAGCCCGTGGGGGAAGGCGAGGCCGTGCTGGGTTTCAATAGTGTTGGCGTCGCTACGGTACAGGGCTTGTTTTTCGGTCAAATTCTCGGTTTTGAACGCGCTGATTTGCCTGCGCCCAAGCCCACCGAACTGCCGCCGGGCGCGCTGGCTTTGACGGTGTTTTTCCCGGCCAACCTGATCACGGCGGTCGAGCCTTTGGTGACATCGGGTGTGACCGGCGCCGGCGATCTGCTCTATGTGCGTTATGTGGACGCGCGGCGGATTGCGTTTGGTTTTGATCATTGGGGCGTGGGTGGCGCGGAAAGCGAACCCGTGGCAATCGACTACGACGCCATTCACCGCCTCGAAATCACGTTCGGTTCATTGTACAGCGCGGAGTTGTCGGCCGACGATCCGCGCCGGAAACAGGTGCGGGTGCGGCTAGATGGAAAAATCGTTTTCTCGACCGAGTCGCCCTGTCACCCGACGACCAGAAGCGCCGTCAAACTAGGGGAAAACCAGATCGGCGGGACTTACAATCGCACCGAGTTCACCGGGAAAATCCTCAAGTGGAATGTGCTCTCTGAAAAAGATCGGATCGAAGGGCGATAAACTCACGAGGCGCGCGGCTTCGTGTGCGCGCGGCCTCGTGTGTTCGTTACTAGGCGCTAAAAGCTGATCCTCCTCCCAGACGTGGGGTTTCGTCCAGAGGGTTGAAGCCACTCCCCGTTTGGGCTGAAACGAGAGAGTGCGATCTGCGGTATCGCCGCCGGCTCAATGCCGGCTCTCGTAAACCCAGCGGTTGGCCTCGAGCCAGCGGAGGGTGCGGATGATGCCTTGTTCGATCGTGAGTTTGGCTTTCCAGCCGGTGGACTGGATTTTTTTCGTGTCGAGGAAGATGAACGGGTTGTCGCCGATCCAGCCTTTGTTGCCGCCGGTGTGTTCGATCTTGGGCGTCACGCCGAGGGCGGCGCAGATGTAGCCGATGCTTTGGTTGACCTGCACGTATTCGGGCGTGCCGAGGTTGTAGATCTGCGTGTGGTGCTTGGCGTCGCGCGCGGTGTGTTGGCGCGTGACGTGGAGGATGGCGTCGACGCAGTCCTGGACGTAAAGGTAGCTCTTGCGTTGGGTGCCGTCGCCGAGGACGCGGAGGTGGCCGGGGTGTTCGAGGAGTTGTTTGTAAAAATCAAAAACGTGGCCGTGCGTGTAGCGTTCGCCGAGGATGGAAACGAAGCGAAAGATGTATGCTTCGTCGATCTGGCCGCCTTCGGCGTAGGCGGAGATGAGGCCTTCGCCGGCGACTTTGCTGGCGCCGTAGAGCGAGGTTTGAATCGGGAAAAGATCCGTCTCGGGCGTGGGGCGCTCCGGCGTGACCAGGGCTTCGCCGTAGGTGGAGCCAGTCGAGGAGAATCCGATGCGTTTCACGCCGTTGGCGCGCATGGCTTCAAGGACGTTGAAGGTGGCGATGGTGTTTTGCTCGAGGTCTTTGCGGGGGTGTTGCCAACCGTCTTTGATGTCGGCGTTGGCCGCGAGATGGAGGACGAAATCGGCGCCCTTCATGGCGGCGGTCAGGGCGGGCAAGTCGAGATTGTCGCCGCGGATGAGGCGGAACTTCGGGTGCTTTTTGGCGCCGTCGAGGAAGCGTTCTTGGCCGGTGGAGAGGTTATCCCAGCCGGTGACGGTGGCGCCGTCGGCGAGGAGGCGGTCAGCGAGATTGGAGCCAATGAAACCGGCGACGCCGGTGATGAAGACGTGATTCATGAGTTGATTTTAGTTTGTGAGTATGCGCCTGACTGATTGATAGAATCTTTGGAGAGATTAGATAAATAATCGGCTATTTATTTTGGCTCATTCAATTTAAATTATAAATATCAAATTATAAAAATTTATTTCTAGATTATAATCTGCCTGAAGAATTTTCTGCCGGTATTTATATTAAAATATACAGCGTGCTGATCAAAAAGATGTCGATGAAGCTGTGGATGGTACTGTTGAGTAAATTGAGCCCTTGCGGATGTTGAGAAATATAGCTCTGGCCAGCACAGCTGTGAGCGCTAAAATTGCGCCAAGGGAAATCCAGTAAGAAACTAAAAGAATGTAAGGCGCACGATAAGCCAACGTCACCTCGCTCGCACCGGGTGGCACCGGTACCATTACAAGTCCTTCAGGCGATTTGGCCACAATCGTTGTTTTTCCATCGACAGTGGCTTGATAGCCAGGTTGAAACATCCTCGGGGTTTCTAACCAAGCTTCTACTGGTGATTGCACGCGAGCTTTATAAGGAATCCAGT
>Ga0114972_10004420_pt1 | contig 10476 bp, 6 predicted proteins | sample M_140807_EF_Meta_FD_87354 | JGI IMG/M metagenome (GOLD analysis project Ga0114972, IMG submission 87354) | Freshwater microbial communities from Lake Montjoie, Canada to study carbon cycling - M_140807_EF_MetaG | ecosystem: Environmental > Aquatic > Freshwater > Lake | place: Lake Montjoie... | reverse complement strand
TGCCGCTCGGCTTCCGCCGGCGAGGCCTGGCTGGACCCGGCCTCCCGAGCGGCGTCGGCGTCGATTTGTGGCGTTGAAGTGTCTGTGTGTCGCGCGGAAGTTCAACTCGGGACTCTATAACGGTATAGAAAGCCCGGAACGGTCTCAACGAACAACTCGCCACAGGAGCGCCAACGCTCCGGTCTCCGCCCGCCGCGCGGGTCCGCACGTCGTCCACGTAAGCGAACGTAACGCGGCAATTCCGAATAGCGAATTCGTATTCATCCGCGCCGGCCCGCATTGATGGCGCAATTCTCCAATTGCGCCATTGCGGCAATTGCGCGCTACGCCGCCGCGGAGCACACGCCGCCCCCGGGGGCCGTGGCGAGTGCGGACGTGCGCGTTGAGTTTGGCGGCGCCCGGACGAGTCCGGCGGTCCCGCCTCCCGCGGGACCGGCCGGCGGGGCCCGTCAGCGTCACCGCGTCACCGTCAGAGTGCCACGCGGCGTGATGGTTCGGCGATGATGGCGATATAATTTAGACGAGAGTTTGTACGGTTTTGAGAGCGCCACCGGCCCCGGCCACCTGCCGCCCTCCCGCACGCGACGCACGCATATCCGCCGCGCGCCGCGCCAACGCCACACGGCCGCACGCACAGCGAGACCGTCGACACACGAGGCGGACCGAAGGGTCCGATAAGTACGCCACATACGCGGTGCAACAATGCGGTTCCGCGGGTTCAGGCCATGCACACGGCTGACAACCGCCACTCCGCACGCCCACTCCGTCCGCGCTGAAGCTTGGGCGTCAGAGGCGAGCAATCACACTGCCCCGCTCCGCGTCGTCACCTCCGAGGACCTGAAACATGCTGCAACGCACACCATCCACACGCACAGGCAAGCTCACACATCACACACTCAGGCAAACGACACCATGCGCACATTCATCGGGCTCGATCGGGTCGGCTGTGGGAGTAGCCCCTGTGGGAAGCTCAGGGCTGCGGGAAGCTCAGGCTGTGGGAAGCTCAGGCTGTGGGAGTAGCCCCTGAGCTTCCCAGCGGTGCGCAGCTAAGTCTGCGCTCCGTCGTCGCTAAGTCGCGATCGCCGCAAGACCATTGCCACACAATCGCGTTTCACAAAGCCACGCGGGCAGTCAGGCGCGCCCGTTTCACTTCGACTTCTTGCCTTTCTCCTTCTTGCCCTCCTTGCCCTTCTTGCCCTTCTTGCCTTTCTTGCCATCCTCCCTGCTGCTGTCCTCATCCCTGCCACTCCCCGGGGCAGTATTATCCTCCACCTCCGCATCATCTTCCACCACGGTCTGCACCTTTGAAGGCGCCTCCTCCTTCGGGTCTGCCTTAGCTTCCCGATTGGTCATCATGTGCTCATATTCGCTCGACGTCAGCGCGACCTTGTTGACTTTCGAGTTGGTCTCGAACCCATCCTTCATGCCAAACTGATTCTCATCGTACAGATCATGATCATCGCCCTCCTCAAAGTCCTCCTCATCCGAGAAGCCGTCCATCTCGTGCTCCTTGGGCTCATACCGGAATGACTTGCACGAATGCCACTCGAAGCCATCCCACGAGATCCACGTCGCCTTCACTTCATGCGGCGTCAACGCATCCGACTCGCAGAAGGCCCATCCGTTCTCGTTGCCCGGCGAAGGCCCAATCACCCAGCGCGGCACGTGATAGTGCGGGTCGATCGTGTGAAACAAGTGCGCGTGCCCGCCGTACATGGTATTGTGAATATAGTGAGGCCGGTCGTTGCAAAGCTCCTGCGTCGTATCAAGCTCCCAGTCGCCGTAGAAGTTGTGGTACTGGAAGCCCCACTCGACACCCTTGCACATCAGATGGCGATGCACTTCCTTGGACCCACCACGCTTCCCGGGTATCTGGACGAACCACTTGTTGTGGTCCTGGTCGGCCTCGTCGTCCTGGTCGTCGAGGGCGTCTTGCGCCGCCTCTTGCTGCGCTGCCACTTGCTCCTCCTTTCTCCTCTTTGCCTCTATTTCGTCAGCGATTCTCTTCTCCTCCGCGATGCGCGCCTCCCGTTCCTCCGCCTCTTTCTTCGCTGCCGCCTCCTGGCGCTCGGCCTCGATTCTGGCTGCTTCCGCGATTCTCGCCTCTTCCGCCAGCCGCTCGGCCTCGATTCGCAAGCGCTCTCTCTCCGCTGCTTCCGCCACCGCTGCCGCCTCAGCGGCCAAGCGCGCCTCCTCGGCGGCCTTGCGTGCAGCCTCTTCCGCCAGCCGCTTCTCCTCAGCGATCCTGCGCAGCTCCGCCGCCTGAAGCCTCGCTGCTCTGCCGCGCCGGACCGTTTGCATGTGCGTCGCGGCAGCAGAGCGCTGCAACGTCTTGGCCTCGCCCCACCTGACCCACTTCTGCATCTGTATCGCTGCCATCACCGCGCTCTCGAACAGCTCGCGCGCCTCCTTCCGCTTTCTCATACGCATGGCGACAAACGCCTGCAACTCTTTGAACGCCTGGCCGTAGTCGGGGTCATCATTGTAGCCTTTGGCCAAGCCGTTGGAGACGATCCGCGAGGCGACCAGATCCTTGCGCATCATCATCAGCTCCTGCAGCAGACCACCCTTGTTGGAGCGGAAGAAGACCATGTCCTGCCCGAGCTGGTAGTCGTTCTGGTCGCAGTTGCACGCAAGAAGCAGCAGCTCAACGAACTGCCCGGGATTCAATGTCATCATGAACTCAGGCAGCGCGTTCTTGAAACGCGTCATCAGGTCGGCGTAAGGCGCGCGGCTCGGGTAGCCCTGCTGCATCAGCTTCACGCATTCAATGGTGCCGGAGCGTTCCATCTGGCTAAGCACCATCGACACGTGGAACTCCTTTGGCACGAGTTTCTGGTTGGGTTTGATGCACCGAATGAAAAACGGGTGCGTAGTGGCAATCTCGCGCATCAGCTGCTTCAGACCAAGCAGGAACGTCTTGCTCACCGAGCCCGACGCTTTCTTTCCGTCGCCCTCCTCCTTGCCGCCCTTGCCGGGCTTCTTGCCGCGATGCGACATTGCACCCGCCTCCCCTCGCGCCGACATCTGGCCAGGCTCGAGCCCCTTTTTGCCGCGGGCGCTCTGATCGCCCGGATTATCGGGGGCTTTCGGCCCAAGCTTGGCGCCTTCGACCATCTGCACAACGACAGACGACGTGCTCTTCAAGAGGATGCCCTCGAACTGCGCAGAGAGGCTGTCCGTGTTCTTTTCGAGGAAGCTTGCAGACGAATAGCACACATCGCCCGCGAAATGGTGAATGACGAACACGTCTTCATCGCTCACGCCGCTCATCTTCATCTTTGAGCCCGATAGAGTGCTGAAGTGCTGGTGGCTCGCGTGCTGCTTGCAGATGGCAGCGTTGAACGTTTTGTCGGTCGCCTTGGGCGTCTTGCATTGCGCGTCGAGCACCGGGAAGATGCCTGTCGGAGACTTTTCGAGGAGCTCGATGACCTTGCTGTTGTCCGGGTAGGTGAGCACGGGCACCTGCAGGTTTTGCATGCGGTAGAGCTCGATCTCGACTTCAAACACGCGCATCAGGAAGAAGTTGTGTAGGCGCTCGTTGGCGTAGTTGATGCACAGCTGCTCGAAGGAATTGGTTTGGAACACCTCGAAGCCGAAGACGTCCAGCAAACCGATGAAGCGGTGGAAGTCCCTCTCCACTTGGATCTGCGTGTTGATCTTCTGGACGATCAGTGCGAAGAGCATTTGGTACAGGTGCTTGACGAGGGCGTCGCGCTGCGAAATCGCAGCGCCCATGTCGAGCGCGATGTGATACTCGTTGTTCGAGCGCGGCGACTTCACGACCTTCTCGACGAGGAGCTGGCCGATCGGGGTGATGCCGAGAAGCCGCTCGGCAGTTTTCAGGTCCGCCGAGGCCCCTGGCTGGATGCGAATCGTGTCGTTGCCTGCTGCCTCGTACTTCACGTTGCTGATGTGCAGCAACGCGCCCAGCACGTTGTAGACCTCTTGATGTTCCTCATCATTGAGACCGCAGTTAGGCATCGCACGATGAAATTCATGGAAATCCTCGACGTCGTCGATCGCGTCGACCCAATTTGTTCCACTGAGCGAGGTGTACATAAAGTCCAGGGGCCCCTTTCCCTTCAGTTGAGCGCAACCTTTGCCGTCGAACTGGGAGCCGCGGAGGAGCTGGTAGAAAATGTGGTAGGAGCGCTCACGCGCCAGGCTCGCGTTCGTCACCCGCGATTTCTCGAGCAAGAAGGTGCGCACCTCTGCGCCCATCACCCTCCACTCCTTGCTAAACTTGAGGTTGATGTACTTGCCGAAGCGCGACGAGTTGTTGTTCCGGATCGACTTGGCATTGCCAAAAGCCTCGAGCACCGGGTTGGTATCCATGATGCGCTTGTCGAGCGACGCCTTGTTGCTAGCCGCTAGAGCACTCCCGGCGGGCACGCCAGCACGCCAAATAATGTAGTCCATAAGCTGCTTGTTTGTCTCCGTCTTCCCGGCGCCTGACTCGCCCGAGACGAGCAGCGACTGCGACTGGTTGTGAATCGTCATCGATTGGAAAGACATCTCGGCGATCGCATAGGTGTGAGGCTCCAGCTGCGTCCAGTTCGCGCCCCTGTAGACCTCCTTCGCTTGCTCGGAGTACAATTCCTCAAAATACTTGAACGGGTTGATGGCAAGCAGCAGCTGCGAGATGTAAGTATAAATCTTATCTTTCTGAAAGCGTGCCCTTGCATTCTCGACGAGCGTCGCAGAGTTCAGCACGTCCAGGTTGCAGTGATCCTTTTTGTCCTCATCGTTCAAGGTGCACTGCGCGAAAGAAGCGAACGCGCAGCACCCATGCAGTGAGCACCATGGGGTGTGCACGCGATGCGCGCGGCCAGCATCTGGGTCGGTTGCTCGGCGTGCGCCGCGGTTGTGGCTGCAACAGAGGGTGCAACCGACCGAGGGAGCAACCGTGGGTGCAACCACTGCGAGAGTTGCTGCCGCACTGACCGCCGCTACAGTTGCTGCCACACTGCCGATGCTGCCGCCGCAGCTGCTGCTGATCCTTCCGATGCTGCTGTTGCAGCTGCAGCTCTAGCAGCAGCGAGGGCAGCATCGGCGTCACTCGCAGCCCTCACACGTGCTTTTCTTGCACAGGGGAGCATTGCGGCAACGCTGAACGCGTTCGAGAATGAGCTCGCACCTCGAGAATGAGCTCCCTGGGCCAGACTCGAGTGCTGGAGCTGTCCGACAGTGATGCGACGGTGACCTGTGCCAGATACGCACAACACGGGGTCAAGATTCTGTCTGCCAGGCTGCAGGCATGGCAGGTCGCAGATCCGCGGGAATGGACAGAAGCAGCTCGTTGGGCCACCGGCCGGCCGTGTGTTACGCACATTCTTGTCGTCTTCGCTGATGACCTTGCCCTTGTAAAAGACGTCTTCGTCTGCAAGGGCGGGATCGCGCACCCACACCTGCTTGCCTCGCAGCACTGTGGTCGCCATCCCCGCGACGCTCAGGAGGCTTTCGTCCAAAAAGGCAAACTTGTCGCGGGACCTCCTCTTCCGACGCCTGTGAAAAGCTCCTCGTTGAAACGGCCCTCGGGCTGGAAAGTTGGCGCGCGGATGCGCTTGAGACGATGCCGTACAGACGCGCACCGTACCGGCACAAGTGTTCTCCCATCCTCTGGTGGTCACACATGGGACTGGTCTTGGCTAGTGGTGCACTGGTGCTTGCTTGCTTGGAGCCGTCCTTTGGTGTCGGAGACTTGTGCAGGGGTGAACTGCGTCTGGCCGTGAGGGCCCTGAAACGAACGATCATGAACGAAGGTGGACTGCGACACATAAGATGTACATAGTATTCTTACCATCCTAATTCCTACATGTAAATTCGCGACACTTGCTAAATCTCACATCACGTAGCACCTCCGAGGATTATGACTCCGTCCTTTTGCGTGGCCGCGCTCGGCTTCGCCATGCTCAGAGCGCCGGCGCCTTCGTGTGCCGCTCGCATCGGTTGCGCGGTGGTCATGGCTGCTGCCGACGCACCTCCGCTGCTAGTCGTCTCCGGACTGCGCGCGACTGTGGCGGACACGCCGATCCTGAAAGGCGTCGACCTCATCGTGCGCCGCGGCGAGGTGCACGCCATCATGGGCCCCAACGGCTCGGGCAAGAGCACGCTCTCCAAGGTGCTCGTCGGACATCCGAGCTATGAGGTCACGGGCGGTTGCGCACGCTATCGCAATGACGAGGACTTGCTTGAGCTGGAACCTGAGGAGCGCGCGCAGCAGGGCATCTTCCTTGCCTTCCAGTACCCAGTCGAGATCCCCGGCGTGTCAAACAACGACTTCCTTCGCCTTGCCGTCAACAAGCGGCGTGGAGCGCTCGGGCTCGACGAGTACGATCCGCTCGAGTTCCTCGGCGTGCTCTCGGAGAAGATGGAGATGGTCTCAATGAGCCCAGACTTCCTTGGCCGCGACGTCAACAGCGGCTTCTCAGGGGGTGAGAAGAAGCGTAACGAGATCCTGCAGATGGCGCTGCTCGAGCCCGAGCTTGCCATCCTCGACGAGACCGACTCCGGTCTTGACATTGATGCGCTCAAGACCGTTGCGGCCGGCGTCAACGCTTGCAGGAGCGAGAAAAACGCAATGATCCTCATAACGCACTATCAGCGTTTGCTCGACTACGTCAAGCCCGACTTCGTGCACATCATGTACCAGGGCCGAATTGTGCGTAGCGGTGGTCCCGAGCTCGCTCTCGAGCTTGAGGCTGAGGGTTATGCATTCCTGGGCATCACCAAGGAGCAGCAGCCAGCACTGAGCTGAGCGGGAGCTGCCTTGCTTTGCTCGCAACTCCCGTTTGGTCGCAAAGGAGAGGCGCGTCCCCTAGACCGTTGACGGCGTGTGAGCGAGAGGGAGAGGTCTCACAGTCGTCAACACACCTTGCGCAGTGGGCCAGAAGGCCGTGGCGTGGCATGCCGGCAGCAGAGAGCGCGGGGTTAGCGCAAGGTGAAATCCGTTCCGATCATAGCATTAAGTGTCTAGATGGTAATAGTTCATGTTGTATGATACTCGGCCATCGCAATAAGAGAGATCTTCGTGTGAATGCCGGCCGCACCTCGCTCGGATCGCCCCTCCTCCGCCCCCCGCAAGGCCCGCAAGCCCGGCAGCCGGGTGCCACGAGCGGGCCCGCCCCGCTCCGGCGGTCCTGCCGGTGTGGGATGCGAAACCCGGGAGGTGTAGGCACTAGGAGCGCATACGTTCAGCCTGTCGTCGTGTCATGATGATCGGTCCGTTATTTCATGTGTGGTTACGTACGGTAACTCTGGGACTTGAATGAAAATATATAGCGCGGCGGCGCGGCCGCGCCGCGCGCGTTGCCGCGTTGGCCGGCGGCGCGCGCCGGCGCCGCGGTGCTCAGGTACTCTTTCCGTGTGTATTAAACTTTCATGTTGCAACAAAGCAGGCCGCCCGCCGCGCGACAGGCGACCCGAAATGCGTACCCAAAATGCGTGTCCGTCTTCTCGAGAGGCAAACGCGTGACGTGGGCGCCTCGTCGCGAGTCGCGTAGGCGCGCGCGACGAGGGACGAGAACGAGGCGGTGGGGGAGGGAGGTCGGGGAGAGCTCCACGACAGGGCATGGTCGCACGCCCGGCCGCCACATTGGCTAAAACACCATTCCAGCCTGCTGCCCACCTTCCCGCGTACATCTCCTTTGCAGCTAGTCCACGCAGCTGAGCCGTGCGCTCTCTCGGCCCAGGTGAAGGCAGCCATCCGTAGAAATGCTGATGCGGAGGCCGCGCGCGGCACCGAAGACGGCTCCTCCGCTCACTTGCCGTTATGCGCCGGCGGCTGCAGCTTGGCCTCTCCGCTCTTGCTCCGGTTGGAGGTGCCGCCTCGCTTCTTTCCTTTGCCACCGCGCTCGCTGCCCCCGCCTTCCTTCTTGCGAGCCGAGCTGCCGCCCGCCTGCTCTTTGGGCTGCTCGTCGCCCTTGGTGAGCAGACCCTCCCACCCGGGCATGTGGGCGCTGTCCGCGGCATGGCTCAAGCCCGTGGCTCTAGTCGAGCCATTGGCACCCTGGAGGAGGCTCTGCAGCTGCGATGAGAGCTGCAGCTGCGCGCCTGGCAGCTGGCCCGAGGAGGACAGCTGGTGTAGAATGGACACCTCCCCGGTGGAAGAGGGCGTGCCCCCGAGGCCGGGCAGGCCCGCACCGCCGTTGAGTGCCGCCGCCCCAAACCCCGAGCCGAGGCCGCCGCCGGGCAGCTCGAAGCTGCCTCCCAGGCCGCCCGATGTGCTCGAGCTGAAGGGAGTCGCGCTGCCGACCACGGGCGCAGCCGCACTCGGCTGCCCAAGACTGCCGACGCCGGAGGCACCAAAGGCGCCGAACCCCAGGCCGCCCATCCCCCCCACCACGCCAAGCGACTTGGGCACCGCAACCGGCCCCTGCGGCGCGAGGCCATCTGCCTGCGACGGGCCAGCGCTGTCGCCAAAGGGGGAGAAACTGATGTTGACGTTCGGGAGCAGCGCCCGGAAGCCCTGCTGCCAGTCGTCCTGCTGCTTGGCGGGCTCGAAGGGCGCGTCCAACTTGATGCCACCGAGTGAAGCTAGGGCCGATGCGCCGCCTGCCCCCGGGCCCCCTCCCACCATGTGCTCCTCGGTGCTCGGGCTGCTGAAAAAGCGTGCGAAGCGCGACCTGCCCGGCAACGTCGCCTCCTCCTCCTCCTCCTCCTCCTCCGGCTCATCCGTCACCAACCCGTTGAGCAGGTCCTCAAAGCTGCCCATCATCGACCACGGCTCTGTCTCGCTCCCCGTCGGCTGCCCCGACAGCAGGCCGCTCACACACGCAGACTCGACGGGACGCACGCCGCGTACGCTGCCGAGTCCGCTGCCGCCGAACTGGCGAATGTCGGGGACGAGTGCGTCGCTGGCTGACCCGATCGCCGCGAGGCCGAGCGCACGTCGCATGGGCACGTCGGGCACTATGGCAGGCACCTGTACAACCGGCGCCGCGGCCGAAGCGGCGGCAGCGGCGGCAGATGCACAAGGCGCGGCAGCTGAGTGGCCCCCATCCCAGCTGGCACCGACCTCTGCGGCCGCGCCGCTCGCATCACCGCCACCCCGCTCCGCTCCACTCGCCGCAGCCAAGGCTGCCACTGAGTCGCACGCCGTTGCTCGCTCCGCGGGCGCGTAGCGGTCCTCCTTCACGTGCGGTTCCTCACTCTCCTCTTGGGCCTCCCCTCCACCAACCTGTGCACAGCAATGGGGATGGGTTCAGCGAGCCCGAGGGTTTGCCAAGGGAGCAGTGCGAGCGGGCGGCCGCGGGGAGGGGGAAGCCAGGCAGCAAGCTCTTGTGACGCTCGGGGGGCGGCAGAGCCGGGAGGAGTGCGCCCGGACGCCGCCCACGCACCGTTGATCCCTGCGCAGCCGGCTTGGGCATTCCAAAGGACGCTTTGAGAGTCCTGCCGTCCAGCACGACGTTGTCGACGGCGAGGACAGCCTGTTCGGCTTCCTCGCGCGTCGCATAGGTGATGCAGCACCGCAGCGACGGCGGGCCGCTGGTCGCGGCCGCTCCTGCCGGACTCACCTGGATGCGCAAGATCTTGCCGTATTGCCCGAAGTAATCGTGGCGCCGCAGGACCTCTTCCTTGGCGATGCGTGGCGAGAGGCCCATCACGTAGACGATGGCACGCTGAGATGTGCGCAGCGCCATGTCGCGCTGCAGCTGCTCCTGCTGGCGGCCAGCCTGCAGCGGCTGTTTGACGACGGGCCGCGCTGTCGCCGCCGCCGCCGCTGCTGCTGCCGCCGTGCTACCATTGCAGCAGCTAGCAGAGCCAGCGCCTGCTGCAGAGCCAGCGCCCACCGCGGAGCCCGTGATACTCGCCGGGGCGGTAGCCGCCCGCACGGGCCCACTGCTACCGCTCGCGCCGGCCGAGGCGGCAGCAGCCGAGGCAGCTGCGCGCGCCTGGGCTTCCTGCCGGCTCTTGAGCTCAGCATCACGCTTCTCCTTCGCCTCCTTTGCCTGCTGCTCCTTCTTGTCCTTGAGTTCCTTGGCTTTCTTCTCGCGAGCCATGCGTGCCATCTCCTGCGGGTCAGGCGTCACGAAGGAGACGTTCGCCTCGTTGTACGGCGTTCGGCACGCTGGGCACAGCCCGTTCAGGTCGTCCTTGATGTGACGATAGCAGAAGAGGCAGATCTGATAGCCGCATTTGCAAGGGCGGAAGTTGCGGTCGGTGACGTCCATATCTTCCATGCATAGGGGGCATTGGTCCTCCTCCATGTGGCCAAGCGGCCGCCGCTAGCCCAGCGGCTCAGCTCGGCCTGCGGCCAGGCAGCCTCTGCGCAGCAGCGCACACGTGCGCTGGCGCTGGCCGAAGTGTGCGTCTCGTGAGCCTCTTCTGGGCGCTGCTGTGAAACCTCCTTGAAGCCTCCTCCCAATTCCAGAGTGCTGAGGGCGTGAAACTCACGGTTCACACCATTCCGCAATCATGGTCTCGTGCAAGCTCGATCTGCGATCATGAAATTCTCATCGGCATTCGCCCTCC
>Ga0114972_10004419_pt1 | contig 10478 bp, 7 predicted proteins | sample M_140807_EF_Meta_FD_87354 | JGI IMG/M metagenome (GOLD analysis project Ga0114972, IMG submission 87354) | Freshwater microbial communities from Lake Montjoie, Canada to study carbon cycling - M_140807_EF_MetaG | ecosystem: Environmental > Aquatic > Freshwater > Lake | place: Lake Montjoie... | reverse complement strand
GTTCAACGCATTCAAGCAATCGTTCAGCAAAAAAAGAAAAGACAACAGCAATTGGTTCCTCAGCAATACAGAGGGATTAAAATTGATGACATTATAAACATGGAACAATATACAATTGTCGAGTTTTTAAAACAACCCAATAAAATTGTCATTCGAAAAGGAGACATGTATTTCGGTTGTGACCTACGACAAATGATTCTAGGTCATGCTGGACATGAAAATTATATATTCTTTCCACGACCAAATCAATTTTGTATACCTAGGGATCAATTAATACCATTGCTACAAGAAGGTCAAAATATATTTGAGGTTGATGAAAGTATGGAACCTGTGAAAGTTCAACTGGATGATGATTATAGAAGCTCAGTTGAGGCTAGAATAAATAATATTATTGGAACTCGTACTTTGGGCAGACTAGGACTACAACAAGTACGATTATCAGACTTTGGAGCACAACAACAACAACAACAACAACAACAGAAACAGCAAGTTCAAGAGCAAGCCTATACTCGGGAACAAATAGAAATGATTAATCATTTATTACAAATGGGATATCGACCTCGTCAAACAGTTATTCAAGCATTACAGAATACAGACTTTGATTTAGCTGCTGCAGTCAATTATTTGAGCCCTCAACACGTGGATTAATTTTTGCATTTAAAGATTTTTTATAAATTCTTGTTTAATTATATATGCTTATAGGGCAAGGTTCTCAAGGGACGGTATTTTTGAAAGAGGATATCGCCATTAAAAAATCAAAATATGAAAATCTTGATAAAATTAGAAATGAATATAAACATTTATTAGAAATAAATAAACGTATTCCAAAACATTCTCATATTATAAAAGTTTACAATTTTTATAATAATTCTTATTCTATGGAATACCTTCAAGATTACCAACAATTAAGTCAAAATTATATAGAAACATTATCATTACATCAACGTGAATCAATATTTAATCAAGTGGAGAAAACTCTAATGGATCTCCATTTTGTTCATGGTGACCTACGAATGTTGGAAAATATAATGTACAATGCGGAAACAAATATTATAAAACTAATAGATTGTGGTTATTGCCGTATTTTAGATGGCAAAACTCAAGAAAATGCATTACGTTTAATTAAAATAGATTATCAACATCTTTGGATGCTGAAAAACAAGTTAGGATTAATTTAAACTTGTGTTGTATACCCTTACAAATTCATCAATTTCTTGATTCCACATTTCCTTGTCGGTTGTTTGTTCAGTTTCTGCTAGTTTTTTTTCCAGTTTTTCAATCTTTTGATCCAATTCTTCCATTCTCTCTGAACATACGTCTTTCATAGGAATATGTAACAAGTAGTGGTACTTTTTAGCTCTTTGACTATCTTCTTCTGGATCTATTTCATCGACTCCTTGATGTAATTGTCCTGATTCAATCACCACTTTTTTAGAAACCACTCTAGGATCATAATCATATTTATTCTTGACTAAATTTTCCAAAATAACTTTTTCTTTTACTTTGAAAATTTCCATTTCATTGGAATCTACTTGACCAATAAATCTCCTCTTGTTTCTTTCCAAAAGTAATTGAACTTGTAATTGTTGAATCCTTGCTTGTTTTCGTTTTCCATATAATTCTAATCGTTTATGACAAAATGTATCAAAAATCTCTCCAATAGAATTAAATTTAGAAAGTTTTACAGATTCTGTAAATAAAACCATGTTGGTAGATAAAATGGTCGATGTTAATTTCATATTTTCCAAGGTTGGAACAAAATCATCCACAGGTTCAAACACGAAATGTACATTATCTGGGCTCGAGTAGTTCTTTAGAGACTTTAGTTTTTTAGATTCCAACATACTTTCCAATTCCTCCTTATAACGATTCGTCCAAAGACCAATTGGTAATTGAGTAATTTGGAAAAGCTTTCCCTTTTTTTTTCCTTTTTGAGCAATTTCTTCCAATATCCCCGTGCTTTGATATTTATTATTATCTAATTTTGTAATGGTTCCTTTGAATTTATTATAAGAGGGAATCAAATCCATTTCTATCGATTCGGGATCTTTTAACCATTGTTTTATTTTTTCAGCCAATTGTAAAAAGTCATGACAAGGAACGGAACAAGACCATCCTGTTCCAATTCCAGCTGTGCATCCATTACCTAAAATGGTGGGTAAAATAGGTAAATAGTAGTCAGGTTCAACTTTATCTCCATCATCCAAAGTGTAATTTAAAAGTGCATCGTCCTCTTCAGGAAAAAGAAGACGTGTTAGTAAGGCACACTTTGTAAAAATATACCTCGCATTGGCTGCGTCTTTTCCACCATAGGCTAAAGATCCAAATTGACCATCTTTTTCAAAATAAGGAACATTATTGGATCCTGGAAAATCTTGAGACATTTTGGTAATGGTATCATACAAACATTGCTCTCCATGATGATAATTAGAATTTTCAGCGCAGTAACCTGCCAATTGAGCAACTTTCATACTTTTCCCTTCGTGACGTAAATTTTTTTTAAATACAGAATACAATATTTTACGTTGTGACTTTTTAAGACCATCAAAAAGATTAGGAATACTACGACAACAATCTTCCATGGAAAACTTTACAAGTTCTTGATTAATATAATCTGAAATGTTATAATCGTTTTCAGGAACTTTGTAATCTAATGGATTATATTCACTCAACCACTCTTTACGGTCATTAGACAATAATTTATTGAAAACCTTGTTAATCACTATATCAGCAGTTGGATCTTTTACCAAACTAACAACTTTTTGACCAAAGGTTTCACGGATTTCAGCATCAGAAGATGTTCCTAACCCTTTATAATATTTTACTTTCATTCTTTTGACTTGCTGATCTTGAAGTGCTAGTTGATAATCCATATCATTATAAAAACATGTCTCCTTATTACTTGTATAAAAAATTTTGGCAATCGGAGTCATCATATACCATAAGAAATTGTTTTGATTGGCCAACAAGGTTGGAAATAATTTATGAAATAAATTAATAATAAGAGAACAAATATGATGCCCATCTTCATCGGCATCTGTAAGAATCAAAACTTTACCATATTGTAAAGTATCTCGACCTTCGGGAGTACTGTAATCAACATCATAACGAATTCCCATTGCTTGAATAATATCGGTAATTTCTCTATTATTGGAGATGGCTTGAATGGTGGCATTACGAACGTTTAGTAATTTTCCACGAAGAGCGTAAACACCAAAATAGTCACGACCTTTTTTACCATTCCAACCTACATTTATACCCTTAATGGCATAAGTTTTGGCCGAAAGTCCTTCACAAAGAATCAAGGTGCAATCTTGAGACTGTTTTGTTCCTGCCAAATTTGCATGATCAAGTCCATCAATTCTTTTATACCCACGTTGTTTCTTTTCCGTCTTTTTAAGACTTAATAATTCTTTAGAACGAATAAGTTCATTAATTTTTTCTACAAATTGCCATTTCATCATATTGTTAATGTGTTTGCTTTCCAATTTAACAGGAATCGTAGGAGCCAATAGTTTAGTTTTGGATTGACTATTAAATTCTGGATTTGGAGCCCAAGCATTCACAAAAATCATAAAATAGGGCTTTAGATCTTTACTAGTAATATGAGTTTTAGATTTATTAAATTTGGGTAGTAGATTTTTCCAAAGTTCAGAGGAAATATTATCCAAATGAACACCTCCATCTTTGGTAAAAATTCCATTAATAAATCCAATTTCTTTATATTCCTGCGAAGGGCTATTAGAAATTACAATTTGAGTTTTATATTCAGATTCTTCATCTTTTCCGTCCGATGAAAATGAAACATATTCCAATTTTTCATCTCCTGAATATAATTGAACATAATCGGCAAAATTCTTGTAATGAAATTTTTCATCGTTGTAAAAAACGGGTAGACTGGTAATCATACCTGCATCCATACAAAATTTACGGTACAAGGACACAATTGTATCGTCATAAGATTCCATTTCAAATTTAGTAAAATCAGGGATCGATCGAATCAATGTATAACCCATTTTATTTTTGTATGATTTTGTTTTGGGTGGATTCATTTCTCTCATATTATTTTTCCATGATTGAGTATACAGTAAATGATTGATAGGATCGGCAATTTCCACTGAAAATTCTTTAGAAAAAACATTGAGTAATTTAATTCCAAGTCCATTTCGTCCAGAACTCAATCTTTCCTCGGTATCATCCAAATTACTTCCTGATAAAAGATGTCCAAAAATTAATTCGGGATTATAAATTTTTTCTTCAGGATGAATTTCAACAGGAATATGTAATCCATCATTCCAAATGGTAGTTTCTCCAGTTTCACAATCTAGTGTTACTTTAATTTTAGTTGGTTTAATATTGGCTTGACGAGAACGCCAAACATTATCAATCGCGTTGGATAATCCTTCAATAAAAATTCTTAATAAACCATCCGAATAACAAACATTATTCTTTTCAATGATTTTATCACTTTCAGCAACCCATTCTCTAAGTTGGTCACGGGGTTTAAGTGAACCGATATACATGTCAGGACGTTTATGAATATGAGAGATGGGATCCAATTTTTGATATTTGACGGAACTCATTTTTGAAGGATTTCTTTTTTTAAAAAAACAAATCAATTTTTGATTGACTCAAGGTTGTTGTGAAAATTTTCGACGACGAAGACCAAAACCTCCACCACTTGGACCTTTTGCACCACCTCTATTAGACTCATCCATTGAAGCCTGTAACGCATCTTCCTCTTGGCCAGTAAGCGATGGTTTGTGTTTTTTTTGTTCTTGTCCTTTTGTAAGTCTTTTATATCTATCTTGTAATTTTTTATGTTGAATATCCGTAACAGGACGTAAATCATCAGCATTAGGTAAATCTCTAAACACTTTTCTTAATTTTGTTTGTTGTTGCACTGATGGTGCTATTATACATAACTGAGGAATTATTTTGCTAAATTTTTTGGCAAGATTAGGTGTAAACTCAAAACCTCGTAAAGTATCTTGATTTTCTTTTTCTTCTTTATCTCCCATATATTCACAAATATCTTTTACGCTTTTAAAACCACTCCATACTAAATTTGCTATAAGTTCTAAAAAGTCATCATTAGATAAACTCATATGATTTTCTGCAAATACTTTTTTAATTTTTTGTATACCCTCTTGTTCAAATTCTTGATTAATTAAGAATAAGATAAATTTTATAAATTTTGGTTGAATACGCTCCAATGTATCTTTATTAATAATTTTACTTATATTTTCAATATTTTCTGGATTAAAATTGGATTCTCTTAAAAAGATACTAATTTGTGATTCTGTAAAAGATACTTTGGGCACAATTTTTTTGAATTGTTCAAGTAATGGTTTTAGGTAATCCTGAATCGGTATTTCAATTTTGCGTTCACCACGACGTATTTTTTGTTGTTCGACTTTAGCTTGACGTTGTTTTTTAGTAACTTGCATATTTAATTGTCTCAACTTTGCATAATTATAAGTTTGTTTTAAAGGAAAAATAATGAATGATACACCTACTAAAAACGCAGCCAAATTATATTGTATAAAAGTGCTAAGAGCGGCAAATGCGCCCCACTGGGCTGAAGCCTTAAATCCAGGAACCATACTAGAAGCCCAACCTGTCCACCCCGATGCAAAAAATAATGTCCAATAATTAGAAAGCAAAACAGTTATAAAAAATGTTAAAATAGCTGTAGTGCCTAAAAATACATACATTGGTGGGATATGAAATGTATCCTGGATGAGAAAGTTTTGAACAATATATATTAGCACAACAATCACAATTTCAAATGTTAAATTCCATAAAGTTCCAAAAGCAACCTCTGCAAGAACTATCATAGTTAAAATAAAGAAAAATGTCCATTTCCAACTTGATTTCATTTCATCAAACCAAGAAATTGGAGCTACAGGTTTATCATCGGCATAACCAAATAAATAATTAGTCCATGTTGATTTTGTTTTTTTTTCATCGAGTTCTTTTTCAACAAAATATTCTCCAATACTATTAATCTCTGGATAAAATTGATCAGGAGGTAAAGACAATAATCTTTCTTCCTGTTTTCTTAGTTCATAATCATAAGGCATCGCCATCATTTGTTGATAGGATGTTGGTAAATCAGCATGACCAAATTTATATTTTTCTTGCTGTTTTTGTTTTTGTTGTTGTTTTGGGTATTTGGTAGCTATAATTCCAATACCGGAAAAAAAATTATCTATTTCAGCTTTTGTTATATTGGGAAATTTAATTTCAAAATACTCTTCAAATTTAATTTTAATTTTTCTTTTCGTTGGAGAATCTAACTTATCGAATAGATAAAAAAAATAGTCTGTAAAATTTTGTAAAGGAATTTCTATAATTTTATTAAATTCTTTAATGTCTTTGTAATTTACACTTTCTACCGGTCTAGTGGTTTCTAGTGTTTTTTTAAGACGTTGTAAATTTTTTTGAACAGTTTCCATTTATTATATATTTTTTTTTATGGCGTATTATCAAAAACAAATCTTGAAATAGCTTGTTTATTAGAAAGCTTTTCTTGAATTTCTATTTTTCTTATACTTGCTAAAATATGGAATAACGTTTTTTTAATATCAAAATTACATTGAGTATAAATATGAAATGCCAATTCTGTAGGTACCTTGGTATTTTTAGTAATTAAAGTTATATCTTGTACAATAGGACTTTGATTATATTGTTCTAAAATTTGAGTTGTCATTTTTTTGATGGATTCTGTTTTTTTTTTATCTTTTTGACTTTCCGTAAAAGATTGAACAAAAGCAGTAATCAATTCTTCTACTGAAAATGGTACTTGTTTTTTTTTTAATTTATCTATGACTTTATTGATTTCTTGTAATGTTTCTTGATTTTTTAATATAAAATCTGGATCCATAAGATCGCCTGTGATCTTTGAATATGAAATTTCTTGAAATTCTTTTAAAATTTGTGCTTCGCGAGACATTTTTTTTATTCTTTAAAAAAATTATTTTAATAAAAAATGGCAACTCTCTATAAAGATTCAAAATCTAAATCATCTACAACTAAAGTTGCTTCTCACGGAAGTTCAACTGTTTATAAATCTTCATCTGTTCCAAAAACAAAAAGTCATGTTTCACAAGGAGTTTATTCAAATAAATTTATAAGACCAAGATCTCCTAGTCAATATCAACAATCTCACTTACCTACACCGGCACCTAGCCCGTATTTAAGAACAATGAAACCATTAGTAGCTGTAGCTGGAGGAATATTTATTTTGACTGCCGGTTTAAATAAGGTAGCTTTTGATTCCAAAAATTCAAAACCAGAACCAATTTTTGTAGAGACCGGAATCCAGACCTCCACTCAAATACAAACATGGAACCCATTAGGAAATCCATCTGTTTCAGCTTGGTCTCACTATGCGGATGGATCGGTTCCATTACCACAGTATATGCAATTTTTACAGACACAAGCCCAAAAAGCTCAAGTTAATAAAAGAAAAGCTGATTTTCGTGCAACTGTAGCTTTAAATGCACAAAAAAGAGCTGTACAAAGAGATACTAGGTTAGCAGATCGGGCAGTAAGACTAAAAGATAGAGCTATTACCAGAGGTACTAGATATGGTTCCAGGAGTCCAGGAGTTTTAACTCCCATTTCGATTGATGAACAAGGAATGATGTTGATGGAACAAGAGATAGCAAAGATTGTTGTCGATGGTTATCCTACTGTTGACCAATTTCCAATCTCTGCTATTGATACCGCTGCAATTACTGTAATGACTGATACAGTGTTAAATGATAAATCACCCGTTGGTGAAACTGGTTTAACAGAAACAGAAACCGGAACAGGCTCACTAACAGGCATAGAGCAATTTTTAGACACTCTTAGTCCACAAGATTTAGAAAAAATATTAAATAAAATAAATGAAATTGTAGATGAAAATAATATTACAGAACAAGACGTTAAAAAGACATATAGTTCTTATTATACTATTGCAGGTGTAATATTAGGTGTGGGTGCAGCAGTTGCAGTTGCTGCTGCAACAGGAGGAACCGCTGCCATTCCAGCATTAGCTACATTGCCTGGAATGACATTATCATCAGGAAGTACTTTAGCATATGGCACAATGACAGCTGTCGAAGGCACTAAAGCATTTGTAGCTTACTCAGCGTTATCATCTGCTGTTATCACTCCTGCAGTTGCAGCCGCAGGTGCATCCGCAACTACAATAGCAGCAGCTGCCGCCGCAGGAGGCGTTGTTGGAGGAGTAGCTGGTGCCGCTTCAGGAGTAGCTTTAGATTAATTTATTTACTTATTTTTTTTAAAATCATACAAGCCCAAAATAAATTAAGAGCATATAATCCATATATAGAATAAGTAATCCAAAAATAATATTTTGGAGCAATATATTTTATATACTCTAAAGAAATTCCGTCTAGAATTATTTCTGTTGTAAATTTATAGATTCTAAAATATGAAAATGTTGTTATAAAAAATAATTGATTGATGAATTTAATTGTTTTATATTTTCCTTTTGAAAATAAATTATTTATAGATAAAAATATAGTTGAAATTTCAAAACCTAATAAAGTACGAATAATATTCAAAGCAATTGGATTGTTATAAAGAAATTGGAAATATTGTAAAAAAAATATAATAATAACAATTGAAAAAATATGATGAATAATCATATCATTTCTTAATTTATTAAGGTTCAAGAAATGCATTAGAAAATCATTTAATAACAAGGAAAAAACGATTCCAATACAAAAAAACAAGTTGTCATTTTTATAGACAAAATAGCTTGTTATAGAAGATACAGTTAAATAATTAAGATGTAAAAATGTATCCATTTTTATTTTCAAATTTAAGATTCTATGTTAAATCAATTTTTTGGGTAAACCAAAAAATTGATTTAAATAATTAATAAATTTAATTAAAACAAATGCTCCTATAAGATAACGGTTTATTCGCTGGTGCTTATAACGCTAGAGCCCGAGTTCGACTCTCGGTAGGAGTAGCAAAATATTTTTAAAAAAATTTTAAAAATATAAATGCATCAACCCGCTATTTATAAAATTTACTACAATAGTATTGAAACTGGAAATAATATTTATGAATACAAGGATATATCTTCTTTAAAATCATTACAAAAAAAAGTGTCTAGAGATACCGGCTTACCTATTGAAGCTATTGTCCTTGTGGAAAGAGCCCCAAAATTATTGGTTCAAGATTTTGTCATTCATCAATCTGAAACAATTGAAAATGATTCTCAGCTTTCTAGAATTCAAAATATGAATTTAAAAATTTGTCCAACCGAAAAAGATTATTTTAAAATAATTTATTCATTCTGGATTTATCACCAAGGAATTTTTAAATTAGTTGCTCCGTTTCAGGACGTAGTACCATTCAATGAACAAACTGGGGATAATCCCAAAGAACCAGCTTCTTTTTACACTTTTGATGGATTCCCTAATGGAGTTCATACTAGAGGAGATGGTTTAATTCACGTACATCCTTCTATTGCTGCTCCTCATCACAGAAATTTAGTTCAAGGATTAGATTGTCGTCTTCATTTGTTTTTTCCAGTTATAGGAATCGATTATACAAATAAAAATGGAAAACCTAGTTTAATAATCAATAATCATATTTATCTAACCGAAAATGTAAATTCTAAAAGTGGACATACATTAATTCAAGGCTGTAAACAAAAACTTGTTTGTGATTCTGGAAATAAATTAGCATGGTATCTTTTTGTTTGGAATCATCTTCAGGATTTTATTAGAACAGAAAAGCCGACCGTATATCACGATAATTTCGATAAATTATGGTTATTTAGACCGGAAGCTGTTTTTATTTTCATGTATATTCCTATTCAAGATTATACAGATATACCTATTCAAATTAGAGATAAAGTCCATTTGGTTACTTTGGGACAAATAAAATTTTACAAATAATTAGTTGAATTTCGAGTATTTTTACAAAAAATGATTTTTTTTTAATTTTTTTGGACAAAAAAGTAACTTACAACGAAGAACAAGACAAGATTCCAAGACATTAAACAAATCAAGATTACAACAAACCACAGGACCCAAAAACAAATCAACAACATGAACCAAGATACTTTTGCCAACATGGACCTTTCCGAGGCTCTTATGCGTGGTCTTGCGTCCAAGGGCTATGACAAGCCTACAGAGATTCAAGAGTCGGTCATTCCTATCCTCCTCGAGGGTAGGGACGTTATCGCCCAAGCGCAGTCTGGAACTGGCAAGACATGCTCTTTTCTCGTGGGATGCCTATCCAAGATCGACACGACTATACCTCAAGTTCAGGCCATCATTTTTGCCGACTCCCATGAGCTCGCTCATCAAACGACAGCTGAAGCCAAGCTACTCGGACAGTTTATGGACGGATCCGGATTGAAAACAGCTTGTTTCGTGGGAGGACGTCATCCAGGAATGGATAAGGAGGACCTCAGGACTAATCCCCATCTCGTCGTTGGC
>Ga0114972_10004418_pt1 | contig 10479 bp, 6 predicted proteins | sample M_140807_EF_Meta_FD_87354 | JGI IMG/M metagenome (GOLD analysis project Ga0114972, IMG submission 87354) | Freshwater microbial communities from Lake Montjoie, Canada to study carbon cycling - M_140807_EF_MetaG | ecosystem: Environmental > Aquatic > Freshwater > Lake | place: Lake Montjoie... | reverse complement strand
GACATTTCACGACTGCGGTTTTCGATTTTCTTGTCTCGGGCTTTCAGGTCGATGTTCAACATGGTCTTATCCGATTCCTTCAACTCCTCACTTTTGGCAGCCATCATCGACTTGTGCTCTTCCCGGCCGAGGGTATTTCCTTTCGTTGAACCAGACATTTCACGACTGCGGTTTTCGATTTTCTTGTCTCGGGCTTTCAGGTCGATGTTCAACATGGTCTTATCCGATTCTTTCAGCTCCTCACTCTTGGCAGCCATCATCGCCTTGTGTTCTTCTCTACCGAGGGTATTTCCTTTCGTTGAACCAGACATTTCACGACTCCGGTTTTCGATTTTCTTGTCCCGGGCCTTCAGGTCGATGTTCAGCATAGTCTTTTCAGATTCTTTCAGCTCCTCGTTCTTAGCAGCCATCATCGACTTGTGCTCTTCCCGGTTGAGGGTATTGCCTTTGGTTGAAGCCGAGACTTCTTCACTTTTGCGAACCATTTTTTCTTTTCTGGAATCAACGGATTCTGTAAAGCCTGGCGTAAAAGTGGAAAACTGGTAATTATCCAGTCTCATTCGATATTTCTTGTTGATATAATGTTCTACATCACTCGGTTCAAATTGTGAAATTTGAGCGTTGGATTCTTTTTCAATTTTCTTTCTGGAAGCAGGACTTTCCACCGAGCCAGGTTGAAAATTACTTATACCTGCGTTACTCAAACGCAACATATACTTCTTATCAGCAAGTCTAACCGAATTCCCCACCTGATCATTGGATGTAATCGAGGAAGATTTTTTCATTTGTTCTCTTGCTGTTTTTGGACTTTCAACTACTGCAGGGTTGTAGTTTGAAGTTGCGGCATTTCCTGAGCGCATCCTGAATTTCTTATCTGCGAGCCGGACGGAATTCCCCACCTGATCCTTGGAAGTAACGGCGGAGGATTTTTTCATTTGTTCTTTTGCAGTAGCAGGACTTTCTACGATCGCAGGATTGTGGTTTGATGTGGCTGCATTTCCAGAACGCATTCTGAATTTTTTATCTGCGAGCCTAAGCGAATTCCCTACCTGATCCTTGGAAGTAACGGCGGAGGATTTTTTCATCAAATCCTTGGCTGAACCAGGGTCATCCACCACCTGCGGGACATGCGACCCTGTCATCGCATTCTTCGATTTCATCTGAAATTTCTTGCTGTTCAGAGGCAGCGTATTCCCAGACACATCCTTGGTCTGGCCTTTGTTATTTTTATGGCGGATTGTCTTTTGGGCCTCATCAATTGTTTTTTGCTGGGTTTTATCCTGAGCAAAAGCAATTCCGCAAAATTGGAATACCAGTAAGGTGATCCAAAATAAACAGCGGTTGATGCAGAAAGCCAGATTCATAATTGTATTTGCAAAAATACCTTAAATGCTATCACCGAAGGTTGTCGGATGAATGTTTGCGCTTGTGTGTAAGAATGCCAACCAAAAACAAGTTGCAATTAAACACCAAAGATCAAGCCAAAGGCTTCTTTCATTGGAAGAAAAAATACAGCAGCAAACACCAAATACCCCAGTTTGATCAACAATGGCTGCCTTGCGAGTTTTTCTTCAAGGCCAACTGCCAATCCAAGCCAGAGCAAACAAAAACCAGGCCCGAGCAGCCGGGTGTCGAATCCTTCAGCAAAATAATAGTAAAACCTAAGGGGAATGATGAAAGCCAGATAAAAAACACCTGCAGTGAATAAATTGACCGAAAGTACTTTTACGAAATCACTGTGAATTTCATCGTCAGGTTGATATGCGGAAAACCCAATGTCAAATGGATTCTTCCAAGCCACAAAAGCAAATCCACTAGAAGCGATTAAACCTACAAAAACAACCAAGGGTGCTGCACCAGAATAGTCCCTAAAAAACAGCAGTTGATCAACTATTCCTCGAAAAAGCGAGTTGGATAATGTAAAAAAACCATCCGAATTTGGGTATCGGTCGCCACCGGTTGGTAGTCCGCTATCAACAACCTGCAATGTGAATATCAAGGCAATCATCCCCAAAAAATAAAAAAATGGGAGAATTAAGCGGGAGGCTCTACCCATTCCATTATGCCTTAAATGCCACCACCTAAAAATCAAAAGTGGAACAAAAAAAACAGCTGCATAACGCAGTAAAATTGCCAAAGCAAGGCAGAGGATGAGCATAAATTGCCAACCTGCCCGAAAATCCAATTCCAATCTGCTTAGACTGAAAACAACCAGGATTGAAATTATCAAAAAAGAAAATTCCGAAATCCCCATTGCAGCCAGATTTAATGGACTATCCATGAAAATCATGAAGCCCAAAGGCAGGAGCGAAACATGCTTTTGCCAAATTAATGCTAGCAACAAAAGCAGAAGGCCATGGGCCAGAATATGAACTGGCCAGTCAAGGCCACCACCCAGATAACTGAAAAAACCGAGTAAAACCGGATATCCTGGCGGATATGGCGAGAAAGCATTTCCTTTTCCATTCAACAACCCATCCAGAACCATTGGCCGGCCGACTAAAAAATCACCTGCCAGTTCTTTGTAATAAGCGGCATCCACTGTTTCAAAACGAGCATCGCCAAGTTCAAGGTGCAAAGCCAGCATCAAAATCCAAAAAATTCCTATCGGCAAAAGCCAAAGCTTTGTGGTTAACCAGAAAGGGTGAATTCTAAACATGGAATGTTAAAATCGAAATTCGGACTATGGGGCTATATTGCAACTTTTTTGCGTCAAACACGAATCTGAAACATACTAGCCATGGAAATTCAATACAATAAAACCAAAATTGTGGCCACCGTAGGGCCCGCCAGCAACAGCAAAGAAATGCTGGCAAAACTCATTTCCTGCGGAGTTGATGTTTTCAGACTGAATTTTTCTCACGGCACACACGAGCTTCACCTTCCTGTAATTCAAGCCATCAAAGAACTGCGGGAGGAAACGGGCACTTATGTCAGCATCCTTCAGGATTTGCAGGGACCCAAAATCAGGGTTGAAGAAATTGAAAATAATGGGGTAGAAATCAACCCTGGCGATTCTATCACCATCACCACTGAAAAAGTTTTAGGCAATGCAGCAATAGTCAGCACTTCCTACAAAGCACTCCCTCAGGATGTTGCGATTGGGGATATGGTATTGATTGACGACGGTAAAATTGAACTTCGGGTAACCGGAAAAACTCTCACCTCCATTCAGGCTGAAGTGATTTATGGAGGAATTCTAAAATCCAGAAAAGGAATTAACCTTCCCAACACCAATGTCTCTGCCCCGTCTCTCACCGAAAAGGATTACGAAGATTTGATATTTGGCTTAAAGCACGATGTTGATTGGGTGGCACTTTCATTTGTGCGCTCGGCCGAAGACATCATCCATTTGCGCCAGATAATTGAGCGCGAAGGCAAAAACACTGGCATTATTGCCAAGATTGAGAAACCACAGGCAATCGAAAATATTGATGAAATCATCAAAGCAACAGATGCTATCATGGTGGCACGCGGCGACTTGGGTGTTGAAATTTTGATGGAAGATGTGCCGGTTATCCAAAAAATGCTGGTTCGAAAATCCAATCAAGCGGCCAAGCCTGTAATTGTGGCAACACAGATGCTTGAGAGTATGATTGAAAATCCAAGGCCAACCCGCGCTGAAACCAATGATGTGGCAAATGCGGTTATGGACGGTGCGGACGCGGTTATGCTTTCAGCTGAATCGGCATCTGGAAAATACCCGGAACTTGCTGTTCGAAGCATGGCGAGGATTATCCATTCCATTGAAGAAAATGTGGATAGTATCTACAACCATTTTCAGGATCTGAATAACCATAGTCCTGAATTTTATGCAGAAAGCCTTATCCATTCGGGTTGTGTACTTTCTAATAACACAAAGGCCAAGGCCATTTGTACCTTGACCAGCAGCGGATATTCGGCTTCCATGATATCGCATTTCAGGCCAAAAGCGGATATTTTCATTTTTAGCCGAAAGAAAAGCCTCCTAACCCGACTCAGCCTTTATTGGGGGGTAAGAAGTTTTTATTACGAAAGGACAAAAGCAACTGACGATACCATTACTGATCTGGAGCTTATTCTCAAAGAGAATGGGCATATCAAATCCGGAGATGCTTTCATCACAATGGCCTGCATTCCAATTGAACTTCGTGAACGGGTAAACATGCTGAAAATCAGCGTAGCATCCTGATTGGCCTCTGAGCTTTAATTTAATCTATTGGAAATATTTTTGTACCTAAATTGCGAGCCATTGCCAGATATTTCATGAAGGCATTAGCAGCAACCACTCAACAAATTGGATTTTAATAGTTTCGGATTATGTGATGAAGTCATGGACGGTATCCGCTCTCTTGGCTACAAAAACCCAACGCCCATTCAGTCTCAGGCCATTCCTGTTGTAATGGAAGGTCGTGATTTGATTGGCAATGCTCAAACAGGAACAGGAAAAACAGGCGCTTTTCTTTTGCCTGTCCTCAATTTTATTGTCACCAAAGAAACCAAAGGCATTCAATGCCTGATACTTGCGCCCACTCGGGAACTTGTAAAACAAATTGATGAGCAAATTGACGGCCTCGGCTATTTCTCTGGAGCTCGTTCAGTGACCATTTACGGAGGCGGAATTGGCGGTGACATCTGGGAAAAGCAAAAAAATGCACTCGTAGAAGGCGTTGATATTGTGGTTGCCACACCTGGTCGCCTGATGGCCCACATGAAAATGGGCTATGTGGATTTTTCAAATCTAAGCATGTTGGTTCTGGATGAAGCCGACAAAATGTTGGATATGGGTTTCCTTCCGGATATTGAAGAAATTCTCAGAAGTCTTCCAGCCAAAAGACAAAATTTGATGTTCTCGGCGACTATGCCAACCAAAATTGAGATGCTCGCAAAACGCATGCTCGACAACCCTTTTCAAATCAAAATACAGGTTTCAAAACCTGCTGAAAGGATTACTCAAAGAATCTTTCTGGTAAACGACAAGGCTAAGATTCCTTTGCTTACAACCATCCTTAAAAAGCTGGATTTCACTACTTTGGTTGTATTCACTTCCACCAAATCTGCCGTAAATGAAATCGTTCGTAGTCTAAAAAAAGCAAATTTGCCTGCCGAAGGAATCAGTTCTGACCTGGAACAAAACCAAAGGGAAGAACTCGTGAGGCAGTTTAAAAGTTCAAAGTTCACGATACTGGTTGCTACCGATGTAATGAGCCGTGGGATTGACATTGACGGGATTAGCCATGTAATTAATTTTGACATGCCTCCAGACCCCGAAGATTATGTACATCGGATTGGCCGGACTGCCAGAGGCTCAACCGCAACGGGAGTTGGGATAAGTTTTGTGAATGAGCAAGACATGGGTCGTCTTCTTGCAGTGGAGAAATTGATTGAAAGACAAATCACTCAACTTCCTGCGCCGCCCCAGTTTGGTCCATTTCCAGTTTACGGTGAACGCAAAAGAAGACCTGATCCAAGGGGCGGCAAACCCAATTCGAGACCCGGGCAAAAATCTGGGAATTACAAGAAGCCAACCACTCCTACCTCCGGAGACCGCTGAAATCACGAATTTCAGAACACTTAACATTTCTTAATTTTCAAGGGCAATGCAATTCACGACAATTGCATTCTAATTAACTCATGTTGCTATGAAATACATCTTACTCGCAACCTTCCTTCTGCTCAACAGCATGTTTGCTTTTTGCCAAACTGTTACTTTTCAAGAGAACTTTGAAGGATATCAAGGATTTGGGTCCACGCTTACAAATGGCTGGAATACAAGTTCCGGAGGATTTAAAGTTTATATAAGGACATTCGCAGGTGGAGCAAACAACAAAATCTGCGAATTAGCCCTAACCAACAACAACCGAACCGACTCCCTCACAACGCCAGAATTGACGCTAATTACTGGCTCAGCCATTCTTAATTTTGACAGCCGAATTGTAGATTCCTACATCGGAACAACTGCTTCTTTTTCCCATATTCCGGTAAGCGGTGATGCCCTTACTGCATTTCTTTCTATCAATGGAGGAAACTATTCGCAAGTTGAAAATATGCTTCCATTTTATCCTACCAGTTCTGCGGGTCTGGCATTCACCAATTTCTCCATTCCAATCAACAGTGATGCTGGTGCTGTGGCAAAAGTGAAATTTGTGGCCAAGGCCAAACCCAATTCAGAATGGTTTCCCTCATTCGACAATTTCGTTCTTACCAGCAACAGCGATCCTACATCTGTTTCCAGAAAAAGACATTCAGAGGATAAAATTCAATTGATTCCGAATCCTGCCAACCAGCGCGTTACCATTCTTTCACCCAGCGGATTTGGCAACAAGGCAGAAGTAGAAATTTACAACATCCTTGGAACCCTTGTCTTTTCAAGTTCGATGAATTCGGGTAAATGCGTTACCGACATTTCAAATTTCAAACCCGGCATTTACCTGGTGAAAGTAAGCGAAGGAAAACAGTCTGCGTTCGAGAGGTTGGTTGTGAAACAGTAAGCCAATTAGCCTTTATACAGCAGGCAAACTGCTTTTGCCTCAATTCCCTTCAACTCGCCGGCGAAGCCAAGCTGCTCGGCTGTTGTGGCCTTGATTGAAACATCATCCAATCCAATTTGCAGAATTTCCGAAATGGCCTTTCTCATTTCGGGAACAATGGCCGCAATTTTAGGCGCCTGCAAAATTAAAGCACAATCCACATTTCCCACTTTCCAGCCCTTATCACTGATCATTTTATAGGTCCTCGCGAGCAATATCTTGCTGTCGATATTTTTGAACTGTTGATCGGTATCGGCAAAATGAACGCCAATATCACCCATTGAAAGGGCACCTAGCATGGCATCGCAAATGGCATGGAGCAAAACATCTGCATCTGAATGTCCAACCGCCCCAAGTCTGGAAGGAATCAGAATTCCCCCAAGCCAAAGTTGCCTGCCTTCAGCAAGCCGATGCACATCATACCCAATTCCAATTCTAATAGCTGGCTTTTCCATTTAAATTTTTACTGGTGCACAAGTTAAACACAGACAATCGATTCGGGCAAATCCAGTACCAAATTGAAAGGCTGAATTCCTAAAATTCGTCCGGAAACAAGGGAAAATCAGGAATTGCGGCTCAATCTGAATTTCTTTGCAGTATGAATTACCTCTCGGCCGAGAATCTGCACAAGACCCTTAACCATAAAAACCTCCTGAACGGCGTAACCTTTGGCCTAAACCACGGGGAAAAAGTTGCCCTTGTGGGTCCAAATGGTGCTGGAAAATCAACTTTTCTAAAGATTCTCTCGGGCAAAGAATCAGCCGATGAAGGCGTTGTTTCTGTTCGGAAGGATATCCGCTTGGGTTTTCAGGACCAGCAAAGTCAATTGGAAGAACACCTCAGCGTATTTGAAAATCTATTTCACGCCTCCCACCCTACCGTTGGTAAAATTTTGGAGTATGATTTCTTACTGGAGCGAGGACACCTTTCTGAAAAGGAAGAAGTTCAATTGCAAAAACTCAATGAAGAACTTACCAGACTCGATGCCTGGGCATTTGAAACAAGAATTCGCGAAATTTTAGGAAAGCTGCATTTGCAGGGAATGGAAAACCAGCTTGCGGGAACTCTTTCCGGTGGGCAGAAAAAGCGGGTTGCAATGGCAAAAGTCCTGTTGATGGAGCCAGACATTCTCATTCTGGACGAACCAACCAACCACCTGGACATGGAAGCAATTGAGTGGTTGGAAGACTTGATATCCAGGCGATTTCACACAATCTTGATGGTTACACACGACAGGTATTTTATGGATCGTGTCTGCAACCAGATTGTGGAATTACAAGATGGAGAAATCACCCGATACAAAGGTGGTTACACCTATTATCTGGAAAAACGCACAGAAATTCAGGAGGTTCGAAATGCCGAAATCAACAAAGCACAAAACCGCTACCGGCGCGAACTCGACTGGATTCGAAAACAACCAAAAGCCCGGGGCACCAAGGCTAAATATCGCGTTGATGCCTTCGAAGAAACAAAGGAAGTTGCCTTCCAAAAAACTGCAGAAACAAATCTTCAGCTTTCTGTAAAGCAGGTTCGTCAAGGCGGCAAAGTGCTCAACTTGAAAAAAGTTAATTTCCGATTGGGAGACAAAGTTCTGCTCAAAGACTTTACCCACCTTTTTAGCCCAGGAGAAAGAGTTGGAATTATTGGACCAAATGGAGTTGGAAAGACAAGTTTCATTCGACTTCTCACGGGCGAAAACACCCAAACCACAGGGGATATTGACAGAGGTGAGAACACCAAAATTGGTTATTACTCTCAGGAATCAGACGAACTCCGCAACGATAAGAAGATTATCGAAATGGTATCTGAAGTGGCCGATGTGATTGAAATGGCCAATGGAAGTAAAATTTCCGCCTCTCAATTCTTAACGCAATTTCACTTTCCACCACCCGCGCAACAACAAAAAATCGGAACCCTTAGTGGAGGAGAACGAAGAAGAGTTCAGCTGATGATGACCCTACTTCGAAATCCCAATTTCCTGATTCTTGATGAACCAAGTAATGATTTCGACATTAACACGCTCCATGTTCTGGAAGAATTCCTGCTTGATTTTCCGGGTACACTTTTGATTGTAAGTCACGATAGATTTCTTCTCGACAAACTTGCAGACCATTTGTTTGTATTCGAAGGAAATGGCGTAATCAAGGATTTTCCGGGTAATTACACGCAATGGAAATGGGCCGAAGAAGAAAAGGCAGAGTTGGCCGCACAGGAAAAACAACTTGAAAACAAAAGAAATGCCTCAAAACCGAAGGAAGAGGAAAAGCCAAAGGCCCCTACTCAGAAATTGAGTTTTAAAGAGCGACAGGAATTAGAAAATCTGGAGACAGAAATTGAAAAGATGGAAGCGAGAAAAGCTGAAATTGGATCAACTCTAGAAGCCGGCACCGAAACCGACCACCAGAAACTCAATGCCCTCATTACCGAACTTGGATATGTTAGTCAGCAATTGGATATAAAATCAATGCGCTGGCTGGAATTGAGCGAAAGGGCCTGATTATTTTTCAGGGATATTGTTTCGAACCACTTTCAGCCAACTGCTTAATGGTTTCCGTCTTTTAAAATGAAGGCTATAAAAATACAAGCCCTCGCTTAAGTCTGGCTTCCAAACAAAATCTCTGCTGGTTTCATAATAAACCCGATGCCCCCAGCGATTGAAAATTTCCACAAAGTCGAATTCACTTGCACAATTATTGTTTGGCGCAATCTTGTCCAACGAAAGGACATCATTAATTTCATCTCCATTGTAGGTTAATAGATTGGGAAGCAATCCAAGGCTGTCTGACCCATAATTAAGATTGAAAGTATAGTTAAGAGTATCGAGCAAAACACTCTCTCTACAACTTTGTGCCCTGGCAAGAAACATAACCTCATATTGGCCGCCTGCTCCATCACAGGTAGCATCAAATCTAAAATCTCCGGAAGCGCTGCCAAATCCGCTTAACTGTTCCGGAAACGAATATCCCGGCTGTGTTTTAAGTGTTCCTTCCGGTACAATAAAAATCTGACTTCCATCCGACATGGTTGCGCGAACCTTAAAAGCAATGCTCTCACGCTCCGAAACTGAAATTTGATTGCTGCTTCCTGCATAATCAGAGAAAATCCTCAAATCAGGCTGATCTGGTAAAAATTTGAAGATTTGATTTACGGTGTCATATTTTATTTCACCGCACTGACTGGCCTGCACCACAATTTGAACCCGAATAATTCCATCATCGGGAATTTTACAAATACCTGAAAAGGCGATGTTGCCTTTCACGATTCCAAAACCAGTTCCCGATGGAAACTCCATCCCAGCCACTTGCGCAAAAGGCAAACCCGAAGAGGTGAACAAAGTGGAACTTACAACCAAACCAGCATCCTGAGATTGAAATGCCTCAACTGGAATAAGCAAGGGAAGGGTTTGTTTCAATTTGATTGTATCCGGGAAAAATCCCATAAGAACAATTGAAGGATCTTCAAGCGGATTTGGCTTTATATCCAGGTAAATGTCCAAAGTATCTGCGTAGGATTCTGGACAGCCGTTGTCGGTGGCCAAAAGTCGAATCTTCCAAGGCTGTCCGGGCGGAGTAACCGAGCAGGGAGGCAGACAAACTTCTGCTTGCGCTGAGTCACTTCCATTGCCGATAAAATACAAATTACTGATCTGAAGGTTTGTAGGACCCTGTAAAACTTTCAGATTAAAAGTAATCTCAGTATTCTGCTGTATATCTGAGAGCTTTAGAGGAAAGCAAAAATTATTTCCCTGCGTTTTCAGACTTAGTGTGTCGTCCTTTCCCAATCGGATGCCCTGAGAATTGTTCATTACAATCACCGGCGGATCATTGGGCGGGCAATCCACAACCTGAACCTGCATTTCCTTTCGCACCTCCCCAATTTTAACTCCATTCCGTAATTCCTCACATATCACAGAAAAGACAAATAAGCCTGCCATACTCGCTTTACAGGAAAGCAAGCCGGTTTCTGGATT
>Ga0114972_10004415_pt1 | contig 10480 bp, 3 predicted proteins | sample M_140807_EF_Meta_FD_87354 | JGI IMG/M metagenome (GOLD analysis project Ga0114972, IMG submission 87354) | Freshwater microbial communities from Lake Montjoie, Canada to study carbon cycling - M_140807_EF_MetaG | ecosystem: Environmental > Aquatic > Freshwater > Lake | place: Lake Montjoie... | reverse complement strand
GAGAGAGTGTCTATTGTGGAGAGGGGTTTGGAGAGGTCTTTTGGGGTGGGAAGGGCTTGGCTTATTGGGAACTCGTGGAGAGGGGTGGGGGCATCTGACACCATCGAAGGGGCTCTAAACGTAGGGAAAAAATTAACGGATTCCTTACTCCGCAGATAGATTTGTATATTCTTACACATATAATATACTTTCGCACTTTTCAGCAGCGGCTTCAAGCAACTCAAGCGTGATCATTAACCTCTACGCTCCCAACGCTATCCTCCACTTTCCCACTGCCATCGCCACCAGCAGCGGCTTTCTTACCGACGCCATTAAAAATAAGGATGACGGGATCGGGTTCTGTTGACTTGCCGTTTCCCCGCCCTCCCCCCTTTGCATTTTTTGCCGGGGCCAAAAGGCCCCCTTTCATGATTGAATCGATAGCCAAGGAACTTCGCGCGCCTGTGGGCCCCTCCAAATAATCATGGAGTGCAAGTCCAAAGGAAAGCCCGACGTCCATAAGGGAACTGGCTCCGTTTTGTATCCCAGCACGAGGCCCCGCAGCTGGTCCGCTGAAACCCATCTCAAGTGTCAGCGATGCAGGGAGCAAGGCATCCCGCCACATGGCCACTCGAGAAGTAGAAAGTTTGTCCCTGCTTACAGCCCAGTCACAGGCCGAGTACAAAAAAGTGTCGCATCGTGCTGCCAAGAGTTTGGGAAAAAGCTTCCCAGAGACATTAGCGTAGGGGGCATTGCTACTTCCGCCACGATTCAAAGAGTCCTTGTGCAGATTTCCAGGGACAGGAAGTTGGCTAGTAGGAACTGGCGGCGAGAGGTCATTACAGCCAAAGGTGAAGGTGTTTCTCCGCCGAGAATGCCCGTGAAAGTCTACAAAGAGTATGACGGGTTGAGAGACTGGGGGGAGGCTGGGTAAGGCCGGGGAGGGTTGACTTTTACTTGAGGAGGCGGTTACTAGCCCGGGCACGCCAACAGCTGTATCATCCCCCTCCCCGGCGCCGCCGTCAGCACTGCTGTTCAGCTGTTTAAGAGATGCACAGGACAGAGCGGCAGCACGCGTTTGGAGAGTCATAATGAGGGCTCGTAGGTGCCACACGGTAGGGGCAGTGTGAAGAGATGGGGTGCTCCACTGTCTATTTAAATCCAAGCCCGCTAGATTAGTCCTGTGACTTCCATTTATCACCCCATCTGGATTGAGCATAGGGATGATTTTGAAGACTACACGAGCGCGAAGAGACTGCGCCAGGGGGCAGGAAGAGGTGAGGAGGTCCAGAAACCCCCTCATGGTCCAGGATGCATTACTCTCCCCTGGATGGACACGGGCGGAGAGAACTACATAGGGGCGCTGAGAAACAGCGATTGGGCCATCACTGAATTGTGTTATGGTGAGGAGGGGGAGAGGATTCCCCGCTAGACTGTGGCACAATGTGCTCCTATGCAGAATGGCACTTGAAAACAGGGTGCCAGGCAGGGGTGGCTGTGCCAGCTGCTGCTGAAATGAGCTGGGTGTGTTAAGAACGGGTAGGGGTGGGTGTGTCGTGTACCCAAGCTTGGAAAGTGTATCATGATTGGGGTGAACCAAGGAGCCATTTTTCTGCTGTACCTTCCTCCTCTCCACTTCTTTCATCAAATCCTCCTCCTCTCCAGCACATACCTCCTCTCTGACTCCAACGTTTTCCCCTAATCCCACACGAATGGCCCGTTTCTCCCACCTATGTACATCCCGAATAAGATCGCTGTAGCTGTAAGGTAGGCAGTATGCAAACCAGGCAGTTTTACAGCCGGGGGGGAAAGTAATCGTCCAAGAGTGTGTATACTGAGGGGAATCCCCGCCGTTACTCTTCTCTGTCACGCTCCCGCCACAGCGTGTGCTCCCACTACCGCTGCCAAGGGTGCATTGTGTGTGTGGCCCCTCTGTTGTAGCAGTTTGTGGAGTTTGAGCGGAACTACTACCACCACTGTCCCAAACGGGCGGTTTCACCGTCACTTTAGTGCGCGTGTAGGTATTTTTAAAGTAAAGCACGCTTCCACCAGCTCGGCGCCATCCTACCCCTGGAATATGAGGGGGGGTCGCCTTCGGTACAGTGCGATCAAATCCTGATCCATCCTTAGAGGGTGGGGGTACAACTCCAGGAATGGGAACCCCATCACCCCCAACTTTTTTCTCCTCCTCCTCCTCCCCCTCCTCCTCAAAGTACACCCAGGGACGCTGACCGGCCAGAAACACACTGCCCCCACCATCCAGATTCACAATATGAAAGGTGTAGCTGGGATTCTTGGAGCAAGCCCCCCCCCCCACCATACCACTCACACGAAAGTAAAACCATTGAACATAGCCTCCTGAGTTAGTATCGGGCTCCAGTGAGAGTTCATACTCTCTTGCACCCACACGAAGCGCCGAGGATAGATTTCCACACTCGAACCGTGAATCAAACTCAAGTGCAGGAGGTGGGGCTACATCCCCCGCAATTTCCTCCGCTATCTCATCCCAGTGCTCGCGTACAATGGAGGGGAGGGTGCCACGGGACTCACAATTAGAGGTCAGGCTAGGAAAGTCACGGGAGGTGGAGGTACCCCCTTCCATATCCCTTTCTGGTCCTTCCAGGGACGATAAACTGAGCGAACCTAATGAGTCCTTTCTCTCCGTCCCATTCACATGGGGAGGTTGGCTCCTACATTGGGTGTCATCGCTAGAGCTGTCCTTGGGTGCTGTTTTCATTGCTGCCCTTCCGGTTTCAGAAGCTCCCTCGTCCTCAATGTTTTCCTCGCCACTCTCCCCCCCACCTTCGTCGCCCCCCCCAGTCGGGCCATCCTCCAAAAGACTTATCGGACGAGGGTGCAAAATTGGGAAGTCCTCAGAATCAATGCTGCTCAGTGCTGAGAAAGGCAGTGTATCCAAAAGCTCTGCTAGGGTGGTGGTCATGGTTCTCAATGAAGGTTTAGCTGCTCCTTCTCTGGATGCCGCAGGTGGAAGATTAGAACAGTAAACATTTTTATCGCCAATGATTGCGTGAGGGTTTTGGGGGGGCAAGGCAAGTGCTCCTATGGAAAGAGGGGGGAGGGGGAGGCTACCAATATTGGGTGAAAGAGGGGACTCGTCCTTGCCACTTTTCCCCACTTCTCTATTACGAGGAGGCTGTGGAATACTGTCTGGAGTGTGTAGCAACATTTCGCCAGAGGGTAAAAGTATAGATTCAGGGGTGCACCTTTCTGCCGCATCCGGGTTTAAACGAACATATGCACTACTTTGCGAGGACCCATAGTTGTGGCGAACGTACACCAGCTGTCTGCACAAGGCAGGGTGAGAATCCGGAGATTTAATTCCCCCTGTAGGTGCTAGTGGGCGGTGGCCAGCAAAGTATTCAGCCAGAGAGCACCATCGAACAGCTTGCTTGAGCATTAAGTCAGAGACAAGCGAGTCATGCCGCTCGGGGCTCAAAGGAATCAGAGGTTCAATGAGGTCCACGAGGACTCCTGCACGTTTCTCTACGTCACCGCTCGCGGCGGCATGACCCTGCAAAAATATTGTGTAGCCCCATTTAAGCAGTGCGCTAGAGGGAAGCCCCGGGCGACAAACTAATTGAAAAGCGGGTGCAGTGGGTGTCTCTGACAGTGCCGCCCCCTGGGATTTTTCACAAACTGCTGCTATGCTCTCAAGTGAAAGTAGAGCTCGAGGATAACGTGATGCATGATAGGAAGAGGGACTCTTTGCAAAGTAAGTGGAATCCATGAATTTCACGGATCTAACACCCAGAGTGGCGCTCGTCCAAACGCGTGGAATGTTTAAGCTAGCAAGGGATTCGTCTCTAAAGTCACCCCGGTGATCCAGAAGCAGCCGCGCCCTGAGACCCTGCAGAAAGGATGCTGTGGTTTCAAATTGGACGAAGGGAGGGGTATCGGGAGACGTCCGCTGATGAGGAGAAGAGGTGGATAGTGCTAGTACAGCAGCCCTTGAGGCAGTGTACAATTCAATGCTGTTGTGTGACTGGGGCCATGCTGTGCATGAAAATCCAACGGCTGGATGAACGGGTACTGAACTTCTTGGCAGTAGGGAAGGCTGCTGGTTTGTGCCAGAAACTAGATTAACGGCAGAATGCGGCGACACCCCCTTTTTAAAATCTTTGCACAACTGTTCCAAAGACTCCAACCCCCCTTTTACACTATCAAGGGCGGACATCCATGCATCTGGGACGCTGCTAGGCTCCGGAAACGAGACGACTTCAGGGAGAACTCCAGCAACGGCTTCTAGCTCAGGAAACCAGTGTGAAGCGTGAAGCCAGCAACGGGCGACAGACATAAGGGCAGTGATGGTACCCGGGGGGGGTGCGTTTGATGTCCCCGCTGTGGTCGAGGAATTTTGCGCGTTTTGCGGTTGAATGGTCGCCTTACTTGTGCTTGCCCGGTTGACATCAGCCCCAACAAAAACTCCTGCTCTCGGAAGAAAAGGGGAGGCCCAGACGGGTAAGGCCTCCACTACAGGTGTAAGGGAGGCAGGGTACCAGTAGGGATAGGCTTGGGGAAGAGGCCACAGAGCAAGGTAGGAGGGGGGGGGGTGCTCCATAGAAAACTGCTGTCGCTGACATAAAGAATTCCGACTTGATATACTTGCAGTTTCTAATGACACGGTAGAGTTTTGTGGAGGAAAAGTATATGCAAATTGCACAGGGGGTGCCCCTGGGGGGGCAATCAGCGCTAAATGCCCGCAGGGATGAGCTCCCGGGATACCCACCCCTTCACTTCCTGTAACACTGTATCCGACACAACTAGTGGCTGGAGAGAAATGCGAAAATTCCGCGACTGAAAGCGAAGGAACAGTACATGATTCTAATCGACTGCTCTCCGAGCAATGCCCGCTACTAACATCCACAATACTATCGCTGAATAAGGAGGTCAACCGTCGCATGGACTGGCACGCCAATCTCACTAGCTCAGAGGGAAGACCATGGGAAGCCAAGACATCGAAAACAGACTGGAAGATGCGCTCGCCGAGGAAAAGTGCTCGGAGTGACTCTACGGGGCATGCGGGTGCAGCAGCTGCCAACACTGTGAGACCAGCCAAAACAAGTTCCTTCGCAGGGGAGTGAAGTAAATCTAGAGACAGCGAAACAAGAGCCAAGGGGGAAGCCGGGGACGGTGAGGATGGAAATGTCTGTGGAGGGTACGATAGAAGAACGGCAAGAAGTTTACTTAGACTAACAAGCCGAGCGCGGGTGTTTGAGTCAAGAGTGACGGGGGTGGAGGGGGCTGCATTTCTCCCGAGGGGGGGAAATTCCTTGGATAAAGCCTCCGCAATGGAGGGCAACAGACCCCGTCGCTGAGCCAGTCGCACATTATACTCGCACGAGGTACCTTTGCTGCAAAGCTTCAGAAAAAGTGCGGTGGCATGAAGGAAAAGTTTAGGATGGGACACTGGTAAAGGGGAGAGGATGTTGCACAAAGTGTCCATACCAGAGTCCAATCGAAAAAGAAATCCAGATTTAGAGTTGTGGGAGTGCACCATACCCATGAGCTCGCAAGCTATAGCACAGGCGTCTAGTATAGCTTGGGAAGGGGCTGTTTTGGCGCGGGCGAGCACAGACAACAAGGGCCGCGCACCCAGGTCGGTTGACATTTGCTGCGTGGTGCTCTTCGACATCGCACAAGTCCGAGATACAATATCTAATATGTCGCGAATCGTTTCCGGTGAACTATTCCTTCCACTGATTGAGCTGTGCACGTGCAAAAACAAGCGCGAACGATTCTCCTTTTTATACAGCTCTCGGACTACATCCTTGCTCTCAACAGTTCCCTGTAGAATTGTTGTGTAGGCAGCAGGGTCGGGGGCTGAGCTCACAAATAACTGAGAGATCGCAGCTCGGACTTCAGGAGACACACTCATGATGGAGATATCACAGTCAGAATAGCAGCCAGGGCTTTGTGCTGCGGATTACGGTAAACTGTAACAAGTAGGGTCAACTGTCGATTTTTAATTTCCTTTCTCTCTTTTTCGTAAATGCTAGTCTCTTGCCAAAGTTAAGTTAACCCTGGTGGCGGCTCTCTTTTTTCCATCCTTTTCTTCTTTTTTTTATTTTCTAGGGTTGAAAAAGGGGGCACGCTTTCTCTGGTTGGTCGGCGTGTGCAGCCACTCGTAAAGGCGGTCGCCAAGGATTGTGAGACCCCAAACCCAAACGAACAAAAACTTATGAGAACACCGATTTTCGGGGCATTTCTTCGCTTTTTTTATTTCCCCTTTCCCCTGCGTGCAAGCACTTCCTCGGGAGTTTTCCAACAACTATCAAGGTGCCAGACGGATACATTTTTCACAGTAATAGCTTGCTGCTCCGTAAAAACAAGCATGCCTGCTGCTCCAGCAGAGGCTGAACTTCCTGCTTCCAGAGTAAAAGCCAGTCTACCCTGCCCTTGGGGACCCACAAAAGCCTCTGCGATGGACCTGTCCAGGAAAACATGCACGCCAATATCATTTTCCCCGTCGAGCATAGGGAGGGCTATGTCTCTCACAGCGCCTCCCCATGACACATTCCCAGTGTTTGAACTCGGATCGTACACGATGCGCAGAGCGTTTCCCACAGAGCCATCACTATTTGCATTGAAAACAACGCCAAACACAGCGGGGGGTCCAGAAAGGGGGAGCTCAAAGGAGGCGATAAACTCACTCTGATTACCGACTCCGGGCGCCCAGTCGCCCAGCCAGTAGCTCGCATTTGCGGGTAAATTTAGGGTACCCTGTTCAAATAGGGGCTGCCCCTTCCTCAAGGATTCCATTGCAGGCACTGGGGCAAACGTGAGGCGAGCTAGTTGGGAGTGATAGTACACCTCCCTCGCTAAGGACTGGGTTCCCTCGGGTAAAACTTTCACCCAAGAAAACAGGACTCGCCGGCTCTGTGAAGGATCCCAGAAGGTCTTGGCCACTGCCGCATACAGCTGAAATGGCTTGGAATCATTTCGCACATGACTGTCTAGTGGTTGGAGAAGTGGAACCCACGGCGTTGTTGAGTGCGTGGGCACCCACAAGCCAGTACTCCCAGGAGGGCCGCTAGTATATTGCCCAAGGGTATAAAAATCACCATCTAAACTGGCTTTGTGAACAAAATCTGGAGGAGGGGATGGCCCTCCCTCAGAGCACCCAACGCCTGTGCAGAAGGGTGGCAGGGGAAAAAAATCGCTGCACTCGCTCACATTAAAAAACTCGCCATTGGGGCCACAGCCACCGGGTTGTGCACAAGCTGCAGGGGCCCAGTGTATGAAGTTCGTACTGAAAAAAATTCTACCATCCTTCCTCGTCATTCTCCATTCCCCACCCTCCGTTCTCCAAGCGCTCGTCGGGTCATCACCAGTGGCATTGAGGATTGGGTTGTAGGTTGGTTTGACCCAGTTTTTGAGGAAGGGATCTCCAGCATGATCCGCAGGAACAGCCACGCCGAAGACCATGCCAGTACAGCCAGGGAAACTGTGTTGGGTGCAGAGCCCTGGGTAGACCATCGTAGGAACACCATTCACAATAGTGGTCGACCTCGTAAATATCGCCCGTGTATCGTATGGGGCATCATTCCAAAGAGCCACTGGAAGCCGCGCCCACACTGCGAGGTCAGCAGACACTGCGTGCCCAATGACGGGTCCACCACCCTCGCCGTTTTGCGGCTCCGCGATCCGCTCCTGCCAAAAATGATGATACAAGCCGTGGACACTGTCATAGAAAGAAAAATTCGGGTCATTTTCTGCGCAAGAGGCAGAGCGGACATGATACTGGGGAGTGTTTGAATTAGCAAAGGCCGGGCCACACCACTCCCTCCCGGGGCCACAAGGCCCCCAAGACAAGCCTGATTCATCGGTGCAGTTTGTAGGCCAGCTTGAAATCAGATGAATAAACAAAAAGTACACAACAATCGTGATTTTTGTGCGTGTCATGGCGGTGTTCACCAAAGACAACGCCACAACCACGTGGCCACAACGCGGTTACAGTTTCAATCTGGTTTCAATAGATTGCAGTAGAATTGTGGTCCAACTCAGGTCCAACTCCTAGGATCGCGAACCGAGTGATTTTATCCCTGAAGAGAAGAAGGAAGAAGGAAATAAAAAATACAGTATCGAAACAGTAAAATGAAGACGACTGACATAGATGACTGACAGTCCTGTTTCGATTTTTGAATCCCGTAATCGTCGAGAGAAGCTATGGATTTTGTTGGCTGCAGCAAGCATTTCCTTTTTGACTCCGCTGACAGACACAGTCATTTTACCAACATTGGTACAAATACAAGAGAACCTTCCGGGTGGTACTTCAGATGGTGCAGCCGCTTATAGCGGCTTACATGGCGGCAGTCGGAATTTTTTCGCTTTTGTGGGGCCCCCTTTCTGACACATACGGTCGTCGTGTTATTCTCGCGATAAGTTTGGTGTTATATTTAGGATCCACTGTAGGCTGCATTTTTAGCCCCGACATGACGACCCTGGTTGTTCTGCGTGCGGTTCAGGGTGGAGTTACCGGTGCTACCATTTCTATCACCCAAGGCATAGTGGCAGATGTTTTTAGCCCAGAGGAAAGAGGAAAGGCGCTTGGACTTTACTTTGTGCCCCTCTTGGTGGGACCCATTATATCCCCAGTAATTGGAGGCGCACTCGCTAACTCTCTCTCTTGGCGTGGTGTTTTTGTGCTTCTAGGGGTAATCTCTCTCCCATTACTCCTCATAGTGTATGCCATCCCAGAGACACAGCATTGGGCGATGATCCGCACGGCAAGGCTCACTGGCAAGGAATATTCAGAGGGAACTTCTTTCCAGGGTGTGTTAGTTAGTGCCCCTCCTTCATATATGCCACCGTGGGTTCCTATAAAGTACATAGGAGATTCTTTATTGACCCCGTACATAGTCCTGAACGGGGTCTTATTTGGTGTTTTGTTCAGTTCTTTATCTAGTCTCCCCTTACTGTTAGTGGGCCGGTGGCCTCAGTTCACACCTGCCATAGTGGGTGCCCTGTACCTCCCCATAGGCATAACGATGCTTGTTTCAAGCGTTGTGGGGGGCATCCTATCGGACAAGGCTGGTGGTCGTCGCCCCGATGCGATAAAAGCCAGGCTCGTCCCCTCGCTACTAGGGGCGTGTAGTATGCCCCTCGGTTCGCTAGTTTTTGGCTGGGGATTTCACTATAATTCACTTCCCGTAGCTCTTTTTGGTCACTGTATCATTGGTTTAGGCCATGCTGTTTTTGGGCCTGGGTTTTTCGCTTACTTGTCCACAGTGAAACAGAATGAGGCCGCAGGGGCATCCGCTGCTGCCCTGGCTCTGAGTTTTGTGTGTGCGGGAGTTACAATTTCAGCGGGGGTCCCTTTAATAGAGCTTCACTTGGGTGTCGGTGGGTACCGTAGCCTACTTGCAGCAGTTACAACCCTTGGTATTTCATGGTGCTTATGGGACATGGCACCCCGTCGTCAGGGAGTAGTAGATGGGGGGGTGGGGGGCATGAAAGAGTTAGCACCGGTATCAGGAATTGTGAATGGTTCATTATAATATTACACCACTACCGTATCTACATTTATTTGTCGTATTTGAGCGCCCAGCGATTCAATCGAGTCCCCCACATTCGTTGCAATGACCGGCCACCCAGGCGATGCCTTGACAGTTTTTACTGCAATAGGCGACTCCTGAGCAGGCAGAGCAGAGTTGGAGAGACACGACCTCTCCTCCAAAGACAGATGAGCCCTCCTCCACGCCACAATTCGAGCATTTAGGCACAGTACTAAAACTCGTGGGAGCCGGGGTGGGAGCGAGGAAATCTTGCATGGAATCTTGCCCGATACCTTCAATCCTCAATCCCCAGTCACTCCAAATCCCTAGTGGGCTCCTTCTGATAACTTCCGGCGAAAGGAAATTCAACAAAAATTTAGTGTCCTCAAGCGTGGCCAAGGGTCGGATGGGGTCACAAAACTCATTGTTCAGAGCATGTGCACGCATCCAGGCGAAGACGCCAGTGACCCAATTGTGTGAAGGATGCTTGGGAGGGCAGGTAGCTGCACGGCTGTAGACAACGATGTCCTCCCTTCTCCCGCCGCTGAGTTTGTTGTTTTTAGTATAAGTCTGTCCATCCCCCGGTCCAGATAGGGGGGGTATTAAGTAGAGAACACTCTGAGATGCCTCTGTCCCACAAAAGAGCGAGGAGGCGACAGCAAATATTGATATAAGGGCAAGGTTCAGACCGCTTTCGCTAGAAGCGCCACTGGGTTTATTGTCAATCACCCGAATGCCCCCAGAGCACACGGCCAATGAAGTGCCAGTGGAAGAAGAGGTTGAGGATGAGGTCGCCCCAGCTGTGGCTTGGGAGGGAGAGCTTGGAAATCCCCACAGGGCCTCCCCTGCAACTTGTTGACCGGACTCTCTCCCCTTGGATCTTACAAGGGAAGGCAGGTGCACTTTGAGAGCGGAAACTAGCTCACCTCCCATAGGTGGAAGTTTATTCGGCCAAATATTCGGAATGCGCATTCTATGCCCACACT